>Ga0209369_1000387_pt1 | contig 68394 bp, 72 predicted proteins | sample EBPBio142010_DNA_FD_185865 | JGI IMG/M metagenome (GOLD analysis project Ga0209369, IMG submission 185865) | Wastewater treatment Type I Accumulibacter community from EBPR Bioreactor in Madison, WI, USA - Reactor 1_10/4/2010_ DNA (SPAdes)... | ecosystem: Engineered > Bioreactor > EBPR >...
GTCGTTGCCGGTTATGGATGGTCCGCGGGCATCGAACGGAAAAGCGTGATTGCGGGCCTGATCATCAGCGGATTGCTGTGCGCTGCCATGGCGCTTTTTGACGGTGTCTGGCTGTTCTCCATCATCCGCTTTGCGGCGGGTTTCATCAGTGCGGTGACGATGATCCTCTGCACGGCAATCGTGCTGAGCCATGTCACGGCGGCGGAAAGAGCGGGGCTTGGAGCCCTGCATTTCGGCGGTGTCGGCAGTGGTATTGCACTCTCTGCCGTTCTTGTGGCGCTGATCCGTTTTGCGGGGCTTGACTGGCGTGCCGACTGGATCGGCGCTGCGGTTCTGACCATGGTCATGGTTGTTCTGGTTGGCGCTTTCGTCAGGGAAGGGCCGGTTGGCGGAAACAGTGGCACGCGTGAACCGCCGCTCCCCAAGAGCTTCGCCTTCAACGCACTGGCGCTGGCCTATGGCATTTTCGGCTTTGGCTACGTGATCACGGCAACGTTCCTGATTGCAATCGTGCGCGCGACCGATAGCGGCCCGCTGATGGAAGCGGCTGTGTGGGTGGTGACCGGCCTGACGGCTGCGCCCTCGATCTGGCTGTGGGCACCGGCTGCCAGGAAATTCGGCCTTTTCAATGCATTTGCCCTGACGGCCATTCTGGAGGCTGTCGGCGTTGCCGCGAGCGTGGTTCTGGCTCCGCCGCTCGGGCCTCTGGTGGGCGGCGCGCTTCTGGGCATCACTTTCATGGCATTGACGGCGTTTGGATTGCAGATCGCCCGTACACTCGCACCGGCTTCGCCAAAACGCGCTTTGGCGCGGATGACGGTCTGCTTCAGCATTGGCCAGATCATCGGCCCGCTGGTGGCTGGCTTCATGGCGCAGCGTTCCGGTTCGTTTACTTCGGCAAGTCTGGCCGCAGCGTTCTCGCTGGTGGTCGTTGCGGTGCTTGGCATCATGGCGGGACGCGCCGCCAGAACATCGGGCTGAAACCTTACAGGAATTTAACTGGTAAAGGCGCGAGAACCGGCTTCATATGCGGAAAATTCCTCACGAAGTTGGACTGAAATTCAGTGTTTGTGTCGTTCTTTCCCCGCCCGAAATTGTTCTTCTGGTCCGCGCTCGTCTGGAGCCTGCTTGCGGTGCTTGGCTGGTATGAAGGAGGGGAAGGGTTGGGTGCCATATTCGGCCTGCCACCCCTGGCGCAAGACGCAACGCCGATTATCGGTGCGAGCCTGTTCTGGTCGGCGCCGTTTCTCTGGTTCTATATATATTTCGCGGTGGCGACATTCGCCTTCTATCTTTTCTGGGCTTGGTTTTCACCGCACCCGTGGCAACGCTGGTCCATACTTGGATCGACACTGATCCTGTTCACTACCTATTTCGGCGTGCAGGTCAGCGTTGCGGTCAATGCCTGGTATGGGCCGTTCTACGATCTGGTTCAAAAGGCACTCACATCGCCCGGAGCCGTCAGCGCCTCCGACTTTTACTGGGGCATGGTCACATTTGCCGAAATAGCCTTTATCGGTGTGACTGTCGGTGTTCTGAGCCTGTTTTTCGTCAGCCACTATATCTTCCGCTGGCGTTCGGCGATGAATGAATACTACGTCAGTCATTGGCCGAAACTGCGTTCCATCGAAGGTGCGGCACAGCGCGTGCAGGAAGACACGATGCGCTTTTCCACGACGCTGGAACAGCTTGGTGTCAGCCTCGTCAAATCGGTGATGACGCTGATCGCCTTTCTGCCGGTCCTGTTCAGTTTTTCGGAAAAGGTCAGTGAGCTGCCGGTGGTTGGCATGGTGCCGCATGCGCTGGTCGTGGCAGCGATTTTCTGGGCTGCTTTCGGCACCGGTTTTCTGGCGCTGGTTGGTATCAAGCTGCCGGGGCTGGAGTTCAACAATCAGCGCGTCGAAGCGGCCTACCGCAAGGAACTGGTCTATGGTGAAGACCATGCGGATCGTGCCCAACCGGTCACGCTGGGCGAGCTGTTCCGCAATGTCCGGCACAATTATTTCCGGCTCTATTTCCACTATGTCTATTTCAACGTCGCCCGTATTTTCTATATTCAGGCCGATAATATTTTCCCGACGCTGATCCTTGTTCCGTCGATTGTGGCTGGCAAGCTGACGCTTGGCCTCATGAACCAGATCACGAATGTCTTTTCGCAGGTGCAGGGATCGTTCCAGTATCTCGTCAACTCATGGACGACGATCATCGAATTGCTGTCGATCTACAAGCGTCTGAGAGCTTTCGAGGCGGTTATCCGCGACGAGCCGCTGCCGTCGCTCGATCAGGCAAATCTTGATGCAACGCCTTCAGCTTAAGGGGACGATTACGACCTGTTCTGGCTTGCATGGACGGCATCCTTGTCGAGACTGTCCAGATAATCGCTGTAGGTTGTGCATTTGACGTCGGGCTTGGTGCAGACTTCCGTCACGAGCCGCTCCATGGCGCGCCAATAGGCGCCGTCATTCATCAGCACGAAATGGAAGCCGAGCTGGAGCGGAATGCGCTCGCCCGTATATTGCTTGTCGAATGCCGCCCGGAAAGCTTTATAGGCCCGTTCTTCGAAAGCTGCCGATTGCTGTGGCGCCTCCTTGCCCTTCGAGTGACGGACATAGAGATTATAGTCCATTGCTACGATAGGGCGCTGCGATGGGCCTTCCGGAACAAGCGGCAATCCAAATGAAGCAAACTGACCGGCAAGGGTCGGCTCTTCAGGGCCACGCGTGATGGACGATGCCTGATAGCGAAAACCGTTTGCTTTGAGCGCATCCTGCACCGGCTTCGATGCGGCGAGATAGGGCGCGCGAAACCCGTCGATGCCCTTCAGCGCAAGATCACGCCAGCCTTCCGGCTCGCCACTGATGCCATTATTCTTGTAGGCGTCAGCGGTAATGCGGCGGAACTCTTTGATTTCCTTGTCCCAGTCGGCGGTCGACCAGTCAGTGCCGTCAAAATGACCGCAGCCATGGCTGGCGATCTCGTTGCCTTCCAGATGGGCCTGCCAGATATTGCCAAGGCGGGCGACAACTTCGTCGCGGCCGAGCGCAAAGCCGACATTGGACGAACCGGCCCGCTTATGGGGCGGCTTGTAATCGCGCCGGTCCTGTTTGGTCATCAGGAAGACGCAGGAAAGGAAATAGGTGAAATGAGCGTTGTTTTTCTTCGCCAGCTCGCGCGAGCGGGTCCATAGTGCATTGTCATGTGCGCCATCGAAGGAAATCAGCACATATTGCGGCTTTGTGGATACCGGTTCCGCCTGTGCGGCACAGGTAGCCAGAACCAGGGCGGACAAAAGAACAGGGCGGGGGGACAGGATGCGCATGGACCACGAAACGAGGGGGGAAGAGGAATAGTTCCAGAAATTCCGTTGCTAGTTCTTGAATAAGGCTATTGTCGGACCGAAATGCACTTTGTGACACGTGTTTCGGCTTATTTCGCTGACGGGTCTTACATATGGCGCGAAATGCGACTAAAAGCGCCAGAACGAACAAATACGAACATCAATTTGGCTTTAGTGGCAGGTCCATGGCAGACGACAGTTTCATTCGCGAGGTAAACGAGGAAATCCGTTCGGAACGGGCAAAGCAGATCTGGCGGAATTTCGGTCCGCTGTTGATCGGCGGCGCTGTGGCCATTGTTCTGGGAACAGCTGGCTGGGTCGGCTATCAGCACTGGGTCGACAGCAAGGCTTCCGCTTCCGGTGACAAGTTCCTCGCCGCACTGGACCTCGCCTCGGAAGGCAAAAACGACGAAGCGCTGACTGCGCTCGACGATCTGGAAAAGACCGGCTACGGCTCCTATCCGGTGCTGGCGCGTCTTCGCGCCGCGTCGGTTATCGCTGACAAGGGCGATGCAGCCGGTGCCGTGAAGGCGTTCGATGAGGTTGCTGCCGATAACGCCGTGCCTGCACCGCTTCGCGATGTCGCGCGCCTGCGTGCCGGTTATCTGCTGGTCGACAGCGGTTCCTACGACGACGTCGCCAAGCACGTCGAGACGCTTTCCGCAGACGGCAATCCTATGCGTTCAAGCGCACGGGAAGCGTTGGGTCTGGCTGCCTGGAAGGCTGAACGTTTCGATGATGCGGTCAAACTGTTCCAGCAAATTGCCAATGACAGCCTTGCTCCGGCCAATATCCGCCAGCGTTCCAATACGATGCTCGATCTGATGCGCAGCGCTGGTGTCAACGTGCCTGACGCGCAAAGCACATAATAAAACAAGCGCATCCCGAAAAGTGCGAAGCGGTTTTCGGACAAGATGCGCGTCAAGATAAATAAATAGAGCGGTTCCACGTTTCGGTTGAAAGCGGAACCGCTCTGGTTTCTGGAGTTATCTTCTCCCATGGGTTTCACAGTCGCCATCGTCGGGCGTCCCAATGTCGGCAAGTCCACGCTGTTCAATCGCCTCGTCGGCCGCAAGCTGGCGCTGGTCGATGACCTGCCGGGCGTCACGCGCGACCGGCGCATCCACGATGCCAAGCTCTACGATCTGAAGTTTCAGGTCATCGATACGGCAGGTCTTGAAGAAGCTGCCAATGACAGCCTGGAAGCGCGCATGCGCGCCCAGACCGAGGCTGCCATCCAGGAAGCCGACGTGATCCTGTTCGTCGTTGACGCCAAGAACGGCCTGACGCCGACCGACAGCACCTTTGCCGAAGTGGTGCGCCGTTCCGGCAAGCCGGTCGTGCTGGTCGCCAACAAGGCGGAAGCGCGCGGCGCGCAATCCGGCATGTATGACGCTTTCCAGCTTGGCCTTGGCGAACCGTGCCCGATCTCTGCCGAACACGGTCAAGGCATGCCAGACCTGCGTGACGCCATTGTCGAGCTTCTGGGCGAAGAGCGCGTCTTCGCCGACGAGAAGGAAGAGGAAGTTGCCGACGAGGTTTTCACGCCGAAGGCTGTCGGTGAACTGATCGGCGATGACATCGAAGACCCGGATGAAGAAGAAATCCCGGCCTATGATGCGACCAAGCCGCTGCGGATCGCCATTGTCGGCCGACCCAACGCTGGCAAGTCGACGCTCATCAATACGATGCTCGGCGAAGACCGCCTGCTGACCGGACCGGAAGCAGGCATCACCCGTGACTCGATCTCGGTGGATTGGGAATGGCGTGGCCGCAAGATCAAGCTGTTCGATACTGCCGGTTTGCGCCGCAAGTCGCGCGTGCAGGAAAAGCTCGAAAAGCTTTCGGTTGCTGACGGCCTGCGTGCGATCCGTTTTGCGGAAGTCGTCATCATCGTGCTCGATGCGACGATCCCGTTTGAAAAGCAGGATCTGCAGATTGCCGATCTCATCATCCGTGAAGGCCGGGCACCGATCATCGCATTCAACAAATGGGATCTGATCGAGGACCGGCAGATGGTTCTGGCCGATCTTTACGAAAAGACGGCCCGCCTGCTGCCACAGGTGCGCGGGCTTCGCGCCGTGCCGATTTCCGGCGAGCGTGGACAGGGTATCGACAAGCTCATGGAGAATGTCGTCAAGACCCACGAAATCTGGAACCGCCGCGTTTCGACCGGACGTCTCAACCGCTGGCTGGCTGGCGTCATCGCGCACCAGCCGCCACCGGCAGTTTCTGGCCGCCGCCTGAAGGTAAAATATATGACGCAGGTGAAAACCCGTCCGCCGGGCTTCGTCGTGTCCTGCTCGCGTCCCGATGCGATGCCGCAATCCTATGTGCGCTATCTCATCAACGGCCTGCGTGAGACTTTCGATATGCCGGGTGTGCCGATAAGGCTTTCATTGCGCACCTCGGACAATCCGTTCGCAGGCCGCGCGAAGAAAAAGAAATAAGCTGACACACAAAAAGCCCGGAGCGATCCGGGTTTTTTGCTTTTCGATTCTCACGAGACGCTGTTTGCGGCCTCGGCGATCAATCCGGCGACCTCGTCGGGTCTTGATGCAAGCGAGGCATGACTTGCATCCAGTGTGATGGTCTTGCGCGGGTTCATGCGTTCGGCCATTCGCTTCTGGTTTTCCGGCGCGATCATGTGGTCCTGGCTCGATATCTGATACCAGGTTGGCTTCTTCTTCCAGGCCGGTGCTGTGATCGTGTCACCAAATGTATTGGCGATGGGCGCCTTCTGCGTGATTGCCATGACCAGAGCTTCGTCGGCGCTCAAATCCTGGCAGAAGCTTTCGTGAAACTTATCGTATTTGATCCAGAGATATCCATCGCTGTCGGGAGCCAGATTGGGGAATGCCGCAGGTGGATGTTCCTGACTGATGCCGCCGGGGCTTTCGCCTGCATCTGGTGCAAAGGCAGCAATGTAAACCAGCCCCACCACATTCGGCAGATCACCTGCCTGTGTGATGACCGCACCACCATAGGAATGCCCGACCAGAAGTACCGGCCCCTCCTGCTGTACGGTCATCTTGCGCAAACGCTCGGCATCGTCGGCAAGCGACGTCAGAGGCATCTCCACGGCTCTTATCTTGTCATGTCCCATTCGGGAAAGTGCGAGGATGGCCTTGCTCCAATGGGCTGCCCCTCCCCAGAAACCATGCGCAAGTACGATAGTTGGTTTTGTGCTCATGAGACGGTTTCCTAATTGACGTTGATGCCAAGTCCGGCAATCGAGAATTAGGGCGTCAGTCCTGCATGAAAATAAGCTACTACTAATATATCTGGAGGCAGAGATTGCAGACTTCCGGCGTGATGCCGGAAGTTGCGTTTGGTATAGGTCCTGCCCTTAGGTTTTTGGCAGCACAAATTCGACACGCCGGTTCTGTGCCCGTCCGTCGGGATTGTCCTTGCCCTTGATTTCATTGGGTGCGACAGGTTCGCTTTCGCCATGCCCTTCCGGTTTCAGTCGTGCCGATTGAACGCCATTATTGACGAGAAATTTGGTGACCGCATCGGCGCGGCTTTTCGACAGCTTATCGTTGTAGCTGTCGGCCCCTTTGGAATCCGTATGGCCCACCACACGGACTGCGGAATCCGGCATGCTTTCCAATATTCCGGCAATATCGGTCAGCGTCGCCTTGGCCTTGCCCGTTAGTTTGGCGCTGTCGAAATCGAACAGAATATCGCTCGTCACGGAAAGAACGATGCTGTCCTCCGTTTCCCGCATGGTGATATTGCCGCTCTTCTCGACAATTTCCTGTGCCGCACCGGACAGGCCACGCGCCTTGCCATCGGTGCTGCCCGATGCCGAAACCAGATCGCGGATTTCAGGCACAAGATCACGGATATAAGCGCTGTTGTCTGCGCTTATATTCTGCGCGGTCGCGACGGATGGCAGGCAGAGCACGGCGAGCCCGAGAGCGATGCAGCCTTTGATCTGATTGGTCATGGCCAGCCCCTATTCGGCGGGAACAGCGAAAGGCCCGAGCGGCTCGACCCCCTTGATATAGAGCGTCACCTTCTGGCCCTTCGGTGGAGCGGGAAAGACGCCATGCCAGACGCCCACAACATGGCCATTGCCGAAAAGGGAAACTGATGCCGGAGCCAGCGGTTTGCCTTCGGAATCTTTCAGCAGAAGATATTTCTTGTCGCCTGCGAGAAGATAATAGTCATTCTCGTAATCCTTGTCCGACAGCGCGGTATAAAGCGTTGTCGAAACGCTACCGCCTTCCTTGGCATTGATGAAACGGACCTTGACGGTCAGCTTGTCGCCATCTGCCACGACGCCGCTCACCTCTGCGGTGGCCTGACCGCTGCTGTGATAGCCACTTGCTATCGGCTGATTGGCTGTCTCCTGAGCATTTGCAGCATGGGAAAGCGCACTGGTCGAAAGGAGGACAGTGGCAAGAACCGTACGTGAGAGAAACGCCATGAGTATCGCTTTCATTTGTTGGGTAACCTTGAGCATAGCGAAGCCGGATCGAAAAAATCCGGGTATTGCGAAGGCGGTGAAAACAAATAAGCGGAGCAGTTCAGGGGATATGAGTGAAAGACGAACCACTCCAGATGCGGCGGTGAAACCTAACAGGCAGAAGAAGGAGGTCATGTAAACTTTGGAAACACGCATTAACATTTGCGCGACCGGAAATTTTTCTCATCTGGACCGCGATGATCGCGATCGTGATCATAACCGGCATTTAATTTGGTAATTTCAGGTTGAGCTTGGCTTGCGCGGCTGCTAATTCGCCCGCTCTCCGGTTTTCTCCAAAGAAGGTGTAGTGATGACGAAGGCTGACCAGAGCCGTTTTGACGGCGTGACATTGGGCATCGACTTCGGCACGACGAACACCGTTCTGTCCGTGGCTGCACCCGATGGAACCACGGTCGTCCTGAGCGTGCCGAAGGATGGCGTGGATATTACCGGCTACCGCTCGATCCTTTGCTTCTGGCAAGATCGCGAAACTGGTGAGCGCACCGTTGAAAGCGGACCTTGGGCGATGGACGCGTTCGTCAACGCGCCGCATTCCACGCGCATGCTGCAATCGTTCAAGACATTCGCGGCATCGAAATCCTTCACCGATACGCCGGTTTTCGGCAAGCGGTTCAAGTTCGAGGATATTCTGGCGACCTTCCTCGAAACGGTAGCCGCGCGGCTGGGCGATCGCCTGCCACCAAAGGGCAATCGCGTGGTTATCGGCAGGCCGGTGATCTTTGCGGGCGCTTCGCCGGATGAAGCGCTGGCCATGCAGCGCTATGAAAAGGCGTTCCGGGCGTTCGGCTTCACCGATATTCACTACGTCTATGAGCCGGTTGCCGCGGCTTATTTCTATGCGCAGGAACTGAATGCAGCATCTACCGTTCTGGTGGCCGACTTCGGCGGCGGTACGAGCGACTTTTCCATCGTGCGCTTCGAAGTGGGCAAGAATGGCCTCAGCTTCACGCCACTCAGCCAGACAGGTCTGGGCATTGCAGGCGATACATTCGACTATCGCATCATCGACAATGCCGTTTCGCCGCTGCTTGGAAAGGGTACGGAATACCAGTCCTTCGGCAAAAGGCTGACCATACCGAACCATTATTATGCAAATTTTGCGCGCTGGAACACGCTGTTCCTGATGAACTCTCCAGCGACCATTCGCGATCTGGACGAACTGGCCCGGCAAGCGGTCGATCCAAAGCCCCTCGAACATTTCATCAACCTGATCGAGAACGATTACGGTTACGAGATATACCGCGCCGTTTCAGACCTGAAGGTAAGGCTTTCATCGCAGCGCATGTCGGAACTGCACTTTAAAGCCGACGATTTCGAAATCCGCTCCGACATCACGCGCAACGATTTCGAAAACTGGATCGCTGACGATGTGCGCCAGATTGAACAGTCGGTGCAGCAGGCGGTGGATAAAGCGGAGCTGGAAACGTCGTCTATCGACCGTGTTTTCCTCACCGGCGGCACATCTTTCGTGCCGGTCATCCGTACGGTGTTTGAAAACCGCTTTCCCGACGCCGTGGTGACGAGTTCGAACCAGTTCGATTCCATCGCCAACGGCCTGGCATTGATCGGGCAGAGCGCGGATATCGAACGCTGGTCAGTAAAATAGTAAGCATTGCCCGAATAGGTTTCCGTTCAAAACATGGAGATCATCGTGTCAATCAGCACTTTTGAAACTTTCTCTGAACGCTTGCGCCAGAACAGCCAGCCATTCTGGTCGCAAGCTGTCGGCCATCGGCTCGTCGGTGAAATCTATACGGGCACGGTCGCACCTGATGTCATGAAGCGCTACCTGGTGCAGGATCATCGCTTTATCGACTGCTTTCTGTCACTGCTGGGTGGAACGCTGGTCAATTGCGACAGGATGGAAGCCAAGCTGACATTGGGCCGTTTCATCGGCATGATCAGCAGCGATGAGAACTCCTATTTCGAACGCTCCTTTGCGAAACTCGCAGTCGCTGACGCCGAGCGTTTCGATACACCTGATGCGACGCCAACCGCTGCATTCAAGGAACTGATGCTGGAAGCTGCGCGTTCAGGCTCCTATGCGGTCTGCCTGTCGGTGCTGACCGTTGCCGAATGGCTTTATCTCGACTGGGCTGAAAAAGCGCCAAAGCCTCTGCCTGACGATTTTGTTTTCGCGGAATGGATCGTGCTGCATGACAATCCATACTTCGTGGAATTTGTCGGTTTCCTGCGCTCGGAACTCGATAGGGTCGGCCCGGCAGCGGCAGAACAATGCCAGCAGTTCTTCCGGCGAGCGGTCGAACTGGAAAAGGCATTCTTCGATGCCGCCTATGAGAGCCGGAACTGATCAGTTGCTGGCGGCGGGGAAGGGGCAGTTGCTGTCGCCTTCCTCGCATTTGAGATATTTCTTGAGGTCGCTGACGCGCTCCGCCGTCAGGTCGGACAGGCAGATCGAATAGGCCATGCCGGAAATACTGCCGCCGCCAACTGTCTGCATGTCGCATTCGGCGTCGCGAAAGGCGATCCATGTCCGTTGCGACTGAACCAGCTTTTTCTTCAGGTCCGCATCGTCGGCGCGGCGCTGCAAGGTCTTGAAGATCTTGTTCAGCTCGCCATCCGATTTCTTGTAGGCTTTGCCATAGCATTCATTGAGTGCGGACTGCGAACTGGCGTTCTGGCAGTCGTCGGCTTGCGCTGTGGCAATGATTGCAAAAGCACTGAACGCCACCCCGATAACCCCGATTTTCAAAACCTGCATAAATTTCCTCCCCGAAACTTTGACGATACTATCTTCATCACAAATAGAACGTTTGTCATTAAAGAAAAGATGGCGCCAGGAGCATTTCCACTTTAAATAAAATGGAAGTGTCGGGAGTGCTATATTGTATTTGTTTTTCACGCATCTTGGTCCGGTCAAAGCAGGATCAGAAATCAATCCACTGGACTGATTTCCCTGTGCAGCCAGGCGTTTCACATTTTTCGGGACGCACTCTAATCCTCGAAGCGGCTCGACCCATCGCGGTCGCGCTCATAACCCTTCATGTCCGGGAATGACGGCAGCCAGGATTCGCGGCGAATGGTCCAGAGTTCATAGGTCGGCTTGAACTGGTCCGGTGCGTCGAGTGAACCGAGATTGATTTCGACTTCATCCGCGCTGCGCCCGAAAACAGGCGACCCGCAACGCGGACAGAAAAATCGTCCCGCATAGTCACGGGTCTCTCCCTCGACCGTAACCGCAGCTTCGGGAAATATCGCTGAAGCGTGAAACAGGGCTCCATGGTGCTTGCGACAGTCGAGGCAATGGCAGATGCCTACCCGATATGGCTGTCCCGACGCTTCAAAGCGGACATTGCCGCACAGGCATCCACCCGTAACCTTGTCCATGATGCACCTCCTCACTACAGCAATTCGGTTTTCGCAAAGCTGAAACTGCTTAAACCCCGCATTAACCATATTCGTTCATGGTTAATGCGCTGCTGATAATGACTGTATTCGCCAGAGCTGCAAGCGTGTCCTCCACCCAGTGGGCAAGGTTAATACTTCGTTATCACCGCATCAGTTTAGTCAGTGTGAGTGGAGTGTGCGGTGCGTCTTGTATCTTTACGAGCGCTGTTTGGTCGAAGGAAGGCCGTTGCCGAGCCGGTGTGGCATTACCCTGTCACGGGCTATTGCCCGGAAGAGGGGCGCTATTACGCCGTAAGGGCAAAGCCACGCCAGACAGTTCATAAACCGCACCGTCTGGTGCCGCTGGTTCTGGCGGCCATGACTTATCTTTTCAATTCCAATGCGATTGCCTTTCAGGATATGGCGAGCCTGGTGCCGTCGGCCGATCTGGGATCGCATCGCTGGACTGCCTTTGTTGCCAAGGCACCGGTCGGCTCCGTACATCAGGCCGAAATGCCGTTCGTGGATGCAACGACGGTAACGGGCAGCATCGCAACCAACGGCATCGAAGTGCCGGGCATCGGTCGTGTTGCGCTGTCCGGGGGTAAAAAGACGGCCAAGCTCGGCCCGGACGATCCGAACCCGGACGAAAACCGCATCAATCGCTCCGACAAGACGGGCCGCCTCGTCTCGGTGAAGCCTAAGGCGCCCGCCAAGGCCTTCACTGCCGGCAGCATGTTCGACAAGATCAGCATGATCACGCGTCCGCCGGAAAAGACGGACGCGAAAATGGCCTTCTCTAACAAATTGGAGGGCAAGGAAGTCGCCATCACCATGGCGTTCCATGCGGTCAAACCGCCGAAGCCGCGCTCCGAAATGCCGACCCAGCTCGCCAAGCTCATTACCAACGACCAGCCGGATGCGCTGGCCCTTGGTTATGCGCCTGCGACGCCGGACTATGGCAAGACATCGCCCTTTGAAAGCATTTTGAAGCCCCAGCCGGACGAAGGCCGCTTCGTGCCACCGATCGGTGAGAAGGACCACGAATGGGCGGCTACGCCACTGCCGCCTTCTGCTTTCAGCAAGAGCGAACAGAAGTGCCTTGCCGAGGCTGTCTATTATGAAGCGCGCGGCGAAACGGTGAAGGGGCAGGTTGCCGTCGCCCAGGTCGTCCTCAACCGCGTGCGCAACCCGGCCTATCCGGGATCGATCTGCGGTGTGGTCTACCAGAATCGCGACTGGCTCAATGCCTGCCAGTTTTCCTTTGCCTGCGACGGCCAGAAGCACCGCGTGACCGAAATGCCGCAATGGCGCATGGCGCAGCAGGTGGCAAAGACCGTCTCTGCCGGTCAGATATGGCTGCCGGAAGTTGGCTCCGCCACCCATTATCATGCGACCTATGTTCGTCCGTTCTGGGCCCCGACCATGAAGAAGGTCGCCAAGATCGGTCTCCACATCTTCTATCGCACCTATGGCGGCGGATGGAGCTGATTGCTCCTTCTCGCGGCAATAGAGGGATTGGCCGATTTCAAGTCACGTTTTTGTTAGCGGACTAAAAGGTCGAACAGGCGCATAAGGCCGACTTTCCTCCTGTCTTGAATACGGCATGACCATCCGAAATCGATTCCGTTTTTTTAGCCAATAATGTGGCCAATCTGATCCTTTGGTCGGAAAATGAGTCGCACTAATATCTAAGTAATTGAGATTGCTTGATAAAAAACCTTTTGGAGCAATGCCTGCACCGCCTTGACTAGCGGGCGGCGTGTCAATATGTTGCGCGCAACTTGGAAATGGGATTGAAATCCTCGTATTTCTTGAAAAAAGGAGCTGCCAATGGCGCGCGGGACTGAACCCGGAAAGCCATCCGGCGCGATCAAGAATGCGAAGAACGAACCCGGTTCCGGGGAGCTGGATCAGCGTTTGAACCGCCTGGAGGCCGAACTGGCCAAGAAGGGTGTGCTCAAGCAGCCGGCTTCCGAGGATGAGCGATCGGCGACTGCAAGCTCGGTCGCGCAGGCCATGAAGATTTCCAGCGAGTTTATCGCAGGGGTTCTGGTCGGTGCGCTGATTGGCTGGTTCATCGATCGTGTCGCTGGCACGTCGCCCTGGGGATTGATCGTATTTCTCCTTCTGGGCTTCGGTGCGGGCGTCCTCAACGTGCTTCGTTCCGCTGGATATGTTGCCGAACAGGCTAACATTAAATCTAGCGCGGAAAAGAACGACAAGAAATAGGACTTGACGGGCTTCACGGTAAAGTTCGTTCAAGTGTAAGTGAACAAGTGGGCCTTCTGGTCCGAGACTGAAACGCCTTCGGGCAGACCAAATCGCCTTCGGGCAGGCCAAATTGCCTTCGGGCAGGGAAGACAGACGAGGTTAAGGTGGCGAACGATCCGATCCATCAGTTTCAGGTTTCCCGGTGGATTCCCATCGATGTAGGCGGTGTGGACCTTTCGTTCACGAACGTTTCGGCCTTCATGGTCGCAACCGTCGTGGTCGCTTCGGGCTTCCTTTATCTGACGTCTTCGGGCCGCGGCCTGATCCCGACCCGTCTTCAATCGGTGTCGGAAATGGCTTACGAATTCGTGGCCACCAGCCTGCGGGATTCAGCAGGGTCGAAGGGCATGAAGTTCTTCCCCTTCGTCTTCTCGCTCTTCATGTTCGTTCTGGTCGCAAATTTCCTCGGTCTCTTCCCGTATTTCTATACGGTTACGAGCCAGATCATCGTGACCTTCGCGCTTGCGGTTCTGGTCATCGGTACGGTCATTGTCTACGGTTTCTTCAAGCACGGTCTCGGCTTCCTCAAGCTGTTCGTGCCGAGCGGTGTTCCCGGCATCATCGTACCGCTGGTTGTCGCCATCGAAATCATCTCGTTCCTGTCGCGTCCGATCAGCCTCTCGGTTCGTCTCTTTGCGAACATGCTTGCTGGCCATATCACGCTCAAGGTTTTTGCGGGCTTCGTTGTCTCGCTGGCCGCACTTGGGCCCATCGGTATCGGCGGCGCTGTCCTGCCGCTGATCATGACGGTGGCGATCACCGCACTCGAATTCCTCGTAGCCTTCCTGCAGGCTTACGTGTTTACCGTTCTCACCTGCATGTACATCAACGACGCAGTACATCCGGGACACTGAGTTCAAGCCGGCGGGCGACCGCCAGAACTGAAATCCGCGCTTATATTCAATCCAGAAGGAGCTTAACATGGAAGCGGAAGCAGCAAAGTACATCGGCGCCGGTCTCGCCTGTTTCGGTATGGCCGGTACGGCTCTCGGCCTCGGCAATATCTTTGGCCAATACCTCTCCGGCGCTCTGCGCAACCCGTCCGCTGCTGACAGCCAGTTCGGCCGTCTGGTGTTCGGTTTCGCCGTTACGGAAGCTCTGGGCATCTTCTCGCTGCTCATCGCGCTTCTGCTCCTCTTCGCCGTCTAATCAACGGTTGCAAGGAACTGGCTGGCCGCGATCTGTATCTTGAAATGCAGCGCGGCTGGCCTTTGCATATGACGTCTGAGTAAGGCATGATCCCTCTCCATCTGGATCAGATCGTGCTGGATTAAAGGGGAAATCTGGATGTTCGTGTCCACGGCGTTTGCCCAAACCGCCACCGAATCGCAACCGGCACCTGCTGCTGGCGAGCACGGCGCAGCCGATGCTGTGCACACCGAAACCGGGGTCGCCAACGATGCCGGACACGGCAGCGGCGTATTCCCGCCGTTTGATTCCACCCATTACGCATCGCAGATCCTTTGGCTCGCGATCACCTTCGGGCTTTTCTATCTGTTCATGTCGCGCGTGGTTCTGCCGCGCATCGGCGGTGTGATCGAAACCCGTCGCGACCGTATCGCTCAGGATCTCGAGCAGGCAGCCCGCCTCAAGCAGGATGCCGACAATGCTATTGCTGCTTACGAGCAGGAACTGACCCAGGCCCGCACCAAGGCTGCTTCGATCGCCGAAGCTGCTCGTGAAAAGGGCAAGGGCGAAGCCGACGCAGAACGCGCTACGGCCGAAGCAGCACTTGAAGGCAAGCTCAAGGAAGCTGAAGAACGTATCGCCGCGATCAAGGCCAAGGCCATGAACGACGTCGGCAACATTGCCGAGGAAACCACGGCAGAGATCGTCGAACAGCTTCTGGGCACCAAGGCCGACAAGGCTTCGGTAACAGCAGCCGTCAAGGCTTCGAACGCCTGAGGAGAGGACAATGGACGCTACATTTTGGGCACTGATTGGCCTCATTATCTTTCTGGCAATCCTGGCTTACCTGAAGGTTCCGGGTATGGTCGGTCGTTCGCTCGATGAGCGCGCTGACCGCATCAAAAACGAACTGGAAGAAGCCCGCACGCTTCGTGAAGAGGCCCAGCAGCTGCTGGCCGAATATCATCGCAAGCGCAAGGAAGCCGAAAAGGAAGCAGGCGACATCGTTGCTTCCGCCGAGCGTGAAGCCAAGGCACTTCTCGAAGACGCCAAGCGCGCGACGGAAGAATATGTTGCACGCCGCAACAAGCTTGCCGAGCAGAAGATCGCAACGGCTGAAGTCGATGCCATCAACGCAGTTCGCGCTTCGGCGGTCGATCTGGCAGTTGCTGCAGCTGGCAAGATCGTTGCCGACAAGGTCGACACGAAGGTCGCAGGCAACCTGTTCAAGGATGCTCTGTCGCAGGTCAAGTCGAACCTGAACTAATCCCGGCTTATACAGTTTTCTAGAAAACGCCGCCTCGAAAGGGCGGCGTTTTTGTTTTCCGGGTTGAGAAATCGATTTCGATCCAATCCGATCAGCGGCTGGCTGCCATGCCACTCAATTTATGAAACAACGGTCGATATTCCTCCAAAGCAAGGTCATCCAGTGCGCAGGCTTCCTCTGGCATGAACCATCGCAGTTCCGTATGTTCCTGGTCGCGAATGGCAGGGCGGCCGCCCCAGGCGGTGACGGTAAAGAGGTGGAATGACGCTGCCGGACTTGCGATCTCTATAGTGGTGAGGAACGAAAACGAGTGAAGCGTTAGTCCGAGCTCCTCTTGGATTTCCCGTTGGAGTGCGCGTTCAAAACTCTCTCCTGCTTCAACATGACCGCCCGGAAAGCTCCAACGGTTTGGATAGGCGCGGCGATCCGGACTGCGACGGCCCAGAAGAACGCCCTGAGAGCCGACGAGAACTGCATTGACAATATCCGGCATGATGGTCCTTCGATGGTGTAACGCGAGATCAATCCTTGCGGCCTGTGAGATGGGCGAGCGGCAGCTCTCCCTGTGACTTGACCGTCTGGATGGCGAAGTTGCTCCGAATGTCGATCACGCCGGGAAGCCGCAGCAGCGTGCCGGTTAGAAAGCGCTCATAGGCTGCGAGATCAGGCACCACCACCTGCAGCAGAAAGTCGGATTCTCCCGACACGAGATGGCATGAAAAGACCTCCGGCAGATTCTGCACGGAGGTGCGAAACGCCGTCGCGGTTTCCTCGTGATGGCGCTCCACCCGGATGCCTACGAAAACAGTCAATCCAAGCCCGACTGCGTTTCGATCCAGCGCTGCATGATAGCCTTGAATGACGCCTGCCTTTTCGAGCATCTTGACGCGCCGCAGGCACGGAGAGGGCGACAGACCAATTTTCTCCGCCAATTGCACATTGGAGAGCCGCGCATCATCCTGGAGTGCGGTCAGTATTTTGCGGTCGATAGCATCCAGTTTCAGTGTTGGCATAATCCGACAATCATAATTGTTATGTTGGCAGAATGTACCACAAAGCCGTAACATTGCGCCACAAATCGCAAGGACATGCGCATCCATCTCCGCATAGTTTCGACCATGCAGCTGCTTCGCATAGCGGACCGGCCGGCACTTTCTTTTTTCGCATTAGCCTACGCAAAACTGCTTCGCGCTTTTGCTGGAAATGCTCTGGTGGATGATATCGATGAGCGAGATGTGGTTATATGCAGGCGCACTGGCTGCTGCATTTCTTATTCCGGGACCGGATATGCTTCTGCTCCTCCAGACTGGTGCAGCACAGGGCAGGACACATGCGCTTGCAGCGGCAGCAGGACTTGCAATCGCGCGCGCTTGTCACGTCGCCCTTGCCGCACTTGGTCTGGCTGCACTTCTTCATGCCTTTCCTGTCGCGTTTCAGTTCGTTCGGATCGTCGGTGCCTGCTATCTGGTCTGGATTGCCATCGGCATTCTGCGCCACCCCTTGCCGACAGTGGATACAGCTGGCGGCGTGCGCGAACGCCGGTCCTATCTGGCTTCGGCTCGCAAGGGTCTCCTCACCAATCTGCTCAACCCGAAAGCGTTGCTTTTCTGTTCGGTCCTGCTGCCGCAGTTCGTTCATCCCGAAAATGGCAGCATTACGCTCCAGTTCGCGTTGCTGGGGACCGTGATGACGATCGTGGGATTGTCGTTCGACACAATCTACGCCTTTACAGGTTCGTCGCTCGGAAGCCTGTTCAAACGTTATCCTGCCATACAGTCAGTCCAACGCTGGGGCTTTGCAGCGCTGCTTTTTGGCTTCGCGGCCAAGCTTGCAACTGTTTAAACGCTGTAACGGCCTTTGATGGGCGCGAAAGTATAGCGGTGGATACCGGGAACGGGACCAGCCGTTTCGATGGCGGCGCGATGTTTCACGGTCGCGTAGCCCGCATGGATTTCCAGTCCGTAAGGTGGATACGCCGCTCCGGCACGGATCATCATACGGTCGCGCGTTACCTTGGCGACGATGGAGGCCGCGGCGATGGAGACGGAACGCTGATCGCCTTTGACCAGAGCTGATCCGGGGCAGGGTAGTCCGGGCGGAACATCGCGTCCGTCAATCAGCGCATGGCATGGCTGCAAGGTCAGGCCGACAGAAGCGCGACGCATGGCTTCAAGCGCGGCTTTCCTGATATCGCTTGCATCGATGCTGCGCGCGCTGAGGCTTGCCACCGAAACGGTGATGGCTTTTTCCAGAATGGTTTCGTAGAGCGCTTCGCGCTTTACAGCCGTGAGACGCTTGGAATCGTCCAGACCGTTTGGAAGGTTGTCGATATCGAGCACTACGGCAGCAGCCACGACAGGACCAGCCAAAGGTCCACGTCCTGCTTCATCTATGCCGACGACGTGTTTCAGTCCGCGCGCAAGCAATCTTTTCTCTTCAGAAAAGTCAGGCGCGAGTGGGATATCAAAGAGAAGCGGAGAATCAGAAGCCGAGCGTTTCATTTGGCGGCGATGCTCGCATTGCTTCCGATTCTCCGCAAGGGCCCTGCTCGAGGATGGTGGCGTGAAAGCAGGTAGCCCCTCCGTCCGAAAAGAGATCAGACGGGAATTGAACTGACGACTGATAGGATATGCAGTTTGAAAAGCGGCGCCAGCCCAAGGTGAAGTTCGCCTTTTGGAGCCCCTTTGTGTGCCTCGCCTAAAACAGTGAAAGCTGTTTGCCTCCCTTTTCGACCGGTTCGAACAAATCGGTGCGCAACTGAAGGCGGCGCGCATTGAAACCGAGCTTGCGTGCGGTGATCTCGAAACGACGTCCGATCTGCCATGCATAGGGACCTGTGCCGCGCATGCGCTTGCCCCATTCGGCATCGTAATCCTTGCCGTCGCGCATGGAGCGCACCAGCGACATGACATGACGATAGCGATCCGGGTAATTTCGCAGCAGCCAGTCCTTGAACAAAGGGGCTACTTCGAGCGGCAGGCGCAGCAGAACATAACCCGCCTCGCGCGCGCCCTGCGCATAAGCTGCATCCAGAATGCGCTCGATCTCGTGATCGTTGATACCCGGAATAACCGGCCCCATCATGACGGACGCTGGAATACCCGCATCGGCCAGCTTGCGGATGGCCTGAAGCCGCAGTGTCGGCGTCGAGGCGCGCGGCTCCATCGTGCGAGACAGATGAGCATCGAGCGTCGTGACTGACAAGGCGACCTTGGCCAGCCCTTTCTCGGCCATGCGGCTTAGAATATCGATGTCACGCACCACCAGGGCGGATTTCGTCACGATGCCGACCGGATGATTGGCAGCCTCCAGCACTTCGAGAATTTCGCGCATGATGCGCCATTTCTTCTCGACCGGCTGATAGGGATCTGTATTGGTGCCGATGGCGATGGTCCTCGGCTGATAATTGGGCTTGGCGAGCTCGCGCTCCAGAAGGCGCGCTGCATCCGGCTTCGCAAACAGGCGGGATTCGAAATCGAGACCGGCAGAAAGCCCCATGTAACTATGGGTCGGACGGGCAAAGCAATAGATGCAACCGTGCTCGCAACCGCGATAGGGATTGATCGAGCGGTCGAAATTGATGTCGGGTGAATCATTGCGGGTGATGATCGTGCGCGGCTTTTCGATCTGCACGTCGGTCTTGAACGGCGGCAGTTCCTCAAGCGTGGTCCAGCCGTCATCGAAATCATGCCGCGTCGTCGGCTCGAAGCGTCCGGTCGGGTTGATGCCCGCGCCGCGTCCGCGCCTGCGAGCATGGTCGATGCGCAGGCCTGCCTCACCGATCATCGCATTGGCGTGATCCGCGCGTCCACTACCGAAGGCAGCCATGTCGGCCTGCTTGATGATATCTGCCTGCTGGATCACTTCCATTTTCGTCTCCCTGAATGGAAACATCTGGCGTTGTGCAGCCACGGCGAAAGCAAACCGGGGAACAGGAGCCCCCTTCAGGGCTGAGAACTGTTCTGTTGCGCGTGCCGTGCTGCCATGCGACTCTGTTTTGATGAATCTATTCCTATCGCAAGATTTAGAACAAAGCAAGAACATATGTGCAGCAGCTTTCCGTTCACACGTTCTTGATATATGAAGCGCGCATGTTGTCCGTCGTGATCGAAACCCTGAATTCAGAAAGAGCGCTGGCCCACACGCTTTCGGCTTTGGTGCCGGCCGTTGTGGAGGGGTTGCTGCGCCGTGTTACGGTCGTCGACCGGGGGTCATCGGACGAAACCGCTCTCGTCGCGCTCGGTGCCGGCTGTAGCTTTTATGCCGAAATGGATATTGAGGCGGCGCTCGCAGAAATCCGCACGCCGTGGGTACTGTTGCTGAAACCGGGCGCTATTCCGCAGGAAGGATGGGAGGAAGTCCTCCGCCGCCACATGGATAATGATGGGGGTACCGCGCGCTTTTCACTGCCGGAAGATAGCGGCTTGGGCACGGTCCGTAAAATCTTCGGCCACAAGGCGACGCTCGATGCCGGGCTTCTGGTTCGGTTGGATCTTTTGAAGCCGCTGTTGCTCGACGGCGTGGCGTTTGATCTGCTTCCACAGCACTTGCGGCCGGTCCGTCTCAAACACCCCATTCTGCCGCCCGACGAAGACTGAACAAAACAAAAAGGCGAAGCTGGAAGCTTCGCCCTTTTCGTCAGACATGCTGACCGGATTAGTTCTGGCCGGATTAGTTCTGGCCGGATTAGTTCTGGTAAGAGGAAGGCGAAGCATCGCCAAAGCGATGAGCCGAACCGTCCTGATAGACCGGAGCCTTGATCGAGGCAGGAGCCGTGTAGTCGAGCTTCTGGCTCTGCGTTGCAACCGGCGTACGGTCGTTTGCATAGAGATCGGCAGGTTCGCCGACATGCGGGTTCTCGGCGAAAGCAGCACCGGCGCTAAGGGCAACGGCAACAGCAGCAAGAGCAAACTTTTTCATTTTCGTAATCCTTAAAATCGCCCCTTCGGATGGCATAGAAGCCTTTCCGGGGCTCCCGGGTGGCACCATGCCATCCATCGGGGAGATAACTGGGGAAGCTGAATGATTGGGAGGAATATCCAGCTTGGGAATTCATCGGGGCGTCATCCGCTGGGAGGCTTTTGACGACGCCCTGCGCCTAAGTTTCAGAAAACTTAGTTCTGGTAGCTCGAAGGCGATGCGTCACCGAAGCGATGAGCCGAACCGTCCTGGAATGAGGACTGGCTGATCGAAGCGGGAGCGGTGTAGTCGACCTTCTGGGAAGCAACCGGGGTGCGGTCGTTTGCATAAAGATCGGCAGGTTCGCCAACGCGTGGGTTTTCAGCAAAGGCAGCACCGGCGCTAAGAGCGAGGGCAGCGGCAGCAAGAACAATCTTTTTCATTTTCCTATCTCCTTGGAAAGTGGAGCGGCGTTTTGTTCGTCGTTCCGATGCAGCTGAAATGGGTGACAGTGGGTAAAAGTTCCAGTCACGAAAATGTTTTCTTAATCACACATTCGTGCAGCCAATTTTATGGAATATAGATAATTTATGAGAAATAACTAAATATAATCAATAAGTTATATTATATATCAGTATTCACGAAACTGTTGTAAAAGGCGTTTTGTTCAAAAAGAGCGAACAGTCTGTCCCAATATATTGTCCAATGAGAGTGAACAATAAGGCGATTTTTCAGACTTTTGGTTGGGAGGCCGTTCAGAAACTACTTTTGGGAGGGAGCCGTTTGGGTTGCGACGACGAACCAGTCGGGTCGTTCGGCCAAGAGAAGTGCTGCTGCCTGCTCTGTGGCGGCCATATCTTCGTAGATCGCATAACAGGTTGCACCTGAGCCTGACATCTGTGCGTAAAGCGATCCGCTTGCGCGAAGCAGGTCAAGTTTGTCACCGATCTGGGGAGCAAGTTTTAGGGCCGGAGGCAGAAGATCGTTGCGGGTTGTCTGCAGATAGGCGCAAAGGGGGGCGATATCTGCATGGGAGCCAAGGTTCAGCGCTGGATGGTCGCGTTTGTCGAGTGCGCGAAAGACATCCGGCGTTGCAACAGCGGTTCCATCATTGACGAGGAGCATCGGCAGGGCTGGAAATCCGACAACCGGGCTCAGGTCTTCACCGATGCCGCGCGCGGCAAGCGGTGTGCCCTTGGATGCGCCATGCAGGCACATGGGCAGATCGGCACCAAGGGTAAGCCCCATCGCGGCGAGTTGCTCTAAACCGAGATCGAGCCCCCACAATTCATCGAGCGCGAGCAGCGTTGCCGCGGCATCGCTCGATCCGCCGCCTATACCCGACGCAATCGGAAGGTTCTTTTCCAAATGAACGGCGACGGGCGGCAATGCCCTTTGCGTATGATCACGCAAGGCCTCGCGTGCCTTGAGAACCAGATTGCCACCATCGAGCGGTATGCCTTTTGCGAAAGGGCCGCTGACCGTGAAGCTATCCTTTTCGGCGTGCTCGATACGGATGATGTCGCCATAGCGCGCAAAGACCACCAGCATATCGAGCAGATGATAGCCATCGTCACGACGCCCTGTAACATGCAGTGCGAGATTGATCTTGGCCGGGGCCAGACGCGTCACCGCATGTGCGGACCCGGCATTCACGGGCGTTTCGGTTGTCGGAAAAAGGGTCATTTCTGGCTACGGACCGGGAATAGCGCATTTCCAGCAAAAGTGCGAAACGGTTTTGCGTGAGGCAAATGCTATGAAACAAATAGTTAGAGCGGCTCCGACGATATTGTTAAAATTGGAACCGCTCTTCAGAAAACATGGCATCCGGCTGCGGCGAGCAACCGCACCACTTCGTTGGCAACCTCTCTTACAAGACAGGTCAGTCCTTCTTGACGTAATATTCGCCGGTTTTAGGGTCCTGCACCAACGTGCCTTGAGCCCGGTTCTGCGCTTCCTTTTCTGCCTGACGCACACGCTGGGACACGCGCGAGGCTTCACGCTTGAACGAGCGATAGCCGTACCAGGCGGCGGCGATGATCAGCAGCAGAAAGATGAGCTGGGGCATGGCCTCAAGTCCTTAAGGGTCGCATTTCGGATCGCCGGATCGCAACGCCGAAATGCCGGATGTTCATGAAGGGGCGGGAAGCGGCCCACCCCGCTTTCTGACACCATATCATGGTGAAACGAGGGAATTCAAAGCTTTGGTTCGAAAATCGACGCTAATTTTCGACTTCGCTTTGTTTTTACAGGCCATAACGGCCCCAAAGTGCCTTTTCTTCGGCTACTGAAAGCAGCCCGTCGCCGAGATGTGCGGCAATGGAAGCCGGTTCAAGATTACCGAGTGCCATATCAACGGCCATATCCACACCGGGCATCTTGCGCCCCAGAAGACCGCGTTTCTGTTCCACGAGCTTGAGCTTGACCTTGTCGCCGTAGGTTTTGCGCAGGAAGCTGCGCATATCGCCAAGCCCGTCAATCAGGCCAAGCTCGTGCCCCTTGATGCCGGTCCAGAACAGCCCGGTAAACAGGTCCTTGTCTTCTGCAAGTTTCGTACCGCGCCGTTCCTTCACCATGTCGATGAAGGTCTCGTGGATTTCGAGCTGCAGTGATTTCAGCCGCTCTATGTCGGCCTTCTTCTCCGGCTGGAACGGGTCGAGCGTCACCTTGTTGGAGCCTGCCGTATAGACGCGGCGCTCCACACCGATCTTTTTCAGAAGTTCGGGGAAGCCGAACGAGGCCGACACCACGCCGATAGAACCCACGATGGATGACGGATCGGCGATGATTTCGTCACCAGCCAGCGCGATCATGTAGCCACCCGAGGCGGCAACATCTTCGACGAAGATAAAAACCTTCTTCTGGTGTTCGGCGGCAAGGTCGCGGATACGCCGGTAGATCAGTCGGGACTGAACCGGTGATCCGCCGGGCGAGTTGAGCGAAATGGCGACGGCGGGCGTCTCCTTGTCGGTGAACGCCTTTTCAAGGACTGCTGCGGTCGACGCCAGTGAAAGCATCGGACGGAATGCAGATCCACCGGACATGATGGCACCATGCAGCCGCACGACAGGTATCTCGATGGAAACCGGGCGGAAGCGGCGTGGAACAAGGCGCGTCAATAAACCGGGCAAGGCAAACTCCTGCTAACTGAAATCATTCAGGCTCTCAGCCGGAATGTAGGAAGCCATTTGGGAAACACAAAGAAAACCGCCCGGAAATTTTGTTTTCCGGGCGGTGATGTCGTTTCTGTCAGGTGTTTTTCGGCTTTGTGACCAACCGCAGCAGGATATAGCCGCAAATGGCCGACAGGCCCGAACCGGCCAGCACGCCGATCTTCGTTTCCGCCTGCATGAGATCGGACGGGAAGGAGAGAAGGCCGATGAAGATGCTCATTGTAAAGCCGATCCCGCACAGGACCGCCACGCCGTAAAGCTGGATCCACGTGGCCCCGAGCGGCTTTTGTGCGAGACCTGTCTTGATCGCAAGCCAGGCGGCTCCGAAAACGCCGAGCTGCTTGCCGATGAAGAGGCCAAGCATAATGCCAAGCGTGAGTGTATCCCGCATCACCGAGGCATCGAGACCGGCAAACGATATGCCCGCATTGGCGAAGCCGAAAATCGGCACGATGATGAAGGCAACAGGCTTGGCCAGCGCATGTTCCAGCACATGCAGCGGCGAGGTCATGTCGTCAGGCCTGCCGGGCGCGGCCTTCAGCGGAATCATAAGTGCTGTCACCACGCCTGCAACCGTTGCATGAACACCGGAATTCAACACGAAGAACCAGAGCGCTGCTCCGCCGATCAGGTAGGGCAGGAGCTTCATCACGCCCATCCGGTTCATGACGAAAAGAACGATAGCGGCGGCGAAAGCTCCGCCAAGATATGGCATGGAGATTTCAGCCGTATAGAAAATGGCGATGATGACGACGGCTGCGAGATCGTCCAGGATAGCAAGTGTCGCCAGAAACACCTTGAGGCTGGAAGGAACCCGTGAACCCAGAAGCGACAGAACGCCGAGCGCGAAGGCGATGTCGGTGGCAGATGGCACAGCCCAGCCGCGTACCTTGGCAGGGTCGTGCCAGTTCAACGCGCTGAAGATGATGGCTGGCAGGATGACGCCACCCGCAGCGGCGATACCGGGCAGCATTCGGTTTGGCCAGCTTGCCAGTTGACCGTCGAGAAATTCGCGTTTGATCTCCAGCCCCACAAGCAGGAAGAACACCGCCATCAAGGCATCGTTGATCCAGTCTGTCAGACTCAGCGGACCGATATGAGTGTGCAGTATATCGAAATAGGCCTGCGAGAACGGAGAATTCGCCACGATCAGCGCAAGCGCTGCCGCCACCATGAGGCTTACACCCCCTGCAGATTCGCTATCCAGAAAGCGCCGCATGATGGATACGGGGCGGCTTTGATTTGGGCTATGGTTCATTGGTTCCCGTTGCCTGTTCTTGTCGTTTTGCTGTTTGCGCTTTTTCGGAAAAGGGCGGCGGGGAGCCGCAGAACGAAAATTGCGGTTTTAGGAATATTGGCTCGAATATAGGGTTTCAACCAAAATCACCCGCTCGGACCGAAATCGGCAGGTCTGGACCATCGGAACTTCCGGAATGCTACCGTGTTATCCGATCCGGGAGGACACCACGATGGTGCTCACTGCTATTTTCGCCCAGCTCAATTGCTCCGACCTCGAACGCAGCACGGAATGGTTTGCCACGATCTTCGATCGCAATCCCGATGCGCGACCGATGCAGGGACTGGCTGAATGGCATCACGGTTTGAGCGCGGGCTTCCAGCTTTATCAGAACCCGGCGGAAGCAGGGCACGGCACACTGACACTCATCGTCCGCGATGTACGAGCCGAACATGCGCGTCTTTCATTCGACGGGATTCACCCCGGAAATGTCGAGATAGCTGACTATACGACGATTCTGAGATTGCACGACCCGGACCGCAATCTGGTCGTGCTGGCACAGCCGCGTTTCTAGATCAGAGCGTCGAGCCCATTGTTGATGCCGTTGGCGCGTGGGGTGAAGCCGTGGCCGTCGCTGCCGTGGAGAATAAGCGCCGGCATCAGCGAAAGACCGGCGCGGCTCCCGCGTGTGCCTGTCACGACAATACGGATCGCCGCCGCTTCGGGGCGGGGCTGAACGGGAATGATTCTCAGCCCGCCAAATCGTCCCGACAGTGCTTCGAGGATGGAAGAAATCGAACCGGGTCGGGCAATAATGGCAATGCCTCCACCAGGCTTCACAATGGCCGCCGCAGTGCGCACCCATTGCTCGAACATACCTTCGGGCATGACATGCGCTTCCGCCTTCAGCGGATCGGGTGTGCTGCGATCGCGCGCTTCGTTGAAGGGCGGATTCATGATGACGAAGTCGAAACTGTTGTCGACAAGCCCTGCGGCGATGCGCGCCTTGCCTCTCAGGCCGACGTCGGCTTCGATCACACTGATACGGCCTGCAAGAGCGGCGTTCAGCGGATGCGCAACACTTCTGCGGGCAAAGCCCGCCATGAAAGCGGAACGTTCGACGAGGGTGATATTGGCGTCAGGGCAGCGCGACGCAACAGCAAGCCCTGCAGCGCCCGCACCGCTGCCAAGATCGGCAACGCGCCCGGCAAAGCCGTTTGGAACGGAGCTTGCCAGAATCATCGCATCCACACCGGAACGATGGCCTTTCAATGCGGGCTGGATGAGGTGAAACGCCCCACGATGAAACACATCGAGCGTTTCTCCAGCCTCATCTTCAGTTTCAAAACTTGCTTCCGAAGTCATCGATCGCGCAGTTCGTGTTCAATCTCGGCATCGATCAGAATCTGCCTTGCTTCTTCAAGCTGCTCTTCGCTGACCAGAAGGCGGCGCGGCAATACGCCCAAAGAGCCTTCGATGATGCTCATATTCGTGTCGGCAATGAAATAGGCGATCCCGGCCTCTTTCATCAAGGCCTCGGCAAAGGACAGCAGAACGGAATCATTCGTACGGATAAGTTCGATCATTTGAACAGTTTGTAGCGAATGCACCGCATTGACAACAGCTTCCTTCAATGGTGAACAGGCGCTGGAATAGTATCGCTTTGAGGGCGCTTTGGGGGCAGTTGCGTCTTGAGCAATCCGGTCCGTTTCAATAATGTGACCGGGCAGCTAGGAGAAATGGCATTGGGTGTGGTTCTAAATCTGGACGGTAAAAAGAAACAGGAAGGATCGGTTCAACCGCTTGTCGATCTGACAAAGGCCGATATGGCGCGGGTGAACGAGATGATCCTTTCCCGGGCCGGGTCCGATGTTGAAATGATACCGGAAGTCGCCAATCATCTGATTTCCTCAGGCGGCAAGCGCCTGCGTCCCATGATGACGCTCGCAGCAGCCCGTATGTTCGGCTACGAAGGCGACGGTCATGTGCGTCTCGCGACTGCTGTGGAATTCATGCACACTGCAACGCTTCTGCATGACGATGTGGTGGATGAAAGCGATCTGCGGCGCGGCAAAAGCACGGCGCGCATGATCTGGGGCAACCAGGCCAGCGTTCTCGTCGGCGACTTCCTTCTGGGGCAGGCCTTCAAGATGATGGTTGATGTCGGTTCGCTCGACGCGCTCGACGTTCTGGCGACCTCGGCTTCGGTGATCGCCGAAGGCGAAGTAATGCAGCTTGCCGCTGCCAAGAACATGGAAACCACCGAAGACGAATATCTGGCGGTCATCAAGGCCAAGACTGCGGCGCTGTTCTCGGCTGCCGGTGAAGTCGGCCCGATCATCGCCGGCGCACAGCGTTCGGATCGTGCGGCGCTGCGCGATTACGGCCTCAATCTCGGTCTTGCCTTCCAGCTGGTCGATGACGCGCTCGATTATGGCGGCTCGGCAGCCGATCTCGGCAAGAATACCGGTGACGATTTCCGCGAAGGCAAGATCACGCTCCCGGTGATTCTGAGCTATCGCCGCGGCACCGACGATGAGCGCGCTTTCTGGAAACACGCAATCGAAGACGGTGCGAGCGATGACGCCTCGCTTGAAAAGGCCATCGGCCTGATGACGAAGCACGGCGCGATTGCCGACACGGTTCAGCGCGCGCGGCATTTCGGCGAAATTGCCCGCGATGCTCTGGCACCTCTGAAAGCGACGCCTCAAAAGGACGCGCTGATCGAAGTCATCGATTTCTGCATCAGCCGCGTGAACTGACCGGCAACAGCTGCAAGCTACCGCCAGCATTTCTTGCGGGTGAAGAATACTCAGGAAAAGCGTCCCATCACGGATGCTTTTCTTGCCCCGCCATCCCAAAAAGGCCATGCTTGGGGTGCCTTTTCCGGCAAAGAGACAGCGTGCCCCGGCTTTTGAGCCACTTGAGGGTTTGCTTGCCGGTATCTGTCACAGGGATTTGAGAAGAGGATAGGGCTTTATGCGGCAAGGATCGAAATACCGCCCGCTTTATGGTTTGCTGCTCTCGCTTCTGGCGGGAATCGCGATCCCGACAAGCGGTGCTTTGGCCAAGGCGACAAATGATCCTGCACCGCCTCCTGTCCGCGCCGGTTCGTTTGCCGGGGCCTATCTTGCCGGACGTACCGCCGAATCCGACAATAATCTCGCGACCGCCGTCGATTTCTATCGTCAGGCTATGGCCTTCGATCCGGGCAATGCGCAGATCAAGCAGGATCTGCTACTGGTTTTGCTGACGGAGGGCCGTTTCAAGGATGCGCTGCCTCTGGCGGAAGAACTGAAGAACGTCCCGGACATCGAGCGTTTTTCGCGCGTGGCGCTGGCCATCGACGCCATTGACCGCAAGCAATATCGCAAGGTCGGGCCGCTTCTGATGCTGTCGCTGCAATCCGATATGGATCGTCTTGCGACTGGCTTCATGAGCGCGTGGGTGAAGGTCGGGCAGGGCAACCCCAAACAGGCGCTCGCCGATATCCAGAAAATGCAGGGACCGGAATGGTATGGTCTATTCCGCACCTATAATTCCGCACTGATAGCCGATCTCGCCGGCCAGAAGCAGGAAGCGCGTGATTTCTACCAGCAGGCCATCGACGACCGGCCCGGCGGGAGCGCTGCCCCTGACACTTACGAACGCATCGTGATGGCCTATGCCTCCTTCAAGCTTCGTCAGGGTGACAAGGAAGGTGCTATCAAGACGTTGAATGATGCAGCCGAGCTTTTGAACGGTCGCATGACGATCACCGAAATGCGTGAAAAGATCGAGGCTGGCGAGAAATATGGCCGCCTGATCAAAACCGCTCAGGAAGGGACTGCCGAAGCGCTCTATACGCTTGGCACTGCGATCAACCGCAGCGGCGCGGAAGCCTTTGCAAAGCTTTATCTGCAGATGTCGTTGCCGCTGCGTCCGGACAATGACGCAACGCTTTATCAGCTGGGCGATATTTCCGCCAAGTTGCGCCAGCCGGAAAAGGCCATCGACTACTATGGTCGCGTGCCGGAGAAGTCGCCTTATCGTCGTGATGCGGAAATGCAGCGCGCACTCAATCTGGCGGAAAACGACCAGTCTGCCGACGCTGTCAAGCAGCTGAGAGTTCTGCTCGACCGTGACAAGACCGACATGCGCACTTATCTGGCGCTCGGTGGTGTCTATGCTCAGGACAAGAATTTCGCCGATGCGGCGAAGATTTATGATGCTGCGGTGGAACAGATCAAGACGCCGGAACGCAAGGACTGGCCGGTCTTCTATCAGCGCGGCATTGCCTATGAACGCCTGAAGCAATGGGACAAGGCGGAGCCCAATTTCCGCAAGGCGCTGGAGCTTTATCCCGACCAGCCACAGGTGCTGAACTATCTTGGTTATTCCTGGGTCGACCGGGGTGAAAATCTCGATGAAGCGCTGGGCATGATCAAGAAGGCGGTCGAGCTGCGTCCGCAGGACGGCTATATCGTCGACTCGCTGGGCTGGGCCTATTACATGCTGGGCCGGTATGACGAGGCGGTGGTCGAACTGGAAAAGGCGGTCAAGCTTCGTCCGGAAGACCCGACGATCAACGACCATATGGGCGATGCCTACTGGCGTGTCGGGCGTCTTCTGGAAGCGACATTTCAGTGGAACCATGCCATTGCAGGCAAGCCCGAGCCGGAAGATCTGGTGAAGATCGAGGCGAAGCTGAAGAAGGGTTTGCCGGATATCCCGGGGCAATCTTCTGCCGATGCTGCAAAGCCCGACGAGAAAAAGCCTGTCGAGCAGAAGCCGGAAGCTCCTGCACAATCGCCTGCGCCTGCCGCACCGTCCGACAAGGCTCCAGAAAAACCGGCAACTGACTAAGAGCTTCAGGCTGCCGGTTTCAAGATGGTGTGACACCGAAACTGGCAGCCTGTGCTTGACCCTGCGTTACGGACAAATTAGACCGGGCCATCATTTCAATTACAAGGCCCGACCCCGTGTCCAGTACGTTGCCAGCACATATGCATCCCACCCGTTCCTTTCAGGGTCTGATCCTGACGCTCCATAACTATTGGGCGGAGCACGGTTGCGCTATCTTGCAGCCCTATGACATGGAAGTGGGTGCGGGTACGTTCCACCCGGCAACGACGCTGCGTTCGCTGGGGCCGAAGCCGTGGAAGGCTGCCTATGTGCAGCCATCGCGTCGTCCGAAGGATGGCCGTTACGGTGAAAACCCGAACCGTCTCCAGCACTATTACCAGTATCAGGTGATCATCAAGCCATCGCCGCCGAACCTTCAGGATCTCTATCTCGGTTCGCTGCGCGCCATCGGTCTCGATCCGACGCTGCATGACGTGCGCTTCGTGGAAGATGACTGGGAAAGCCCGACGCTCGGCGCATGGGGTCTCGGCTGGGAATGCTGGTGCGACGGCATGGAAGTGTCGCAGTTCACCTATTTCCAGCAGGTCTGCGGCATCGAATGCTCGCCGGTTTCCGGTGAACTGACCTATGGTCTCGAACGCCTCGCCATGTATGTGCAGGGTGTGGACAATGTTTACGACCTCAACTTCAACGGTCTCGAAGGCGATGAAAAGGTCACCTATGGCGAGGTGTTCCTGCAGGCTGAGCAGGAGTATTCCCGCTACAACTTTGAAATGGCCAATACCGAGGCTTTGCATCAGCATTTCATCGATGCCGAGTGCGAGTGCGAGGCCATTCTGAAGGCTGGTGCGCCTGGTCCGAACGCCAATCATCAAATGCATAAGAGTGTCTTCCCGGCCTATGACCAGTGCATCAAGGCATCCCACGTGTTCAATCTGATGGATGCGCGCGGCGTGATCTCGGTTACCGAGCGTCAGAGCTATATTCTGCGCGTGCGCAATCTTGCGCGTCAGTGCGGCGAGGCATTCCTTTTGACGGATGCCGGTGGTTTCAATTTCAAGCGTGAGGGCGAGTAAAGAACATGCCTGATTTGTTGCTCGAACTCTTTTCCGAAGAAATCCCCGCGCGCATGCAACGCAAGGCTGCTGGTGATCTGAAGAAGATGATTACCGATGGTCTGGTGGAAGCCGGTCTTACCTATGAAGCTGCGACCCCTTATTGGACGCCACGTCGTCTGACGCTCGATATTCGCGGCCTCACCGTGCGTTCCAAGGACGTGCACGAAGACATTAAGGGCCCGTCGGTCACAGCACCGGAACAGGCCATTCAGGGTTTTCTGCGCAAGGCCGGTCTGACGGATGTCGCCCAAGCCCATGTCCACTCCGATCCGAAGAAGGGTGATTTCTATGTCGCCCATCTGACGAAGCCGGGCCGCGCTGCCGAAGAGATCGTCGCCGAACTGGTGCCGCAGACGATCCGCAATTTCCCATGGCCGAAATCCATGCGTTGGGGTGCAGCTTCTGCCAAGCCGGGTTCGCTTCGTTGGGTGCGCCCGCTGCAATCGATCCTCTGCACCTTCGGTCCCGAAACCGAGGAAACCGTGGTCATCGATTTCGATGTCGATGGCATCAAGTCGGGTAATGTCACCTATGGCCATCGTTTCCTGAGCGACGGTCAGGCAATCAAGGTACGTCGCTTCGAGGATTATGTCGAAAAACTCGAAAAGGCTTTCGTGGTTCTCGACGCCGAGCGCCGCAAGGAAATCATTTCGCAGGACGCGCATAATCTCGCCTTCGCTTCCGGTCTTGAGCTGGTCGAAGACGATGGACTTCTGGAAGAAGTGTCCGGTCTGGTCGAATGGCCGGTCGTGCTGATGGGCGAATTCGAGGAAGAGTTTCTGGCCATTCCGCCGGAAGTCATTCGCCTCACCATCCGCGCCAACCAGAAGTGCTTCGTCACCCGCAAGCAGGGCGAAGCCGAAGCGCTTTCCAACAAGTTCATTCTTGTATCGAACATTGCAGCCCGGGACGGCGGCACGGAAATCGCTTACGGTAACGGCAAGGTCGTGCGCGCACGCCTGTCGGATGCACTCTATTTCTGGCACACAGATCAGCATGATCTGCCCGACCTCGACAAGCTCGTCGCTTCGGCGGAAAAATTCGGTCTTGATCTGAAGAAGCCGCTCGATCAGCGCATGGCGCGTCTGGATGCACTGAATGTGACCTTCCATGCCAAGCTTGGCACGCAAGGCGCACGCGTTGAACGCATTCGCGAACTGGCTGCGCAGATTGCGCCGCTGGTGGGTGCCGATCCGAAGCTTGCTGCGCGCGCGGCAGTTCTGGCAAAGGCTGACCTCACCACGGAAGTTGTCGGCGAGTTCCCTGAACTTCAGGGCGCAATGGGCCGCAAATATGCGTTGCTTCAGGGCGAAGATGCAGCCGTCGCCGCAGCGCTTGAAGAACATTACAAGCCGCAAGGTCCGTCCGATGTCGTGCCGAAGAATCCGGTTTCGGTTGCCGTCGCGCTTGCCGACAAGCTCGACACGCTGGTCGGATTCTGGGCGATCGACGAAAAGCCGACCGGCTCGAAGGACCCGTTTGCTCTGCGTCGTGCGGCATTGGGTGTGATCCGTCTCCTGCTGTCGCAGGAATGGAAGTTCCCGCTGCTGCCGCTCTTCCGCTCGGCCTTTGCCGCGCTGAAAGAAGGTCAGGTCCAGCGCAAGTTGCGCGAGTTTGAAACCAAGCTTGCTGGGGAAAACTCCGGTGATATCGACGGCGAACAGGACGTTGACAACGCATTGGCCAGCTATGAAAAGCAGGTTCGCGCCGAGGCGGAAGCATCGTCCGAGCCGGTGCTGGCTGATCTCTTGTCCTTCCTCCATGACCGTTTCAAGGTGCATCTGAAAGAAGAAGGTGCACGCTACGACGCCATTGATGCCGTGTTGTCGCCGGAAGCCGACAATCTGCTGCTGGTCGCGCGTCGACTGGAAGCGCTGATCGTCTTCATCAACGAAGAAGACGGCAAGAACCTTCTGGCTGGCACCAAGCGCGCCGCCAACATTCTCGCTGCCGAAGAGAAGAAGGGTACGAAGGTTGCAGACAGCGTAAGCGCGTCTCTTCTCCACGAAGCGGAAGAAAAGGCGCTGTTCGAAGCCGTCACTCTGGCTTCGCAAGATGCCGAGGCTGCCATTGCCCGTGAAGATTTCAACGGTGCGATGCTGGCGCTCGCCAAGCTGCGTGGTCCGGTCGATACGTTCTTCGAAAAGGTGCTGGTGAACGACGAGGACGAGAATGTCCGCGCCAATCGTCTGGCCTTGCTCGACCAGATTCGTGCAGCTACCGGAAAAGTGGCGGATTTCTCGAAAATCGCGGGCTGACTATTGGCAGTACGATAAAAAATATGGCGCTTTCGGGCGCCATTTTTGTTTATTTCAGGCTGGGTCTGAGTTCGAGCGAACTGAGATCGATTTCGTCGGATGCCCCGGCCCAGGGATCGCCAACGACGCGCACCGGCTTGGCGGGGTCAAAGTCTTCTGCTGGTGCGGCGGCTGGCTCAAGCAGATCGTCCGGAACGGGCTGGCCCTGCATGCGCGCCATATAGGCACGGGCGCGCTTGCGGCGGGCCTCGATTTCCTTCTGTGCGTCCAGTTCGGCTGCCTGCTTTTGCGCACAGGTGCCGCAAACCGGCAGGCCGTTGGCACCGATCTTGTCATAGCCGATATAATCGATGGAGCCGACCTGATAGGTCAATGCCGCGCGCTCACCTCCGTTTGCGGAAGCAATCGCGGGCAGTCCGATGGCCGTCAGCGAAATAGCGATAAATCGCGATAACATTATTCACCTCACGCATGAATAATATCATCATACCCTGAAAAACCTAACAAAACGCAATTTTTCATGCGCAATCATGATCGTCTTCCCGTGATTGTGCCCGGATAGAGTCCGAGCTTGCTTGTACATCGCTTGTACATCACTTGCACAGGAGCCTGTGCTTGTGTAGGCAGAACGGGCTTAGAGCGCATTTCGATCTGATAGAGTCAGATCGGCGCTCTAACTGTCTGTTTTGACGCGCATCTTATCCGAAAACCGTTTCACACTTTTCGGGATGCGCTCCAACTTGGGACGCTCGAGAGGCGGAAAACCAGTGTCCGATATAGTCAAATTCGATGATGAGGCAGTCCAGCGCGCGGTAGAAGTGCTGCGGCGCGGCGGTCTCGTCGCCATTCCGACCGAAACCGTTTATGGCCTTGCCGCCGACGCTGCGAACGGCGAGGGTGTGGCGGGTATTTTCGCGGCCAAGGGGCGGCCTCAGTTCAATCCGCTGATCGCGCATGTGAGCGGCATTGCGATGGCCGAGCGCTATGTCACTTTCGACGCTCTTTCGCGCAAGCTTGCCGAGATGTTCTGGCCCGGCCCGCTGACCATCGTGCTGCCGCTGAAGGACAGGCAGGATACGGATCGCCCGATCCATCCGCTTGTAACCGCCGGGCTTTCGACCCTTGCCATCCGCATGCCGCTTGGCCGTGTGCGCGATATCATCGAGGAGCTTGATAGTCCGGTTGCAGCGCCAAGCGCCAACACGTCAGGCCGCATCAGCCCAACAAGCGCTCGTGCTGTTGCCGACGATCTCGGCAACAAGCTTGATCTGATCCTCGATGCCGGTCCCTGCGGCGTTGGGGTTGAATCCACTATCGTCAAGGTTGACGGTAATAAAGTGCATCTGCTCCGGCCGGGCGGACTGGCTGCGGAAGAAATCGAAGCCGTGATTGGTGAGAAGCTCGTGCGCGCCGACCACACATCGGCAATTCAGGCGCCGGGCATGATGGCCTCGCATTATGCGCCTGATGCTGCGATGCGGCTCGGTGTCGGCTCGGTGCAGCCGGGCGAAGCCCTGCTTGCCTTTGGCCCGCAGCGCGTAGCCGGGGCCGATACGGCAAAGGCAATCATGAACTTGAGCGCTGATGGCAATTTGCGCGAAGCCGCGGCCAATCTGTTCGATTTCATGCGCAGGCTGGATGCGACAGGTGCCACCACCATCGCCGTCGAGCCTATCCCCTTTGAAGGTCTCGGCGAGGCCATCAACGACCGTTTGAAACGCGCGGCGGCCCCGCGTTAACATCCTCCTATGTAAGAGACAGACTATGCTGGACACCGCTCTGATCGAACGTTTTTCCGCCATCGTGGGCGAAAAGAATGCGCTCACCGCGCCGGAAGATCTCGCCGCTTATCTCGTCGAGCAACGCGATCTCTATCACGGTCGCACGCCGCTGGTCCTGCGTCCGGGTTCGACGGAAGAAGTCGCGGCCATCATGAAGCTTGCCAGCGAGACGAAAACACCGGTGGTGCCGCAGGGTGGCAATACGGGCCTCGTCGGCGGCCAGCAGCCCGATGAAAGCGGCGCAGCCATCATTCTGTCGCTCGGCCGTATGAACCGTATCCGTAACCTCGATACGGTCGGCAATCTGGTAACGCTTGAAGCCGGTGTCATCCTGAAGAACCTTCAGGAAGCTGCTGAAAAAGCCGGTCGTCTGTTTCCGCTGTCGCTGGGTGCCGAAGGTTCATGCCAGATCGGTGGCAATCTTGGCTCCAACGCTGGCGGCACGGCAGTGCTTGCCTATGGCAACATGCGCGAGCTTTGCCTCGGCCTTGAGGTTGTGCTGCCGACCGGCGAGATTCTCAACGATCTTCGCTATGTGAAAAAGGACAATACCGGTTACGACCTGAAAGACCTTTTCATCGGTTCGGAAGGCACGCTTGGTGTCATCACGGCTGCGGTGCTGAAAATCTTCCCGCAGCCGAAGGGCAAGGGCGTGGCTTATGCAGGCCTGCGCAATCCGGAAGACGTGCTGCGCCTGTTCCAGCTTGCAACGGAACATGCAGGTCCGTCGCTGACCGGCTTCGAATTGATGCCGCGCGTGGGGGTTGAGTTTACGGTGCGCCATGTCGATGGCGTGCGCGATCCGCTCGAAAGCCCGCATGACTGGTATGTGCTGATCGATATTTCTTCTACTCGCTCAGAAGAAGATGCGCGCACGACGCTGGAAACGATCCTGACCGAAGCCTTCGAGAGCGACATTATTCAGGATGCGGCCATCGGCGAAAGCGTTGCGCAGGCGCAGTCCTTCTGGAAAATGCGCGAGGAAATGTCCTGGGCACAGAAGCCGGAAGGTGGCTCGATCAAGCACGATATATCCGTGCCCGTCGCATCCATCCCCGCCTTCATCCACGAAGCCAATGCTGCGACGCTGGAAATGATTCCCGGTGCGCGCATCGTTTGCTTCGGCCATATCGGCGACGGCAACCTGCATTACAACGTTTCGCAGCCGGTAGGCGCTGACAAGGAAGCCTTTCTTGCGCGTTGGCACGAGCTGAACCACCGTATTCACACGATCGTTGCGAGCTATACGGGTTCGATTTCGGCAGAACACGGCATTGGTCAGCTCAAGCGTGAAGAACTGGCTTTCTTCAAGCAGGATGTCGCGCTTGACCTGATGCGCCGCATCAAGTCGGCTTTCGATCCGGCGGGCATCATGAACCCCGGCAAGGTTCTATAAAGTATCACTATTTAATCGAGTAAGGCGGGCGGTATTAACCGCCCGTTTGTTTTAGTAAACACTTCTTCAGAAGAATTTCCGAATTCTTACACCTGGTTGCAATCTGCTAACCAAAGGAAAAGGCAGGAAAAAGTTAACTTAACTCATTAAGCCCGTCGGTAATAAACCGCGCCTATTCTCCATCTCAACGAAGAGCAAACAGCTCGACAAAGGGAAGTCGGAATAACCGGCTCTCAAAAATAAAAAGCAGAGAGACAGAGGCGTCGAAAATGATGAGCAAGGGACTGAAGCCCGACTGGGCAGGACGGGAATTGCGGCTTGATCCGTTTCACTTTCCGCAGGTTGTGAGCTATGCGACCCATGACGGGAGCAGCGACGTTACCTTCACCATCAACGAGCGCGGCGCAGTGATCCGGCAGGTTCTGCCTTCTAGCGGTCTGCCGATGTCGATCGCTCTCCCGGCCAACGCATTTGTCGGCGTTGCCGCCCGTGCGGTGGAAGACGAGTTCGGCGAAATCACGGTGACGCTGGAGCTGATGCATGAAGACCCGCAGCTCTCCGTTCCCTTGCTTGTCGCACATGATCTGACTGACGTTGCCGCCGACTGGCGCGCCTGGGCGGCAAGCTTCAATCTGCCAATGATGCTGGTCGAGGAGGACGGCGTTGCCCGCCCGCTTTACGAAAGCACCGGTGCGGTCCGCACCAGCCAGCCGCAGGCTCGCCGTCAGGGACAAGAGCCGCGCCGTCGCCGTCCGCGTTTTCTCGCTCGCCGCAAGACCGGTACGCTTGGCGTCCGTCTGGTGATCTCTGGCAAGGAAATCATTGCTCGAAATTGAATTGGAGCGCATCCCGAAAAGTGTGAAACGGTTTTCGGACGAGATGCGCTCTAGAAAGGGCAAAGGGTCGCCTGAGATAAGGCGACCCCTTCAAAAAATCTTGGCTGACCTCCAAAAAGCCCCCGAACGTTCACAACGTTCGGGTTTATTTTTTTCGGCTGAGAAATGCCATGACGGCCTCGCGGGCTTCATCCGAGGTAAGCCGTTCAGCAAAATGTTTGGCCTCACGTGCAATACGTTCGGAAACTTTTTCAGCTGGCATGCGCATCAGCGCACGGGCGATCTGCATGGCCTGCGGAGGCTTGACAGCGATTTCTTCTGCGGCCTTCATCACTTCCGTTTCCAGCGCATCTTCGGCAACGATCTGATAGACGATCCCGGCTTCCTGTGCGGCTTCCGCGGTAAATCCATGACCGAGCGCCAGCAGGGCAAATGCCTTTTGGTGTCCCATCAGCGGTGGTGCCAGCAGACTGGAAGCTGCTTCCGGCACAAGGCCAAGATCGACGAAAGGCGTGCGGAACAAGGCCCGCGACGTTGCAAATGTCAGGTCGCAATGCAGGTGGATGGTCGTGCCGATGCCGATGGCAAGGCCATCGACACCGGAAACGATCGGCTTTTTTGCGCTGGAAAGAGCACCCAGAAAATCCAGAATGTCGTTGCCGAGATCGCCGCCCATCGCAGCCGCCATGAAATCCTGCATGTCGTTGCCGGATGAGAATGCACCTGGAACCCCGAGAAACACATGCACACGCACCGCGTCATCGGCATCGCCGTCCTTGAGCGCCTTTGCCATGGTGGCATACATGGCGCGGGTAATGGCGTTTTTCTTGTCGGCCCGGTTAAGACGGATGATCTGGATCGCGCCTTTGCGCTCAATCAGGATGTGTTCGCTCATGCCTATGCCTCCAGCGCGGATTTGGCGGCGGCTAGGCTGGCAGCGCCGGTGATGACGGTGTCTTTCAGGGACGATACTTCGGCAAGCATATTTTCCGCAAAGAAGCGGCTCAGCACTGCGCGGCCGCTATCGTCATCCGCGAGCGCCGCACGCGCGAGATAGGCGCCGCCGGAAACGAGCGACAAAAGCCGCTGATAAGGCGAGGCTCCGGCAAGTGCTGCCTCAAGCTGCCCTTCGGCAACTGCCTTTTGCAGCCAGTCCGTGGCTTCGCGGGCCTCATTGATGGCCTTGGAAAGGCGAGCGCCGGTTTCGCCGAGTTCCGGACGATTGGATGCGGCGGCCTTGTCGGCGTCGTCCTGCAATTCTGCAAGGAAGCCCTTGATATGCTCGCCATGCCCAAGCGGCAGCTTGCGCGCCACGAGGTCGATGGCCTGAATGCCGTTGGTGCCTTCGTAGATCGGGGTAATCCGGGCATCACGCAGCAATTGCGCAGCACCTGTCTCTTCGATGAAGCCCATGCCGCCGTGAATCTGGATGCCCAGCGAAGCAACATCCACGCCTGCATCGGTCGCAAAGCTCTTGGCGAGCGGCGTCAGCAGACCGGCGCGATCCGACCAGAACTGCTGGTCTGCGCCCTCCGTTGCATGGCTCATGTCGATGGCATGTGCGCAGGAATAGGTGATCGAACGGGCAACCTGCGTTAGCGCCTTCATGGTCAGCAACATGCGCTGTACATCGGGATGCTCGATAATCGGGCTCATGCCTTGCTTAGGATCAGCACCGATGGCGCGGCCCTGCTTGCGCTCCTTGGCATAGGCAAGGGCCTGTTGATAAGCGGCCTCGGCAACGCCGACACCCTGAATGCCGACCAGAAGACGCGCATTGTTCATCATGGTGAACATGCAGGCCAGCCCACGATTTTCCTCGCCGATCAGGTAGCCAACCGCGCCCTGTTCTTCACCCTTCACGAAACCATCACCATAGATCATGGTGCAGGTTGGCGAGGCATGGATGCCCATCTTGTGCTCAAGGCCGGAGCAGAACAGATCGTTCCTGCGGCCAAGCGAGCCATCATCGTTGACGAGGAATTTGGGTACGAGGAAAAGCGAAATGCCCTTCGTCCCGGCCGGGGCATCGGGCAGGCGCGCCAGCACCAGATGCACGATATTGTCGGTCAGGTCATGCTCGCCATAGGTGATGAAAATCTTCTGGCCGAAGATGCGGTAGCTGCCGTCACCGGCACGTTCCGCACGGGTACGCATTACACCAAGATCGGAACCGGCGTGCGGTTCAGTCAGATTCATCGTGCCCATCCACTCGCCGCTGATGAGCTTTTCGAGATAGATGTCCTTCAACTCCTTGGAGGCGTGCTTTTCGACCGCTTCGACTGCGCCCATGGTCAGTGTCGGCGCGATGGCGAAGGCAAGCGTCCCGGAGTTCCACATTTCGCTCACTGCCACCGACATCATCGTGGGCAGGCCCTGACCGCCATATTCCGGCGTGCCGGTCAGCGAGTTCCAGCCGCCTTCGATCCAGTCGCGATATAGCTCTTTCCAGCCCGGCGCGGTGGTGACAACGCCGTCCTTGACGGTCGCGCCATGCTTGTCGCCGGTGATGCGCAGCGGCTCGACGCGCTCTGAGGCAAACTTGCCGGCTTCTTCCAGAATGGCAGCGGCAAGATCGGCGGAGAATTCGGGGAAGCGGTTGTCGTCGAGGGCTTTCTCCAGCCCTGCAACCTTCATCAGCGTATGGGAAATTTCAGAAACCGGCGCGCGATACATCTTTCCTCCGAGTATGTTTCGCGGACTTCTCCTCGGAAGCCCGCCCTGCGCCGGTGCTTCATGCAATCCGGCAGGAGCCATTTTGGCTGTTCAATACAAGAGCTATCGGCTTATTACGTAAACGTCAATATTGTGCTGCGGCTTCACAGCCATTTGTACGGAGGTGAACAATCTCGTGGATTTTTCGAATTTGACGTTTGAAACGGGATTATTATCGGACGGATATCAAACGTCAAATGCAATCCACTAGGCATTGTCCGCCTGTGAGGCCGAAACTCGGCGGTTACAGATAATGCTGTCGAGGCTATTTCTTGTCGGCTTGGGTTTCCCGCTCGACAGCGCGCCAGCCGATATCGGAGCGATAGAAGCCTTCCGGCCAGTCGATGAGCTTTACGGCTTCATAGGCGCGCGCCTGTGCTTCGGCGACCGTGTCGGCAATGGCAGTGATGTTGAGCACGCGGCCTCCGCTGGCAACGATGCTGCCGTCCTTCTCCGCCGTTCCCGCGTGGAAGAGTTTGACGCCATCAATGCCTTCGAGCTTGTCGAGATCGCGGATGACGCTGCCCTTCTTCACATTGGACGGATAGCCCTCCGCAGCCATCACAACCGTCAGCGCAGGCTGGTTTTTCCAGTCGAGCGAGACTTCATCAAGTTTGCCGTCCACGGCAGCATTGATGAGCGCGAGCAGGTCGCTGTTGAGGCGCATCATAAGCACCTGGCATTCCGGGTCACCGAAACGGGTGTTGTATTCGATGAGCTTCGGGCCGTCCTTGCCGATCATCAGGCCGAGGAACAAAATGCCGGAGAAGGGCGCGCCGATTTCCGCCATGCCGCGCATGGTCGGTTCGATCAGTTCGCGCATGGTGCGTTCGACGATTTCCGGCGTCATGACCGGAGCTGGAGCATAGGCACCCATGCCGCCTGTATTCGGGCCGGTGTCGCCGTCGCCGACACGCTTGTGATCTTGCGCCGAGCCGAGCGGCAAGGCGGTCTTGCCATCGCATATGCAGAAGAAGCTTGCTTCTTCGCCGTCCAGAAATTCCTCAACCACCACTTCGGCACCGGCGGAACCGAATGTGCCCTCGAAACAGGCATCCACGGCGTCGAGCGCTTCATCGAGCGTCATCGCAACGATCACGCCCTTGCCTGCGGCGAGCCCGTCGGCCTTGACGACGATGGGCGCACCCTGCTGGCGGATATAGGCCTTGGCCTTGGGCGCATTGTTGAAGCGGCCATAAGCGCCTGTCGGAATATCGAAGCGCGCGCAGAGATCCTTGGTGAAACCCTTCGAGCCTTCAAGCTGTGCCGCAGCCTTGGACGGGCCGAACACACGGATACCCTCGGCACGCATTTCATCGGAAAGGCCAGCCACCAGTGGCGCTTCAGGCCCGACCACCACGAGATCGATCTTCTTGTCCTTGGCGAAGGCAATCAGAGCCTGATGGTCATCGACACCGATGTCGACGAGTTCTGCGATCGTCGCAATGCCGGGATTGCCGGGAGCGCAATAGAGTTTTGTCAGTGACGGAGAAGCGGACAGTTTCCAGGCCAGAGCATGTTCACGACCGCCAGAACCGATTAAAAGAACTCTCATTGCTTGCTCCGTCTTCGTCGGGGTTATAGTGATGGCTGCATATATCAAGGATTTCGCCATGTCACAGCCCGAACTACACGGATCGATTCAGTCACGCAATGCGCAAGGGCGTGTAAAGGATGCTCCATCGGGCCATTGGGTCTATAAGCTGCTGCCGCACTGGCTCTGGCCCTATGCGCAGCTCGCCCGCTGGGATCGTCCCATCGGATGGCAGCTCCTGCTCTGGCCATGCTGGTGGTCGGCAGCGTTGGTGGCAGGTGCGGGCGCCAAGCCGGGCGATGGCGCCTGGGCCGTCATGCCTTCGATCTGGCATCTCGTTCTGTTCCTGATCGGCGCCATTGCCATGCGTGGCTCCGGCTGCACCTATAACGATCTTGTCGATCAGGATATTGACGACAAGGTGGATCGCACGCGTTCAAGGCCACTGCCGTCGGGGCAGGTGACACGTGGTCAGGCCAAGATTTTTCTGGTTCTGCAGGCGCTGGTTGGTCTTGTGGTGGTGCTGCAGTTCAACTGGTTCTCTATCGGGCTTGGCATTTTCTCGCTTCTGATCGTCGCCGCTTATCCTTTCATGAAGCGCATTACCAACTGGCCGCAATTCGTGCTTGGTCTTGCGTTCTCATGGGGCGCACTCATGGGCTGGGCTGCGGTGGAGGGTTCACTCAGCCTTGCGCCGGTGCTTCTCTATATCGGCGCGATCCTGTGGACGATCGGCTATGACACGATCTACGCGCATCAGGACAAGGAAGACGACGCGCTGGTGGGCGTGCGCTCCACGGCGCGTCTGTTCGGCAAGCACACCAAGACGGCGCTGATGATCCTGTATGGTGGTGCTATCGGCTTCTTTGCCGCCGCTTTTGCCGTGGCACAGGTGCCGATGCCAGCACTGGCTGGGTTGCTCGCAGCGGGCGTACATCTTTATCGTCAGATCATCGTGCTCGATATCGACAATCCCGACCAGTGCCTGAAACTGTTCAAATCCAACAATATTGTTGGCTGGCTGATTTTCCTCGGGCTTGTTCTCGGAAGTCTCTGGGTGGCGGTCAAGCCGCTGGTATAAATAAGAAGGCCACCGTGTCCGGTGGCCTTCTTATTATGGGATCATGGATAAAGCCGTTCCTTGTTCCAGTCGCCCTCAGGTGCGGGACGTGTGAACAGAACGCGGTCATGCAGGCGGAAGGCCCTGTCATGCCAGAATTCAATCGAGACCGGACGAATACGGAAACCCGACCAGTAGGACGGGCGTGGAATGTCGCCGATGGCATATTTTGCGGTATATTCCGCAACGGCCTTTTCCAGCGCGAAACGGCTTTCCAGCGGGCGTGACTGCTTGGATGCCCAGGCGCCGATGCGGCTGCCGCGCGGGCGTGAAGCGTAATAGGCATCGGCCTCGGCATCGCTTACTTTCTCCACCGCGCCGCGCACGCGCACCTGACGGCGCAGCGTCTTCCAATGGAAGCACATCGCGGCCTTTTCCGCTGACAGGATTTCCTTGCCCTTGGTGCTTTCATAATTGGTGTAAAAGACGAACCCCTGTTCGTCGAAATCCTTCAACAGCACCATGCGCACATTGGGCAGGCCGTCGGGATCGACTGTTGCCAGCGCGACCGCATTCGGATCGTTCGGTTCGCTCGCTTTGGCGTCGGTCAGCCAGTCTGCAAAAAGTTTGAACGGCTGGGAGGATTCGGTGAAGTCGTCGCTTGCGTTTGTCATTTTGGATATTTCAAAAGCCTGTCGGAATTTGCGGATCATCCTGCAAGGGAATCCCCGCCAAAGAAACCCCAATGGGGCGGGTCGGGAGGGAGCTTCTTCCATAACCGGCATTTTGTCCATGGTCTTGCCGGGATGTGTCGTCGCAGGGTTCGACATGGCTTTACTTAGCGGGCAACTTCTTGTAGGGCGCCGGTCAAGGTGGGGGCTATGCCAAAACTCGACTTTTTGACGCTTTATATTGTAATTCTCTTAAATTCGCTGACGGTCTGCATCATCTGGACCGCTATCGCCTTCTCTTATCGCAAATTCCGGCCTGCCAGAATCTGGCTTCTTTCGACGACGCTTCTGTTGGTCGGAGGCTTCGTGCTTTCGCTGCAGGGTAATGAGGGCGCGTTCTGGCCTGCGGTCACCGGTAATACCATCATCATTTACGGTTTCTGCCTTGCCTGGGTTGGTGCGCGTTATTTCTATGGCCACAAAGGCGGCTGGCGGCTGGCAATGGGAATATCGCTCGCAAGTTTCGCCGTCATGGCGGCATTTCATTCGAGCTGGCAGGGGCGCAACATTGCTTATGCCGTGGGACAGTCAGTGCCCATGGGGATGACGGTTTTCTATCTGGCCCGGCAGAAGGGCATTGGTCTCGGCGGTCAGATTGCTATCATGGCCTTTTTGCTCGGTATCATTGGGCACGCCATTGAGACCTCGCTGAACATCGCCGCATGGGTGGGTGAGTTCGATCAGTCGCTCTATTTTACCATCGAAAGCTATGCGCTTGTCTGTGTGATCTATAGCGGCATGATCTGGAATTTCGGCTTTATCGTCATGGCGATGAACCGCTTGCATGGCGATATGGCCAAGGTAGCAGAAACGGACGAGCTGACCGGGCTTCCGAACCGCCGTCATTTCATGAAAAGACTCGCAAGGGCGGAGTTGGCGTTCAGCGAGGACGGTACAGCCTATAGCGTCATGCTGATCGATATCGACAATTTCAAACAATGGAACGACACCTATGGTCATGCGCTGGGCGATCAGGCGCTCGTGCATTTTGCCGATGTGGCGGTCGACGTCCTTAATCGGCGCGGTGTGCTGGCACGTCTCGGCGGTGATGAGTTTTCCATTCTGCTGACAAAGATGGACGAGCAGGAAGCGACGGAAATCGCACGCGACATCGTCAGGGCGATCAACGATGCCCCGCTTGCCTTCAATGGACAGAAACTCGCCATGACTGTCAGTATCGGCATTGCCAGTGAGGAACGCGACAACGAAACGAGTGACCTTGACGTTTTTGCCCGGGCCGATCTCGCGCTTTACAAGGTAAAGCAGGCTGGCCGGAACGGCTACGCAACACGCACGGCAACGGTGAACGCGCCGCACTCTTCATTTTCGGACTGGCAACGAGCTGCCGGTTGATTGGTCTTTCTCGAACCGGATGCAGAAAACCGGGCACATCGTTTGATGGCTGAATAAAGTGCGGAGTTGGGCGTTGTGCTCTGATTCCGATTTGTTTACCTTTCCGGCACACTGCTTGTTAACTCAAGTTCACTCATAATCCCTGCATCTTTAGCGTGTAAAAATAAGGGAATAGCGTTGGCTGTCGAGACGCTTCGCCACAAGGACAATCTCTGGAGCCTGAGCTGCCGCGCAAATGCGCTGCGCAAGGCCGTGATTGGCATATGCATCCTCTCGCTTGCCGGTTGCGCCATGGGTGGCGTGAGCATTGAAAAGGCCGTTCCCGATTCTTCCACGATCACCGGATCGGTGAAACAGCCGCAGCCGGTTGAGACCGATACTGGCAAGCTTTCCGACCAATCCGCGATCAGGAACGTTGTTTCAGCGCTCAATTTCACGGAATGGGGCAAGAAGCCCGTACCGTGGGCCAATCCCGATACGGGCAGCCAGGGCACGATCACCACCATTGCCGAGAACAGCAAGAACAACCAGCTTTGCCGCGAATTCGAAACCTCGCGTGAAGCTTTTGACGGTGTTTCCATCTATCGCGGCGAAACCTGCATGCAGCGTGGGGGTCAATGGACGGTGACTTCGTTCGCGCCCATTTGAAAAGAAAAGCCCGGCCTGACTGGAACTTTTCCGGCCATATGCGCATATTATGGGCAACGAGTCTTACTCATCTCATAGTTATTTTCCTGAAAGAGGAACTATATGCGCGATCCCTATAGCGTGCTGGGCGTCGCCAAAACGGCGAAGCCCGAGGAAATAAAATCGGCTTTTCGCAAACTGGCCAAAAAGCACCATCCGGATCAGAACAAGGATGATCCGAAAGCGCAGGAGCGCTTTGCAGAACTGAACCAGGCCTATGAAATTGTGGGCGACAAGGACAAGCGTGGTCAGTTTGACCGGGGCGAGATAGATGCCGAAGGCAAGCCTGCCTTTCAGGGTTTCACCGGCGGACAGGGCTTCGGCGGCGCTCATGGCGACCCGTTTGCCGGTTTCCGGCAAGGTGGCGACGGCAACAGTCACTTTGAATTCCGTTCTGGTCCCGGCGGCTTTCAGCAAGGCGGCGGTTTCGGCGGCGCGGATGATATTCTGAACGACCTTTTCGGCGGCGCTTTCGGTGGAGGCGCCCGTGCTGGTGGTGGTGCGCGTCAGCGCGGCCCGGCCAAGGGAGCTGACCTTTCCGCGTCTATTAATATTACGCTGGAGCAGGCGGCCGGTGCGGAGAAGGTCGAGGCGATCTTCCCGAATGGCAAGCACCTGAAGATCAAGTTGCCGAGATTCGTTGAAGACGGTCAGACCATTCGCCTGAAAGGGCAGGGCGAGCCGTTGATGGGCGGAACGGCAGGCGATGCGCTGGTCACGATACACTTCAAGGCACATCCGCGGTTTCGCCTTGAAGGACGTGATGTCCATGTAGATATGCCGGTCGAGCTTGCCGATGCGGTTCTGGGCGGCAAGCAGGAAGTCGAAACGCTGGATGGGCGTATCGCAGTCAAAATTCCGGCCTGGTCGAGTTCCGATCGCGTGCTGCGCCTGAAAGAAAAAGGCCTCCCGTTGAAAGCTGATGGGCGCGGCGATCTCTACGTTCATGTGCGGATCATGCTGCCGGAAGGCGGCGACAAGGAACTGGAAGAGTTCCTGCAAAAGCGCAGAGTCGCCTGATACCAGGGCGCTGAGACGCTAGCGCATCACGCCCTGAAAATGCTCAATCGTTGCACAGGCTTAACCAAAACTCGACTTCAATCGTTTAAAGCCGGGTGTTGTCTCTTTGCGGCAGTAAAGTGACAATGCCCGGCTTTTTCACTGCAATTGCTTGAAGGAGAGCCGAGCCTGTGCGATAGGGCAACAAGTTAATTGTTTTCAATGAGGACCCCTAATGACCGCACAGTCAGGTTTGTTGCAGGGCAAGCGTGGATTGATTCTGGGCGTCGCCAACAACCGCTCCATCGCATGGGGTATTGCCAAGGCCGCTCGTGATGCAGGCGCAGAGCTCGCATTCACCTATCAGGGCGATGCATTGAAGAAGCGTGTCGAACCGCTGGCTGAAGAGCTCGGCGCATTCGTGGCAGGACATTGCGATGTGGCTGATGCTGCCAGCATGGATGCTGTTTTCGAGACGCTTGAAAAGAAGTGGGGCAAGCTCGATTTCGTGGTGCATGCCATCGGCTTTTCCGACAAGGATGAGCTGACGGGTCGTTATGTCGATACGTCGGAAGCCAACTTCACCAACACGATGCTGATCTCGGTCTATTCGCTGACGGCTATTTCGCGTCGCGCGGAAAAGCTGATGGCGGACGGCGGATCTATCCTGACGCTGACCTATTACGGCGCCGAAAAGGTCATGCCGAACTATAACGTCATGGGTGTTGCCAAGGCTGCTCTCGAAGCAAGCGTGAAGTATCTGGCCGTCGATCTCGGCCCCCAGAACATCCGCGTCAATGCAATCTCGGCTGGCCCGATCAAGACGCTTGCCGCTTCGGGCATCGGTGACTTCCGCTATATCCTCAAGTGGAACGAATACAATGCGCCGCTGCGCCGTACCGTCACCATCGAGGAAGTGGGCGATGTCGGCCTCTATTTCCTTTCCGACCTGTCCCGTTCGGTGACTGGCGAAGTTCACCACGCGGATAGCGGCTATCATGTCATCGGCATGAAAGCGGTTGACGCTCCGGATATTTCGGTCGTGAAAGACTGAAGCAGCGAATACAAAATCCCGAAAGGCTGACCGGCTTTTCGGGATTTTTCTTTGTCTTTCCCGCTGCGGGGAAGTTATCCAGATTATTCATTGGCGGCAGATAGGGGTAGGGCTGTGGCTCGGGAGATCATCTACTTTTCGCGTCACGGCGAGACAGACTGGAATGTTTCGCAGCGTATTCAGGGGCAGCTTGATATCGATATCAACGATAACGGGCGCAGCCAGGCCGACCGCAACGGCGATATGCTGAAATCGCTGATTGGCGAGGGTGCAGGCTTCGACTTCGTTGCAAGCCCGCTGCGACGCACGCGCGAGACGATGGAACGTATCCGTTTGCGCATGGGTCTTGATCCGTATGAATACCGCACCGATCCACAACTGATGGAAGTCAATTTCGGCGACTGGCAGGGCTTCATGATGGAAGACATTGCCAGGGAGCGTGAAGACCTTCTGGAAGCGCGCGCCCGCGACAAGTGGAATTTCGTGCCGCCGGGCACAACCGCCGAGAGCTACATGGGCCTGTCGCGCCGCATCGGGCGCTGGGTGGAAGCCGTGGAATGGCCGACTATCTGCGTGACGCATGGTGGCTGCATCCGCACGCTGTTTTACCTCTACGGGGACATGGACGGCCACGCCGCTGCCAATCTCTCCATCCCGCAGGACAAGATTCTGAAGTTTGCAAACGGCAAGCTGGAGTGGGTTTGATCCCGCAAATCAGTCTATAGTGACCGTAAACATAATTTTGCCAGCGGTGGAGGCGTTTTATGCCTTTCGAACGTTTCGCGGTCATATCGGATATTCACGGTAACAGTGACGCCTTGGCTGCAGTGCTGGCCGATATCGATGCTTTGCAAATCCAGACGATTATCAATCTCGGCAATCATCTAAGTGGTCCTTTGGCCGCGCGTGAGACAGCAGATATGCTGATGGCGCGAGAAATGATCTGCATTCGTGGCAATCATGATCGCTGGCTTGTCGAAAAGCCGCTCGCAGATATGGGGCCGTCGGATCGGGTCGCGCGCGAGCAGCTTGATGACCGACACATCGAATGGCTGCTTGCAATGCCCGCATCGCAGTCTCTGGTCGATGGACGGATATTCATCTGCCACGGGACACCGTCAAGCGATACCACCTACTGGATGGAGAAAGTGACCGCGAACGGCGAAGTCGTTCTGCGAACCCGAGATGAGATCGAGGCCGAAGCTGAAGATATAGCTGCATCGCTGATCTTTTGCGGGCATACGCACACGCCGAGGATCGTTCGCCTGGGAGATGGGCGAATGCTGGTCAATCCGGGAAGCGTGGGTTGCCCCGGTTACGACGACGATCATCCGGTTCCGCACGTCGTCCAGACCGGCAATCCCAATGCATCCTACGCTGTCATCGAACAGACCGGGTCTGGCTGGCAGATAACCCTGCGCAATATTCCCTACGATACGGCGCGGATGGTCCGGATGGCGGAGAACAACGGTCGCGCCGATTGGGCGCGTGTTGTCAGAAGTGGCTGGTTTCAGCCCACATGAAAAGAGCGGCTTATGAGCCGCTCATTCTCTTTCTGGGGGCGTGCTTACGGCGCTTCCTGAATGTCGGTGATGAAGCGCGTGCTGTCGACCATGTCATAAATGATAAGGACCTTCATGCCCTTGTTGATCGCGCTGTAATCGAACTCACCGGGCAGCTTGTATGTCTGGCCGTCATCGAGTGTTATGGTTTCGCTGTCCTTGTTGATACCGGTGATCTTGCCTTCGGCATCGTCTGCCATCGCTACCGTCGAGAAAAGCGACGCCACGATGAGAATTAATCCGACCAGATAATGCATGACTTTCCGTTCCTTTGGTTGTGCCTCGGGTTGGGTTGTCGCCTGACCGATTCGACACGATTGTCGTGATTGCGATTTTCAGCGCGTTGCGCCGGATATCCCACAGTGTAGCGTGCGGAATGTGTCAAAAAAAATGCCGGATATCGAACTTCAGAAGGAAATTTTACGTCCTCAAGGAGCTTGATTTGACCGGCGTCAAAAAGCTCAATAAAACCGGGCCGTAAAGTAGCTGCTCTCTCCTTGACCCGCTCCGGACAAGGACAATTTATTCAGGCGTCGCGCATGTCTCACAATAGTTTCGGTCATCTGTTCCGCGTAACCACCTGGGGCGAAAGCCACGGTCTGGCGCTCGGTTGCGTTGTTGACGGCTGCCCGCCCGGCATTACGTTCACGGAAGCCGAAATTCAGGCCTATCTCGACAAGCGCAAGCCCGGCCAGTCCAAATATACGACGCAGCGCCGCGAACCGGATCAGGTTCGCGTGCTTTCCGGTGTTCTTCTGGGCGACGACGGCGTGACCATGACGACGACTGGCACACCGATCTCGATGATGATCGAGAACACCGATCAGCGCTCGAAGGATTATGGCGAGATTGCCCGTCAGTATCGTCCCGGTCATGCCGATTATACCTATGACGTCAAATACGGCATTCGCGACTATCGCGGCGGCGGACGTTCGTCGGCGCGCGAAACGGCAGCTCGTGTGGCAGCAGGCGCCATAGCGCGCAAGGTCGTGCCGGGGCTTGAGGTCAAGGGCGCGCTGGTGGCCATGGGTGTGCACGGTATCGACCGCCGTCGCTGGAACTGGTCGGAAGTGGACAACAACCCTTTCTTCTCGCCGGATGCCGGTTCGGTCGAGTTGTTCGCAGACTATCTTGATGGCATTCGCAAGAGCGGATCGTCGGTCGGCGCAGTCATCGAGATTATCGCTGAAGGTGTGCCTGCTGGTATCGGGGCGCCGATCTACGGCAAGCTCGATCAGGATATTGCCAGCCTGCTGATGTCGATCAATGCGGTCAAGGGTGTGGAAATCGGCAACGGTTTCGAGGCTGCCCGTCTTACCGGCGAAGAGAACGCCGACGAAATGCGCATGGGCAATGACGGCAAGCCGCTGTTCCTGTCCAATCATGCTGGCGGGATTCTCGGTGGCATTGCGACTGGTGCGCCGGTTGTGGCGCGTTTCGCCGTCAAGCCGACCTCGTCGATCCTGACCCCGCGCCGCTCCATCGACAAGGACGGCAAGGAAGTGGATGTGAAGACCAAGGGTCGTCACGATCCGTGTGTGGGTATTCGTGCCGTACCGATCGGCGAGGCGATGGTGGCCTGTGCGATTGCAGATCATTATCTGCGTCACCGCGGCCAGACTGGCCGCGTCTGACTAACTTGGGGCCACACTGGCCGCGTCTAAACAATTTGGGGCCAGACTGGCCGCATCTGATTGAATTCGGCCATATTGGCCATATCTGACCGACGATAGGGCCCGTTGGTTGCCTGACACATAGAGGTCGAAATGAGCTATAACCAGAAACAGGTCGTGGATGCGCTTCGCGCTTTCGAACGCGGCGAAATCGTTGTGGTCATGGATGATGACGGGCGCGAGAACGAAGGCGACCTGATTGTTGCCGCCGTGCATTGCACGCCGGAAAAGATGGCCTTCATCGTCCGCCATACGTCCGGCATCGTCTGTACGCCGATGACTCGCGACGAAGCCAAGCGTCTCAACCTCGCGCCGATGGTTGCCGAAAACGAATCCGCTCACACAACAGCGTTCACTGTGACGGTCGATTACCGCCATGGCACGACGACCGGCATTTCGGCAGAAGACCGCACGCTGACCGTGCGCAATCTGGCGAACCCGAATGCCGGTGCTTCGGATTTTGTGCGTCCCGGACATATTTTCCCGCTGGTTGCCCGCGAAGGCGGCGTCTTGATGCGCTCCGGCCATACGGAAGCCGCTGTCGACCTCTGCAAGCTCGCAAACCTGCCGCCCATCGGCGTTATCTGCGAACTGGTCAACGATGACGGTTCCGTCATGCGTGGTCCGGACGTGAAGGCCTTTGCTGAAAAGCACACGCTGCATCGGGTTACGGTCGCCGACCTCATCGCCTATCGCCAGCGCAAGGAAACGCTGGTCAAGCGCGTTGGTGATGCACCGGTCAAGACCTGTGCAGGTGCGGCCCATGCCTACACCTACGAACTGCCATGGGAACCCATGCAGCACGTAGCCGTCGTGTTCGGCGATATTCGTGACGGCGAGGAAGTGCCGGTCCGCCTGCATCGCGAAGATGTGCTGAACGATGTTTTTGGCAAAGGCGGCAGCAATCTCGATGCCATCATGGAAAAGATGGGCAAGGAAGGTCGCGGCGTACTGGTCTATCTGCGCGAAGGTTCTGTTGGCGTGCGTTCCGATCACCACGACACCCGCGCCCGTGACGCGATCCAGAGCGAGCATGAAAGCCATGCCGAAGCGGTTGCCCGCGAGGAGGAATGGCGTCAGATCGGCCTTGGTGCGCAGATATTGAAGGATCTCGGAATCACGTCGATTGTGCTTTTGGCATCGCGTGAGCGTCACTATGTTGGCCTTGAAGGTTTCGGCATCCACATCGCCCGTACGGAAATCATCTAGTCTCCTTCAGACAAAGCTGGCGCATGGCCGTCATGGTCATGTGCCGGTGAGATGCTATAGTGAATCGATGACGACACGGCTTTACTGGCATCCGATCTATCTCGAACATCTGACCCCGCCCGGCCATCCCGAGCGCCCGGATCGTATCCGGGCCTTGATGAGCGAATTGGAGGGACCGGATTTCTATCGGCTCGACCGGGTGGAAGCGCCGCGCGGCGACGAGGCGTCAGTGTTGCTTGCCCATCCGGAAAAGCATCTGGAAGCCATACGCGCCGGAATACCGGAGCCTGCTTCGGACGAGGCAGCGCCAGCGCCCGTGGTGAAGCTTGACGGCGACACCTATGTCAGCCCGAAAAGTCTGGATGCAGCGCTGACGGCGATTGGTGCGGCGACAGCGGCGGTCGATGATGTCTTTTCCGGTGCTGCAAACAACGTGTTCGTTGCAGCCCGCCCGCCGGGACATCATGCCGAGCGTTCCACTGCGATGGGCTTTTGCCTTTTCAACAATATTGCGATTGCCGCCCGTCATGCACAGCAGCGTCACGGCGCGGAACGTGTCGCTATCGTCGATTGGGATGTCCATCACGGCAACGGAACGCAGGATATTTTCAAGGACGATCCAAGCGTCCTGTTCTGTTCGACGCATCAGTTTCCCTTGTATCCCGGAACGGGGTCGAAGGACGAAACCGGCGTCGGCAACATCTTCAATGCACCACTTTCCCCCGATACGGGAAGCCGCGAATTCCGCGAGGCATTTAATAGTCGTGTATTGCCCGCTTTGGACAATTTCCGGCCAGATTTGATCCTTATTTCGGCGGGCTTCGATGCTCATTTTCGCGATCCGCTGGCCGAGCTTAATCTTGACGAAGCGGATTTTGACTGGGCGACGGGCAAACTCATGGAGCGGGCAGAAAGGTTCTGCGATCACCGGCTAGTGAGTGTGCTTGAAGGTGGATATGATCTAGAGGGCTTGTCGCAGTCCGCGTCTACGCATATTACGCGGCTGTTGAAAGGATGAATCATGGTAACCGAACCGTCCAACGCCGACATTGCAGTAATGAGCTTCGAGGATGCGTTGAAGCAGCTTGAGAAGATCGTCGACGATCTGGAGCGGGGCGACGTGCCGCTGGAAGAGTCCATTCGCATCTATGAGCGTGGCGAGGCTCTGAAAAAGCATTGCGATACGCTTCTGAAGTCTGCCGAGGACAAGGTGGAGAAGATTCGCATTGGCCGCGACGGCCAGCCGGTCGGAACCGAACCGCTCGATCCGGAATAAACTGGTCCAATAATTCTGCTCAGAACAGCGTTTTGAGCTGGGTGACATAAGGCGCGAGAATCCCGCTCAGCATGTAGGGACCTAGGCCCCAGACCAGTGTCCATCCTGCAGCTCCGACGATATTGGCCGCCAGAAAATGCAGCGGGTTCATTTTCATCGAACCCGCAACGATGCCGTTGAGCTGTCGCAGGAGCACGACGAAACGAGCCGTCGCGACCACGTAAATTCCCTTGCTGTCGAACAGTTTCTCGAACTGTTCCAGCCGTTCAGGCGTCAGCTTGACGAGGTGCCCGTATCGCAGGATCAGGCGGCGGCCACCGAAACGACCGATCAGGTATCCGGTGCAATCGCCAAGTACGGCGCCGATGAATACGGCAATCAGTACGGCTTCGATATTGAGCGTTCCATGCAAGGCAAGCAGCGAGCTTGCTATAAGGGCGCTTTCACCGGGCAAGGGTGCGCCGAAAGATTCAAAATATACGATTACGAAAAGCGCGAGCGCGCCATAGGCTGCAATATATGGTTCCAGAAAGCTCATGGATTGGCAGGTCTTTCGGCCGACAGAACTAAAAAGGCTCCGGACGAGCCGGAGCCTGAAATCTGTAACTATCACATCAGCCGATGGAACGCTTGCCGGTAATTGCGTGGTATACCCACAACACGATTATTGAGCCGATGATCGCGATAACAAGGCTGATCGGATCGAATGCGCCAGTGACGCCACGTCCAAAAAGCTGAGACGAGATCACACCGCCGACAATGGCGCCGACAATGCCGAGAGCAATATCCAGGAACAGGCCCTGGCCACTTTTATTAACGATCTTGCTGCCGATGAAGCCGGCAATCAAGCCTAGTATTATCCAGCTTATAACAGACATCTAATATCTCCCGATGCGTAAATACACTTTTGCATCACGCACTTAGGAAATTTTCACACTGCTATAAAATTTGCAAGGTATAATGCTTGTCAAATCGGGAAACCCATTTAACTTTAACTTACCGAATGCACAGTTGGCATCGGATAACAGGGAGTATCGTGTGATGGGAAGTTATGACGACAACTCAGGCAATTCGCCCATTCCCGGCGGAAGCCTCGCGAAACCGGTTCTGATTGCGCTCGGCGCCCTGCTGATCGGCAAGATGCTGAAGGGTAATAGCGAGGAGACGGAGGCCACTCAGGCGCAGCCCGTACCAGTACCGGATCAGTCGCAAGCGGGCGGCGGCCTGCTCGGCGGTATCCTTGGCGGGCTTGGTGGCCTGCTTGGCGGTGCGGCTGCCGGAAATGCCTCAGCAGCTCCCTCGGCTCCGGGTTCACTGGGCGGCGGTCTTGGCGGCCTCCTTGATCAGTTGAAACAGGCTGGCCTCGGTGAAAAGGTGGATTCCTGGGTCGGCCAGGGAACCAATCATTCAATCGAGCCGGGCCAGCTTGGCGACGCAATCGGCCAGAAAACACTGAGCGAAATTGCTCAGCACGCCGGTATCGACCAGCAGGAACTTCTGGATCAGCTGTCGCAGGTTCTGCCGGGATTGGTGGACAAGCTGACGACCAACGGACAGGTACCTGACGCCAGCTCGCTTTCCAAGCTGTTGCAGGGACGCTGACAGAATTTGCATCCTGATCGAACCGCACCGCTTGTCGGTGCGGTTTTGTTTTGGGGCTACATTCGATAAAATGACGGCGCCGCTTATATAAGCGTTGTAGAGCAATAGCTGGAGTTGCGTTGCATGAGTTTCTTTCCGTGTCCTGATCCGGTTCTTGGCGACAAGACGTCGGTAGACAGCATTGAAACGCTGGTCATTCCACGCACAAGCGACATCGGTGGACTGGAAGTGCGGCGAGCCTTGCCGACCGTGCGCCGCCGTCTGGTCGGGCCGTTCATTTTCTTTGATCGCATGGGACCCGCCGTTCTGAGGGATGGTGATGCGCTGGATGTGCGCCCGCACCCGCATATCGGACTTTCGACCGTGACCTATCTGTTTGACGGACATATCCGCCACAGAGACAGTCTCGGCACCGAAATGGTTATTCGTCCCGGTGACGTGAACCTCATGACCGCCGGTCGTGGCATTGTGCATTCCGAACGATCGCCGGAAGAAGAGCGCAACGGACCACTGTCCATTTCCGGCATTCAGACCTGGCTCGCGCTGCCCGATGCGCTGGAAGAAATCAGCCCGGAATTTTTTCACACCAATGCGCCAGAACTGCCGGTGATGGAGGATCGCGATTTCTCCGGTCGGCTGATCATGGGCTCCATGCTGGGGCTGAAGTCTCCGGTGATCCAGCACGCCGATACGCTTTATGCGGATATTCGTATAGAACCGAACGGGCGCTTTCCGATCCCGCCCGTGGCCGAAGAACGCGCCATCTATACGCTGCAGGGCAATGTCGGCATTGGCGGTGAGGTCTTCCCGCCGGACCGTTTGCTGGCATTCCGCCCTGGCGACGATATTGTCGTGCAGGCCGGGTCGGAAGGTGCTCATATTATGCTTTTTGGCGGTGCAACTCTCGGCTCGAAGCGCTATGTATGGTGGAACTTCGTATCCTCATCGCGAGAGAGGATAGAGCAGGCCAAGGAAGAATGGCGCAGCGGGCGTTTCGACATCGTGCCCGGTGACGAGAAGGATTTCATACCTCTGCCTGAATAATGTGGATTGCCTCCCGCTGTAGGACACGATGTCCCGCCCTGCTTGATCCTGTCGCGTTGCTACTATACCGACAACAAAACCGAACCAGAAACAGGTTGTTTTAATGTCCCGACCCACGACCCCATTGCTTGACAAGGCACCGATCCCGGAAGCCCTGCGCGCATTGCCGGAATCTGATCTGCCGCAGCTCGCGCAGGAATTGCGTGCAGAGCTGATCGACGTGGTTTCAACCACCGGCGGGCATCTGGGAGCGGGACTGGGAGTGGTGGAGCTGACAGTGGCATTGCACCATGTTTTCGACACGCCGCACGACCGTATCATCTGGGACGTTGGTCATCAGGCTTATCCGCACAAGATTTTGACCGGGCGCCGCGACCGTATCCGCACGTTGCGCCAGACCGGCGGCCTTTCGGGTTTCACCAAGCGTACTGAAAGTGAATATGATCCGTTCGGTGCTGCACATTCATCGACATCGATTTCCGCTGGCCTCGGCATGGCGGTCGCATCCGATCTTTCGGGCGAAAAGCGCAATGTTATTGCCGTCATTGGCGATGGCTCCATGTCGGCAGGCATGGCCTATGAGGCTATGAATAATGCTGGTGCGCTCGACGCGCGCCTCATTGTCATCCTCAACGATAATGATATGTCGATTGCGCCGCCGACCGGTGCGATGAGCGCCTATCTGGCGCGTCTTGTCTCCGGCAAGACCTATCGCAGCGTTCGCGAGGCCGCCAAGCAGGTCGCCAAGAAACTGCCGAAGTTTTTGCAGGACAAGGCTCGCAAATCGGAAGAATATGCGCGTGCCTTCTTTACAGGCGGCACCCTGTTCGAGGAACTTGGCTTCTACTATGTCGGTCCTATCGACGGCCATAATCTGGATCATCTGCTGCCGATCCTGAAAAACGTACGCGATACGCAGGAAGGCCCGGTGCTCATTCATGTGGTGACACAGAAGGGCAAGGGCTATGCGCCCGCAGAAGCTGCCGCCGACAAATATCACGGCGTCAACAAGTTCGACGTCATCACCGGCAAGCAGTCGAAGCCGCCTGCAAATGCACCGAGCTACACCAAGATTTTCGGCACGAGCCTGATCGAAGAAGCCCGTCACGACGACAGAATAGTGGCGATCACCGCTGCCATGCCATCGGGCACCGGGCTTGATCTCTTCGGCGAAGTGTTTCCGCAGCGCACATTCGATGTCGGTATTGCCGAGCAACATGCGGTAACCTTCGCCGCCGGTCTGGCCAGCGAGGGCTATAAGCCCTTCTGCGCGATCTATTCCACCTTCCTGCAGCGTGGTTACGACCAGGTCGTGCATGACGTGTCGATCCAGAATCTGCCGGTGCGCTTCCCCATTGATCGCGCCGGACTGGTTGGTGCCGATGGCCCGACCCATGCAGGCTCCTTCGATACGGGCTTTCTCGCAGCTCTTCCCGGTTTTGTAGTGATGGCTGCATCGGATGAAGCCGAACTGCGCCATATGGTGCGCACGGCTGCCGAATATGATGAAGGCCCGATCTCTTTCCGCTATCCGCGCGGCGATGGTGTCGGTGTTGACCTGCCAGAGCGTGGACAACTGCTCGAAATCGGCAAGGGCCGCATCGTGCGCGAAGGCACGAAGGTTGCTCTGCTGTCCTTCGGAACGCGCTTGCAGGAATGTCTTGCCGCCGCCGATGAGCTGGGTGCTGCCGGTCTTTCCACCACAGTTGCCGATGCGCGCTTTGCCAAGCCACTCGACCACGATCTGATCCGTCTTCTGGCACGCGAACATGAAGTGCTGGTTATGGTGGAAGAGGGCGCTGTCGGTGGCTTTGCTTCCCACGTGCTGCAATTCCTTGCGACTGACGGCCTTCTGGATCGTGGCCTCAAGGTGCGGGCTTTGACCTTGCCGGATACATATCAGGACCACGGCAAGCCGGATGCCATGTATGCCGAGGCCGGTCTTGACCGGACAGGCATCGTGCATGCGGTGTTTGCAGCTCTTGGCCGCGAGGCCGTTGCAGCGCCGTTTAGCGCCTGACCGATGAGCAGAGAAACGAGCGACAAGAACCTGCGGCTCGATCAGCTGCTGGTGGAGCTTGGACTGTTTGCAACGCGTTCGCGGGCGCGTGATGCAATCCAGCGCGGCACGGTCAAGGTGGACGGCAAGCCCGTCACCAAGCCGGGCCAGACGGTTTTGCGCACCGCAAAGATCGCCGTGGATGATCCGGCGAGTGCTTATGTTTCTCGCGCTGCCTTGAAGCTTATCGCGGCGCTTGACCATTTCGAGCTTGATGTGAAGGGGCGCACGGCACTCGACATCGGTGCCTCGACAGGCGGTTTCACGCAAGTTTTGCTGGAGCGCGGCGCAAGTCATGTTCTTGCCATCGATGTCGGCCACGACCAGTTGCACGAGACCCTGCGCGCCGGTCCACGCGTCACCAACAAGGAAGGGCTCAACGCTCGTGCTCTGGAACTTTCCCATCTCGATGGACGCGAAATCGATTGCGTGGTTTCGGACGTGAGTTTCATTTCGCTGAAACTCGCCTTGCCTCCGGCATTGGCCTTTGCGCAAAAAGGTGCTATCTGCGCGCTTCTCGTAAAGCCGCAATTTGAAGCGGGCCGCGAGGCTATCGGCAAGGGCGGCATTTTGCGCGATCCGAAAGATGGCGAACGCATAGCAGAAGAACTGAAATCATGGCTTGAGACGCTGCCCGGCTGGCGCGCGCTCGGCCTCTGCCCGTCGCCCATCGAAGGCGGCGATGGCAATCGTGAATATCTCCTGGCAGGAAAGAAGGACCGATGACAACGCAGACAATGGGGCAAATAACAATCCGCTCGATTGGTGCGGGCGGCGATGGCGTCGCCAACCTTCCTGATGGCCAGATTTATGTGCCTTTCACACTGCCGGGTGAAGTGGCCAATGTTGCGCGCGACAAGAACCGCGCGACGGTTATGGCGCTTCTCGAAACATCGCCTGAACGGCAGGCGCCTGCCTGCCAGCATTTCGAGGATTGCGGCGGCTGCGCGCTGCAGCATTGGCAGGATGAACCCTATCGCCTGTGGAAGCGAGAACTGGTTGTCTCCGCGCTGAAGGGCAGGGGGATCGACGCGGAGGTTGCACCGCTGGTGGCTTGCCAGCCGCGGACACGCCGCCGTGCTGTTTTTGCGGCGCGCAAGACGGAGAAGGGCGTGTTGCTCGGCTTCAACCGTCACCTCAGCCATGAAATCATCGATATCGCCGAATGTGCGGTCACGGTGCCGGAAATCATTGCGCGGCTTGACGATCTGCGTGAAGTTGGGGCCTTGATTGCACCCGGCTCCAAACCGTTCAAGCTGGCAGCGACGCAGACGGAATCCGGCCTCGATCTTGCGGCAAGCGGTTGCGGCAAGCTGAGCGATGAGCAACGGCGCGCGCTAACTGCGCTTGTCATGGAAAAGGGCTTCGCGCGCCTTTCGCATGAAGGCGAGATCATCGTGGAGCCGAAGAAGCCGCTCATCCATTTCGGCAAGGTTCCGGTTCCGGTTCCGCCGGGTTGCTTCCTGCAGGCAACGGCAGATGCCGAGGAAGCAATGGTTTCGCTCGTCCTTTCGCATCTTGGCAAAGCAAAACGCGTTGCAGATCTCTTCTGCGGTGTCGGCACATTTGCGCTGCGGATTGCAGAAAAAAGTGCAGTTCATGCCGTTGAAAACGACGCGCTGGCCCTTGCGGCTCTCGACCGTGGCGTGCGCCATGTGCAGGGCTTGAAGCCCGTTTCAGTCGAACGTCGCGACCTGTTCCGCCGTCCGCTGATGCCGAAGGAATTATTGCCCTATAATGCTGTGGTTTTCGATCCTCCGCGCGCAGGTGCGGAAGAACAGGCGCTTGAACTGGCAAAATCCAAGGTGGAGAAGGTTGTCGCGGTTTCGTGCAATCCGGTGACGCTCGCCCGCGACCTCGCCATTCTGGTGAAGGGCGGCTATCGCGTCACGCGTGTCACGCCGATTGATCAGTTCCTCTGGTCGCCACATGTTGAAGCTGTGGCGACGCTGGTGAAGAAGTGAGTGTTTAAATCAACGCCCAATCCACTGCCGCTTCTGCATGCAGTTGCGTTGTGTCGAACACCGGCACCGGACTATCCTGCTGACCGATGAGCAGCATGATTTCGGTGCAGCCGAGAATGATGGCTTCGGCCCCGCGCTCAACCAGACGATTGATGACAGTGCGGTATTTTTCGCGTGATGCACTGCGTACTTCGCCGACGACCAGTTCCTGATAGATGATGTCATGCACGATTTTGCGGTCGGCATTGTCGGGCGTCACAACCTCAAGCCCGTGTTTGGCTGCGAGGCGGCCTTTGTAGAAATCCTGCTCCATCGTGAAGGCGGTGCCTAACAACCCGACTTTGGACAAGCCTGCGGCCTTGATCTTCTCCGCCGTCGGGTCAGCAATATGCACAAGGGGGATCGATGTGGCGTTTTCAACGTCAGCGGCCATTTTATGCATGGTGTTGGTGCAGATCAGGATGAAATCCGCGCCACCCTTTTCAAGGTTCTGCGCGGCCTCGATCATGAGTCTGGTCAGCTCGTCCCATTTGCCTTGATGCTGAAGCTGCTCGATTTCACCAAAATCCATCGACCACATCAGGCTCTTGGCGGAGTGCGTGCCGCCGAGCCGTGCGCGGATCTCCTGATTGATGATACGATAATATTCCTGTGAGCTTTCCCAGCTCATCCCGCCTATAAGCCCGATCGTCTTCATCAACCCCTCCCGGATAAAATTAAGGGCGGATCACTCCGCCCTTGTTACTTGATTTTGTGTTTTGGGCGAAAGCCGCAATCACATCTTTTCGATGATCTTCTGGTCACCTTCATGCGACTTGCCGTTGGCAGCGATAATGGCGGGAACGATGTCCTCCGCCTTGTCGATGACCAATGGCTTCACCTGATGTGCGGTGTGCAGGAAGCCTTCGGTCGTCATGTGCTCAAGAAGCGAAAGCATAGGCTGCCAGAAATTGTTGATGTTAGCGAACACCATCGGCTTGCGATGCTTGCCGAGCTGCGCCCAGGTCATCATCTCCACGATTTCCTCGACCGTGCCGATGCCACCGGGAAGGGTGACGAACGCATCCGACTTCTGGAACATGAGGTGTTTGCGCTCATGCATGTCACCCACGACGATAAGTTCGGTTAGCTGTTCGGCCTTTTCAAGGCTCGCTTCCTTGTCGAGCAGGAAGGTCGGAATGATGCCGGTGACTTCGCCGCCGGCCTCCATCACGCCTTGCGCAACCGCGCCCATGATGCCGCGCGTGCCACCGCCATAAACAAGGCGCAGACCGTGTTCGGCGATGGACCGGCCGAGTGTGACGCCCGCTTCGCGATAGATGGGATTCAGGCCCGTAGACGAGCCGCAATAAACACAGATGGATCGAATCTCAGACATGATTTTCTTGTGCGCTTTTGACCTTTCAGCGTCAAGCGTCTGCGATTTCATTTTGCAGTGAAGATTGGGTGGACATTCACGGTGATTGTTATATCTCAATCTGTATGTACTCCAGATTGAGAAGTGGATTGGATATGAAGAACTGGGTTGTGTTTCTCGGGCTCACCTTTGCGGCATCATCCGCATCGGCTGGCGAGATCAACATCAAACTGCCGGACGATACCGAAGTAACGACCAACTCCGTTCTGTATAAATGTGGCGAGAAGAATGTCTCAGTAACCTACTACAATGCCGGTGATATTTCGCTTGCTGAGCTGGAGCTTGAAGACGAGACTATCGTTGCTTCCAACGTCATTTCAGGGTCTGGAGCCAAATATGCCGGTGGCGTCTACATCTGGTGGACCAAGGGTGAAACGGCCGATCTCTATAACCTTATGGACGATCCGGACCAATCAAAGCCGACAAACTGTGTAGAACAGTAACCTAGCTAATAAAAAGCCTCGTACCTTTTGCTGTTTCGGTGCAGATTCCTTGTAGGGGGAAGCCAAAAGCTATAAACCCGCTATTATAGTCTCTGGCGTGGATTTCGAAGCGAAATGCAAAAGAACAGTTTAGGATTGCTCGGTATCGGGCTCGTCGCAATCGTCGCCGGGCTCGGCCTCTATTGGAATGCAACACGATCCCGCGTTGAAGCCCCGCAACCTAATGCCACTGCACCAGCTTCGAGCAATGCGCCAGCGCAGCCAGAAGCAACGCCATCCGAGACGAAGACGCCAGACGCTGCCAAGCCTGCGGGCGATGCTGCGGCAAACGATGCGAAGCCGCAAGGCGTGCAATCCGAAGAGCCAGCCAAGCAGACTGATGCCGCTCCCGCAGAGCAGGCCAGCAAAACGCCGGTTTTCGATCTCCTTCGTGTCGAGCCTGACGGTTCGGTCGTGATCGCAGGTAAGTCCCTTCCCAACGCTGATATCGAGGTTGTCGCAGGTGCCACCGTTGTGGGCAAAGCCAAGGCCGGAGCCAATGGGGATTTTGCCATTGTTCTGGATAATCCTTTGAAGGCAGGTGATCATCAGCTGGTCTTGCGTTCAACTGGTGCTGACAACAATGTCGCCACTTCCGCGCAGACCGCCATCGTGTCGGTGCCTGAAACCAAGTCGGGGCAGGTGTTGGCGCTGGTTGAGGAGCCGGGGCAGGCGAGCCGCCTGATTACCAAGCCAGAAACGGCAGAGAAGCCACAGGACAATGCGGAAGCTAACCCTGCAGCTGCGACCAAGGCAGACAAGCCGGAAGCCAAACCTGCACAGGATTTGCCGATTGCAATCGAGGCTGTGGAGATTGAAGGTCAGGCTGTTTTCGTGGCGGGTAAAGCCAAGGGCGGCAATCGCGTGATCGTCCACGCCAATGATACATTGCTTGGCGCAAGCCTCATTTCGCCTGATGGCCGTTTCCTCGTGCAGAGCAAACAACCGCTCAGCGTTGGTGATTACATCATTCGCGCCGACCTGCTCGACAATGCCAATCAGGTTCTGGCCACAGCCCGGGTCCCGTTCCATCGCGAAGCTGGCGAGAATGTCTCGGCTGTTGCTTCCGACACGGACGGTCAGACGGCGGCTGCATCGGAAGCGATTGGTGATGCGGCCGCTTCGTCGGCAACTCCACTGCAGAAAGTCGATGGCTCCGTCATCATTCGGCGTGGGGATAATCTCTGGACGATATCCAAGCGCGCCTATGGCAAGGGTACGCGATATACGACGATCTATCTCGCCAACCGCGACCAAATCCGCAATCCAGATCTCATCTGGCCGGGTCAGGTATTCAACATGCCGAAGGAACCCTTGGGCGATGGCGAGGCCAAACGCCAGTTGGAAGATAGAGCTAACTGACGGAGAGTTCATGGAACTGAAGCGCGGCTCCCAACGCAGGGAGGTGCGCTTCAGCAATAAGCGTCAGTCACGATAGTGTGTTTCCGTTTTGGCGGTCGTTTCTGGAATGAACGTCTCCAAATCTTGAACTTCAGAGCATAATCGTATATCGTCGATATACGATGAAGATAGTTCTGGACAAAAGCTCGACCGAAACTGTCGCCGATCTGGCGCAGCTTGGCATTGACGATGAAGCGGCAGCGCGCATTTGCGCCGCGCTGGGCCATCCTGTCCGCATTCGCATTATCCGCCAGTTGATGATGGAGGACGCTTGCTGCTGCAAGGATATTGTCGGCAAGCTCGACCTTGCGCAATCGACGGTTTCCCAACACCTCAAGGTGCTCGTGCAGGCCGGTCTTATCGATTATCGGCCTGAGCGCCAGTCCTCGCGTTACAGCGTCAACTGGCAGCAACTAAACGCTGTCCGCACGCATTTTGCTTCCTTCAAGAGCAGATGCTGCGGCTAGAGCATGTCTCCCGAAAGTGTGAACCGGTTTCGGGATAAAGACATGCGTGAAAACAAAGAGATAGAGCGATGACGGAGTTTCATCTCGTACGAAATCGCTTGAGCCCACCGACTTGAAAGAACGCACCATGAGTTCCCCCAAAACGGTTTCCGCCGACTCCGGCGAAACGTTCAAGACACTGCGAAATCTCTGGCCCTATATGTGGCCGTCCGACAGGCCCGATCTGCGTATGCGCGTCGTCTGGGCCACGTTCTATCTGGTGATTTCCAAGATCGTGCTCATCCTCGTGCCCTATTTCTTCAAATGGGTGACGAATGCCTTGACCGGTCAATTGAACCCGCCGGATTATATCCCGCTGTTTCTGGTCGGCGCAGTGATGCTTGTGCTGGCTTATAACGGCGCCAAGATCGTACAGGCTGGCCTCAACCAGCTTCGCGATGCATTGTTTGCAAGCGTCGGGCAATATGCGGTACGCCAGCTGGCCTACCGAACCTTCGTGCACATGCACCAGCTGTCGCTCAGGTTCCATCTTGAACGGCGCACGGGCGGACTTTCGCGGGTCATTGAGCGCGGCACCAAGGGCATTGAAACGATTGTTCGTTTCACGATCCTCAACACCCTGCCCACCATTCTTGAGTTTGCGCTGACGGCGGTGATTTTCGCCTTCGCGTACGGCATTTCCTATCTGCTCGTGGTTGCGGCGACGGTTTGGCTCTATACGTGGTTTACGATCAAGGCGAGCGACTGGCGCATCAATATTCGCCGCGAAATGAACGACTCCGATACGGATGCCAATACCAAGGCAATCGACTCGCTGCTCAACTTTGAAACCGTCAAATATTTCGGCAACGAGAACATGGAAGCAAAGCGCTTCGATGCTTCGATGGCTCGCTATGAAAAGGCTGCAACCCAGACATGGACGTCGCTTGGCTGGCTGAACTTCGGTCAGGCCGTAATCTTTGGTGTCGGCATGGCGGTGGTCATGGTCATGTCAGCGTTGGAAGTCCGGGCCGGAACGCAATCCATCGGCGACTTCGTTTTCATTAATGCCATGCTGATGCAGCTATCCATCCCGCTCAATTTCATCGGTTTCATCTATCGCGAAATTCGTCAGGGTTTGACCGATATCGAGCAGATGTTCGATCTCCTTGATGTGAAGCAGGAAGTCGTCGACAAGCCCAATGCACCAGCATTGAAAATCGATCACGGCGCAATCCGTTTCGATGATGTGAATTTTGCCTATGATGCGAACCGCCCGATCCTCAAGGGCATCAGTTTTGAAGTTCCGGCAGGAAAGACGGTGGCGATAGTCGGACCGTCGGGTGCGGGTAAATCCACGATCTCGCGACTGCTGTTTCGCTTCTATGATGTCCAGTCGGGATCGGTTTCCATCGACGGGCAGGACGTCCGCGACGTCACGCAGGAAAGCCTGCGCAAGGTCATTGGCATGGTGCCGCAGGACACTGTGCTGTTCAACGATACGATCGCTTACAACATTCGCTATGGCCGTCCTGATGCCACGACCGAAGAAGTGGAAAAGGCGGCTGAGCTGGCGCAGATTTCTGGCTTCATCAAGCATCTGCCGGAAGGCTATCAGGCCATGGTTGGCGAACGCGGCCTCAAGCTTTCGGGCGGTGAGAAACAGCGTGTAGCCATTGCGCGCACGATCCTGAAAGCGCCTCCAATCCTGATCCTCGATGAGGCGACCTCCGCGCTCGATACCGCGACCGAGCAGGAAATCCAGTCTGCACTCGACATCGTTAGCCGTGGGCGTACCACGCTAGTCATCGCGCACCGTCTGTCGACCGTCATCAGTGCGGATGAGATCATCGTTCTGAAGGACGGTCTGATTGCCGAGCGCGGCACCCACCGCATGCTCCTCAAGCATAAGGGGCTTTACGCGTCCATGTGGGCTCGTCAGCGCGAGGCGGATGAGGCGGAAGAGCGTCTGCGTCAGGTTCGCGAAAGTGACGAATTGGGTATCGTCACACGTGGTGTTCCGGCGGCGGAATAGGCAGTTTATCGGCAGCTAGTTATATTAGGGCGCGATCACGTGCCCTAACAGCCGTGAATAATTTGCGAAATGGATTTCGATTCTGAACAGGATGAGGTAAATAACGGCCAAACTCAAAGGAAGAGCGATGAGCCTTACTGACACCATCCGCAATACTTTCGTGCCGATCCATCGGGAAGGCTATCCGTTTATCGCGGGCTTTTTCGTGGTTTCGCTAATTCTGGGCTGGCTTTGGGACCCGTTGTTCTGGATCGGCATGGTGCTGACCGTCTGGTGCATCTACTTCTATCGTGATCCGGAGCGCGTGACGCCGATGGACGATGATTTGGTCATCAGTCCTGCTGACGGCAAGGTTTCCTTCGTCGGTCCGGCTGTGCCACCAGCCGAGCTGGATCTCGGCGCTGAACCACGTATGCGCGTGTCGGTTTTCATGAATGTGTTCTCGGTTCACATCAACCGGTCTCCGGTGCGTGGCAAGATCGAGAAGGTCGTGCATCGTCCGGGCAAGTTCCTCAACGCGGAACTGGACAAGGCCAGCACGGAAAACGAACGCAACAGCGTCCTGATCGAAAGCCCGCATGGCAAGATCGGTGTTGTCCAGATTGCCGGTCTGGTCGCGCGGCGCATCGTTTGCTGGTCGAACGAGGATGATGATTTGTCCGTGGGCGAGCGGTTCGGCCTGATCCGTTTCGGATCGCGCGTCGATGTCTATCTTCCTGCCGATGCGATCGTTCGTGTTGCAGTTGGCCAGACGGCAGTCGCCGGTGAAACCGTGCTGGCCGATTACGGCAGCGTGCGCGGCGAACCTGTGGTGCGGATCGGCTGAGCCGATGGAGACGCCCTTTCCGCCTTTTGAGCCCAATGGCCGCGTGGATTCATCGCGCGGCCCCAAGCTGTCGCAGATACCGCTACGTATCGTCATTCCCAATGTCATAACGGTTCTCGCCATCTGTGCTGGTCTTACCGGCATCCGTCTGGCTTTCGAGAACCGCTTCGAGCTTGCTGTCGTGATGGTCCTCGTCGCAGCCTTTCTCGATGGCATAGATGGGCGCGTTGCTCGCATGATGAAGGGATCATCGAAGTTCGGCGCGCAGATGGATTCGCTCGCCGATATCGTCAATTTCGGTGTCGCGCCCGCTCTGGTGCTCTATGCCTTTATGCTCGATCAGGCGCGCTCGTTCGGCTGGATTGCTGCACTTCTTTATGCCATCGCCTGCTGCCTGCGGCTTGCGCGTTTCAATGTCATGCTCGAAGACCCGAACCGTCCGGCATGGCAGAGCAATTATTTCATCGGTGTGCCTGCACCGGCAGGCGCCATGCTTGTCCTGTTGCCGGTCTACCTCGGCTTTCTTGGTCTGACACCAACGCGGGCGCTCGCTTTCGGCGTGGCGATCTATACCGTCGCAATCGCGTTTCTGCTTGTAAGCCGCCTGCCGGTCTATAATGGTAAGTCCGCCGGAAGCCTTGTCCGGCGCGATATCGTCATGCCGCTCATCCTGTTCGTGGTAGTTTACGTCGCGTTCCTGATGAGTTTTACCTGGCAGACATTGAGCCTCACGGCGCTCGCCTATCTCGTATTTCTTCCGTTCAGTCTGGCTGCCTGGAACAAGCGCGAAGCCGCTGACCGAAAAGCGGAGGAAGAAGCCGGGACCGAAGAGGATACACCGTCAGAGGAAAACTGAGGGCAATGCCTGTTTGATGAAACCAACGCGCTCCTCGACCGATGATTTTGGCAGGAGCGCGATTTCATATCCAAGCCGTCTGTAGGTTTTATCCATCGCCTCGAATGTGCGTGCGGCTTCCTCGAAATCCTGCTTCCGCTCAGCATCATGACCAAAGATTTCCGCCCATGGCGGAGCGAGAAACACTGTTCTGTTGTACTGAAACTGCCGTGCGGCTTCTTCCATATGCTGCGGAACGGGCAGGTTACACAGCATCAGATAGCCGATTACGTCAGGAACACCGCGGTCGAAGAGGACCGTCCCGGGCTGTTGTTTCGCCATCGCGTGCGAGCGCATTTCCCATGAAAGCATTAGCTCCGCAAAAAGCGCGCGGTCACTCCAGGGCAGGGCATTGCCGCCGATAGCGACCTGATCCTGAATGATGGCACGTCCAGCCTCCACAGTGCGGGGAAAGCCCTGCCTTTCGAGTGCATCGATCAGTGTGCTTTTGCCTGATCCGGGCCCGCCGCTGATGATAATGAAACGCTGGTGATCATTGGTCATAAGTCCTCCAATAGCAAAGGGAACGCGCGCCAAATTTGGCAGCACGTGAAAAAGGGGTCTGAGGGGGGAGAAATGCCCGCTGAAAAAAGAGCCAACAGATGGCCAGGCGGGAAACATTAATAAGTAAATACATAGAACCGGCCTTGCATATAGGCAAGGCCGGAGGACCGAAATCAGCTCGGCAGATGATAGTCGAGGAAGCGGTCCTGACGTACGTCGAAAAGCTTGCCCGTGACGTCAAGTGCCGGATCGGCGAGCTTGACGATCTTTTCTGCGACCGACTGTGGTGTTGGCAGCGTCTCTGGATCTTCGCCCGGCATCGCCTGCGCGCGCATTGCCGTGCGGGTGGCGCCCGGATTGACCGAGTTGATCTTGAGCTTCATCTGCGCGCGCTTGCGCAAAACTTCGGACAGGTTGGCGAGCGTCTCGGCCAGGTTGCCGCCCGTTTCGCGCTGGATCTGGATCGTGATGCAG
>Ga0209369_1000388_pt1 | contig 68155 bp, 64 predicted proteins | sample EBPBio142010_DNA_FD_185865 | JGI IMG/M metagenome (GOLD analysis project Ga0209369, IMG submission 185865) | Wastewater treatment Type I Accumulibacter community from EBPR Bioreactor in Madison, WI, USA - Reactor 1_10/4/2010_ DNA (SPAdes)... | ecosystem: Engineered > Bioreactor > EBPR >...
CACCGCGCACCAACGCGGCGCCTCAGTGATGCGCTTCGACGGCCACGTACGATCCGGCAAATCCACCCGAAACGTCTCGTGATACGGGCGGTACTTATGCACCGGCATACCAGAAGGCTGCTGCATGTTTTTCATTTGGTTCTTCACTCTCGCGTTGTGGTTCGCTCAGCCAACACAAACACCGCGACGAGTGAGGCCAAGGCTTATTTTGAAAGCGAGGACTCGTCGCGGCAGCTAAGAAGAAGCGAGCCGAACAGCATGTGGTCAGCATAGCACCTTCGGCAAACGTGCGGATCACACCTCGCGGTACTGCGCCTTGCCATAACCGATGATGAAGTAGCCGATCACAGAGAACAGGAAGAGCAGGAAGAACGAGAACGCGCCACCCTTGCCGAAGCGCGCCCCGAGCTTGAAAGCGACGATGATCGCGAAGATGAAGTTCACGATCGGAATGAAGTAGAGAAGCCCCATCCAGGCCGAGTACCCCGCAACCTTCACGAGAACAAACATGTTCACAATGGGAATGATCGCCAGGATTCCTGCGTAGCCGGCCTTCGAGAACACCCGCCACAGTGCGACTGCGATGAGCACGTAGACCACCACACCCCAGATGCTGTAGTCCTGCATCAAGCTGAAGATCTGGGCCTGATCGGTGATGTCGTACATTGAATACCCCCAAAAATCACACGGCGTCGAGCGTTAGAAGCCCAGCTTACCGAGTGCCTTCGGGTCGCGCTGCCATTCTTTCAAGACCTTCACTCTGAGCGAGAGATAGATTCGGCGCCCGAGCAGCTTCTCGATTTCGCGACGCGCTTTCTCGCCGGTATCGCGCAGGCGAGAGCCGCCCTTTCCGATCACTATGCCCTTCTGGCTGTCGCGCTCGACATAGATCGACGCGTAGAGCTCGAGCAGGCCGTCTTCGCGCTCTTCCCGGTCGTCGACCGTGGCCGCGAGCGAGTGTGGCAACTCCTCACGAGCACCATCGAGAGTCGCCTCGCGAATCAGCTCTGCGATGCGATCGTCTTCGCGCTCGTCGGTTGTCGTCTCTGCCTCGTAGAGTGGCGGCGAAAGCGGCATCAGACCGAGCAGCACATCGCTCAACACGTCGAGTTGCTCGTTCGTCACCGACGAGATCGGCACCACCGCGTCCCATTCCCGCAAGGTGCCAAGCATCGTGAGCTGCTCGATAATCTCGCTGCTCGAGGCTTCGTCGACCTTTGTGAGAATCGCGACCTTCTTTGCACGGGGAAAATCGTTCAGGCGCTCGTTGATGAAGCGATCGCCCGGGCCGAGCTTCTCGTTCGCCGGCACGCAAAATCCGATCACGTCGACGTCGCCGAGTGTCGCCTCGACGAGGGCGTTCAGGCGCTCACCGAGCAGCGTGCGCGGGCGGTGAATGCCTGGCGTATCAACGATGATGAGCTGCCCGTGCTCGCGATGGGCAACGCCGCGAATTGCACGCCTCGTCGTCTGCGGCTTCGGGCTCGTAATCGCGATCTTCTCGCCGACGAGTGCGTTCGTGAGTGTCGATTTGCCCACGTTCGGGCGTCCGACGAAACTCACGAACCCCGCGCGAAACTCATCGCTCATCATGTGCTCCATTCGCTGTGTCGATCGTGTCGATCTGTCCGGTTGCGGTGGGCTCGGAATCGAGCCCGATCCAGCGCGCTCCGACTGTAACCAAGCGCTGCCGCTTGCGCTCCGTCTCGAGCGCGGTCAGTTCGATGCCCGCGACGGTGACCACATCGCCCTCGTCTGCAAGCCTGCCGAGGTGTTTGGCGACGAGCCCACCGACGCTATCGACCTCATCGTCTTCGAGTTCGATGCCGAAAATATCGCCGAGACGGTCGACCGGCAGCCGCGCGCTGACTTTGAAGGTGCCGTCTGCCTGCGGTTCGACCTCTGGAGACTCGCGATCGTGCTCGTCGTTGATCTCGCCGAGCAATTCTTCGATCAGGTCTTCGAGCGTGACGAGGCCGGAGATTCCGCCGTACTCGTCTACGACGAGCGCGAGGTGATTCGATTCTCGCTGCATCTGGCGGAGCAGTTCGTCGGCGCGCTGCAGCTCGGGAACAAACACCGCTGGCTTCATGATTCGAGTGACTGGCGAGGTCATTGCCTCTTCCGGGCGGCGCAGCTGAAACCCGCTTGCATCGCGTAGATAGACGACACCTTCGACGTCGTCGGCATCGCCGGTTGCCACGACGGGCATGCGCGAGTGGCGTGAGGCCAGCAGGGTCTCGAGCGCGTCGCGAACCGTCTGTTCGGCATCGACGGTGACCATGTCGGTGCGCGGGATCATCACTTCTCGCACGAGGGTGTCGCCGAACTCGACGATCGAATGAATGTAGTCACGATCGTCGTCTTCGAGCAGGTCTTGCTCAACCGCCTGATCCACGAGCGAGAGCAACTGCTCTTCGTCTCGCACCCTGCCGCGGCCGAGTGCAACGCGACCCGAAATTCTCTTGCCCGCGGTGGCGAGGCGGGTGAACAACGGGGGGAGGGCGTCGTCGCTCATCGTCGGCGCTCGGCGATCATGAAGGCCGTCACCAGGTCACGCTGCAGGCCGAACATCTCGGCCTCTTCGGCCGGAGTCGCGTGGTCGAATCCGAGCAGGTGCAGCATGCCGTGCGTGAGAAGAATGTTCATCTCGGTTGCAAGATCGTGCCCCGCGGCCTCTGCCTGCTCGCCAGCGACCTGCGGGCAGATCACCACGTCGCCAAGCAGGCCCGCCGGAGTCTGCGAATCGGGGCGACCGGGGCGCAGTTCGTCCATCGGAAAGCTGAGCACATCGGTCGCGCCCGGCTCGTCCATCCATTCGACGTGCAAACGCTCGATGGCAGACTCGTCTACCAGCGACACACCGAGCTCGGTTTCAGGGTGAACATGCAATGACTCGAACACGAACCCGGTAAGACGCTGCAGCACCGTCTCGTCGACCTCGACGCCTGACTCGTTATTGATCTCGACGCTCATCGCTGCCCTTTCTTACCGCCGTCACGTGGTGTCTCGGCGAATTTTTGCTCTTCGTATGCGGTGTAGGCGTCGACGATGCGCCCCACCAGGCTGTGCCGCACGATATCGTCGGCGGTCAGCTCTGAAAAATGAATATCGTCAACGCCGCGCAGAATGCGGTTGACCACGCGAAGACCGCTCGAGGCGAGTGGCAGATCGACCTGTGTGATGTCGCCGGTGACCACCATTTTCGAGCCATACCCGAGACGAGTCAGGAACATCTTCATCTGTTCGGGGGTGGTGTTCTGCGCCTCGTCGAGAATCACGAACGATTCGTTCAGCGTACGACCGCGCATGTACGCGAGCGGGGCGACCTCGATCGTGCCGCTCGCGATCAGCTTTGGCACCGCCTCGGGCTCCATCATCGAGCCGACGGCGTCGAAGAGCGGGCGCAGATACGGGTCAATCTTGTCTTCGAGCGTGCCTGGGAGATACCCCAGGCGCTCCCCCGCTTCGACCGCGGGGCGCGTGAGAATGATCTTCGCGACCTCGCGGCGCTGCAGCGCCTGCACCGCTTTTGCCATTGCGAGGTAGGTCTTGCCTGTGCCCGCGGGGCCGATGCCGAAGGTAACCGTGTGATGCTCGATACCGTCGACATAGGCGCGCTGGCCCTGAGTCTGCGGGCGAATCGAATTGCCTCGAACCGTCAAAATGGGTTCGCTCAGCACCTGCGCTGCGGTCGGCCCGTCACCGCGCTGCACCATACGGGTGGCCTCGCGCACGTCGTGGCGTGACACCGCACCGCTGCGCCTCGCCACCTCGAGCACATCGCTCACCACCTGCTCTGCTGCTTTCACCTGCACCGCAGGGCCACTCAGGGTGAGCACGTGATCGCGAGCGTGAAACTGCACCGCGGGGTGCTGTCGCTCGAGGTCAGCAATTAGCTGGTCTCTGTGCCCAAGAAACTGCGCAAGGTCAACGCCTGTGAGCAGCACGGTTCGCTGCAACTCAGCTTGTGTGTCGGCGGGGCCGCCGGAGTCGTTGCTGAGCTCTGGCACTACAGGCTGCCCTCCGTGAGCCCACCAGCAAGCACGTGTGCGTGCACATGAAATACCGTTTGACCCGCGTTCGCACCGTTGTTGAAGATGAGGCGAAAGTCGCCGTCGGCGTGCTCCGCGGCGAGCGCGTTTGCTACCTCTACCATCTCGGCGAGCAGCGTCGGGTCACCGGCCGCGAGCTCGGTCACGTTCGCATAGTCGGTGGTTTTGGGGATCACGAGAAAGTGCACCGGAGCCTGCGGCGCGATGTCTGCAAACGCAACCACTCGCTCGGTCTCGGCGAGCTTCTCGACGGGAATTTCGCCCGACACGATCTTGCCGAACACGGTCTCTTCTGCCATACGCCTAAGTCTATATGGGCAGGACTCGCGCAAATTGTGTAACAATGTACCCATGCGCGCCATCATCGCCGTACTGTTCGCGGCACTCTGCTTCGGCACCACCGGAACCTCACAGGCACTGGCCGGCCTCGACGCCTCTCCCCTCGCTGTCGGCGCAGCCCGCGTGCTGGTCGGCGGTGCGTTGCTCGGCGGCATTGCCCTGTTCGCGCGGCAAGGCCGAGCGGGCGGGCGATCCTCGCATGAAGTGGCGAGAACGATGCCCACCGTAACGTCGGCCTCGGGCCGTCGCGAGATCGCTCTGGTGTGTGTCGGCGCCCTGGGCGTACTCGCGTATCAGCCGATGTTTTTTGCGGGAACTTCGAGCGTCGGTGTCGCCCTTGGCACCGTCATCGCGCTGGGCGCGGCTCCTGTGCTCACGGGCGTGCTCGACAGCGTCATTCATCGCAGGCGCCCGAGCCTGCGCTGGTGCCTGGTCACCGCGCTCGCGCTGTTCGGTGTCGCGCTCGCGTCAGGCGTACTCTCGGGCGCGACCTCGATGCGCGGCGGCCCCCTCGGGGTGCTTGCGGCGCTCGGCGCGGGCCTGAGCTATGCGGTCTACGCCCTGGCAAGCAAGGCACTGCTCGATCGCGGCTGGGCACCTTCGCAAGTCATGGGCGCTCTCTTCGGCAGCGCAGCCGTGCTGAGTCTCCCGGTGCTGCTCGCGGCAGGCGCTGCCTGGGTCTTCACTCCGCGCGGGCTCGGCCTGACACTGTGGCTCGGCGTCGTCACCGTCGCGGTGGCATATCTCTGTTTCGCCTGGGGCCTGCGCAGCCTCAGCGCGAACACCGTGGCGACGCTCACCCTCGCCGAGCCGCTGACTGCTGCGCTGCTCGGGATCATCGTGCTCGGCGAGACCCTCTCGCCCCTCGCGGTGCTCGGGCTGTGTGTGCTCGGAGTCGCACTCGTGTTGCTGAGCCTCCCCTCGCGTGAACGGAGAAGCCATCGTGTGCCCCAGACGGCGTGAGTCACCGATACGACGAAAGGCGTCCGACCAGATTGCCGACAGGCTTCGCGAGCAGATACTCGGCGGCGGCCTCGAGGCCGGCTCTCCACTTCGCGAAGAAGAGCTCGCTCGCGAGCACGCGCATTCGAGGCACACGGTGCGCACCGCGCTCGCGGGGCTCGCCGCAGAGCGACTCGTGCAGTTCGTGCCGTATCGCGGCGCGCGTGTATCTGCTCTCAGCATTGCAGAGATCGAGGATCTCCAGGCCTTGCGCGGAGCTCTCGAATCCGAGGCAGTGCGCCTGCTGCACGAACGCCACGGAGCGCGCTGGCCCGACACCGTACTCGCACCGATCGAGGCGAGCATTGCCACGCTCGAAGCCGCAGAGCACGGTGGCGACTGGCTCACGATCACGCGAGCTCACGCGGCGGTGCACACCGCCCTCGTCGCGGCGTCGAGCAGCGCTCGCATCTGCGAGGCGCACGAGGGTCTCATCTCGGAGACCCTTCTGCTGCTGCATGGGGTACGCGCACACTACCCCGCGGGCAGTCTGGCGGCTGAGCACCGCGAGTACCTTCGCGAGATCCAGTCTGGTGACGTGGCGCTCGTGCGCGTGCACCTCGCACACACGACGGCGCTGATCCGAGCGAGTCGCGATGCGACGTGATGAGGCAGGGCCTACCAGCGACCCAACGCAGCGTTGAGCACCCCGAGTGCCGCTGGGCCAGCCGACGACGTGCGAAGCACGGTGTTGCCCAGCACGAGAATGGTCGCGCCCGCCGCCTCGAGCGCGTCGAGTTCGCTATCTTCGAAGCCCCCCTCGGGCCCCACCACGAGCATGATCCTGGAGGCCCCCGCAGCATGACTCGCCGCCCATTCGCTGAGGCGATCCTCGCCTCTCGGATGCAATACGACCACGGACGTGCCTGACCCCGCCGCGGCCTCGCAGAGCTCACCCAGCGTCATCGGCTGCCGTAGCTCGGGAATGAACGCGCGCATCGATTGCTTCGCCGCTTCGCGCGCGATTCTCGCCCACTTCGCGACGCCCTTCGCACGTTTCTCGGCACCGCCTGCGCCGTCCCATCGCGACACCGAGCGTGCGGCCTGCCACGGCACAATCGAGTCCACACCGAACTCGGTGGCCTGTTCGACCGCGCGCTCATCGCGGTCACCCTTGGCGAGCGCCTGTACGAGCACGAGCTGCTGCGTGGGCTCGGCTGCGACCGTCACCTCGTTGACGCGCACGGTGAAGCGATCGCGATCGACCGCAACGACCTCGCCCTTCGCGAGCGCGCCCCGACCGTCTCCGATCAGGGTGTGCTCGCCGACTCGGAGCCTCGCAACCCGCACAGCATGCCGCGCTTCGTCGCCCGAGATCTCGACGGTGGCCCCGACGACAAACCCAGTGTCGAGGCCGTCGCGATAGTACAGATTCGCCATGCTTAGCCCGCGCGGAAGAAGCGGTCTCGTACCTTGCCAAAGAAGCCCTGGTGAAACTCGCCGAGCGTCGGAGCCGGGTCTTTGCGCATGTCACCAAGCTTGCGTACCAGCTCGCGCTCGCGGCCGGAGAGCTTGGTGGGTGTGATCACCTGCACGGCGACCTTCAAGTCGCCGCGGGTGGTCGAGTGCAGGCCCTGCACGCCGCGCGCGCGAATCGTGATCATGTCGCCCGACTGCGTGCCGGCGGGCACCTCGAACTGCACCTCGCCGTCGAGGCCCGCGACGGTCGCCGGGGCGCCCAGCATCGCGTCGACCATGCTTACCTGCGCGGTTGCCAGCAGATCGTTGCCCTCGCGGCTGAAGATGTCGTGGTGCATTACGCGAAACTCGATGAACAGGTCGCCGTTTGGGCCACCGCCGGGGCCGACCTCGCCGCCACCGCGCATCTGCATGCGTGTACCGGTGTCGATGCCCGATGGAATATCGATCTTGATCGTGCGCCGCTCGCGCACCCGGCCCTTGCCGCTGCACTGCACGCAGGGGTGCTCGATGATCGTGCCGTAGCCGTGGCAGCTGCCGCACGGGTGCGCGGTCACCACGTTGCCGAACAGCGACCGCACCTGGCGCTGCACCTGGCCCGAGCCACCGCAGACGTCGCAGGTGACGGGCGAGGTTCCCGGCTGGCAGCACGAGCCCTGGCAGGTGTCGCAGAGCACTGCGGTATTCACAGTGATGTCTCGCTGCGCACCGAAGATCACCTCTCCGAGCTCGACGTCGACGCGAATCATCGCATCGTCGCCGCGCTCGGTGCGCGAACGCGGGCCACGCTGACCGCCGCCGAAGCCCTGCCCGAAGAAGGTCTCGAAGACGTCGCCGAAGCCACCGAAGCCGCCGGCCCCGTCCTGGTCGCCCATGTCGTAGCGCTGGCGCTCGTTCGGGTCGCTCAGCACGTCGTACGCGTGGGTGACGCCCTTGAAACGCTCAGCCGCCTCCTCGCTGGGGTTCACGTCGGGGTGCAGCTCCCTTGCGAGACGCCGATAGGCCTTCTTGATCTCGTCGGTCGTTGCTTCTCGCGAGACTCCGAGGGTCTCGTAGTGGTCCGCCACGAATGGCCGCCTCTCATTTGCTGTGTTCGTTGGAAATTTTGTGTGCCCGCGAGCTCATGCCCACGCGCGCCGGTGCTCGCGCCGCGATCAGCCTTCGCCGATGGCCCCGCTGAGGTACCGGGCCACGGCTCGCACTGCCGAGATGTTCGACGCGTAGTCCATGCGCACCGGCCCGAGCACGCCGATGCCAGACGAGGTCTCGCCCTCGCGCTCATAGCCGGTGGCGATCACGGCGGCGCCCTGCAAACCGTACGGCTCGTTCTCGCGGCCGATCGACGTGGAGACGTCGCGGCCCTCTCGAGCCAGCTCGCCGAAGAGTTTCAGCAGCGTCACCTGTTCTTCAATGGCCTCGAGCACCGACGGCAGGGTGCCTGAAAACTCGCCGGGCCTTGAGAGGTTCGCGGCTCCCGCGATCGCAATGCGATCGCTGCGGTTCGCGCGCAGCTGAGCGAGCACCACGTCGGCAACGCGGTGCACGAGCTCTGCCTCGGCGGGCTGCGCCCACTCGTGCAGCGTCTCGGTGAGCGTTCGCATTGCATCGACCGCGGCCTCGAGATCGCGCCCGACGACCGCGCCCGCGATCCTCTCGCGAAGTCCGTGCACCCAGGCGTCGGTCACCCGTGCTGCGGGCAGAGATGCGAGCTGCTGCTCGACCACGCCCGTGCCGAGAATCAGCACGCACAGCACCCGGTTCTCACCGACGGCGACCAGGTCGATATGCCGCACCTGAGTGCGCCGCAGCGACGGGTACTGCACCACCGCAACCTGATTGGTGAGCTGCGAGAGCAGCCGCACCGTGCGGGCAAGCGCGTCGTCGAGGTCTCGCGACTCGCCGAGGAAACGCTCAATCGCCGCGCGCTGCGCGCCCGTGAGCGGCCGCACGCTCACGAGCGTGTCGACGTACAGACGATACCCCTTGTCTGTGGGCACGCGACCGGAAGAGATGTGCGGAGCGGCGATCAGCTCTTCGTCTTCGAGCAGCGCCATATCGTTGCGAATCGTGGCCGCCGATACCCCAAAGCTGTGCCGCTCAACGATCGTCTTACTGCCAACCGGCTCGTTCGTCGCAACGTAGTCTCCGACGATCGCGTGCAGCACCGCGAGACTGCGCTCACTTACGCGCTCGGTCGCCATGCCGCACCTCCCTCTGGCACTCTCTTCTCGTGAGTGCCAGTGTATCGCAGCAAGCTCAGCAAGAGCCGCTATCGCGCCACACCCGCAGTTCGCTCTGAGCTATCGGCCGAGCAGCCGGTGCACCACCGTGTCGGCGAGCAGGCGCCCCCGAAGCGTCGGCACCACTCGAGGCACCGATGCCGAAGCGCCGAGTGCCGCGCGACCGTCGATAAGCCCATCAGCGATCAGGTCTGGCACCGCGCGGCGTTCGGCGTCGCTCAGCACCTCGATTGGCAGCCCGTCTGCGATGCGAGTCTCGAGCAGCACACGCTCAACGCGCTGCGTCTCAGCGTCGAGCACCTCACGGCCGTGGGCGGGCGACTCCCCCGATGCAATGCGTTGCGCGTAGGCGCGCGGGTGCTTCACGTTCCACCAGCGCGTGCCGCCGACATGACTATGCGCGCCCGGCCCGGCGCCCCACCAGTCGGCTCCGTTCCAGTATGAAAGATTGTGTCTCGACCTGGTCTTCACCGAGCGCGACCAGTTCGAGATCTCGTACCATTCGTACCCAGCGGCGCCGAGCATGGAGTCTGCGAGCTCATACATCTCGGCGTGCAGATCATCGTCGGGTTCGGCGACCTCGCCGCGCCGAATCTGGGCGGCGAGCTTCGTGCCGGGCTCGACGATCAACGCATAGGCCGAGAGGTGGTCGGGCTCGCACGCGAGCGCGGTGTCGAGCGAGCGCTTCCAGTCGGCGAGCGTTTCGCCGGGCGTTCCATAGATCAAATCGAGGCTCACCTGCAGGCCGACTTCGCGCGCCCACTGCACCACGAGCGGAATGCGCTCGGGCGTGTGAGTGCGGTCGAGGGTCGCAAGCACCGAAGGCACCGCCGATTGCATGCCGAAGCTCACGCGTGTGAACCCGCCCTCGACGAGGGCAGCAAGGTAGTCGCGGTCAACCGAATCGGGGTTTGCCTCGGTGGTGACCTCGGCGCCGGGTGCCACACCCCACTGCTCGCGAACACCGTCGAGCATCGACACGAGATCGCTGGCGGGCAAGAGAGTCGGTGTGCCCCCACCGAAGAACACGGTTGCGGCCTGGCGATCCTCGACCCCCGATGCGCGAAGCGCACGCGCCCCGAACGCAAGCTCGCTGCGCAACTGCGACGCATAGTCGGCTCGGCTCGCCCCTTCGCCGAGCTCGCTCGCGGTGTAGGTATTGAAGTCGCAGTAGCCGCAGCGCACGCGGCAATACGGCACGTGCACGTACACGCCGAAGGCGCGCCTCGCGGCGCCCTCACCCGCAGACGCGGGCAGCAGCCCATCAGCCGGCGCAGGCTCGCCCTCGGGGAGCGTGCTCGGCACGGCTAGCTCGTCTTCTGCTCGGACGCGGCGCCGGGCGCGAGCGCGGCAAGCTGGTGCACAGTGTCGCGAACGGCAAGCCTGATCGCTGCGCGTGCTTTGAGCCCGAAGAGCCCGCTCGCGGGCGCCCAATAGAACCCGCGGGCGACTGCCCACACTGTGTCGTCTTCGCGGTGTTCGACCACGTAGGCGGTTTCGCCGATGACGCCTGCTTCGTCGGCGGTGCCAAGCGCAAACCCCGCGCGCCGAGCCTCATCGGTTACGTACACGACGCGCATCTTGCGCTCAGTACGCCCACCAGGCCAGCGCAGCAACGCCGTCGTGCCAGCGGTCAGAAAGGCCTCGCCATCAGGGCCGTAGCGCACGTCAGCCTCGGGGCTGACTTCTGGCGTGCCATCGGCACCGAACACGACCCCGGCATAGTGCTCAGTACCGCCATGCTGTACGTCAACCACCTCGATACCCGAAGAGCGCTGCGCGCCCCAGGTCATCAGCACGTTCGATGCGGTCAGAAATCGATCGGCGCCGCTGCCCAGCTTCAGCTGGTCTTCAAACGGGGTGCTGCCCTCAGGCGGAAACCGCAGCAGGTCTGCGGCGGTAGATGCTCCCACGGCGGCATAGACGGCCGCGTGATCAACGAACGTCTCGCGGCGTGCGGGCTCGGCCGCCTCGCTCACTTCTTCTGCTCCTTGCCCTCGACATCTCCCGAGAGCGCTGCGATGAATGCCTCTTGCGGCACCTCGACTCGACCGACCATCTTCATGCGCTTCTTGCCCTCTTTCTGCTTTTCAAGCAGTTTGCGCTTACGGCTGATATCGCCACCGTAGCACTTGGCAAGCACGTCTTTGCGAATCGCGCGAATAGTTTCGCGAGCGATGACTCGCGCACCGATCGCCGCCTGAATCGGCACCTCGAACTGTTGGCGCGGGATCAGCTTGCGCAGTCGCTCGGTCATCATCGTGCCGTAGTGGTACGCGCTGTCTCGGTGCACGATCGCGCTGAATGCGTCGACCTTGTCGCCCTGAAGCAGGATGTCGACCTTCACGAGATCTGCTTCTTGCTCGCCCATCGGCTCGTAGTCCAGGCTCGCGTAGCCCTGCGTGCGGCTCTTCAGGTGGTCGAAGAAGTCGAAGACGATTTCGCCAAGCGGCATCGCATAGCGCAGCTCGACGCGCTCGCCGAGGTACTCCATGCCCATCAGGCTGCCGCGCCTCGACTGGCAGAGCTCCATGATGGTGCCGACGTAGTCTTTGGGGGCGAGGATCGCGACGCGCACCATGGGCTCGCGCACACTGCCGATCTTGCCGTCTGGGTACTCGCTCGGGTTTGTCACCGTCACATCGGCGCCGTCTTCTCGCGTGACCTGGTAGACCACGCTCGGAGCCGTGGCGATGAGGTCGAGATCGAACTCGCGGCGCAGGCGCTCGCTGATGATCTCGAGGTGCAAGAGGCCGAGAAAGCCGCAGCGAAAACCGAAGCCGAGCGCGACCGAGGTCTCGGGCTCGTACTGCAGCGCGGCGTCAGAGAGCTTGAGCTTGTCGAGCGCCTCGCGCAGCACCGGGTAGTCGCTGCCGTCAATCGGGTACAGTCCCGAAAACACCATGGGCTTCGGGTCGGTGTAGCCGGGCAGCGCTTCTTCGGCCGGCTTCAGCTTCGTCGTGACGGTGTCGCCGACCTTCGACTGACGCACGTCTTTCACGCCGGTGATGAGGTAGCCGACCTCGCCGACCGCGAGACCCTTCGTTGGGGTCGGGCCGGGTGCCGATACGCCGATCTCGAGGGCTTCGTGCTCGGCCTTCGTCGACATCATCTGAATCTTCTCGCGCGGGGTGAGCCTCCCGTCGACCATGCGCACATAAGTGACCACACCGCGGTACGGGTCGTAGACCGAGTCGAAGATCATGGCGCGAGCTGGCGCGTTGGCATCACCGACCGGGGCCGGCACCCGCTCGACGACGCGGTCGAGCAGCTCTTCGACGCCCATGCCCGTTTTTCCCGATACCTTCAAGATATCGTCGGGGTCGCCGCCAATCAGATCGGCGATCTCGCGGGCCACGCGCTCGGGATCTGCGGCCGGCAGGTCAATTTTGTTGAGCACCGGAATGATCTCGAGATCGTTCTCCATCGCGAGATAGAGGTTCGCGAGCGTCTGCGCCTCGATGCCCTGAGCGGCATCGACCAGCAGAATCGCGCCCTCGCACGCGGCGAGCGAGCGCGACACCTCGTAACTGAAGTCGACGTGCCCCGGCGTGTCGATCATGTTGAGGGCGAAGCTTCGCGATTTGCCGGTCTCGGCATCGATATGATCCCAGTGCATGCGCACAGCCTGCGACTTGATGGTGATACCGCGCTCGCGCTCGATGTCCATGTTGTCGAGGTACTGGGCGCGCATGTCGCGATCAGACACGGTGCCGGTGATCTGCAGCATGCGATCGGCCAGCGTCGACTTACCGTGGTCGATGTGCGCGATGATGCAGAAATTGCGGATCTGCCCCGGGTCGGTTGCGGCCGGAGCTGGAGGGTTCACACTGCGAGGAGACATACGAAAGCCATTCTCTCAGACAAAAGCCCCCGCTCCTATTGGAGCGGGGGCTTTTGCGAAACTGATCGCGATTAGAGCGCGGCAACCTTTACTGCAAGCTTCGACTTGCGGTTTGCAGCCTGGTTCTTGTGAATGACGCCCTTCGACACAGCCTTGTCGAGCTTCTTCGATGCGTGCTGCACCTTCTGCTCGGCAACAGCCTTGTCGCCAGCCGCGATAGCCGCACGTGCTGCACGAACGACGGTGCGCAGCTCGCTCTTGTACGCACGGTTGCGCTCGGTCGCCTTCTGGTTGGTCTTGATGCGCTTGATCTGCGACTTGATGTTTGCCACTTGGGTGGTGTCCTTCGTGTTGAAGCTAATTCGGATGATCTTGGGCAGTGAGAGAGGGCACCGCTCAAGGGGTGTGGATCGCTCCACACGCAAGCCAAGAAACTACTCTAGCACTAATTCAGCGATGCCGCAGTCTGACAGGTTCGTCGCGCCAGGGCTCTACCGCCGCCTTGCCCTCTTCGGTGAGCCTGATCGGTCGCAGCGTGGCGCCGTCGACCACAACGGCCACGGTCACAGCACGTGCGACTACGGTTCGCTCCGGGATCGACCCGTCGATGATTTCGTAGTGAATCTCGAGGGTCGATCCGCCGAGCCCCCCGATCCAGAGCTCAACCGTGATGGGTTGATCCGAGTACTCGAGCACTCGCAAGAACTCGATGTGCTGACTCGCGACGAGCATTTTGAGCCCGTCTGGGGTGTCGCCGCGAAAGTGGTGCTCCATGCCGGTCTGCTCGCGCGCGCTCCCGCGCCAGAAGACGCGCACGCGCGCCTCTTCGAGGTATCTGGCGTACGACACATTGTTGATGTGTCCGTACGAATCCTGCTCGCCCCAACGCAGCTGCAGATCGACATGAACGCGTGCCACTGGCTAGTCTCGCGTGAGCTTGCGGTACGTCACGCGCGAGGGCTTCGCAGCCTCGGGCCCGAGGCGCTCGACCTTGTTCGCCTCGTACGCCTCGAAGTTGCCCTCGAACCAGTACCACTTTGCCGGGTTCTCTTCAGTGCCCTCGTAGGCGAGAATATGCGTGGCGATGCGATCCAGGAACCAACGATCGTGAGTGATGACCACTGCGCAACCCGGAAACTCGAGCAGCGCGTTCTCGAGCGACTGCAGGGTCTCGACGTCGAGGTCGTTCGTCGGCTCATCGAGCAGCAGCAGGTTGCCGCCCTGCTTGAGCGTCAGCGCGAGGTTCAGGCGGTTGCGCTCACCACCCGAGAGCACGCCGGCCTTCTTCTGCTGATCCGGGCCCTTGAAACCGAACTTCGACACGTAGGCGCGCGACGGAATCTCGGTCTTGCCGACCGTGATGATGTCGAGCCCGTCAGACACGACCTCCCAGAGGTTCTTCTCGGGGTCGATGTTTGCGCGGTTCTGGTCGACATAGCTGATCTTGACTGTCTCGCCGATCTTGAGATCGCCGGCATCGAGCGGTTCGAGGCCCACAATCGTCTTGAAGAGCGTGGTCTTGCCGACGCCGTTCGGGCCGATCACACCGACGATACCGTTCGGCGGCAGGCTGAACGAGAGGTCATCGATGAGCGTTCGCCCGCCGAAGCCCTTCACGAGGTTCTTCGCCTCGATCACCACGTTGCCGAGGCGAGGGCCCGCAGGAATCTGAATCTCTTCGAAGTCGAGTTTGCGCGTGCGCTCGGCCTCGGTCGCCATCTCTTCGTAGCGCGCAAGGCGAGCCTTCGACTTCGCCTGGCGACCCTTCGTGTTCGAGCGAACCCACTCGAGCTCCTCTTTGAGGCGCTTCTGCAGCTTTTGATCCTTCTTGCCCTGCACTTCGAGGCGGGCGGCTTTCTGCTCGAGGTAGGTCGAGTAGTTGCCCTCGTAACCAATGAGGCGACCGCGGTCGACCTCGGCGATCCACTCGGCAACGTTGTCGAGGAAGTACCGGTCGTGCGTAATCGCGATGACCGCGCCTGGGTACTTCTGCAGGTGCTGCTCGAGCCAGAGCACGCTCTCGGCGTCGAGGTGGTTCGTGGGCTCGTCGAGCAGCAGCAGGTCGGGCTTTTGCAGCAGAAGCTTTGCCAGGGCGACGCGGCGCTTCTCGCCGCCCGAGAGCGGGCCGACCATCGCGTCGGCCGGCGGGGTGCGCAGCGCATCCATCGCCTGCTCGAGCTGGTTGTCGAGATCCCAGCCGTCGACCGCGTCGATCTCTTCTTGCAGTGTGCCCATCTCGGCGAGCAGCGCGTCGAAGTCGGCGTCTGGCTCGGCCATGAGCGCCGAGATCTCGTTGAAGCGATCGAGCTTCGCCTTTGTCGCAACGCCCTCTTCGATGTTCTGCAGCACGGTCTTCGACTCGTCGAGCTCAGGCTCCTGCATCAAGATGCCGACAGTGAAGCCTGGCGCGAGCGAGGCCTCGCCGTTTGACGGGGTGTCGAGGCCCGCCATGATCTTCAGGATCGTCGACTTGCCGGCACCGTTCGGGCCGACCATGCCGATCTTGGCCCCGGGAAGAAACGCCATGGTGACGTCGTCGAGGATGAGCTTTTCGCCGACCGCTTTGCGGGCGCGAACCATCTGGTAAATGTATTCAGCCATATCGGCTTCAGTCTAGCCGAGCGGCAGGCAGATCTGGGTACCGGTGCGGCTTCGGCTACCAGTCGATCGGGCGCGTCGTTCCGATCAGGCAGAGGCTCTTATCGGGGCCGACAGCAGGGGCCGCCTCTGTGACGAAGCTTCGGTCTGCGACAACGACCTGGCCGATGAGGCAGTCTTGACCGATCAGGACCGACACGAAAATGTTGTCGGCGACGAGGTCGGTCTTGCTCTCGTCGAAGCTGACCTGCATCTTGGTCTTGTCGAAGCCGGCCGCAGCCAAGGCGTCGACTACGGGCGCCCCCTGAACGGGAGCCGTTCCCACCGCAAACTGACGCAGCGTCTCGTGAAAGTAGGGCAGATTCTCGTCTGCGGTGCCCTCTGGAAAGAACTCGGGCGGGGCCTCGGGCTTCTGAAAGTTCTCGTCTTTGGTGGGTCGCTCGATCAGCGCGGGGGCTGAAACACAGGCGGTGAGCCCGACAGCCGCCACTGCGCACAGCGCGATGAGCGGCAACTTCTTTCGCGAGCGAGACATGTGTGTCAGTGTATCCGGCCAATGCTGGGCGTGAGATCGATGAGTGGGATCGAGGCGACCCGCTGCAGACCTCCGTTTGTCGCTCACAGGCATGCCAATAACGGGCTTCTCCACAGATTTCTCAGTTTGGTCGGTCACGCCCTCGCGAGGGGCGCAAGCTGGTACCGAAAGGGGCATCACGCCCAAGATTCAATGAAGAACAGGAACCCCTATGACCACCATCATTCACGTCGTCGGCACTATCGCTACCGACCCGAAGCTCATCAATCCGTCCTCTGGCACGCAGCTCTGCTCGTTTCGGCTCGCGAGCGATGAGCGCAGGTACGACCGGGAGAAGCAGCAGTGGGTCGACGGAGACACCAACTGGTTCGGCGTCGTCTCGTTCAGAAGCCTGGCCAGCCACGCACACGAATCATTTCGCAAGGGCGATCGGGTGATGGTCACGGGCCGGCTCAGAATGCGCAAGTGGGAGAAAGACGACCGCAGAGGCACGTCGATCGAGATCGAGGCCGAAGCCCTCGGTCACGATGTGCGCTGGGGCGTGTCCCGTTTCGAGAAACGGGTCGGCGGCAGAAACGACGGCGAGGCCGCGGCTGGGCAGCAAGGGGGTTCGCTGAACGACGAAGCCAATCACCCCTCATCAAGCGGGAGCGCGGCCACCGCTGCGCCGACAGGCGACGTCACGCCGGAAGAGGCGATCGGCTGGCAGGCGGCGGCTTAGAGCGCCGCGGCCCACCGGGCCCGATCACACGATGTACTTGGCGAAGCCCGCGCGCACCTTGTTGACCTTGGGCACAGCCACGGCCATGCAATAACCCTGGGTCGGGTTCTTCGCAAAAAAGTCTTGGTGCTCCTCGGGTGCGGGGAACACCTCGCCGAGCGGCTCGATGACGGTGACGATCTCGCCGGGCCAGTACTCCCCCGCTCGTGCGCGTGCGGCCTCGAACAGTTCACGCTGCGCTTCGTCGGCATAGAACATCGCCGAGCGGTACTGCGTGCCGATGTCGTTACCCTGGCGGTTGAGCTGGGTGGGGTCGTGCATCGTGAAGTATGCGTCGAGCACCACCTCGACGGGCAGCACTGACTCGTCGAACGTGACCGCTACGGCCTCGGCATGCCCGGTCGAGCCCGTGCACACCTGTTCGTAGCTCGGGTATGGGGTGTGCCCGCCCGTGAAGCACGAGTGCACGTCGACAATGCCCTGCAGCGCGCGATAGGCGGCGTCGAGGCACCAGTAGCAGCCGCCGGCGAGTACAAAGGTGGTGGTCATTCGGTGGGTGCTCCCTCGTGTGTGTTGCCGTTGCTGATGTCACTGCTGCCCTGGGTTCGGGCCGCCGCAAACCAGGTGTCTGTCGGGGTGACAGGCAGGTGCCGCTTGTGCTCGGAGGCGCGGTAGCGCCGCTCGAGGTTTTCGGCGGCCGCCTCGTCGATCGACTTACCCGAAAGGTAATCGTCGATCTGGGTGTAGCTCACGCCGAGACTGTCTTCGTCACTCTGCCCCGGAATGCCATCGAGCAGATCGGCGGTCGGAACCTTCTGCCAGAGCCGATCCGGCGCACCCAGGTGGCGCAGCATCTGCGCGCCCTGCCGTTTCGTGAGCCCCGCGAGCGGCAGGACATCTGCCGCACCGTCGCCGAACTTCGTGAAGAAGCCTGTGATCGCCTCGGCGGCGTGATCGGTACCGAGCACGAGCAGCGAACGGTCACCCGCGATTGCGTACTGCGCGACCATGCGCATTCGCGCTTTCACGTTGCCCTTGTTGAAATCGCTCACCGGCTCGCCGGTCGCGCGATCTACTTCCGAGACAAGCCCTTCGACGGCTGGGGCGATATCGACGGTCACCTCGCGGTCGGCACGAATAAAATCGAGCGCGAGCTGGGCATCGTCTTCGTCGCGCTGCACCGAATACGGCAACCGCATGGCGATGAACTCGGCCTCGTGGCCCGCCTCTCGCATCCGCTCCACCGCGAGCTGAGCAAGACGACCGCCCAGAGACGAGTCCTGACCACCCGAGATGCCGAGCACGAATCCGCGCACGCCGGGAATGCCCGCCGCGTAGTCGACGAGAAACGCGATGCGTCGCTCAATCTCGGCTTCCGCGTCGATCTCAGGTGTGGCGGCGAGCGCCTCGATAATCTTTTGTTGAATCTCGCGCATGACTTCTAGCCTACTTCTACGAGGCAGCGCGGGCCGAGCAACCCTTTGAGTTCGCCGTAGAGGTCAGCGTTCACGCGCACCGTAATCGGCAGGTCGAACACGCGCACCCCTGTGGCGGTCAGCAGGTTCAGGCGAACCTCGCTCGTGCCGGGATGGCGTTCGAAGACTCGCTTCAGCTCTTCCATGAGGTCTTCTGTCGCCCGGTTCTCCGAGATGGTGAGCGGTAGGGTCGTGGCCTCGTCTTGCACGCCCGTGTCGATCGGTTTCACGCCGTAGGCGTGCATCGAAACGCCGTCATCGCGAACGTTGATCTTGCCTCGAAGCGCGACGATGGTGTCTGCCTGCAGCAGCGCGCCGAACTCCTGGTATGACTTGCCCATGAAGAGCGCCTGAATCTCACCGGTGAAGTCTTCAATGGTGACCTGCCCGTAGAGGTTGCCCGACTTCGCAGTGCGATGCTGCACGCCGGTGAGCAGGCCCGCAACCACCACCGTCTCGCCGTCGACCTTCGAATCGGGGTTCGTGAGGTGTTCCACGGTCGACGACGACTCTTTTGCGAGCGCGTTCTCGAGCCCGCGAAGAGGGTGATCCGAGACGTACAGGCCGAGCATCTCGCGCTCGAAGGCCAGCTTGTCCTTCTTCGTCCATTCGGGGCGATCGGGCACCAGTGAAACGCTTGCCGCGTCTTCCCCCGCGTCCTCAGCCGCCTCAGCGAAGAGGCTGTCGAAGTCGAAGCCGACATCGCCGTTCTCCTCGGCACGCTTTTCTTTCACCGAGCTCTCGACCGAGGCCTCGTGAATCTCGACAAGCGCGCGGCGGGTGCCGCCAAGGCCGTCGAAGGCGCCCGCTTTGATGAGCGACTCAATAGTTCGCTTGTTGAGCACGGTGAGCGGTACTTTCTTGAGAAAGTCGCTGAAGCTCTCGAACGAGCCCTTCGTCTCACGCGCCTCGCGAATGCCGGCGACCACGTGTGTGCCGACGTTGCGCACTGCGCCGAGCCCGAAGCGAATGTCGCTGCCGACCGCCGAGAAGTCGGCGAACGAGTCGTTCACTGCCGGCGGCAACACTTTGATGCCCATTCGACGACATTCGTTGAGGTAGACCGCGAGCTTGTCTTTCGAGTCGCCGACGCTCGTGAGCAGCGCGGCCATGTATTCGGCTGGGTAATGAGCTTTCAGGTAGGCAGTCCAGTAGCTGACGAGCCCGTATGCGGCAGAGTGAGCTTTGTTGAATGCGTAGTCAGAGAACGGCAGCAGAATGTCCCAGAGCGACTTGATCGCCGCATCCGAGAAGCCCCGCTCTTTCATGCCGCCGGCGAAGCCCTCGTACTGTTTGTCGAGCTCTTCTTTCTTCTTCTTGCCCATGGCGCGGCGCAGAATATCAGCCTGGCCGAGCGAGAACCCGGCGACCTTCTGCGCGATCGACATCACCTGCTCTTGGTAGATGATGAGACCATAGGTGGTGTCGAGAATCTCTCGCAGCGGCTCTTCGAGCTCCGGGTGGATCGGGGTGATGGGCTGCAGCCCGTTCTTGCGCAGCGCGTAGTTCGTGTGCGAATCGGCGCCCATGGGGCCAGGGCGATACAGCGCCAGCACGGCCGAGATGTCTTCGAAGTTGTCGGGCTTCATCAGGCGCAGCAGGCCGCGCATCGGGCCGCCATCGAGCTGAAACACGCCGAGCGTATCGCCCCTGGCGAGCAGTTCATACGAGGCTGTGTCATCGAGCGCGAGGTGCTCAAGATCGAGCTCTTCGCCCTTGTTCTGCCTGATGTTTTCGAGCGCGTCGGAGATGATCGTGAGGTTGCGCAACCCCAGAAAGTCCATCTTGATGAGCCCGAGGCCCTCGCAGGTCGGGTAGTCGAACTGCGTGACGATCTGGCCGTCTTGCTCGCGCTTCATGATTGGAATGATGTCGAGCAGCGGATCGCTCGACATGATCACTCCCGCCGCGTGCACGCCCCACTGCCGCTTCAGACCCTCGAGCCCGAGTGCGGTCTCGTAGACGGTCTTGGCATCGGGATCTTCTTGCAACACCGCGCGAAACTCTGCGGCTTCTTTATAGCGCGGGTGCTCGGGGTTAGTGATTCCGGCGAGCGGAATGTCTTTCGCCATCACCGCCGGCGGCATCGCCTTGGTGAGCTTCTCGCCCATGCCGAACGGAAAACCGAGCACACGAGAGGCATCCTTCAGTGCCTGCTTCGACTTGATCGTGCCGTAGGTCACGATCTGCGCCACGCGCTCGTCGCCGTACTTCTCGGTCACATACTTGATGACCTCGCCGCGGCGACGATCATCGAAGTCGACGTCGAAGTCGGGCATCGAGACACGGTCTGGGTTGAGAAAGCGCTCGAAGATGAGGCCGTGCTGCAGCGGGTCGAGATCGGTAATACGCATCGCGTACGCGACCATCGAGCCGGCGCCCGAGCCACGGCCGGGCCCCACACGAATGCCGTTATTCTTCGACCAGTTGATGAAGTCGGCGACGACGAGAAAGTACCCCGGAAAGCCCATCTGCACGATGACGCCGATCTCGTACTCGGCCTGCTTGCGCACAGCGTCGGGAATGCCCTGCGGGTAACGATAGTGCAGGCCGTTCTCGACCTCTTTGACGAACCAGCTGTCTTCGCTCTCACCCTCGGGAACCGGGTAGCGCGGCATGTAGTTCGCTGAGGTGTTGAACGAGACGTCACAGCGCTCGGCGATCAGCAGCGTATTGTCGCAGGCCTCTGGCAACTCGCGAAACAGGTGCCGCATCTCGGCAGCGCTCTTCAGGTAGTACCCGTCACCGTCGAACTTGAAGCGATTCGGGTCGTCGAGGCGAGAGCCTGACTGCACGCAGAGCAGTGCCTCGTGCGACTTCGCATCGTGCTGGCGCGTGTAGTGCAGGTCGTTCGTCGCGAGCAGCGGAATCCCGAGATCTTTCGCAATCTCGAGCAGCTCCTTCTGCACGCGACGCTCGATCTCGAGGCCGTGATCCATGATCTCGCAGAAGAAGTTTTCTTTGCCGAAGATGCTCTGAAACTCGGCTGCGGCCTCTCTCGCCTCCTTGTATTGGCCGAGGCGCAGGCGGGTGTGAATCTCACCAGATGGGCAGCCGGTCGTGGCGATAAGCCCCTTGGAGTACTGATGCAACAGCTCGCGATCGGCTCGGGGCTTGAAGTAGTAGCCCTCGATGCTGGATCGTGACGAGAGCCTGAACAGGTTGTGCATGCCCTCAGTCGTCTCCGAGAGCATCGTCATGTGCGTGTAGGCGCCGCCACCTGACACGTCGTCGCCACCACCGTCGCCCCAGCGCACGCGCGAACGGTCACCGCGAAAGGTGCCTGGCGTGAGATAGGCCTCGATGCCGATGATCGGGTTGATCCCGCGATCTTTCGCTTGGCGCCAGAAATCGAAGGCGCCGAAGGTGTTGCCGTGGTCGGTGACGGCGATTGCGGGCATGCCCTGATCGCGCACCGCGTCCATCAACTGGCCAACCCTCGCGGCACCGTCGAGCATCGAATATTCGCTGTGCACGTGCAGATGAACGAACCCGTCTTGCCCTGACACTCATGTCCCTCTCGCCGCGCTCACACCAACCCTTCAAGGGTACCGCGCCGAGCGCGGCGCCCGGGCCGCACAGAGACACGACGGGCAGCGAAGGTTAGCCGCGCAGCACGTCGAGCGCGTGCTCGAGGTCGGCTGCGTACGTCGACTCGAATTCGACCGGTTCGCCGGTGCGAGGGTGCGCGAACCCGAGACGCATCGCGTGCAGCCACTGTCGTTCGAGGCCGAGTCTTTCGCTGAGCGTGGGATCGGCGCCATACATCGAGTCGCCGACGCACGGATGCCGCTGCGCCGACATGTGCACACGAATCTGGTGCGTGCGGCCGGTTTCGAGTTCGACCTCGAGCAATGAGGCGTATGGAAACGCCTCGAGGGTGCGGTAGTGCGTGATCGAGTGCTTGCCGTCGCGGGTGACTGCGAACTTCCACTCGCTGCCAGGGTGTCTGCCGATAGGCCCATCGATCGTGCCAGCGAGCGGATCGGGGTGCCCCTGCACGACCGTGTGGTAGATCTTGCTCACTTCACGGCGCTTGAACGCCCACTTCAGCGCGCTATACGCCATCTCACTCTTCGCGACAGCCATGAGCCCGCTCGTGCCGACGTCGAGACGGTGCACAATGCCCTGACGCTCCGGTGGGCCGGAAGTAGCAATGCGGTAGCCGGCGCCGGCGAGTGCACCGAGCACAGTCGGGCCCTCCCAGCCGAGCGACGGGTGCGCCGCGACCCCGGCGGGCTTGTCGATCACGACAAAATCATCGTCGTCATAGACGATGCCAAGCTCGGGCAGATCAACAGGGATGATCTGTGGGCCGACCTTCGGCGCCCAGCTGACCTCGAGCCAGCCGTCAGCGTGCAGCCGGTCGGATTTGCCGAGCACCTGGCCGTCGAGGGTGACGCCGCCGCCCTGGATGACCTCGGCGGCGAAGCTGCGCGAGAAGCCGAGCAGAGCTGCGAGGGCCGCATCGACGCGCTTGCCCACGAGGCCGTCAGGCACGGGCAGCGAACGGTACTCCATCAGGCGGGATCCTCTTCGGTGGAATCCGTGTCGGTGGCTTCACTTTCGATGGCCTCGGCGTCGCCACCATTCTTGCCACCACGCGACCTGGGCGAGCCGTCGATCGGCAAGCCAAGAATCGTGATCAGCACGAATAGGCACATTGCCGAGACGATACCGATATCAGCCACGTTGTAGATCGCCGGGCTCAGCGGCCACGGGAACATCCACGGGGTCGAGATGAAGTCGATCACGTGCCCCACCGGAAACCCGGGGTCCCTCGTGAGACGGTCCGTGAGGTTTCCGAGCACGCCTCCGAGCAAAAGAGCGAAGAAGATCGCCCACGTACGCGAACCGAGATGGCGAACCTGCCAGATGATCGCGCCAACCACGGCGGCAGCGAGCAGGGTGAACACCCAGGTCGCCCCGCTGGCCATCGAGAAGGCAGCGCCGGGGTTTCTCACGAAGTACCACTGCAGGAACTCGCCGAGTACGGGCACGCTGCGCCCCTCGGGCAGATTCGCAACCACCCAGTTCTTGGTGAGCTGGTCAGTCGCGTACACGATAATCGCGAGGCTCAGTAGCGCCAACGCCGAACCGCGGTGTCTTGGCGACGCCGCGGTTTCGGGCTGCTCAGGAGCAGTCTGCTCTTGCACGCTCCGGCTTAGTTGAGGCCGGAGGGTGCGCCGTCGGGCTCGGGCGAGCCGTCGAGGTTGCGCAGCTGCGACTGAATGTACGAACGCAGGGTCGAGCGGTACTCGCCCTCGAAGTCGCGCAGTTCTTTGATTACGTCGCGCAGATCGTTGCTCTCGCTCTCAAGCTTGCGCAGCACCTCGGCGCGCTTGTCTTCGGCCTCCGAGACGAGCTGGTCTGCCTTCTCCTCGGCAGCCGCGATGAGCTGATCGCGAGTGGTTTCGCCCTCGTGCACGTGCTTGTCGTGCAGCTCGAGCGCGAGCTGCAACATCGCGCTCGACTTCACCGCGTCTGCATCGTGCGAGCGGGGCGCCTCAGCTGCTGCGACGGGGGCTGCAGCTGGCTGGGGCGCCGGAGCGTCGACCACGATGGTGCGCTCCGAAGCAGGAGCCTGATCGCCTGCCGCCGCGAGCTGCGCCTTGAGCGACTCGATCTCGGCGTTTGCCGCATCGAGCTGCTCGCGAAGCGCGCCCTCGTTCTGCTCGCGCTCCTTGATTTCTTCGACGATCGTGTCGAGGAACTCGTCGACCTGGTCGAGGTCGTAGCCGTCACGGAACTTGGTGATCGTGAACTTCTGGTTCAACACGTCTTCGGGAGTCAGTGCCATCGTAAAGTCTCTTTCGCTTGGATGACCGCCTGCGCGGTCGTCTAGGTAACGCTAGCAAATAATCGTATGCAGGTCACACTGGAATAAAGATCAAAAGGATCCAGCAGCAGAACATTGTCACCATCCAGCCTAGGTCAAGCGAGATCTGACCGAGGCGGATTGGTGGCAAGATGCGTCGAAACATCTTGATCGGAGGGTCTGTGAGCGTAAACACCAACTCGAAGAGCACGAGCAGCACCCCACGAGGCCGGAACCTCGGATTGAGCACTCGCACCCAGTCGAGGATGAACCTCGCCCACAGCACATAAATGTAGATCTGAATCGCCAGCTTCAGGATGAGAGCGGCAATGAAAAGCGCGGTAGCCACCTACGCTACGCGGTGGCGCTGACGAAGAACGAGCCCGACTCGCCCTGCTTCGGCGACTCGCCGTTGCTCGTGGCAATGTGCTCTGGCGACAGCAGGAACACCTTGCTGGTCACCCGTTCGATGCGCCCCGAGAGCCCCATCGTCAGGCCGCTGGCGAAGTCGATGAGACGTTTCGCCTCGGCCTCGTTCATGCGCGAGAGGTTGAGGATGACCGGAACGCCCTCACGGAAGCTCTCGGCAACCGTCGCGGCGTCGCGGTATTCGGTCGGGTGCACAGTCAGAATCTCATTCATAGCTTGCGGCATCACCTGACGCACAGGCGCGACCTTGCGCAGCGGGGTGACGGGCGCGCGCTGAGCCGGCTTTGCCGCAGCGGGCGCAGGGGCAGGCTCGCTCTCAGCGCGAACTGGCTCGACGGGGTTTCCCTGCTCGTCGAGTTCTTCCTCGGCGAGACCAAGGAACACCATGGTCTTCTTCAACGGATTACCCATGTTCTCAATCTCCTTCACGAATGCCGGTTCGTTCCGCGTTATGCTTTCGAGACTAACCGGCGACCGGCCTGTTTCCCGTGATTGCGCTGCCGATTCGAAGGTGTGTCGCGCCAGCCGCGATCGCCTCGACGTAGTCGTGCGTCATGCCCGCAGAGATGGCGCTTGCGTTCGGATCGAGCGAGCGCAGGCGCTCCGAGAACACGCGCAGGCGGGCAAACGCGCTCGTAGCTTCTTCCTCTTCGGGCAGCGGTGCCACCGCCATCACTCCGCGCAACCGCAGCGTTGGCGTCTCGAGCACACGCTCGGCGATGCGCTCGAGTTCTGCGGGTGCGGCTCCCCCGCGGCCCGGATCGTCAGTGAGGTTTATCTGTACAAACGCGTCGATGGGGCTGGGCACCTCGGCGGTCGCGAGGGCGTCGACAAGCCGCTCTCGATCGATCGAGTGGATTGCATGCGCGTATTGCGCCGCCTGCCGCGCCTTTTTGGTCTGCAGCTGGCCGATGAAGTGCCATCGCAGATCAAGGCTCGCGAGCTCTGCGCTCTTGAGCTGCGCCTCCTGATGCCGGTTCTCGCCGACATCTCGCACGCCGAGCTCGGCAAGATCACGCACGAGGCTCGCCGGGTGAAACTTGGTCACGACGATCAGCGTCAGCTCATCGGGCGATCGGCCGGCGCTGCGGGCGGCATCAGCGAGCCCCAGCTGCACGGCTTCGAGTCGCCCGGCAAGCGAAGCTGCGCCTTCGCGCCCCGAGTTCTCAGCCACGGTTACTTCAGAAAGTCGGGAATGTCGAGATCGAGGTCTTCGCCGTCGAATGCGGGATCGACGAGCTGCTCCTCTACAGGAGGGCTCACGATCACCTCACCGAACTCGGCGGCGTTCTCTGCCGATTCGCCCGACTGCGCCCGGCTGCGCGTCGCGGCGGGAAGATCGTCGATGGTCTCAACGCGGCTCGCGAAACGACCGCGCTCTGGCACGCGACCCGTGTTCGCGTCGAGCTGCTCGGGATCGAAACCGGCCGCGATCACGGTCACGCGCACCTCGTCGCCGAGCGTGTCGTCGATGACGGTGCCGAAGATGATGTTCGCCTCGGAGTGAACGACGTCGTGCACCAGCTGCGAGGCTTCGGTGATCTCGCTCAGCGCGAGGTTCGAAGAGCCCTGGATCGAGAGCAGCACGCCGTGCGCGCCCTCGATCGATGCCTCGAGCAGCGGCGAGGCCACGGCGAGCTCTGCCGCCTTGATCGCGCGATCCGCTCCCCTGGCCGAGCCGATGCCCATGAGCGCCGATCCCGCGCCCTGCATCACCGACTTCACGTCTGCGAAGTCGACGTTGATCAGACCCGGGGTGGTGATCAGGTCGGTGATGCCCTGCACGCCGGCGAGCAGCACCTGGTCTGCTGCGGCGAAGGCCTCGATCATGCTGATGCCGGGCTCGCTGATCTCGAGCAGGCGGTCGTTCGGCACGACGATGAGCGTATCGACCGACTCGCGCAGCGTGTGAATGCCGGTGTCGGCCTGAGCCGCGCGACGCTTGCCCTCAAAGCCGAACGGTCGCGTGACCACACCGATGGTGAGCGCGCCGACCGAGCGGGCGATCCTCGCAACCACCGGTGCCGCACCGGTACCGGTGCCGCCGCCCTCGCCAGCGGTCACGAACACCATGTCGGCACCCGTGAGCACTTCTTCGATCTCTTCAGCGTGATCCTCAGCCGCGCGACGCCCCACCTCGGGGTCTGCGCCAGCGCCGAGGCCGCGCGTGATCTCGCGACCGATATCGAGCTTCACGTCGGCATCGCTCAGCAGCAGCGCCTGGGCGTCGGTGTTCACCGCGATGAACTCGACGCCGCGAAGGCCGAGCTCGATCATGCGGTTCACCGCATTGACACCACCCCCGCCGACGCCAACGACCTTGATCACTGCGAGGTAGTTCTGGTTCGACACGGTGGGGTCCTCCCTCAACTTTCAACCTCTACCTGAAGGTGAAAGTTAGTATTGGCGTATACGCTTGACGGTTTTTACCGTACGGGGCGCACGAATGTCTGATCGCCGGACACGCCGCACTCGCACGAAGAATATTCTTTCTCGCGCATCGCCGAGGGAGGAAGCGGCTACTTGAAGACAGGCGCCTCGGGCGCCGAGACATCAATAAGGCCCGGAGATCCAATCGAAGCAAGCATCGAGCGCAGCACGGCAGACTTGCGCTGGGTTTCTTTCGCCTCACCCCAAAGCACCTCGGTGCCGCTCGCGAGCACAAAGCTCACATCCTGTGCGTTGCTTGCGCGCACGCTCACGAGCTGCTGTCGCAGGTCGTCGGGCATGTCTCGTATGACCTTCGACGCCGCAAGAAACGCGGGCGAAGCGGTATCGGTCAGCTCGGGGCTGCCAAGGGGCACACCCGAGGGCCGCTCGACAGCTCGACCGAGCAGCACCCCAGCTGGGTCGAGCAGGTCGAAACCGCCCTCACGCTCCATCGCGATCACTGCCTGGCGCTCCTCGATCAGCACTACGAGAGTGTGCGGCGGTATGCGCTCGATCGAATAGCGCTGAATCAACGGAAACGATTCGACGGCCTGATGCACATCGCGATCGCTCACGAGCGCGAGCGGAACGCCCTCGAAGCGCGAGAGCGACTGCTGCAGCTGCTCGACGTCGACGGCCTGCGCACCCTGCACTTCAATGTCGCGCACCGCCATGATCGGGGTGAACACTCCCACCACCACGAACAGCGCCAGGCCGAGCACTGCCCCGCCTGCAATGAACCAGCGCCGGCGACGAAGCCGCAAATGTTCGGTGAAGCGCCGCTGCTCACGGCGTTCCCGCGTGCGGCGATCCCGCTTGGCTCGTTTCAGGCGATCTTCGGCAAGCTGCACACCGTCAGAACCCTCGGCCGCCTCAGTTCGCGCAAGATGCCGCGAGCGCACCTCGGAAAGATCAACGGTTTCGGCGAGCACCGGAGCGGACTCATGTGCAGGTTGCGGTGCTGCCACAGGCTCGGGGGCCGGCGCGGGATTGGACACCGGCACGCGCGCAGGCGCTACCGGTTCGGGTCGCGCCTCGCCGCCGTCGAAGCCGCCCGGCCGCTTCATGACCGTTCGAAGCGCCCGCGAAGCGCCTCGACCACCTGCGGAATAATCCGATAGACCGTTCCGCAGCTCATCGTGATCATGACGTCACCCGGCCTCGCGAACTCGGCAAGGTAGTCGGCGGCGCGCTGCCAATCGTCGACGTAGGCGACCTTCGACGCGTCGGCAAAGTCATTCGACACGAGCTCGCCCGTTACACCGGCAACGGGATCCTCGCGAGCACCGTCGACCTCGAGCACGACCGTATGATCGGCACCCTGCTCGAGCACCTCGGCGAACTCACGGTGAAACATCGAGGTTCGGCTGAAGAGATGCGGCTGATGAATCGCGATAAGCCGCCCTTCGCCGACCACGGCGCGCGCCGAGTCGAGCAGAGCCGCCACCTCGGTCGGGTGGTGAGCGTAGTCGTCGTAGACGCGCACGCCGCCGACCTCGGCATGAAACTCGAAGCGACGCTTCGTGCCGCCGAACTGCGAAATCGCTTCGAGCGCCGCTCCCGGCTCGTAGCCGAGCCCGGTCAGCACCGCGAGCGCGCCGACCGCGTTCACCGCGTTGTGACGCCCGTAGACGGCGAGCTGCGAGGAGTAGCGTTCGCCAGCGACCTCGACGGTGAACTTCACGGGCCCGGAATCGTCAATCGCCACGATGCGCACGTCGGCGTCCTCGCGCTCTCCGAACGTGCGAATCGCGGGCTGCGTGTGCCCGTCTGCAACCGCAGCAAGCGCGGTGAGCACCTCGCGGGTGCCCGGATCGTCCGCTGAAATTACGAGCAGCTCGCGAGCGCCGAGCGCGAAGTCAACGAAGGCTTGCATGAATGCCTCGCGCGAACCGTAGAAGTCGAGGTGCTCAGGGTCGACGTTCGTCACAAGAGCAACAGCGGTGTCGTAGAGCAGAAACGACTTGTCGCTCTCGTCTGCCTCGATCACGAAGAGTTCGCCGCTGCCCGAGCCTGAGCTCACGCCAAGCGACTCGATGACCCCGCCGTTCACGAACGACGGGTCTGCCCCGACACCGATCAGCCCGGTGACGAGCATGCCCGTCGAGGTGGTCTTGCCGTGTGCTCCGGCAACGGCCACGAGGCGGCCGCTACGCGCGAGCCACGCGAGCGCGTGCGAGCGGTGCAGCACGGGCAGGCCGTGTGCGAGCGCGTATTGATACTCGGGGTTGTCTTGCCAGAGCGCACCAGTGACGACGAGCGTGTCGGCGTCGCCGACGTTTGCGGCATCGTGCCCGATCGATACGCGCACGCCGAGTCGCTCGAGTGCCTCGGTCGTGTAACTCGCGCTGCGGTCCGAGCCGGTCACGGGGACGCCCGCCTCATGCATCATGCGGGCGATCCCGCTCATGCCGGAGCCGCCGATACCCACGAAATGCACGCGCCCGAGCGATTGCGGAATCTCCATCTCGAGATCGGGGTAAATCATTGCTTCTCCTTCATGCCGTCTGAGACGACTATGCCTGTGTGGCGTTGCCTGCTTCGAGCGCGGCCCGCACAAGATCGTACAACCGCTCGGTGCCGTCGAGTGTTCCCGCGGTCACAGCTCGCGCAGACATCTCGGCGAGCGCCGCGTCGTCAGTGAGCAGCGGGATGAGTGTGCCGCGCACCCATTCGGGGGTCAACTCATTATCTTCGACAAGGATCGCACCACCTGCGCGCACCACACCTGCCGCGTTAAACCGCTGCTCACCGTTGCCCGACGAGTACGGAACAAGAATCGCGGGCACGCCGAGGCCCGAGAGTTCGCTCACGGTAGTCGAGCCGGCACGTGACACCGCAAGTTCGCAGGCGGCGAAAGCGAGATCCATGCGGTCACAGTACGGAATGACGTGGTAACCGTCAACGCCCGGGTCTTCGAGTTCGGTGAGGCCGCCCCACACGTGCAGCACCTGCGCGCCGGCCCCGACGATCTCTTCGGCGCAGCCGCTGATTGCGCGGTTGATAGCCCGAGCGCCCTGCGAACCGCCGGTGACGAGCAGGGTGCGGCGCGCCGGGTCGAGGCCGAAGTGCGCGCGAGCCTCTGCACGAAGTGCTGACCGGTCGAGGGTAGTGATCTCGGGGCGAAGCGGCATTCCGGTCACCGTGGCGTGCGCAATCGGGGTGCCTGCAAATGTCACACCGACATAGCGGGTGCGACGTGCACCCTGTTTGTTCGCGAGGCCAGGCTTCGCGTTCGCCTCGTGAATGACATACGGCACGCGTTCGAGGTAGGCCGCGCGATACGCCGGCGCCGAGGCGTACCCGCCGAACCCGACGACCACATCAATGCCGCGCTCTCGAATCAGCGCACGCACACGCTTAACCGCGCGCGCGTACTTCGCCGGAAATTTCAGCGCATAACCGTTCGGGCGACGCGGAAACGGCAGTCGATCGATGGTCTGCAACTCGTACCCGCGTTCCGGCACCAGCCTCGCCTCGAGGCCCTCCGCGGTGCCGAGCACCACGATCTCGGCGTCAGCCTCGAGCTTCGACACGAGGTCGGCGAGTGAGAGCAGGGGGTTCACATGCCCAGCGGTGCCACCGCCAGCGAGCAGGTACTTCGTCAACGTTCCGCCGATCCTCTCATCACGCTCGTGCTCGCGCGAGTTCTTCTTGATATTCGTCGCCGTCTCTCGCGATCGAGACGACCACCCCCATTGCGAGCAGACAGGCGATCAACGCCGTACCGCCAGCGCTGATAAGCGGCAGCGGCACGCCGAGCGACGGCAGCAGGTTCATCACGACCGCCATGTTCACGAAGGCCTGCCCGACGATCCACACGAGAATGCCGCCGATCACGGCCTTGCCGAATCTGTCTCGCGCCCGGCCAATCGCGCGCAGCATCACAATGGCGAGCGCGACGTACAGCACGATCACCAGCAGCGCGCCGACCATGCCAAGCTCTTCGCCGATGATGGCGAAGATGTAGTCGTTATCTGCGGCAGGCAGCCAAGACCACTTTGCCTTTGACCCTCCGAGGCCAACGCCAAAGACGCCGCCCCCGGCGAATGCCCAGAGCGCGTGCGTCGGCTGCCACCCCGTGCCGCTGTAGTCGGCGTGACCGTCGGCGAAGCTGAACAGACGCATCATGCGGTTTGGGCTCGTGATCACGAGCACGAGCACGCCCGCGAGGCCGCCCGCAATGGTGAGCCCGATAGTGCGCCAGTTCAGGCCGCCAAAGACCATAGCTCCGAGCACGGCCGCGCCCATGATCATCGCGGTGCCGAGGTCGCGCCCGGCGAGCACCAAGCCGATGGCGAGCAGGGCCCCCGGAAACACGATGGGAATGAACTCGTGCTTCACCTGACCGAGCAGGGGTTCTTTCTTTACGAGGATCGCGCCGATCCATACGATCAGGGCGAGCTTCAGCATCTCGGACGGCTGACCGCCGAAGCCGCCGATCTGAATCCAGTTTCGGTTGCCCCAGACCTCAACCCCGAGCGGCGTGAACACCAGCAGCTGCAGCAAGATGCCGAAGCCGAGCAGCCACCACGCCCACTTCTTCCAGAACCAGAGCGGAAACCGCGACACCAGCAGCATCAGCGGCACGCCGATGAGCGCGTAGGTGGCCTGCTTCCAGAAGCTCCCGAAGAAGCCCTGGTCATCAAGATACGACGTGATCGACGACGACGAAAGCACCATGATGAGCCCGATGCCGACCAAAAGAAAGGTGATCGAGTAGAGCGCGACAACGGTGAGGTTCGCAGAAACCTTCAGCTCGGAGCCGAGCATGATGCGGGCGAAGCCGCTCGCGCCTCCCGCAGAATCAGGCGCTTGCGCCCCCGGCCGCTGTGTCGTCGTCACTCGCGTCACCTCCACTGAGCGCGTCACCGCCGAGCGCTCTCACCGCCGCCTGAAATCGACGGCCGCGATCCGCATAGTCAGTGAATTGATCCATCGAGGCCGCCGCAGGCGAGAGCAGCACCGTGTCACCAGCCTGAGCGAGCGAAAGCGCCGCGGTCACCGCGTCGGTCATCGTGTCTTCAGTCTGCACCGGCGAGACCTCGATTACTGGAACCTCGGGTGCGTGTCGCCGAAGCGCCTCGAGCACGGCCACCCGCTCAGCACCGATCACGACGGCCCCGCGCAGGCGTGAGGCGTGTGCGGCTACGAGGGACCCGATATCTACACCTTTGAGCAGCCCACCGACCACCCACACCACGTCGTTGAACGCGCGCAGCGAGGCATCCGCCGCGTGCGCGTTCGTCGCTTTCGAATCGTCGACCCAGTGCACCTCGCGCACGGCGCCCAGGCGCTGCACGCGATGCGGATCGGGCTGAAAGCTCAAAATCGCCTGAGCGATCTGGGCGGGCTCCACTCCCCGCGACCTTGCGAGCGCGGCGGCAGCGAGAATGTTCTGCACCATGTGCGGTGCGTGCAAGCCACGCTGGCTCAGCTCTTCGACCGACACAAGCTCGTAGGCCTCGTTGCGGCGCTCGGCGTGATACGCGCGATCGAGCAGCAACCCCTCGACCACCCCGAATCCGCTCGACGGCGGGCTGTCGAGCCCGAAGCTCACTGCGCGAGCGCCCTCGACCACGTCGGCTTCTTCGACCATGCGCATCGTTCGCTCGTCTGCGCGGTTGTAGACACACGCCACCTGCGTGCGCTCGTACACGTTCGCCTTCGCGGCGACATAGGCGTCAAAGGATCCGTGCCAATCGAGATGATCGTCGGCGATGTTGAGGCACACGCTCGCATACGGTGACACTCCGCTGCCCGACTCCGAACCCAGCCGGTGCAGCTGAAAGCTCGAAAGCTCGACGACGAGCGCATCGTAGCCCTGTGGGTCGCGCAGCGCATCGAGAATGGGCACGCCGATATTGCCGACGGGCGCCGCGCGCAGGCCGCCGGCGACGAGCATGTGCGCGGTCAACTGCGACGTGGTCGTCTTGCCGTTCGTGCCGGTCACGCAGATCCAGTCGGCGACACGGTTCGTCTTATCGCGCAGACGCCAGCCGAGCTCGATATCGCCCCAGACCGCGACACCGTTCGCCTCTGCCCAGGAGGTAAGCGGGTGGTCGGGGCGATAGCCCGGCGACACAACCACGAGCTCGGGGGCAAACTCGACGAGGTCGGCGAGCTGCGCATCGTCGCCCCGAAGCATGGCCCGCTCGGCCCCAATCACGTCGAGCAGCCGCTCGCGATCGGGATCCTCGCCGCCATAAATCACGCGAACTCGAGAGCCGAGCTCGACCAGGGTATCGGCCACCGAAAACCCGGTCATGCCGAGCCCGAGCACCGCGACGCGAAGCCCCGACCAATCGTCGTGCCAGCTGCGTAGCGCCGCTACCCTGTCGCTCACCTGCGTGCTCCGTTCACTCATCACTGCTGCAGCAGCCACTCGGCGTAGAACGCGCCGATACCAACGATTACGAAGAGCCCCGCGACAAGCCAGAACCGCACCACGACGGTATTCTCAGCCCAGCCTTTGAGCTCGAAGTGGTGGTGGATGGGGCTCATGCGGAAGATGCGCTTGCCCTTGGTCACCTTGAAGTAGATTCGCTGCAGAATCACCGAGCCGGTCTCAACGATGAAGAGCCCGCCGATGAGCAGTAGCAGCAGCTCGGTGCGGGTGAGCATTGCGAGTGCCGCGATCGCGCCACCGATGGCCATCGAGCCGGTGTCGCCCATGAAGACCTGCGCTGGATTCGTGTTCCACCACAGGAACCCGGCGAGCCCGCCGAGAAACGCGACCGAGATGACCGCGAGATCCATGGGATCTCGCACGATGTAGCAGCCGAGCTCGCCCGCGGTCGCGGCGCAGTTCTGCGCCGACTTCCAGAAACCGATGATGAAGTAGGCGCCGAATGCAAAAATCGCGGCCCCGGTGGCGAGCCCGTCGAGCCCGTCGGTGACGTTGACGGCATTGGTGGTTGCGGTCGTGATGATCATCACCCAGACCACGAACACGAGCACACCCGCGACGGTGCCCAGGGCCATGAAGTCGACCGGCAGGTCGCGGAAGATCGAGATCTGCGTCGAAGCGGGGGTCACTCCGTTCTCGTTCGCAAACTGCAACCCGAGCAACGCAAACGTGACCGCGATGACGATCTGGCCGACAATCTTCGCCCAGCCGCCGAGACCGGCGGAGTTCTGCTTGCGTGTCTTCATGTAGTCGTCGATGAACCCGACGAGGCCTGCGCCGAGCGCCATGAAGATTACGAGCAGCGCAGATGGCGACGGATCTTCGCCCATCAGCAGCTTGCCTACGAAGTAGGCAATCACCGAGCCGGAGAGGAAGATGATGCCACCCATGGTCGGGGTGCCACGCTTGACCTCGTGCTCTTTCGGGCCGTCGACGCGAATGGGCTGGCCCCAGCGCAAGCGGTTGAAGATGCGGATGAACACCGGGGTGAGCAGCAACGAATAGAGCATCGAGAATGCCCCGGCGATCAGCAGCGCGATCATGCGAGCGCCTCCCCCAGTCGGTCGCCAAGGCGTTGCAGGCCTGCGGCGTTCGAAGACTTTACGAGCACGGTATCACCGGGCTGCACCGTTCGCGAAAGATGCGCGAGCGCTTCGTCGTGATCTTCGAAGAAGACGCTCTCGCCATCCCACGACCCCTCGTTGATCGCGCTGATATGCAGCCTGCGCGCTTCCTTGCCGACGACGACGAGCTCGCTGATGCCGAGACGCACGACCTGCAGGCCGATGCGGTCGTGCTCTTCGCCCGCGAGGTCGCCGAGCTCGCTCATCGCGCCGAGCACCGCAACCGTGCGGGCGCCGGGCTTGCCGATCTGAGCGAGCGTCTTGAGCGCCGCGCTCATGCTGTCGGGGCTGGCGTTGTATGCGTCGTTGACCACGGTGATGCCGTCGCGCCCCGACAGCACCTGCATGCGGCCTGGGGCCGCGAGGGTCGCCGATTCGAGCGTCTCAACGATCTGTGCTGGGGTCAGGCCCAGCTCAAGGCCGATCGCCGCAGCCGCCATCGCGTTCGCGACGTGATGCTCGCCGAGCACCCTGAAGTGCACAGGCAGCGACTCACCCCCGAGGTGCAGCGTGAACGTCGTGCCCTCGGCCGATCCCTCGATGTCGCTCGCGCGCACCGCTGCCTCGCTGTGCTGACCGAACCAGACGATGCGTGCCCTAGTGAGCTCTGCCATGCGCGACACCCAGGGGTCATCGCGGTTGAGCACAGCGACGGCGGTCTCTGGAAGCTCGCGCACCATCTCGCTCTTCGTGCGAAACGTGGTCTCGATGCCGCCGAACTCGCCGGCGTGCGCGAGCCCAACCGAGAGCACCACTCCGATGTGCGGGGGCGCCATGTCGGTCAGCCTCGCGATCTCGCCCTCGGCACTCGCGCCCATCTCGGCGACGAGCGTCTCGGTGTCGGCCTCGACGCGCAGCATGGTGAGCGGGCCGCCGACCTCGTTATTGAACGACTTCGCGCTGGCAACCGTCGGGCCGACGCGCTCGGCCATCGCCGCCACGAGGTTCTTGGTGGTGGTTTTGCCGTTCGAACCGGTGATGCCGACGATGCGCAGCTTGCCCGCATCAAGCGCGAGGCGCACGACGGCCTTCGCGAGGCGCCCGAGCGCGAGCGTCGCGTCATCGACCACGATCTGCGGCACGCGGTCATCGATCTCGCGCTCGACGATCAGCAGCGCAGCGCCGCGGTCGACGGCCTGAGCGGCAAACAGGTGCCCGTCTGTCTCTTCGCCGCGTCGGGCCACGAAGATCTCACCGGGGGCAACCTCGCGCGAATCGGTCTGCGACTGCGCGGTGATGGGTGCCTCTTCGGCGCCGCCCCGCGCGTGCACGAGGCGGCCTCCGATCGCGTCTGCGATCTCAGATGGTGTCAGTGCAATCACTCGAGCATTCCCGCCTCGCGGAGAGCCCCGCGTACTTCGTCTCTCGCCGAATACGCAAGCTGCGCACCGGCGACTTCTTGAAAATCTTCGTGCCCTGGGCCGGCATACAGAATAACGTCGCCGGGATCGGCAAGCGAAATGGCGCGCCTGATCGCGTCTCGGGCGTCTGGCACCTCGAGCACCTCGGCATGGTTCGCGCTGAGCGCCCCCTCGATCAGCTGCGCCCTGATCGCCTCTGGCGGCTCGCTTCTGGGGTGGTAGTCGCAGATGATCACGACGTCGCTGCCCTTCGCAGCGATTCGCCCCATCTCGCCGCGCTTGTCGGTGTCGCGGTCGCCGTCGGCACCGAACATGAAGAGAACGCGGCCGGGCGCCACCTCTGCGAGCGCGTCGAGCGTCGCCTCGAAGCTCCCGGGAGTGTGCCCGTAGTCGACGTAGAAGCGCGGGGCGCGATCGAGAGGCGCCTCGGGGTTGATCGCCTCAAGTCGGCCCGGAATATACACAGGAATGCGCCCCCCGCTCAGGCCCGCGGCCACGCGCTCGATCGAGATTCCCGCCTGGTGCAGCATGATGAGCGCGAGCGCCGCGTTCTCTGCCATAAACCGGCCGAACACCGGCACGCTGCCCCGAAAGTGCGCGCCGCCTGGGCCCTGCAATACAAAGCTCACCCCGTCGAGGCTCTGGCTGGTAATCGCGAGATGCCAGTCGGCATTCACGCCATACTCGGTGGCGAGCGTCGTGACCGGAATCTTCGACTCGCGCGCGATGCGCTGCCCGAATGGGCCGTCGACCACGATGACAGCCTGCTTCGCGTGCTCGGGTGCGAACAGCGCGAGCTTCGCAGCGAAATAGGTCTCCATGTCACCAAAATCATCGAGATGGTCTCGCGAGAAGTTGTTGAACGCCACCACGTCGAAGTTCACGCCATCGATGCGGTGGCGGGCAGTCGCATGAGCCGAGACCTCAATCGCGATGCCCTCGACCTGCTGTTCGATCATTCGGGCGAGTAGGCCGTGCAGCTCGGGTGCCTCGGGGCTCGTGAGCGAGCTGGTGATCACGGTGTCGCCCACCCGGCGCTCGGCGGTCGAACTGAGCCCGGTCTTGAGGCCAGCTGCGCGCATCAGTTCGGCGAGCAGATAGACGATGCTTGTCTTGCCGTTGGTACCGGTGATGCCGAATACTTTCGCACCGAGCTGTGCGGTCCCGTACACGGTCGCCGAAACGGCACCTGCGATGGCGCGAGGATCGCCTGGCGCCACGAGCACCGGCAGTTCGACGCCGGCCGCCTCCGCGAGGGCAGCACCTGCCTCGTCGGTGAGGATCGCGGACGCGCCCTGCGCCTCCACCTGCGCGGCGAACTCGGCCCCGTGGCGGCGCGCTCCGGGCAGCGCGAGATAGAGGTCGCCCCGGCGCACGTCGCGCGAATCGAGGGTGGCACCCGTCACAAGCGTCTGCAGCGCCGCCTCCGGGGCGTCGCTCGACAGCCCGAACTGCTCGGCCAAGGCCTCAAGCCTCTCACCCGCGGGGCGCGAGGGGCGAATGCTACGGGCGTCCTGTTCGATCCCTGGGTCGTTGCTGGTCACCAGTCGATCCTACCCATCTCTCTCGTTGCCCACGTGACCCCCGACTGGCTCAATAGGTCAGCTGCAGCGGCTCGTACGCGCCGTTCGAAGGCGGAACGTGGAATGTACGAATGACGGCCTCAGCTGCGTCTCGCCAGGCCCGCACCGCCACGATGCTGCTTCTGTTCGCTTTCGGGTAGGCCACGGTGGCTACCACCACGTACTGCGGGTCGTCCATCGGCAGCATACCTGCGTAGCTGTAGACGTAGTCAGAACGGTAGCCGCCTTCGCCATCGCTCTGCTCGGCGGTGCCGGTCTTGCCGCCGAGGCGGTACCCGCCAATACCGATATCCTCTGCGATCCACCCCTCTGTCGCCATCGCCTCGAGCATTTTCCGCGTGTCGGCGGCGGCTTCTGGCGAGATCACACGCACCGGGTCCTCCCCCTTGCGCTCGATCACCTTGCCGTTGACGTCGACGCAGCCTTTGACGAGAGTGGGCGGAATGCGCTCACCATTGTTCGCGATCGCCTGATACGCGCTCGCGGTCTGAATAATCGTGCTCGAGAGCCCCTGCCCGAACATCGTGTTGTAGCTCGTCTGGCGATCCCAGTCCTGCGGTTCATACAGCGTTCCCGAGCTTTCGAGCGGCATTCCCGTGCTCGTCTCCTCGCCGATGCCGAATTTTGTCAGGTAGTCGTATCGGGTCTGCTCATCGAGGCGCGATCCCAGCATCGAGATGCCGACGTTCGAAGAGTTCACGATGATGCCGCTGAGCGTCCACGGCATGTCGCCGTGAAAATCGGAGTCGGCGAACGTGACTCCGGGCTCCGGATCCCAGCGAAACGGGGTCAGGATCGGGGTGTTAATGGTCGCGGCGCCCTGATCGAGCAGGGCTGCAGCCGTCAGGGTTTTGAAGGTCGACCCCGGCTCGTAGGGATAGGTGAACGATCTCGCCTCACGCTTATCAGCTGGAGTGGCGTCGACGTCGTTCGGATCGACCGAGTGATCCTCAGCGATCGCAAGCAGCTCGCCAGTTTTCGCGTCCATCACAGTGAGCAACCCGTACTCTGCGTTCTCAGCCTCAACCTGCCTATTGATGGCCTGCTGAGCCTCGTACTGCAGATCGCGATCGATGGTGAGCTGCACCGTGCCGCCGTTCTCGGCGGTCTTCGTGACCACCACGCTGCCCGGCAGGCGCACACCGTCTGCACCCTTCTCGTAGGTCTCCTCGCCATCGACACCGACGAGGCACTCGTCTTGCGAGAGCTCGACGCCGGCCTGAGGCTGGCCGTCAGATCCAACGAACCCGACGACGCTGCCGGCGACCGCACCGTTCGGATACACCCTCTGGTTGTTCACATCGAAGGTGAGCCACGGAATGTCGAGCTTCTTCAGCGCGTTCAGCGCCGTCAGGTCGACGCTGCGTTTGACATAGGCGAAGTCGGACTTCGGGTTCTCTGCGAGCGCATCGTCGACGATCTTCGCGATCTCTTCAGGCTGCTGCCCCGTAATCGCGCCGATCTGGGCAAACGCCTCCTCTGCGGTGACCTGCTTCTCGGCCGTGCGCCAGAACTTTCCGTCGTTGAGCCTCACGTTCTTCGGCGAGAGCTGCACGTCGTAGCGCTCATCGGTTGTGGCGAGCACCACCCCGTTGCGGTCGACGATGTCGCCGCGAAGGCTGGGAATCGTGACCGGCACGCCCCGCTTGTCGAGCGCCTCAGCGTTCAACTTCGGCGCCTGCACCACTTGCAGATCGACGAGCCGCACCGTGAAGACGACCGCACCTATCAAGATCACCGCCAGCGCGATGAGCCTTCGCGCGGCGAGCGGGCGCAGTTTGGGCATGATGGGGGCTCCTGATCAGTGCTCACGCACTAGTGGGTTTGCGGTGCGGGCAGTGGCCCCTCCCAAGGTATCGCCGCTTGCGCAGCGAGAGCCTCAGCCTGGGCGGCCTGTTCCGGATTTCGTTCGGTCAAGAGCCCTTCAGCATCGACCACCGGCAGCCCTTCGAGCGTTGCGTTCGGCACGAGGCTCGTGGCAATCGCGGCGGTGGGTCCGCCGAGCGCACCGAGCACGGCGCCGTCACTCAATCGCAGTGTTGCCGGAGTGGTGTTCTGCACCATTCCGAGCTTCGCGGCGTTGTCTGCAAGGTTCTGCGGCGACGAGAGCTTGTCTGTGTTCTGCGAGAGCACTCGTTCGACGCGGGTCAGGTCGCGCAACTCTGCCTGCAGCGCGCGAGCTTCATATGCGCCCTGCGATACCGCGATGCTCAGCCCGAGCTGAGCGAAAAGAATGGTGAGGATCACTCCGACCGCAGTGAGCGCACCGACAAGCGGGCTCAGCCGGCGCGTGCGCGGGCGAGCATCGGGAACCACGCGAAGGTCTGGCTTCGACTGCGGGGCGCGGGCGGGTGAACTCGCGGGTGAGGTGAGCAACCAGTCGGCGTCGCCCGCGGCCTGCCGCAGTGCGTCGCGGTCGAGCGGCACGGTATTTGCGCTCACAGTGCGGCCTCCCTCACTCGTTCGGCAGCTCGCAGCCGCACGGGGATCGCGCGGCTATTGCGCGCGCGCTCTTCTTCGTCTGCGAGCTCGGCTCCCCGAGTGAGCAGCTTGAACTCCGGCCGGTGCTCTGGCAGTTCGACCGGCAGACCCTGTGGCGCGGTCGACTTGCTTCTTTCGGCGAAGAGTCGCTTTACGAAGCGGTCTTCGAGCGACTGGTAAGCCATCACGACAGCTCGCCCGCCCATACTGAGCAGACCGAGTGCGGCGGGTACTGCAGCCTCGAGCGCTACGAGCTCGGCGTTCACCTCGACACGCAGCGCCTGAAAGACGCGCTTGGCGGGGTGGCGCTGATCTTTGATCTTCGCGGGGGTCGCCTGTTGCAGCACGTCGACGAGCTGCAGGCTTCGTTCGATGGGAGCCTCCTGGCGCGCGGCGACGATTGCTCGGGCGTAGCGGCCGGCGAGCGGCTCCTCGCCGTAGCGCTCGAAGATCGCCCGCAGCCGCCCCTCGCTCGCGGTGGCGAGCACCTCTGCCGCGGTAACTCCACTGCTCTGGTCCATGCGCATGTCGAGCGGCGCATCCTGGGCATAGGCGAATCCGCGCTCTGCCTCGTCGAGCTGCAGCGACGAGACGCCCAGATCGAAGAGCACGCCGTCGATGCGATCGAAACCGGCGCCGCGCACCGCGCTCTCGATGCCGTCGTAGACGGTGTGCACGCGGATCAGGCGATCCTCGAACTTCGCAAGACGACGACCTGCCAGCTCGAGGGCGTCGGTGTCGCGGTCGAGGCCGATGAGAGTGAGGCCGGGGTGCACCTCGAGCAGTGCTTCGCTGTGCCCGCCCATTCCGAGGGTTGCGTCGACGACCACCGCCCCGGGACGCGAGGCGACGGGTGCGAGCAGCTCGAGACAGCGTTCGAGCAGCACGGGAGTGTGCAGCGATCCGGGATCTTGTGTGATTTCGGTCATATGCGCTTCGGGTGCGATCGGTGCTCCTGGTTCCCCGTCAGCCCACCTGGCGCCGGGGAAGTGCGTCAGGGTGGTAGACGAGAAACCACGAGAACCGGATCAGAACATGCCCGGGATCACCTCCTCCTCGATGTCGGCGAATGCTGATTCTTGCTCGGCCAGGTAGCGCTGCCACGCCTCCGCGTCCCAAATCTCTGCACGGCTACCTGCTCCAATGACCGCGAGATCGCGGTCGAGGCTCGCGTACTGGCGCAGTGCAGCCGGCACGGTGACGCGACCCTGCTTGTCGGGAGTCTCGGCGTGCGCGCCAGAGAGAAACACACGCAGGTAATCACGGCCCTGTTTCGACGTGATGGGAGCCTCGCGAATGCGGTCGTGCATCTGCGCGAACTCGCTCTCGCTGAACACGTACAAGCAGCGCTCCTGCCCGCGAGTTATCACGAGACCCTCGGCGAGGTCGTCGCGAAACTTCGAGGGAAGGATGAGGCGGCCCTTGTCATCAAGCTTCGGGGTGAAGGTGCCGAGAAACATGGCCGCTCCCTCCCCGCCTTGGTGATTAGTTGGCGCGGGATCCGCTATTCACGAACCCCGCAGCACCACTTTACCCCACTTCCCCCCACTTCACTCATAATTCCTCCACTTTTTGCTCCACTTCGCACCACGTACTCCACTGGCCTCCCCCGGCCCGAGTCTTCGGGTGCACAAAAAAGGGCGGTGGAGAGATCCACCGCCCTGAAGCGAAATGTTGTCGGGCGAAGCCGACGCGCCTTCTGACCTAGCGTTCGCCGTCCATGCGCTCTTCCCAGCGTCGATTCATTCGATCGCTGAGAGACTCTCGAGATTGGCGCGCTTTCGTCGTTCCCGAACCGCCGGTCGAAGCATCGAGATCGCTCTCACGTTTCGAGAAGGCCAACAACGAGCCCGCCAGCATGATGGCGAACCCGACAAGGCCGAGCCAGAACATCTGAAAAGCAGCGCCCGCAATGAGCGCACCTATTCCCGCGAGCACCACGAGAATGCCGAGCACGAGCGAACGCAAGTTCAAACGAGTGCTCGCGTGCGCCGTCTGCATCACGTCGGCCTCGCTCTGGTACAGCCGTCGCTCCATATCATCGAGCAGTTGCTGCTCGCGTTCTGACAGCGCCATCTGGGCCTCCCGATAATTGAACTAAGACTTCCATCCAGTCTACGCCGCGCGATCACGGCTAGGCTAGCCACGTGCAAGAAACCACGCGACTCGCAGGCCTTATTCAGGAGCGCATCGACGACACGATTTCGCAGCATCTCTCGGAGCTCGAGGCGCTCGGCCCGGACCCCGAACCATTGCTCGCAGAAGCACGTGCCTATCTGGCCGGGGGCAAGCGCATGCGAGCGCAGTTCGCAGTGCTGGGGTTTCAGGCGGTGCGCCCGCTCGACCTCGAAGGCGACCCGGGCGGTGACCTCGGCGCGGTCCTCGACGCGGCCTGCGCACTCGAACTCTTCCATGCCGCAGCGCTGATTCACGACGACGTGATCGATCGCTCGGACACCAGGCGGGGGCGTCCGGCGGCACACCGCCACTTCGAAGCGCTGCATCTCGAACATGGTTGGCGCGGCAGCAAGGCCCACTTCGGTGTCGCCGCCGCGATCCTTCTCGGCGATCTGCTGCAGTCTTGGGCCGACGAACTACTGCAGCGAGCATGCGACTCCGTCGCCGACCGGGCCGTGGCGCTCGCGACAAGGGCCCACTTCAATCGCATGCGCAGCGAGGTCGCCGTGGGTCAGTACCTCGACGTGCTCGAGGAGCAACGAGCAGAGTTCGCAGAGCAGCGGGAGCAGCTCGAACGCTCGACAAGGGTGCTGGTCTACAAGTCGGCAAAGTACAGCGTCGAGGCGCCCCTGCTCATCGGCGGCGCGCTCGCGGGCGCAACCGCCGAGCAGGAACAGGCGCTGAGCGAGTTTGGGCTGCCCGTCGGAGTAGCGTTTCAGCTGCGCGACGACCTGCTCGGAGTGTTCGGCGATGCGGAGCTCACCGGCAAACCAGCAGGCGACGATCTACTCGAGGGCAAGCGCACGGTGCTCGTGACGCTCGCGCGCGAGTCACTCCCGGCAACGCAGCGCTTGATCTTCGACGAGTTGCTCGGCGACGCATCTCTTGACGACGAACAGCTCGGCATGCTGCAGCTCACCATTCGCAGCAGCAATGCGGTCAATCAGGTCGAGCAAATGATCTCGCGCAACGTCGAACGGGCCGAGGCCGCGCTCGACTTCGCGCCGCTCGATAAGAGCACGCGGGAGCGTCTCATCGCACTCGCCCATCGCGCCGCGAAGCGAATCGCCTAGGTTGCGGCTGGCTGCAGTGCGCCTCGAAGGTGGCGCTTTAGAAAGCGAGCGCCTGGGTAGCGCGTCGCACCGCACTCTTGCGGCCTGCGTTCAGCGCCGCGATCGGGCGCTCCCCCAGTTCGTCGTTCTCGTTCAGCAGCCAGGCCACGGCCTCGTCACCGCTGAACCCCGCGTCGTGCAGCGCGAGCAGCGTGCCGCGGAGCGAGCTGAGAGGCTCGTCGCCAGCGACGAACTCGGCCGGGATTCGAAGCACGCCGTCGATGCGCACCGCCGCGAGGTAGTGGTCATCGATCATGCGGCGCAGGCGACTCGGCGTGATCTGCCAACGCTCCACGAGCTCGGGAACGGTCAGATACACAGTGTCGGAGGGCAGAAGTTCAGGCACGTGTACCAGCCTAACCGCTCGGGGCGGCGCGCCGCCACGCCTGGCCCATGCAAGCTGAATAGAATCGGCGCGTGAGCTCCGCCCCCGTCGATCCGCTCATCGGGCAAATGCTCGATGGGCGATACGTCGTGCGCTCAAAGATTGCCCGCGGCGGTATGGCAATGGTCTATCTCGGCGACGATCTGCGGCTTGGCAGAAACGTGGCGATCAAGATCATGCACGCCCACCTCGCCGACGACGAGAACTTCACGCGCCGCTTCGAGCAGGAGGCACGCAGCGCGGCCGGCCTCGGGCATCCGAACGTCGTCAACGTCTTCGATCAGGGCGAGGCGCACGGGGTGCCCTACCTCGTGATGGAGTATTTGCCAGGCATCACCCTGCGCGATCTCTTGAAGCAGCAGCGTCAACTGACCACCGAACAGGTCGCCGAGATCGCTGAGGCAGTGCTTGCCGGCCTCTCTGCTGCCCACGAGTCGGGCATCGTGCACCGCGACCTGAAGCCAGAGAACGTGCTGCTCGCCGACGACGGCCGCATCAAGATCGGCGATTTCGGCCTTGCGCGTGCGGTCAGCGCGAACACGACCACGGGGCAGGCCCTGCTCGGAACGATCGCTTATCTGTCGCCCGAGCTGGTAACGCGCGGGATCGCCGACGCACGCAGCGACCTCTACGCCTTCGGCATCATGCTCTTCGAGATGCTTACAGGCCGCCAGCCTTACACCGGCGAGCAGCCGATGCAGATCGCCTACCAGCACGCCCACTCTGACGTGCCAGCACCCTCGTCGATTGCGCCCGAGGTACCCGAAGAGTTTGACAGGCTCGTGCAGTGGACCACCGGGCGAGATGCCGACGCGAGACCGGACAGCGCGCGCGAAGCCCTCGATTATCTTCGCGCGGTACGAGCAGGCGATTCCCTCGCCGCCACTGCTGTGCTCCCTGCCACCACGAGCTTCGGTACCGTGACACCGTCAACTGCGGTGCTCAGCGATATCGATCGGCAGCAGCTCGCAGACCAGGCGCCTACCACCGCTGCACCCAGGGCTGCGCAACCGGCAAGCTCCGCCGTTTCGCACGCTAGCAACCTGAGCACCAAACGAGCGAAGCGAGGGCGTGTGATCGCCGCGGTCGTCACGCTGCTCGTCGCGCTGGCCGCCGGTGGCGGATGGTGGTTCGGGCAGGGGCCGGGGTCGACGATACCTGTTCCCGAGGTGGCTGGCCTCGACCTCGCCACAGCTGAGCAAACACTCAAAGACGCGACCCTTGTCGCAGAGCCGTTCGAGTGCTCGAGCCTCGAGGTCGAGGCAGGGCTGGCCGCCCGCACCGAGCCAAAGGCCGGCACCCGCGTTGATCGTGGGAGTACCGTGAGGCTCTGCCAGTCGACCGGTCCCGAACTGCTCGCAGTGCCCGCTCTCGTCGGCCTCTCGGTCGAAGACGCGAAGCGAGAGATCGAGACGGCACGGTTCACCTTCGGTTCGGTCATTGAACAGCAGTTCGACGGCGGCACAAAGGGCACAGTGATTCTTGCCGTCGACACGAACGGTGAGGGTCTCGGAGAGACCTACCCCGAACAAGCGGTAATCGACCTGATCGTCTCAGCGGGCTCGGTGCCGCAGGTCGCGGGGCTGAGTGTCGAAGATGCCACCAAGGCGCTCACTGACGCAGGTCTCACCGTCGACTCTTCGCTGAACAGTGAGGCCCATAACGACGAAATCGAGCAGGGCAAAGTCATCTCAGCGGTGCTTCCAGAAGACACGCTTCGAGTCGGCTCAACCGTCGGCCTCAGTATCTCGCTCGGGCCGGAACTCGTCGAGATTCCCGACGTAAAAGACATGCCGCTGCAAGAGGCCATGGACTTGCTGGCATCGCTCGGCTTCGACGCCACAACCAATGTGCCCGATTCGCTTCGCACATTCGCCATCGCAAGCGGTACCAGCCCGAAGTCGGGAGAGAAGGCCAAGAAGGGTTCCACGGTACAGGTAAAGGCGAAGATCGACCTCTAGGAGTTACCCCCTATCGAACGACCTTCGCCTCCCTGCAGCGCAGTTACGCGCGCTTCTTCAGCTCTTCTGCAACGAGAAACGCGAGCTCGAGCGACTGCATGTGGTTGAGTCGCGGGTCGCAGAGCGACTCGTAGCGCGTCGCCAGCGTCGCTTCGTCGATGTTCTCGCTGCCGCCAAGGCACTCGGTGACGTCATCACCGGTGAGCTCGATGTGCACGCCGCCGGGAAACGTGCCCGCTTCACGGTGCGCTTCGAAGAAGCCGAGCAGTTCGTTCATCACGTCATCGAAGCGGCGCGTCTTGTAGCCGTTCGCGGTGGTGATGCCGTTGCCGTGCATCGGGTCGGTCACCCACAGCGGAGTCGCCCCTGCGTCGCGCACGCCAGCGAGCAGCGGCGGTAGCGTGTCGCGAATCTTCTCAGCGCCCATGCGGGTGATGAAGGTGAGCCTGCCTGGCTCGCGCTCGGGGTCGAGCTTGTCGATGAGGCGCATCGCATCGTCGACCGACGCGGTCGGGCCGAGCTTCACACCGATCGGGTTGCGCAGCTTCGAGAGAAACTCGACGTGCGCGCCATCGATCTCACGAGTGCGCTCGCCGATCCAGAGCATGTGCCCCGAGGTGCCGTAGGGCGTTCCAGTGCGCGAGTCGATGCGTGCAAGCGGCCGTTCGTAGTCGAGCAGCAGCGCCTCATGGCTCACGTAGAACTCAGTCTGGTTGAGCGCCGCGCTCTCGACACCGCACGCTTCCATGAACCGCAGCGCACGGTCGATCTCAGCCGCAAGCACCTCGTAGCGCTGGTTGGCCGTGTTCGAGACGAAGCCCTGATTCCACGAGTGCACCTGCCTCAGGTCGGCGAAGCCACCCTGCGTGAACGCGCGGATCAGGTTCAGCGTAGAAGCCGCAACGTGGTACCCGCGAATCATGCGATCGGGGTTTGTCGCGCGCGACTCAGGTGTGAAGTCGTAGCCGTTTACGATATCGCCACGGTAGGCGGGCAGCGTGATCCCGTCTCGCGTCTCGGTCTCGCTCGAGCGAGGCTTCGCAAACTGCCCGGCCATGCGACCAACCTTGATCACTGGCATCGACGCGCCGTAGGTCAGTACGACGGCCATCTGCAGCAGGGTCTTCACGCGGTCGCGAATCTTGTCTGCGGTCGCGGCTTCGAAGGTTTCGGCGCAGTCGCCGCCCTGCAGCAGAAATGCTTCGCCACGAGCAGCTGCGGCGAGACGCTCACGGAGGCGATCCACCTCTCCCGCGAACACGAGGGGTGGCTGACCGGCAAGCTCTGCCGATGCGGCCTGCACCGCAGCCTTGTCGGTCCACGGCGGCTGCTGCTTCGCCTGGCGCTCGCGATAGCTGTCGAGCTCCAGCGCGCTCGTAGATACGCTCTGGGCCGTCTGCTGACTCACGTTCGCCTGCTCTCAAGAGGTGGGAAGAAGGGTATTGCGGTCGCACCGCAACCCGCCCAGTCTATCGGCGTTCAGCGCTTCGCCGGCACGCGCGCACGTACGCTTGAAGCGTACACATCGACGTATTCCTGCTGGCTCAGTCGCTGGATCTCGACCATGATCTCGTCAGTGACGCTGCGCAGCACAAAGCGATCAGCACTCATTCCGGCGAACCGGCTGAAATCGAGCGGTTTGCCAATGATTGTGCCGATCCTACGCACCCGAGGAATCTTGGCACCGATAGGCATGCACTTCTCGGTATCAATCATCACAGCTGGCACCACGGCAGCACCCGATTCGAGCACCAGGCGCGCGACTCCCGTGCGCCCCCGGTAGAGGCGAGCGTCGGGGCTGCGCGTGCCCTCGGGGTAGAGTGCCAGCACGTCGCCGTGTTCGAGCACCGCGAGACCCGTGTTCAGCGAGGCCTCGGAGGCTTTGCCACCCGAGCGATCGATAGGAATCTGACCAACCGCAAGCATGAAAGTCTTTACGAACCAGCCCTTCAGGCCCTTGCCCGTGAAATAGTCGCTCTTCGCGAGAAAATGCACTCGGCGGTCGATCATGAGCGGCATGAAGAACGAGTCGATCACCGAGAGATGGTTACCGACAATGATGACCGGCCCGGTTGCCGGAAGGTTCTCAGCACCGACGACCCATGGGCGGCAGATTGTCTTCAGCAGCGGCCCGATGACGAGGTGCTTGAGAAACCAGTAGATCATGCAGTCAGAATATCTGATTTGTAGATACCCCACGGCGAATAGGCTCGCCTTTCATGCACGTGCAATAGGCTTGACGTACCAGCCCGAACACCGCCGTCGGCGAATCTTTCTATCTTCACCTCGGGTATCGAAGGAGCTACCGTGAATCTCACTGAAACACCGATCCTCATTCCGCCGGTCGCGAGCGACAATGTCACCGATCTGCTCGAGCAGCGGGTGGCGGCAACGCCAGATCGAGTGCTGTTCGCGACACCGAACGGCGACGGCTGGAACGACATGACCGCGGCAGAGTTTCGCAGCCGGGTAATCGGGGTAGCTAAGGGGTTTGCGGCAACGGGTGTGCAGCCGGGCGACCGGATCGGCTTCATGTGCAAGACATCGTTCGAGTGGAGCCTTGTCGACTTTGCGCTGTTCTATGCCGGTGCCGTCATGGTTCCGATCTACGAAACCTCGTCTGCGCTGCAGGTGCAGTGGATTCTCGAGGACTCAGGTGCTCGCGGCATCATCACCGAGACGGCGGAGCACGCGGCTCGCTTCGATGAGATTCGTTCGGAGGCGGCCGGTGTCGACCACGTCTGGCGCCTCGACGAGGGCGCACTGCGCGCGCTCACCGAGTCGGGCGCCGAGGTCGCCGACGACGAGATCGAGCGCCGCCGAAACATCGCGAACGGCGACGACACCGCAACGCTCATCTACACCTCGGGCTCGACCGGCCGACCCAAGGGCTGCGTGCTTACGCACTCGAACTTCGTCGACCTGTCGCGCAACGCTGCTGCCGCCCTCGGCAACGTGGTGAACGAGCCCGGCGCTTCGACCCTGCTCTTCGTGACGCTGGCGCACGTCTTCGCGCGGTTCATCTCCGTGCTTGCGGTGCACGCGGGCGTTCGTGTCGGCCATCAGCCCGACACGACGAAGCTGCTCCCCTCCCTCGGCTCGTTCCAGCCGAGCTTCCTGCTCGCCGTGCCGCGCGTGTTCGAGAAGGTCTACAACTCGGCCGAGCAGACCGCCGAGGCTGGCGGCAAGGGCAAGATCTTCCGCGTTGCCGCGCAGGTCGCCGTGCAGCACAGCCAGGCGGTCATGTCGGGCAAAAAGCCAGGCCTCGGTCTCTCGCTCAAGTTCAAGCTCTTCGACAAGCTCGTCTACTCGACGCTGCGCGAGAAGATGGGCGGTCGCGTGAAGTACGCCGTCTCGGGGTCGGCACCGCTCAGCCACTACCTTGGCCACTTCTACCACAGCCTCGGCATCAAGATTCTCGAGGGCTACGGCCTCACCGAGACCACCGCACCCGTGACGGTGAACCTGCCAGACAAGTTCAAGATCGGCACAGTCGGCCCGGCGCTTCCGGGGCACACCGTGCGCGTCGCAGACGACGGCGAGATCGAGGTCAAGGGCATCGATGTCTTCAAGGAGTACTGGAACAACCCAGAGGCCACCAAATCGGTGTTTACCGACGACGGCTTCTTCCGCACCGGCGACCTCGGCTCGCTCGACAGCGACGGCTACCTCACCATCACCGGCCGCAAGAAGGAGATCATCGTGACCGCGGGCGGCAAGAACGTCGCCCCTGCCGGCCTCGAAGACCCGATCCGTTCGTTCACCGTCATCGGCCAGGTCGTCGCGGTCGGCGATCAGAAGCCGTTCATCTCGGCGCTCGTGACGCTCGATCAAGAGATGCTGCCGACCTGGCTGAAGAACAACGGCCTCGACGCGAACATGTCGGTCGAAGAGGCGGCGAAGAACCCGGCCGTGCTCGCCGAGGTGCAACGCGCAATCGATCACGGCAACAAGTACGTGTCGCGCGCCGAGAGCATTCGCAAGTGGGTCATTCTGCCGACCGAGTTCACCGAGGCCAGCGGGCACCTCACTCCGAAGATGAGCATCAAGCGCGACAATATTCTGCGCGACTTCTCGGCGGAGATTGCCGAGATGTACGGCGAGAACCCCGAGACCTCGGCGATCGACACGAAGTAGCCCTTCGAAAAGGATCAGAGCTGGTGCGACGCATGTCGCACCAGCTCTTTTCTTTGCTTAGAACCAGGTAGAGGCCCGAATCTGGCGCATCGCCTCGCCGCGACTTTCGCGATCGAGACGGTTCAGGTAAAGCTTGCCGTCGAGGTGATCGCACTCGTGCTGCAGCGCTTGCGCCATGAGCCCGTCACCCTCGATGACGACCTCGTCGCCGTTCAGGTCTATCCCCCGCACTACCGCGTGCGGGTAGCGCAGCACCTCGAACCACAGCTCGGGCACCGAAAGACAACCCTCGCCGGTGAGCACCGGCTCCCCCGAGACCTCTACGAGTTCGGGGTTCAGCACGTAACTGATCTCGCCGTCGATGTTCAGGCTGAACGCGCGCTGCGTGAAGCCGATCTGCGTGGCGGCGAGCCCGGCCCTCCCGTCGAAGGCAACGGTGTCGAGCAGATCGGCGACGAGCGAGCGCACCCCCTCGTCGATCTCGCCGACCGGCTCGCACACCGTGCGCAGCACGGGATCCCCGAACTTGCGAATTTCGCGTACCGTCATGCGGCAGGTGTCTCCTCAATAACCAGCACGAGATCGCCCGATTCGACTCCTCGCGCGCCCTCGAAGGCAAGTCGCGCCACACGCCCGTTCACGGGCGCGGTGATCGCTGCCTCCATCTTCATCGCCTCAATCGTAGCGACAGGCTGCCCGGCTTCGACGGTGTCGCCCACCGCTAGCTTCTGCGTGACTGTTCCCGAGAACGGCGCCGCCACCTGTCCTGGCACGTTCTTGTCGGCTTTCTCAGCTGTCACGACCGTCACCGCCACCGACTCGTCTTTTGCGAACACGGGGCGCAGCTGGCCGTTCACCCGCACCATGACGGTACGCATTCCCTTGTCGTCGGCCTCGCCGATCGCCTCGAGCCCGACGTAGAGACGAACCCCGCGCGACAGATCGATCGCGTGCTCGGCACCGGTTTCGAGGCCGTACAGGTAATCGCTGGTTTCGAGGATCGACAGGTCGCCGTACTGCTCTCTCATCGAGTGGTAGTGCGCCGTTGGGCCGGCGAACAGCAGGCGGTTCAGGGTGTCTCGGCGCTCTTCGCTCGAACCGTTCAGCAGGGCAGCGTCTTCGTCGCTCACACCGGCCACGCTGATCGACACGTTACGGCCGGCGAGCACCTTCGAGCGGAACGGTTCTGGCCAACCGCCGGGGATCTCGCCGAGCTCGCCCGCGAGAAAGCCAACGACTGAGTCGGGAATGTCGTACTTTTGAGGGTTTGCTTCGAAGTCAGCGGGATCAGCGTCGACGGCTGCGAGGTGCAGAGCCAGATCGCCGACGACCTTCGAAGAGGGCGTCACCTTCGGGATGCGCCCGAGAATGCGGTCCGCCGACGCATACATGTCTTCGATCTTCTCGAAGTTGTCGGCGAGGCCGAGTGCGATCGCCTGTTGCCTGAGGTTCGAGAGCTGGCCGCCCGGAATCTCGTGCGTGTAGACGCGCCCCGTCGGCGAGGGCAGCCCCGATTCGAACGGCCGGTACGCCCCGCGCACGGCGCTCCAGTAGGGCTCGAGCCCGTACACCGCGTCTGCGTCGAGCCCCGTGTCGCGTTCGGTGTGCGCGAGAGCAGCGACGAGCGCCGAGAGCGATGGCTGCGAGGTGGTCCCCGACATAGGCGCGGAGGCAGCGTCGACCGCGTCAACGCCGGCCCTGGCCGCCGCGAGCAGCGTGGCGAGTTGCCCACCTGGCGTGTCGTGCGTGTGCAGGTGCACTGGCAGCTCGAAGCGGTCGCGCAAGGCTGTGACGAGTCTCTCGGCCGCGGCGGGCCGCAAAAGACCCGCCATATCTTTGATCGCCAGCACATGGGCGCCGGCATCGACGATCTGGTCAGCCAGGCGCAGGTAGTAGTCGAGCGTGAACTTGTTCTCTTCCGGGTTCATGAGGTCGCCGGTGTAGCAGAGTGCCACCTCGGCAACCGCTGTGCCGGTCTCGCGCACCGCATCGATCGCCACCCGCATCTGGTTCACATCATTCAGCGCGTCAAAAATGCGGAAGATGTCGACGCCCGTTGTGGCCGCCTCTCGAACAAACGCTTCGGCGACGCGCGCAGGATACGGCGTGTAGCCGACCGTATTCTGGCCGCGCAGCAGCATCTGGATCGGCAGGTTCGGCATCGCTTCGCGCAGCGCAGCGAGGCGCTGCCATGGGTCTTCGCTCAGGAAGCGCAGTGCAACGTCATACGTGGCCCCGCCCCATGCCTCGACCGAGAATAGCTGCGGAGTGAGCCTCGCAACATGCGGCGCGACCGCGACCAGATCGCGGGTGCGCACCCGCGTCGCGAGCAGCGACTGGTGAGCGTCGCGAAATGTCGTCTCGGTCACAGCGAGTGCGGTCTGCGCGCGCAGAGCTTTCGCGAAGCCTTCCGGCCCGAGTTCGAGCAACCGCTGGCGTTGGCCGGCGGGCGCAGGGTTGTCGAGATCGATCACAGGAAGTTTCATCGAGGGATCAACGCCTTCGGGGCGCGAGCCGTTCGGCTGGTTCACCGTCACGTCTGCGAGATACTGCAGCATGCGGGTCGCGCGGTCCTTCGGCTTGTTCAGCGTGAGCAGCTCGGGCCGCTCCTCGATGAACGAGGTCGAAACGTCGCCAGCCTGGAATGCGGCGTCATCGAGCACTGCCTGCAGGAACGGGATGTTCGTGGCTACACCGCGAATGCGAAACTCTGCGAGCGCGCGCCTGGCGCGCACGACCGCTGCCTCGAAATCGCGCCCGCGGCAGGTGAGCTTCGCGAGCATCGAGTCGAAGTGCGGGCTGATGTGCGCACCCGGGTTAATGGTGCCACCGTCGAGCCTGACTCCGCCGCCACCCGGCGAGCGGTACGTCGTGATGCGCCCGAGGTCGGGGCGAAAGCCGTCTGCGGGGTTCTCTGTCGTGATGCGGCACTGCAGGGCCGCCCCTCGCAGGTGAATCTGGTCTTGGGTCAAGCCGAGGTCGGCAAGGGTCTCTCCCGCGGCGATGCGCATCTGCGCCTGCACGAGGTCGACATCGGTGACCTCCTCAGTGACTGTGTGCTCAACCTGAATACGCGGGTTCATCTCGATGAACACGTGCTCGCCGGCTCGCTCCCCCTCGGTGTCGAGCAAGAACTCGACGGTGCCCGCGTTCTCGTACCCGATGCTCTTCGCAAACGCGATTGCGTCGCGTGTCAGTGCGTCTCGCACCACCGGGTCGAGGTTCGGCGCCGGCGCAATCTCGACCACCTTCTGGTGTCGTCGCTGCACGGAGCAGTCACGCTCGTAGAGATGCACCGTCGCGCCGGTGCGGTCTGCGAGCACCTGCACCTCGATGTGGCGCGGCCGCAGCACAGCCTGCTCGATAAACATGGTGGGGTCGCCGAACGCGCTCTCGGCCTCGCGCATTGCCGACTCGAGGGCCGCCCGCAGATCCTCTTCGCGCTCTACTCGGCGCATGCCGCGACCGCCGCCGCCCGCCACGGCTTTCGCGAACACCGGAAAGCCGATGCCGCGCGCGCCCTCGATCAGCGCGTCGACATCGGTCGATGGCGGGGTCGAGCGCAGCACGGGAACGCCAGCAGCGATCGCGTGCTCTTTTGCGGCGACCTTGTTGCCTGCCATCTCGAGGGCCCGCTTGCCCGGGCCGATAAAGGTAATACCGGCTTCAGCCGCCGCAGCAGCCAGCTCGGGGTTCTCCGAGAGAAAGCCGTATCCCGGGTAGATCGCGTCGCATCCGGCGTCTTTTGCAACCCGCACAATCTCTTGCACATCGAGATATGCGCGCACGGGGTGCCCTTCGACGCCGATCAGATATGCCTCGTCTGCTTTCAGCCGATGCAGCGAGTTTCTATCTTCATATGGAAACACGGCAACCGTGCCGGCTCCTAGCTCGTTCGCTGCGCGAAACGCACGAATCGCGATCTCGCCACGGTTGGCAACCAGAATTTTTTTGAACACGGAACTCCTCTGTATCATGCCCAGCCTGCTGGATTCTGCCCAGGCCACAGCCTACACGCACGCGCATCTCAGATATATTTCAGCCAGCTTTCAGACACGTGGATCGCGCGAGGGTTTCAGCGTTCGCTGTTGGCTTCGGGCTTTGCCTAGAGGCGCACGCCCACCGTAGACTGAGTGGGTGCATGTTCTTAGTGTGAGTTCCCTCAAGGGTGGCGTCGGAAAGACTACTGTGGCCCTCGGCCTCGCCTCGGCCGCGTTCTCGCGCGGCCTGCGCACCCTGGTGGTAGACCTCGACCCGCAGTCAGACGTCTCAACCGGTCTCGACGTGAACCCCGAGGGGTACGCGAACATCGCAGCAGTGCTTGAGAAGCCGAAGTCGATTCGTTCGGCCATCGCCGCAAGCGGCTGGAGCCAGCATCACGAGGGCTCGATCGACCTGCTCATCGGCAGTCCCTCGGCCATCAACTTCGACGGCCCGCACCCCTCGATTCGCGAGATCTGGAAGCTCGAAGAGGCGCTTGCCGTGGTCGAGAGCGATTATGACCTTGTCATTATCGACTGCGCGCCCTCGCTCAACGCACTCACCCGCACGGCCTGGGCAGCGAGCGACCGAGTGCTTGTCGTCACCGAGCCGGGCCTGTTCGCGGTGTCAGCCGCCGACCGCGCGCTTCGCGCGATCGAAGAGGTGCGCCGCGGTGTGAGCCCCCGTCTCGAGCCGCTCGGCATCCTGGTGAACCGCACGAGGCCGCAGTCGATGGAGCACCAGTTCCGTATTCGTGAGCTCAAGGAGCTCTTCGGGTCGCTCGTGCTCGCGCCACAGCTCCCCGAGCGTACCTCGCTGCAGCAGGCGCAGGGCGCAGCGAAGCCCGTGCACCTCTGGCCCGGCGATGCCGCGCAAGAGATGGCGGGCTATTTCGACCAGGTGCTCGACCAGGTCGCCGAGGCTGCGGGCATCGAAGTTCGATCTGCCACTACCGGTTCTCGGCAGCCGGCCACAGCAGTGGTGCCCGAGAACGACCCTGTGGTCGGCGAAGACACCGCAGTCACCGATCACAACGACGCCTGAGACAAAGGCAAGTATGAGCGGCCTGGGCCGAAGCGCCTAGGTTCGCCGAGGCAGCGGCGGCCCGCAGCTACGAGATCTTGCGCGCCTGGCGACGTGCGGCGAGCTCATCGAGCTGATCGGCCTCCTGGCGACGATCATCAAGGTCTACGAGCGAGGTCTCAACCTCGCGCAGCACCTTGCCGACGGCAATGCCGAACACGCCCTGGCCGCGGCTCACGAGGTCGATCACCTCGTCGTTTGAGGTGCAGAGATACACGCTTGCGCCATCGCTCATGAGCGTGGTCTCGGCGAGGTCGTGCACCCCCGATTCGCGCAGCTGAGCGACGGCCGTGCGAATCTGCTGCAGCGAGATGCCGGTGTCGAGCAGGCGCTTGACGAGTTTCAGCACGAGGATGTCGCGAAACCCATACAGGCGCTGAGAGCCCGAACCACTCGCGCCCTGCACGGTCGGCTCAACGAGACCCGTGCGCGCCCAGTAGTCGAGTTGGCGGTAGCTAATCCCCGCGGCTTTTGCGGCCACGGCGCCCTTGAATCCGCCTTCTCGATCGAGCTGCGGTAGGCCATCATCGAACAGGATTTGGGGAGAGGAAACAATGGTGGGTGTTTGCGCGAAACCGTCCATCGCGATCCTCTCTCTACTGCTCGATTGCTCCCTCAAACTTAGCGCTCGAAGCACCCCGAAGCAATTAACCTTCAACTAAAACTTTAGGTGTGTCGCGGCGCGCTGCCGCCGCCGCGAGCTACCGGCTCAAGCGCCGACGCAACACGCCGGCACGAGCAATCTCAAGCAGCTCACCGAGCTCGAGTGCACCCTCGACGGCGCTGGGGCTTCCCCCGCGCACGCCGCGCGCCTCGACCGCCTGCATAATGAGATCAGCGTCACGTTCTGCAGCAGCACGCATGTTTCGCAGGTGTCGCGGCGTGAGCCCGAGTTCGGCGAGCTTCAGCAGCGCCGAGAGCTCGGCGACGGCTTCGTGGGGAAACACCTCGGCCGCAGGCAGCAGGCCCGCTGCAATGGCCTCGCCGAGAAACCGCGATCCCGCGCCCGTCAGGCGCTGCAGCTCGTCACGGCTCAACAGCCGCTGCGGCACGAGAATGCTCGATGCGCTGCGGTTCGATGCCCCGGGGATAAGCGGGTCACGACCCGCATCAATCTCGTCGAGCACTTCTGCAATGACTTTGAGCGGCAGATAGTGCTCGCGCTGCAGGGTCAGGATGAGGCGCAGACGCTCGATATGAGCCTGCGAGAACTTGCGGTAGCCCGACTTGGTGCGCTGCGGGGTGACGAGACCCTGTTCCTCGAGAAACCGAAGCTTCGAGGGGGTGAGATCGCCGAACTCTCCCTGCAACCGCTCAAGCACCTGACCAATGCTGAAAAGCACCGGCTCTTGCTGAGCCGCTGCCGCACGCGCCGCCACCTACTGCTGCCCCGGCAGATCGAAACGGGAGGCGAAGAAGGTGAACTTGTACTTGCCCACCTGCACCTCAACACCGTCGTGCAGCGCGAACTCGGCATCGACGCGCTGGCCGGCGCTATACGTGCCGTTCAGCGAGCCGAGATCTCGCACCGAGAAACTCGTTCCTGAGCGCAAGAACTCTGCGTGACGGCGAGATACCGTTACGTCGTCGAGAAAAATATCAACCTCGGGGTGCCTGCCCGCGATCGTCGAATCCTGGTCGAGCAAAAAGCGCGCGCCGAAGTCTGGGCCGCGACGCACCACCAAGAGAGCGGCGCCCGAGGGAAGCGCGTTCACTGCCTCTTGCTCGTCGATAGACAGATCGGTGGCTCGAGCGCGAATGATCTGGTTCAGATCTTCACGGAACTGCTCGGTCGGGCGCACCTCGGTTTCGCGGGCCCTGTGGGCCTGTTCTTCGGTACTCACGTGCCACTCCCACCTGGGTATTGGCAGCCTACGGTTTGAGCTGCGGGTCTCTCAACGTTATCGCAGCACGGCGCGCCGTGCATCTCGAACCCGGCGCGCCGCTCATCGTTTCTGCACATGCGGTGTTACGAGACCCGTGAACCGCGCTCGTACCCGTCGAGAAACGCATACACCTCATGCGAGTCGACGCCGGGAAAGGTGCCGGTGGGAAGAGCCGCGAGCAGGCTGGTCGGGGTTGCAGCCTCGGGCCACGACGCTCCAGCCCACTTGCGGGTGATCTCGTCTGAGGCCCTCCGGCAGCACTTCTCATCAGGGCAAAATGACTTCGAGCGATGCGGTGTCTCGCGCCCGCGAAACCAGCGCACGCCGTCGAAGGGCACCCCAACGCTCACCGAGTACTGCCCCTCTTTGGCCGTTTCGAGCCGAGACGTGCACCAGTACGTGCCCCCCTCGGTCATGTCGGTGTACTGGTACCAGGGGTTGAATCGGTCGGGCTGACTGAACACGGTGCGCGCGGTCCAGTTTCGGCACACCATCGCGCCCTCAAGGTTGCCGAGCGCGTCCGAAGGAAAGCGCACCCCGTCGTTCTCGTATGCTTTGACGAGAGTGCCCGACTCGTGCACCTTCATAAAGTGCACCTCGAGATCGAGGTGCGTGGTGGCCAGGTTGGTAAACCGGTGCGCCGCCATCTCATACGAGACGCCAAATGCGTCGCGCAGATCCTCCATCGAAATCTGGCGCTGCTTTTTCGCCTCGCTGAGCGCTGCGATCGTCGCCTGTTCTGGTAGCAGCACCGCGCCGGCCAGGTAGTTCGCTTCGACGCGCTGCCGCAAGAACTCGCCGTAGCTGCGCGGCTCTTCGTGCGCGCAGACGATGCTCGCGAGCGCTCGCAGAATCGGCGCCCGCGCGTCGCGCGAGGGCAGGTTTGAGCCGAGGTAAATGCGATTGTTGCGACGATCGATCACCGACCGGGTCGAGTGCGGCAGGTCGCCGACGTAGTGCAGCGTAAAGCCGAGCTTCTCGGCGATGCTCGAGATCGATTGCTGAGATACCGGCCCGCCGGAATAGCCGACAGTGGCCAGCAGTTGCTGCGCTGCCTGCTCGAGTTCGGAGTAGTAGTTACCCCGAACCCGCATCTCCGAGCGCAGCTCGGTGTTTGCGCGGCGCGCTTCCTCGGGCGTCGCAGCGCGCTCGCTATGCAGGCGCTCGACTTCTTGGTGCAGGCCGAGCACTGCCTTCAGCGTTTCGTCTGGGGTCGCCTTCGACACTCGAATCGGCTGAATGCCCAGCGCTGTGAATACCGCCCCGCGCTGCGCGCGCTCGACCGCGATCTCAAGTGCGGCACGCTCGCTCGGGGCCTCATCCATCAGAAGTTCGTCAACGGTGCACCTCAGCGCGGCGGCGAGCGCGCGCAACACCGGCAGGCTCGGCTCGCGCTTGCCATTCTCGATTGCCGAGATCTGCGACGGTGCCCGGTCGATCGCCGCGGCGAGTTGTTCGAGCTTCAGCCCGAGTTGCGTGCGCCGCTCGCGAACGCGGCGCCCGAGGGTGAGCGCGTCGGCGGTATCGCCCTCGGCGTCGGGAGGCACTGCGACTGGAGGTGAAATTCGGCCCTTGGCCGTAGCTGGAGTGTCAAAAGGAGGCATGAGGCCATCATCTCAGATCGCAAGACTTTCAGTCAACAGAAATATTCGATAATTTCACCCCAGAAAATGCCGAAACGACCCCTCCCGAGCCCCTCACAATGGAAACACAGCAGCTTCTGCCCCTTCGGCACTCGCGGCTCACTGCACTACTACAGGTCATCAACGAAGAAAGGGCTGGCCCACCACATGTCTGCAACACTCACCGATACTGGCATCGAGGTCATGGGCAAGCCCGTGCACCGTCAAGACGAGATCCTCACTCCCGAAGCAGTCGAGTTTCTCGGCGAGCTGCACCGACGTTTTGCAGGCGCTCGCCACGAACGCCTGGCCGACCGGCAGCGCCGCCGCTACGAAATCGGCAACGGCCGCGATCCCAAGTTTCGCGAAGATACCAGGGCGATTCGCGAGGATCAGAGCTGGCGCGTTGCGGGCCCAGGCCCGGGCCTCGAAGACCGCCGGGTTGAGATCACCGGCCCAACCGACCCGAAGATGACCATCAATGCACTGAACTCGGGCGCTCGGGTCTGGCTCGCGGACCAAGAAGACGCGACGAGCCCCACCTGGCAAAACGTCATCGGCGGTCAGCTCTCGCTCTTCGATGCGATTCGAGGTCAGCTCAGCTACACTAACCCCGAGGGCAAGCGCTACGAGGTCACCGCTGAGCGCACGCCCACGATCGTGATGCGCCCCCGCGGCTGGCACCTCGTCGAGAAGCACATTCGTTTCACCGATGCGCACGGCCTGTCGGGAGCCGCGTCTGGCAGCCTCGTCGACTTCGGCCTGTACGCGTTCCATAACTCGAAGCAACTCATCGAGAACGGCAGCGGCCCGTACTTCTACATCGCAAAGCTCGAGTCGAGCGAAGAGGCGAAGCTCTGGAACGACGTGTTCACGTTCACCGAGGAGTACCTCGGCATCGAGCATGGCACCATCCGCGCCACGGTGCTCATCGAGACGCTTCCCGCCGCATTCGAGATGGAAGAGATTCTCTACGTGATGCGCGACCACATCGCAGGCCTCAACGCAGGTCGCTGGGATTACATCTTCTCGATCATCAAGAACTACCGCGGCCGCGGCGCACGCTTCGTGCTTCCCGATCGCAGCGAAGTGACGATGACCGTGCCGTTCATGCGCGCCTACACCGAGCTGCTGGTGAAGACCTGCCACAAGCGCGGGGCTCACGCGATCGGCGGCATGAGCGCGTTCATTCCGAACCGTCGCGACCCAGAGGTCACCGCCCGCGCCGAAGAGAAGGTTCGCGCAGATAAGCAGCGCGAAGCCACCGACGGCTTCGACGGCACCTGGGTGGCTCACCCCGATCTGATCTCGATCGCGCAGGCAGAATTCGACGCGGTGCTCGGCGATCGCCCAAATCAGGTGGATCGCCAGCGCGACGATGTCGAGGTGACCGCGGCGCAACTGCTCGATGTGCACATCGGCCGCGAGATCACCGATGCAGGCGTTCGTGACAACGTTTCGGTGGCGATTCGTTACATCGAGGCGTGGCTGCGTGGCCACGGCGCGGTCGCGATCGACAACCTGATGGAAGACGCTGCAACCGCAGAGATCAGCCGCTCGCAGATCTGGCAGTGGATTCACCAGGATCAGTCGACCGCAGAGGGCACGAGGATCACCCGCGACTGGGTGCGCGAACTCGTGCAGGCGGCGGTGGCGGGCTTCGATCGCTTCGAGGGGGACCGCTTCTCAGACGCCGCAGAGCTGTTCGAAGATGTTGCGCTCGGCGACGACTTCCCCACCTTCCTCACCGTGCCGGCATACAGCCGTTACCTGGTCGACAACTAAGTCGGCGGTCGATCCAAGGTTCAACTGAACGAGCGCCCCGCTCCTGGGCTTTTCCCGGGAGGCGGGGCGCTCGCGTTTTCTCTGCCCCTGGTATGAAAGTGCACACCGTAGTCACCCGCAGAAGAAAGCGTCACATACCATGGGATTCTTCACCAAAGACAGCGCTCCCTCCCCCGATGGCGCCGACGGACTCGCCCCGCTCAGCAAAGACCGCATCAAGCACGGTCTCGAAGCGCAGGGCTGGTCGTACAGCGTAGATTCAGACGGAGACATCGGCGGCGGCTGGGAGTACGCCTCGTTCTGCTTCATGCTGAACGGCAAGGAAGACGAGCTGCTCTGCATCCGCGGCAACTGGCGCGGCCAGCTCGTCGCAGACGAGTTCGCGAACATCGCGATGATCTGCAACAACTGGAACGCCGAACGGCTTTGGCCTTAGACACACGCCGGCGTTGACGACGAGGGTGCGGTTCGCGTGCACACCGAGCACAACGTCGACTTCGAGCAGGTGAACGAGGCCTACCCCGAGGTCTGGGCCAAGTACAAGCCCGAAGACGACTGAGCGAGACGCCCCAGTTGCCCGAACGCTTTCAGGTCGACCTCTCAGGCCTTGTCGACCTGCTCTCGCGGCACCTCTGCTCAGGCCCGTAGGTGTATATGCGTGAGCTGCTGACGAATGCCGCCGACGCGGTCACCGCTCGGCGCGAGATCGATGCCGGTGCTGATGCGACGATCCGCATCAGCACCGATATCGACGCCCAGGGCCGCACCGTGCTCGAGATAGTGGATTCCGGGGTCGGCCTCACCGCCGCAGAGGCGGCCGAGCTGCTCGCGACCATCGGTCGTTCGTCGAAGCGCGACGAAACCTTCGGTCTCGGGCGCACCCAGTTCATCGGGCAGTTCGGCATCGGCCTGCTCGCGGCGTTCATGGTGGCAGACAGCATCGAAGTCGTGTCGCGCAGCGCGCGTGGCGAGGCGCCGGCAATACGTTGGATCGGGCATGCCGACGGCACCTTCGAGGTCATCGAGGTCCCTGAGCGCGAGATCGAGGTCGGCACCACGATGCGTTTGCTTGCGCGCACAGATACCGAGCACTGGTTGTCGCACGAGAGCGTGCTCGCACTCGCGATCGAATACGGATCCCTGCTGCCCTTCGATGTAGCGGTGCGGGTGCCGATTCCCGGCGCTGCCCCGGTCTGGCGGCGCATCACCCAAGCCGAGCTGCCGTGGCAGGTCGAACACGCGCGTGCGCTCGACCGCGAGCGAGCGCTTGCCGCCCACTGCGAACGCAGCTTCGGCTTCACCCCGCTCGCCGCAATCGACCTCACGCTTTCTGGCTCGCCGGTAAGGTGCAGCGCGAGCTCGGGCGAACCAGTGACGCGCTGTGGTCGCTCGAGTCGGCGTTCGAGGGCTTCACCGCCGCCCGCGCGAAACAGCAACGCGCCGACGCCGCGAGCGAGTTGATCGAGCTGCTCAGGCAGGCAGGCTCGAGCGCGCCGACGAGATCGCCGCAGCACTCATCGACTGAACCGACAGGTGTGACTGCACCCGCGGCACACCGATTCTCGTTCCCGACGAGTAGGCACTCGCAAACAGCCGACTACCCCAGCCGATCCGAACGCTCGACCGCCGGGGCCAGTTCGTCGATGACGAGCGACTCGTCGTCGAGCTGGCCGGTGCGGTAGGCGGCGCGGCCGACCATGTGCGCCGCGACCGGAGACGTGAGCGCCTGAAACACGAACACCGGCAGAAGCGTGGCGAGCGTCAGCCATGAGCGCTCGTGCAGTGAGATAGCCGCGATCACGAGCAGCAGGCCAAAGATCTGCGGCTTCGTCGCGGCATGCAGGCGGCTCAGCACATCGGGAAACCGCAGCAGCCCGATGCCAGCTGCGACCGAGAAGCCGGCCGCGGCGATGAGGCACACGAGCGAGAGCGCATCGAGCATGGTCTCAAGCATTCTCGGCCCCCGATCCTCGCCCCGTATTGCCGGTGTGCTTCGTTTCGTTTGACGGGCTCGCGACGCTCGAAGCCGTCACCGCCCGACGGCGCACGTACCTCGCGACCACGATCGTCGCGAGCACCGCGGTTGCCGCGATCGAGACCATCACCGGAATGTTCTCGGTGCGGCCGGTAAGCGCCATGTGGCTGCCGACTCCGAGCATCAGGGTAGTGAGCAGCACATCAGACGCGACCATGCGGTCGAGAATGGTCGGCCCCCGCACGATGCGAATCAGCGCGGCGACAGCGGTCAGCGCGAGACCGACGATGACGATCCCTGCAGCAATGGTATGGAACATGCTCATCTCATCGCCTCCACTTCTGCTCGTGAGCCGAGGGTGCGTACGAGCAGTCGCTCGATGCGGGCAATCTGCGCGCGCATCAGCCGAATCTCACGCTGCGTCGGCGTGTTCAGCACGTGCAGGTAGAGCGTCGAACCGAACCTGTCGACTTCGACCACGAGCGAACCAGGGATCAGCGAAATCGTCAACGACACCAGCGTCAACACGAAGTCGGATCGGGTGCGCAGCTTGGCGGCGATAATCGCTGTCCGTGGGGGCGGTCCCGGCTTGATCGCCAGCCACGCTACCTGCACCGAGGCCAGCGCAAGGTGCCACAGGAAGTATCCGAGGTAGCGCAGCGCCCACCATGCGTTGAATCGGCCGGCGAGAATGACCGGCGGCAGGTAGAACAGGCGCATCGCGATGATCGACACCACGACGCCGCTCACGAGCGATAGCCACGAAAACTCGCGCCAGAGCAGCATCCAGGTCAGCAGCAGGCCGAGCAACAACGGCAGCTCGTGCAGGCGCAGCAGGGAGCCCGCGCGTCGCTCGCGACGAACCTCTCGTTTATTCACGGGCGTGGCTTCAGTCACGAGGCATCACCGGCTTCCTTCGTGCCCGCAACAGATTCGCTCTGGCGAGGATCGTAGCCTTCGATTTCGTTCTTGCCGCTGCCGCTCGAGACGTTATTGGGGTTGTCGAGCACCGCTGCGACGAATTGCTCGGGTGCGGCAAGCCGCTCCCCCGCTCGCGTGGCGTAGGCGTAGAGCGGGCCAGCCGCGACCGTGAGCAGCACGCTCACCGCGACCATGCCGGCGGTCGCCGCGATCATGAGCGCCGGCGTCTCTCGCTGCTCCTGCAGCGGCATGGCATCGGGCGCATCGTGCAGATGCTCGATCAGCGCCACCTCGCGACCCTGTAGCATGAGCCCCTCGGGAGTGTTCGGCACCGGTGCGTTCGCGCCGCCGAGCGCGGCGGCCCGAGTGCGCCAGAACGCGAGGCTCCAGGCCCTGGCGAGGGCGTAGAGTGTCAGCAGCGACACCAGCGCGCCGACCCCCATCAGCCAGTATGCGCCCGGGGTGCCGAGCTCGGCCGCAGCGGTGAAGAGGCCGAGCTTGCCGATGAACCCCGAGAACGGCGGGATTCCCCCGAGGTTGAGCATCGGAATGAAGAACAATACCGCCACCACCGGGGCCGCCCGAAGCATGCCGCCCAGCGAGGTGAGGGAGGTAGTGCCGCCGTGTCGCTCGATCAGCCCCACCGCGAGAAAGAGCGTGGTCTGCACGATAATGTGGTGCGCGACGTAGAAGATGGTCGCCGCGTATCCGGCGCTGGTTGCCATGCCGATGCCGAAGATCAGATAGCCGATATGGCTGATCAGCGTGAACGAGAGCAGACGTTTGATGTCGAGCTGCGACACCGCTCCGAGTATGCCGACGAGCAGCGTCAGCGCGGCGATCACCAGCAACAACTGGTCGACGCTCGAGTGCGGAAAGATCTGGGTTTGGGCGCGAATGATCGCGTAGACGCCGACCTTGGTCAGCAGGCCCGCGAACACCGCCGTCACGGGAGCCGGCGCGGTCGGGTACGAGTCGGGCAGCCAGAACGCGAGCGGAAAGATCGCCGCCTTGATGCCGAAGGCGATGAGCAGAGCAAGGTTCAACAGCAGCTGCACGTTGCCCGGCAGCTCGGCGATGCGCAGCGTGAGCTGCGCAATATTCACGGTGCCGGTCGCGGCGTACACGAGGCCGATTGAGACGAGAAAGAGGATCGACGACACGAGCGAAACCACAACGTAGGTGACGCCCGCCCGAATACGGGGGCCCGTACCGCCGAGCGTGATGAGCACGTAGCTCGCGACGAGCAGAATCTCGAAACCGACGTACAGGTTGAAGAGATCGCCCGCGATGAACGCGTTGCACACGCCTGCGCCGAGCACCAGATAGGTGGGGTAATAGATCGAGACCGGCGTCTCGTCGTCACCGTCGGCGAGACCCTGGCCGAGCGAAAAGAGCAGCACGCCGAGCAGCACGACCGCCGACACAGTCAGCATGAGTGCGCTGAGGCGATCCACGACCAAAGAAATACCGAAGGGCGCGGCCCAGCCGCCGACCTGCATGACCAGCGCACCCTGCTGATCGACGATCCACATGAAGGTACCGCTCAATGCAACCACCGAAACAAGGGCGATCACCGTGATCAGCTGCTGCGCGCGACGGCGGCCGGGCAGTGCAAGCGCGAGCGCTGCGCTGCCAAGCGGGATCAGCACTACGAGCGGAATCAGCGAGATCATGCCCGGCCCTCCCGCGTGTCTTCGTTCTCGTCTGCGTCTGCCCCGAGCTCGTCGAACTCGGGTGCTCGCTCGAGCTCCTCGTCGGTGACCTCGTCGGTCGTGAGCGTCTCGGCATCGACAAGCTCGAGATCGTGGGCGTCATCGACCACGGCGTCTTCGCTCTCTCTCGCCAGGCGCCAGCTGCGGTAGATCAGCGCGAGCATGAACGCGCTCACACCGAAGGTGATCACGATCGCGGTCAGAATGAATGCCTGAGGCAGCGGGTCGCTCATGTCGATCGGCTCGGCGTCACCGTAGATCGGTGCCGCACCGAACGCGCCGGAGGTGAGAAAAATCAGCAGATTCGTGGCGTTGCCGACAAGCAAGAACCCGAGCAGCACCCGCGTCAGGCTGCGATCGAGCAGCAGGTACACGCCGACGGCAAAGAGCACCACCATCACGGCGACAAGCACGATCGGAATAGAGAGCGTCACGAGGCGCCCCCTCTCGAGGTCGCGGTCTCATCGAGCGCGGTCTCGAGGTCATCTTCTTCTTGCCTATCGATCTCGGCGCCAAGGCTTCGCAGCACGTCAAGCACGAGGCCGAACACCACGAGATACACACCGATGTCGAAGAGCGTGGACGTCACGAGCGGCAGCGTGCCGAGGGGGCCCAGATCGAGGTCGATCCAGGCCGAGGAGAGGGCCGCCTGCCCGAAGAAGAGCGGCAGAATAGCCATCGTCGCGGCGAGGGCAAGGCCAGCCCCCAGAATGCGGCCCGCGTCGACGGGTACCGTCGCACCCAGCTCGTCTCGGCCACCGGTGAGGTAGCGTGCGACGAGCGCGAGACCCGCGACCAGGCCACCGGCGAAGCCGCCGCCCGGAGAATTATGCCCGACGAGCAGCAGGTAGAACGAGAGCAGAATCAGGGCATGAAAGATCAGCCTCACGACCACTTCGAGCAGGATTGATCGGCGTGATGGGTCGAGGTTGCGGCCCGCGAGCAACCAGGTGCGCCGCTCGACCGGATCTTTCGGATCGTTCACTCGACGAATGTGTTCTTGCACCTGCAGTCGCGCGTCGCGGCGCCCGAGTTTCGGCAGCGTATCAACGCGAGTTCTCAAGAACACAAGCGAAGCTACGCCCGTCGCAGCCGCAAGAATCACGGAGAGCTCGCCCATCGTGTCCCAGCCGCGAATGTCGACGAGCATCACGTTCACCACGTTGGCGCCATGACCGCCAAGGTAGGCGAGCTCGGGCAGTTGCAGCGAGATCGGGTCGGCGGAGCGCGCCGCCATCGAGATGAGCACGAGCGCGCCGATGGTGAGACCCACAGCGCCGCCGATCGCCGCGCGAACCCAGCGCTTCCAACGAGAGGCGCGCAGCGTGATGCGCTGCGGCAGTCTACGAATGACGAGCACGAACGCAATGAGAGTCACCGTTTCGACGAGCGCCTGGGTCAGCGCAAGGTCGGGTGCTCCGTGCAGCGCGAAAATGGCGGCCATTCCGTATCCGGTCACGCCGACCAGCACGACCGCTTGAAACCTCGTGCGTGCGCGCATCGCAAAGAATGCGGCACCGATCATGATGAGTGCGATCGGCAGCTGCACTGGCGAGGTGAACAGCGGCATGCCCATGGGGAACGCCGCCGTCGCAATCATCGTGCCACCAAGAGTTGCCGCGGTTACCGCAAGAATCACCGCCAAGTAGAACGGAAGGGATCCTCGCTGCGTGAGCGAAGTCAACCTCACGGCGATCACGTCGAGCCAGTGCGTGAGCAGCCAATACACATGCGAGGCAGTGAAACGCTCGGAGGCTACCGGCACAGCCCGGTTGCCTCGAATGAGGAATATGGCGAGCGCAGTGCCGAGAGCAAGCACGATGGCTGACGCGGCCAGCGGAAGCGTCAACCCATGCCAAAGCGCCAGGTGCTCGGCGCCAGTGCCAGGCATCGCGCGCCACAGCAGGCTGTCGAAGCGGGGAGCGAGCACGCCTCCCAGAAGCGTCAGTGCCACGAAGATCGCTGGGGTCACCAGAGTGCTCGGCGAATCCCGATGCACGATCGTACAGAGCTGCACCTGTTTCTTAGTGGCGAAGGTGCCCCAGAGAAAACGCAACATATAGGCGACGGTGAGCACACTTCCGAGCATCGCGACGGCGAACGCGAGCACCGCGATAGGCAGGGTGTGCCCAGCATCGAGGAGTTCAGCGAATGCGGCCTCCTTCGCGACGAAGCCAATCAGCGGCGGCACACCCATCATGCTGAGCGAGGCGAGCACCGCAATCGCCGCGAGCCCGGGTGCCTGCCTGCCCAAGCCGCTGAGTCGGCGCAGGTCGCGGGTACCGGTGCGGTGATCGACGATGCCGACTACGAGAAAGAGTGGGGCCTTTGCGAGGGCGTGCGCGAAAAGCAGCGCGAGCCCGGCAAACGCGACGTTCGGCTCAGCGACCCCGAATACCATCACCAGCAGGCCGAGCTGGCTGACCGTGCCGTGAGCAACGATGAGCTTGACGTCGTACTGGCGAAGCGCACGAACCCCACCCCCGATCATGGTGATCGCGCCGAGCACCACCAGGGTCTCTCGATACCCTGGCACCTCGGCAAAACCCTCCCCGAGCCTCGCGATGAGATAGACGCCAGCCTTCACCATCGCCGCTGCGTGCAAGTAGGCGCTCACCGGAGTCGGCGCGGCCATAGCGCCCGGAAGCCAGAAATGGAACGGGAAGATCGCCGATTTCGAAAGCGCACCGACGAGCACGAGGTACACCGAAACCGTCGCAATCGCGCCCTGCGGTGGTGAGGCAACGATTTCAGAGAGGTTCGGCGTGCCACTCATGGTTGCGAGGATCACCACGCCCACGAGCATCACGAGACCGCCGGCGGTGGTCACCATAAGCGCTTGGAGCGCCGATGAGCGACTGGTTCGCCTCTTATGAGCGTGAGCGATCAGCAAAAACGAGAAGACGGAAGTGGCTTCCCAAAAGATGAAGAGCAGGTAGACGTTATCGGCGAGTACCAGCCCGAGCATGCTTGCCCCGAAGCCGAGAAAGACCGCAGCGAAGCGTGCCAGACCTTCTTCTTCGTCATCGAAGTAATTGCGGCAGTACAGCAGCACCAGCGTTCCCGCCCCCGTCACGAGCAGCGCGAACAACCATGAAAGCTGATCCATGCGAAACGTAAGGTCGAGCCCGAGCTGAGGCAACCATTGCAGTTGCTCGACAACGGGATCCCCTGGAGCGCCGAGAGGCAGCAGCACTCCGAATGCGAAGGCAAGCGGGAGCGCCGCGAGAAAGAAGCCGTTGCGGCGCATACGCCGCACGATCGGGTAAATCAGAAGCGCGGAACAGGACAGAGCGAGCAGGATTGTCGCCATCGTCCCCATGCACTTCCTCCGTCCCGACTCGTTGTATGTATCTGAACCATTCTATCGGAGCGAGAATGCGAGCCTCGTCGATCGGGGGTTGTTCGCCGTCCGGGTATCCTAGCTCGGTGGTTGAGGGCTGTCTCACACAAAAAAAGAGGGGGCTGACCCTCAGGTCAGCCCCCTCATATAAAAGGAGTCCGGCGGTGTCCTACTCTCCCACACCCTCCCGAGTGCAGTACCATCGGCG
>Ga0209369_1000390_pt1 | contig 67833 bp, 63 predicted proteins | sample EBPBio142010_DNA_FD_185865 | JGI IMG/M metagenome (GOLD analysis project Ga0209369, IMG submission 185865) | Wastewater treatment Type I Accumulibacter community from EBPR Bioreactor in Madison, WI, USA - Reactor 1_10/4/2010_ DNA (SPAdes)... | ecosystem: Engineered > Bioreactor > EBPR >...
GCCCCGAGGAAGACGACTTCCTGCTGACCGCTCCCGCGCTGCGCGCCGCGATCACGCCGCGCACCAAATGGGTGATCCTGAATTCGCCGTCGAACCCGACCGGCATGGGCTATTCGGCGGCGCACCTGCGCGCGCTGGCCGATGTGCTGCTGGACCATCCGCAGGTTCTGGTCCTGACCGACGACATGTATGAACATCTGCGCTATGACGGCTGGGAATTCGCCACGATCGCGGCCATAGAGCCGAAATTGATCGACAGGGTGCTGACCTGCAATGGCGTCAGCAAGGCGTTTTCGATGACCGGCTGGCGCATCGGCTATGCCGGCGGCCCGGCCGATATCATCAAGGCCATGGCGACGCTGCAATCGCAATCGACCTCGAACCCGTCCTCGGTCAGCCAGGCGGCTGCGCTGGCCGCGCTGACCGGGCCGATGGAGTTCCTGGACGAGCGGAACGAGATTTTCCGCGCGCGGCGCGACCTGTGCCTGCAGGCGCTGAACCAGATCGACGGCCTGTCCTGCGTGCGGCCGAACGGGGCCTTTTACCTGTTCCCGTCCTGCGCCGGAATGATCGGACGCAAGCGGCCCGATGGGCGGGTGATCGCGAACGACAGCGACTTCGTGATGTATCTGGTGGAAGAGGCTAGGGTGGCGGCAGTGCCGGGCAGCGCCTTTGGCCTTGCGCCCTATTTCCGCATCTCTTTCGCCATCGATACCGACCGGCTGCGCGAGGCCTGCGCCCGCATCCGCGCGGCCTGCGCCAAACTGACCGACTGAAGGAAGGAAAAGACGATGGATCTGGGCATCAGGGGAAAAGTGGCGCTGGTTCTTGGCGCCGGGGGCGGTCTGGGCGGGGCCATGGCCATGGCGCTGGCCCGCGAAGGGGCGCGGGTCGCTCTGGGCGACATCGACCTTGCCGCCGCCGAAACCACTGCCGAGGCGATCCGCAAGGCAGGCGGCGTGGCGCTGCCCTTGGCCTGGGATCTGGCCGATCTGGCAGCGATAGAGCCGAATGTGGCGCGGATCGAAGCCGAATTCGGCCCGGTGGATATCCTGGTCAACAACACCGGCGGGCCGAAGCCTTCGACCGTGTCGGGGCAGGATGCCGCGCTGTGGCGGGCGAGTTTCGAGTCGATGGTCCTGTCGGTGATCGCGCTGACCGACCGGGTTCTGCCGGGGATGCGCGCAAAGAAATGGGGCCGCATCATCACCTCGACCTCGTCCGGCGTGGTCGCGCCGATCCCGAACCTTGGCCTGTCGAATGCATTGCGCATCGCGCTGGTCGGCTGGTCCAAGACGCTGGCGCGCGAGGTCGGGCGCGATGGCATCACCGCCAACATCATCCTGCCGGGCCGCATCGCCACCAGGCGCATCACCTTTCTTGACGAGCAGAAAGCCGCGCGCGAGGGGCGCAGCGTTGCGGATGTGGCGGCGGAAAGCGTCGCGGCCATCCCGCTTGGCCGCTATGGCCAGCCCGAGGAATATGGCGATGCGGCGGCCTTCCTGGCCTCGGCCCGCGCCAGCTACATCACCGGCAGCACCATCCGCATCGACGGCGGATTGATCGCCAGCGTCTGACAGAGGGAAAGACCATGACCACCGACAAAGCCCTGGAACCGGCCGCCGAGGCGGCGCTGATCGCCAAGCTGAAGGGCGTCACCACCGCGACGCTGACCACGGTCCTGCTGAAAAAGGGTCTGCGCAATGTCTGGATCCGCGGCGCTTTCCCGCTGACCCCCGATCTGCCGCGGCTGGTCGGTCGTGCCTTCACCCTGCGCTTCGTCCCGGCGCGTGAGGATCTGGCGACGCCCGCAAGCTGGTCTGCGCCGATCTCGACCCGCGCCGCGATCGAGGCCATGCCGGAGGGCTGCATCTGCGTGACCGATGCCATGGGCATCACCGACGCCGGGATTTTCGGTGATATCCTCTGCGCCCGCATGGTGAAGAAGGGTGTCACCGCCCTTGTCACCGATGGCGTCGTGCGCGACGCCGTGGGCGTCAAGGGCACCAGCCTGCCGGTCTGGTGCGCGGGCGTGGCCGCGCCGCCCTCGGTGGCCGGGCTGACCTTTGTGAACTGGCAAGAGCCCATCGCCTGCGGCGGCGTGGCCGTTTTCCCGGGCGACATGATCGTTGCCGATGAGGATGGCGCCGTGCTGATCCCGGCCGATCTGGTCGAGGCGGTGACGGATGAAGCGGTCGAGCAGGAGCGGCTGGAAGGCTGGATCATGACCCAGGTCGATGCCGGCGTGCCGCTGCCCGGGCTTTATCCGGCCAATGCCGAGAACAAGGCGAAGTACGACGCGTTCAAGGCCGCGCAGAAGGCCTGAAACGCCCTCACAGAGACTTATCTCCCCTGACTGGCCGGGGGGCGGCAACGCCCTTCGGCCATTTTTCAGGCGCGTGGCGGAATGCCGGTCAGGCTGCGCCGGTCCAGCAGGCAATGCACGCCCTTGGTGCCGTTCACCACCTGGGTGATGCGCAGATCGCCGCATAGACTGATATGGCGGCTGGCCTCGATCCGGTTCAGGGGCGTTTCGCGGCAGATCAGGTCGATCATCCGGCTGGCGGCTTGCCGGGCGGCGGCGTCAAGCGAGGCGTCAAAGCCGAAAGTGGCGATGACAGAGCCGCATTCGGCCTCGGGCGCGGCGGGCGCGCGCCCTTTTTCAAGCATGAAGCGGAAGCGTCCGGTCAGCGCGGTTTCCAATGCGGTGTCGCAAATCTCGCCCTCGCCCTGAAGGGCATGGCCGTCGCCCGCGTGGAACAGCGCGCCCTGGCTGAAGACGGGGAAGGTGATGCGCGCGCCCTGGCAGAACAGCCTGCAATCGACATTGCCGCCGAAGGGGCCGGGCGGTACGGAGCTGACAATCCCGCTGTCCGGTGCGGGCGCGACGGCCAGAATGCCGAAGAAGGGGGCAAGGGCGACGGTCGGGCCCCAGGGCAGGCGGGCGGTTCCGGCTGCACGGTCGAGCGGAACGATCAGTGTCTCATAAGCGCGGGCGAGGTCGGGAAACAGCCCGAAGCCCGGCTCGACCGCGTTCCAGCCCCAGTCTTGCGCCAGCGCGATCTCTTCGATCTCGACCACCAGCCGGTCACCCGGCTCGGCGCCTTCCACATGGATCGGGCCTGTCAGAAGATGGGGCCCAAGATGCGGTGTCAGAGCCGAAATCGCCACCAGATGGGCGGGCAGGGGGCGGTGGGGGCTGCCCGGCGGCGGCAGGTTGCGCTGGCCGCCCGACAGGGTTTCCACGGTGACCGAGTCGCCCGGCCGGATATGCAGGGCCGGGCGGGCGGCAGGGTCGATATGGCCCCAGCGCAGGGCATCGGGCGTGGCGGCAAGGTGATGGTGCATCGGTCCTACCGGAGGGTCATCTGGCGCGGCAGGTCGGAAAGAACCTCGATGCCGGTCGCGGTCACGATCACGGTTTCCGACGCGCCGACAGTGAATTCGCCATAACTTCGCAGCGTGGCGGGCAGGTGAAAGACCATGCCCGGTTCCAGCAGCCGGTCGACCCCGGCGAACAGCGACAGGATCGCCCCTTCGCCCCAATCAGGCGCGAAGGCCGCGCCCATGGAATAGCCGATGCGTTTGCGGAAGGCTTCGGTATGGCCCGCTGCATCGATCACCCGTTGCGCCGCCAGATGCGGGTCGGCACAGGGGCGGCCCGGCTCCATCGCGGCCAGGGCGGCATCCAGCGCGCGTTCGGCAGTGTCCATCATTGACCGGGCCAGAGGCGGGGGCGGCCCGATCCAAACGCTGCGCATCAGAGCCGCGTGGTAACGGTCATGGCTGGCGGCAAGCTCAATAAAGACGCCATCGCCCGGTCCGATCCGCCGCCGCCGCCAGGTGGCGTGCGGCACGCCGGAACGGGGACCGGAAGACACAAGCGGCTCCATCGCCATCGCCTCGGACCCGGCCGAGATCGCGGCGGCCATCATCGCGGCGGTCACGTCATTCTCGGTCACGCCGGCGCGACATGTCTCTATTGCCGCGGAAAGGCCCGCCTGGGCATAGGTCGCGGCCTTGCGGATCGCAGCCAGTTCGGCGGGCGATTTCACGGCGCGGAGGCCCTCGGCGATGCCGCTGCCATCGCTGATGCGCAGGTCGGACAGCAGCGCTTCGATCCGGCTGGCCAGCATATGGCTGACGAACCAATTGTTTCTTTCCAGCGCCACATGCCGCAGGCCAAGCGCCCGGATCAGCGTCGCCAGCGCCAGCGCCGGGTCCTCGCCATCCTGCCAGGCGCGGATGTCGGTCAGCCAGGTTGCGACACGCGCCCCGGTGGTTTCAAGCTGACGCACCAGCAGCACGGGTGGTGCGGAAAGCGGCACGATCAAGGCCTGAAACGCGAAATAGCCAGCGGTCTGGCGTCCGGTCGCCCAGAAGATGTTCTCCGGCCCGAACAGGACCAGAGCCTCGGTCCCGCCGGGCAAAAGGGCGCGGCGCAGCGCCTCGATGCGGGCGCTGAATTCGGCCTCGGGGAACACGGCCTCGCGGCCGCGCAACGGATCGTCGGAAATCATCGTTCAGGTCCTGTCCAGCGAGGTCAGCGTGCGGGCGCGCATCTGGTCGAAATGCCGTGCCATCGCGGCGCGGGCCGCGGCCGGGTCGCGGGCGGCGATGGCGTCGATCACGGCGACATGCTCGCGCGCCTGATCGGCAAAGCTCGTGTGGCTGCGGATGACCGAGCTGCGCCGGACGATGGCGCGCTGTTCGGCCAGCAGGCCGGGCAGCAGCGACAGGCGGGCAGCCGCGGCGACGGCAAGATGGAAATCGCCGTCATCCTGCCAGAAGGTTTCAAAATCGCTGCGGCCTTCCTCAAGATAGGCCAACTGCCGCGATCGCGCTTCTTCCAGCGCGGGGGTCAGGCCGAAACCGGCTGCCCGCTCGGCTGCAGCGCGTTCCAGGATCTGGCGAAGCTGGAAGATGTCCAGCAGATGCTCGACCGAGACCTGTCGCACCAGAATGGCACCATTGGCCATCCGCTCGATGACCTGTTCCCGTTCCAGCATCGACAGGGCCGAGCGCAGGGGCGTGCGCGACAGGCCCAGCCTCTCGGCCAGATCGCGTTCGGTCAGGATCGTGTTCGGCGCGATACGGCCTTGGATGATGTCATCGCGCAACCGGCGATAGGCGCTTTGCGACAGGGTTTCGCTGGTCATGCAGCCTCCTGGACAAGCGCCGCGAAGACGGCCTCGACCGCAAGGGCCAGATCGGCGGGGTCCATGCCTTCCTCGGGGCAATGGCTGCCGTTCCAGTTGCGCAGGAAGACCATCACGCTGTCCCAGCCCGCCGTGGCGAAGGCGGCGGCGTCATGGCCCCCGCCCGACAGCATGACGCGCGGGGTTGCCCCGATCCGGGCCGCGCCGGACGCGACCCAGCCAAGCATCTTTTCCGACAGCCGCGCCGGGGCCGAGCGGCTTTGGAGGCCCAGATCAAAGGAAATGCCCGGGCGGGCGGCTTCGATCCGCGCGATTTCCGCCCGGAAGGCGTGGTCGGCCGCGTCCAGCGTCGCCGCATCGTCAGACCGCAGGTCAAGGCAGAAGCCCAGATTTCCCGCGATCTTGGCCATGGCATGGGCTGGGCTGGCGGCATCGACGCGGCCGAAGGTGACGGTCAGGTCGGCGCCCTGGTTCAGCATCTCCTCCCAGACGCGGTCCATCGCCATGACCAGATCGGCAAAGGCGACCACGGCATCGGCGCGACCTTCGCGGGGTGCGCCACCGGAATGGGCCCAGCCGCCGGTGATGCGGGCCGTGCGGTAACGCAACCCGCCGCGGATCGCCGCGACAAGGGCGAAGGCTTCGCCCGCGCTGTCAAGGACCGGCCCCTGCTCGATGTGGAATTCCACAAAACGGGCGGGGGCGGGCGGCGTGGCGGTCAGCACGGCATCGGGGTCAAAGCCCTGGTCGCGCATATGATCGGCCAGGCTGCGGCCGGTATCGACCCGCTTTGCCGTCAGGTCTTCGGGCGCAAGCCGACCCAGGGCCGCGCGCGAGCCGATATAGGAGACCGGGAACCACACGCTTTCCTCGGCCCGGGTCACGGTCAGGATGAAATCGGCGGCAGGGGTGGTGCCGGTCGCGCGCAAGGCCGCGGCAAGCGCCAGCGCAGCCGCGACGCCCGCCTGCCCGTCAAAGGCGCCGCCTTCGGCCACGGTGTCGAGATGCGAGCCGCAATAGAGCGGTGACAGAGACGAATCCCGCCCCGGCAGGCGGGCGAAAAGATTGCCCGCTGCATCGCGACGAACCTCCATGCCCAGGGCGGCGGCCTCGGCTTCGATCAGCGCATGGGCCTGGCTTTCGAGATCCGAATAGGAGGGGCGGGTCCAGCCCGGACCGCCTTGCGACAATGCGTTCACCTGCGCCAGCGCATGGTCGATCGTGGCGCGGATGACGGCGGCAACGGATTGGTCGGGTGAGAAGGGGGCGGTCATGCTGTCAGGGGCCTTCGGATCTCGGGATTGACGGCGGTTTCGGGCATCTGGCCCGACAGCGCCGTGATGACATGGCGGGCGGCCTCCAGCGCGACGCGGCGCAGCGCCTCTTCGGTGGTGCCGCCCAGATGCGGGGTGAAGACGACATTGTCATGCGCTGCCATCGGGCCGGTTGCGGCACCCGGCGAGACCACATCCAGCCCCGCGCCGCCCAGATGGCCCGAGGCAAGCGCCGCAAGAAGGGCCGTCTCATCCACCAGACCGGCGCGGGCAAGGTTCAGAAGGATCGCCCCGCGCTTCATGGCGGCAAGGGCGGCGGCATCGATCAGATGGCGGGTCTCGGGGCGCAGCGGCGTGTGCAGCGAGACGAGATCGGCCTCGGCCAGACCCTCGGCCAGCGAGGGCACCCGGAGGCCGCCGTCAATCTGCGCGACGCGCGGGGAATGAACCAGGATGCGCATGTCGAAGGCCGCAGCGAACATGCGGGCGGTTTCGCGCCCGATGGACCCCCAGCCGACGATCAGCGCCGTCTTGCCGCGCAATTCCGTGAAGCGGGTGCTTTCGCGAAAGCCGGGCATGCCTGCGCGCTGCGCCCGGTCGGCGGCGGGAATGCGGCGGGCGACGGCAAGCGCAAGGCCCACAGCCAGTTCGGCCACCGAACGGGCATTGGCGCCGGGCGTGGTGGCGATGATCACGCCTTTCGCCGCCGCACCGGGCTTGTCGACCGGATCATGTCCCGCGCCATGCACGACCACCGCCTTCAGCCGGTCGGCGGCAGCGAAAGCCGCAGCATCCAGGCCTGCATCGCGGGTGATGACCGCGTCCATGCCGGGGATCAGCCGCGCCACGGTCGGCATGTCGGGGGCGGGGGACAGGACCGGGGTGATGCCCGCCGCACGCAGGGCGGCAAGGCCGGCCTCGTGGATCGGCTGGATGATCAGGCATTTCATGGCGCACCTGTGCGGCGCAGCCGGTTCAGCACCGCGTCGCGGGCATGTTCAAGATGGGCGCGCAGCCGGGCCTCGACCATATCGGCATTGCCGCTGCGCGCGGCCTCGAGAATATCAAGATGTTCTTGGCAGCCGGCGACGAAGCGTTCCGGCACTTGGGTATGGTCGAAGATACAGGTCCGCCGATGCAAAGCCGCGACCGTCTGGGCCACGGCGGCATTGCCGAATTCCCGGCCCAGCAGGGCGTGAAATTCGTAATCGGTCTGGCGGTGAAGATCGCTGACAGTCGGGTCCGAGACCATCAGATGCCGGACCTTGGCCTCCATCGCGTCGATCTGGGCGGGCGGCAGACGCACGGCCGACCGGGCGGCCAGCGGTTCAAGTTCCAGCCGCAGGAAGAAGACTTCCTCGACATCTGCCGGGGTCACGCTGCGCACGCGGGTGAAGCGGCCCTCGACCACGGCAAGACCTTCGCTTTCCAGCCTCTTGATCGCTTCGCGCACGGGGGTGCGGGACATGCTGAACCGCTCGCCCAGGGCGGCTTCTTGCAGCAGATCGCCGGATTTCAGCGCGCCTTCGAAGATCATCGAGATGATGCGGCGATGCGCCTCTTCGGCAAGGGCGCGCGGGGCGGCGGCAGGTTGGGCAAGGGCGGGGCTGTCGGTCATCCGGGTTGCTCCGTCGGGATGCGGGTCGTGGCAGGCATGACCGGGCGGGTCACCTCGTCAGGGTCGAAAATGCCGCCGACAAGGTCGCAGGACAGAAGATAGTCCGATCGCAGAACGCCTTCGGCCTTGGGCACCAGCGCCGAAAGGATGCGGCGCAGACGGGATTGCCGGTCGATCCACAGGTCTTCGCCCTGTTGCGCCGCGATCACTGCAAAGCGGACCTCGGCCCCCACCGGCTGCTGGGCCAGGCGGGCAAGGTCGACCGAGGCGACGGTAGCGATCTTGGGATAGCCGCCGGTTGTCTGGCTTTCGGCCAGCAGGACCAGCGGCATTCCCGAACCGGGCACCTGGACTGAACCGGGCACGGTGCCGTCAGAGACGATGTCATGGCCAGAGGCCGCAGGCAGGGTTGTGCCGCCCAGAACCATGCCCATGCGGTCGCGCTGCGCCGTGATGGTGAACGTACCTTCGGTCAGACGTGCGATCACATCCGGGGCGAAGGAGGAATCCTGCGGGCCAAGGATCAGGCGGATCGGCCCGGACTCGGCAAAGGGATGGGCGCCCGACAGGCGGCTGGCGGGGCGCAGGCAGGGGGCATCGGGCAGGTCCTGACCCAAAGGCAATCTGTCGCCCGCGCGCAGGGCGCGCCCCTCGACCCCGCCCAGACCCGACCGCAGATGTGTGGCGCGCGACCCCAGAACGGGGTCGATGGCGATACCGCCCGACAGCGCGAGATAGGCCCAGGTCACGCCATCGGGCAGGCCGATGGTCAGCGTCTCGCCGGGGTTCAGCCGGTGGCTTTCCCCGGCATGGACCACGCGCTTGTCGATGCGGATCGGGCAATCGGCCCCGGCTACGGCAACGCGCAGCGGCCTGGTGCAGCGGAAACTGCCGGCCGGACCGGCGAATTCCAGCGCCGCCGCCGCCGGGTCATTGCCGACCAGCACATTGGCCAGCGCCATGGCGGCGCGGTCGATCGGCCCGGCGGGCGAGACGCCCATATGCCGCAGCCCGAAGCGCCCGGCATCCTGCACCGACAGCATCGGCCCTGCGGAAAGGATCTCAAGGCTCATGCCGCGACCTCTGGCGCGATGATCATCTCGCCCGCCGCGCTGCGGGCATCCAGCGCCTGCGCCTCGGCGTCGCTGATCGGATAGAACCGGATGCGGTCGCCCGCGCGGAACAGGAAAGGCTCGGCCCGCATCGGATCGAAGGAGCGCACCGGGGTCCAGCCCAGAAAGCGCCAGCCCGAGGGTCCGGCGACTGAATTGATGTTGCCCTGCTGGCCGCCGATGCCGATGGCGCCGCGGGCGATGTTCTGGCGCGGCTTGGGCAGGCGGGGCGTGTGCAGGATTTCGGGCTGGCCCCCCAGATAGGCAAAGCCCGGCGCGAAACCGATCATGTAGACGCGATAATCGGTGCCGGAATGGATGGCGATCAGCTCGTCGCGCGACAGGCCCTTCATACCGGCCAGCTCGTCCAGGTCCTGGCCCACAGTGCCGCCATAAAGACAGGGCACGCGCCAGCGCCGCCCGGTTCCTTCATTCCTCATGGGCTGCGCGGCCAGGTCAAGCAAGTTCTGGCCAAGCGCGGCGCCGCGGATGATCTCGGGGTCGTAGCGGACAAGCAACGAGCGGTAGGTCGGCACGATGTCCTGCACACCCGCCATCGCGCCGCTTTCGACCGCGGTTTCCAGCGCGGCGGCCAGGGCGATGATGCGGGCATTGATGGCGGCATCGACAGTCTCGCCAAGCTGCAAGACCAGCGCGCAATCGCCGCAGGGCAGAAGGGTGGGGGGCATCGGGTTCGACATTCAGGGCAAGGTTCCGGGAAGAGAAGGACCGGCGGCCGGTCGATGACCGCCGGTCCGGACTGTTTAGCCGCGCAGAAGCTGGGGCAGGAAGCCGATAATCTGCGGGAAGATGGCGATCAGCATGACGAAGGCGGCCATGATGATGAAGAAGGGCATGGTTGCACGGGTGATGCGCGCCATGCTGTCGCCGGTCAGCCGCTGGATCACGGTCAGGTTGAAACCGACCGGCGGGGTGATCTGCGCCATCTCGACCACGATCACCAGGAAGATGCCGAACCAGATCTTGTCATATCCGGCGGCCTCGGCCAGCGGCAGGGTGATCGGCAGGGTCATGACGATGATGCCCAGCCCCTCCATCACCGTGCCAAGAAGCACATAAAACACCAAGAGGACGAAGATCAGGGTCAGCGGCGACATGCCCCAGCCCTGGATTGTCTCGGCAATGGCGCGCGGAACGCCCAGATAGCCAAGCACGGTCGACAGGAAGGCGGCACCGATCATGATCAACCCGATCATCGCGCAGCTTTCGGCAGCCTGCCTTGCGGCGCCGAAGACACCTTGCAGGGTCAGGGTGCGCTGCAAGAAGCCGATGATCATCGAGAAGACGACGCCCACGGTTGCCGCTTCGGTCGGCGAGGCGATCCCGCCATACATCGAGCCGATGACCCCGCCGATCAGCAACAGAAGCGGACCGAGATCGCGCAGGGCGCGTATCTTTTCGCGGAAGGTGGTCGGCGGAGGTGCGGCACCCACCACGCTGGGGTCCAGCCAGGCGCGTGTCGCCAGATAGCCCATATAGGCCGCCGCCAAAAGCAGGCCGGGCACGATCCCCGCGATGAAAAGCTGAAGGATCGAGGTTTCGGCCATCACGCCGTAAATGATCATGATGGTCGATGGCGGGATCAGGAAGCCCAGCGTTCCGGCGCCCGCCAGAGAGCCGGTCACCAGATCGCGGTTATAGCCCCGGTCAATCAGCTCTTTCGCGGCGATGCGCCCCACCGTCGCGGTGGTCGCGGCCGACGATCCGCAGACCGAGGCGAAAAGCGTGCAGCCCAGAACAGTCAGGTGGCTCAGCCGTCCCGGCACCCGGCGCAGCCAGGGCGACAGGCCGGTGAACAGCGCCTCGGAAATCTTGGTGCGGAACAGGATCTCGGCCATCAGGATGAACAGCGGCAGGGCCAGAAGCTCGGGCGAGACGACGACATTATAGGCCTGCTGCGCCAGCAGCTTGAGCCCCGGCATTGACGGACGGAACAGGGTGACCAGCCCCGCGCCGATGGCGATGAGGCCAAGGCCGATCCACAGGCCAGACCCCAGCAGCAGGGTCATCAGGCCAAGAAGGGTTGCGATGATCTTTCCCATGCGCGCCCCCTATTCCAGGCCTGGGCCGGTGGCCATCGGCTCACCGCGCAACTGGCGCAGGATCTGGGCCACGCATTGCAGTGTCAGGATGACGGCACCCAGGGCAAGTGCGCCCTGTGGATAGACCAGCGGCACGCGGAAGGATGTGGCGGCGGTCGAGCCGCGCTGGCCGGACTGCCAGGCCATCTCGATCAGCGCCCAGGCGAGGTAGCAACAGATCGCAAGGCCGACGAGGCAGGCGAAAAGATCAAGCAAGCGCCCGACGGCGCGGGGTAGGGCCTCGACCAGGGCGGTGACGCGGACATGGCTGCCGCCCTTCATCGCGCTGGCACTGGCCAAAAGGAAGCAGGCCCCCATCAGATAGCCTGCAAGATCCCAGGAGAAATGCAGGGAGTAGCCGAAGAGGTTGCGCGAGATCAGCTCGGCCGTGATCAGCACGAGAATGCCCAGAAGCGAAAGCGCACCAAGAAAACCGCCGATCCCCGTCAGGCCGTCGATCGCGGCCAGGGTGCGGTTGAATCGGGAAGGGGAAGGTGACATGGAAACCTGCCATCCGATAAGAGAAATTGGGCCCGTTCGGGGCCGGCGAGGCCCTGTGCTCCGGCAAGGCCCGCAGGCCCGCCGCAACACAGGACAGACTGTATCAGTCGCGCATCGCGAGGTATTCGTCGATGATCGGCGCTGCTTCCGGCACGCGGGTCTTGAAGGCGTCCCAAAGCGGCTTGGCCTTTTCCAGCAGTTCTGCCTTCAGCTCGGGCGAGGGTGCGGTAACGGTCATGCCGTTTTCGCGCAGGGTCGCGATCTTCTTTTCATCCTCGGCCCGGCTGTTCAGCCAGAACTGGGCTTCCATCGCGGCCGCGGTTTCCTCGATCTTGTCGCGGGTTTCCTGCGGCAGCGCGTTCCAGGCGTCCAGGTTCACCGACATGATGTTCGACGAAGCCTGCCAGTTGAAAGTGCTCATGTAGGGGGTGAATTCCCAGAACGAGCCGTCGACCCCGGACGAGGACGAGGTGGTCACACCCTTGATCGTACCGGCGGCCAGCGAAGGCACGACCTCGCCCCAGGGCATCTGGATCGGCGTCGCGCCAAGGGCGGCGAAGAAATCGTTGCCGTTGGAATCGACCACGCGGATCGTCAGACCCTTGAGGTCCGCAAGCGTGTTGATCTGGTTCGGCGAATAGACCGCCTGTCCGGGCCAGGGCACCATATACAGGACTTTCTGGTTCATCCCGGCCGCCACCTCATCCAGCTTGGGGCGGTAGAATTTGTGCAGCAGCGCCACATCGGCCAACGATGGGGCGAGGAAAGGCAGGGTCTCGATGCCAAGGATGGGCGCTTCGCCAACTTGCTGGTTCAGCAGGATTTCGGCGATTGGCACCAGCCCGTCACGGACCGCGGCCATGCCTTCCGGCCCCTTGATGCCCAAGGCACCGCCGGAATGGACCGTGATAACCACTTCGCCATCCGTGGCCTCTTTCACAGCCTCAGCGAAAGCCATGGCGTTCTGGGTGTGGAAGTTGCCTTCCGGCCAGACGATCGACATGTCCCATTGCGTCTCGGCCGAAGCCATGGTGGCGGCCAGCGAAACTGCAAGGGCGGCGCCGAAGGTGAAAAGACTTCCCTGTTTCATGTATTCCCTTTCACGGGTTTGGTTGGTCAGAATTTGGTTGAGATTTCGGTATACCAACAGTATCCCGTTTATGAAGCTCTGTCCGCGCCCCTGTCAATTGGTTGCGGCGGAATGGTTGGAAAAAAGGCTTAGGCGGCCAAATGCGCCTGCAAAACACGCGCAACAGGAGGGGTGATGACCCGAACGATCGACCTGAACTGCGACATGGGCGAAAGCTTCGGCGCCTATGTCATCGGCGATGACGAGGCCATGCTGGACCTCGTCACCACGGCAAACATCGCCTGCGGATTCCATGCCGGCGACCCGGTGGTCATGCGCCGCACTATCCGCATGGCCAAGGCCAAGGGCGTCGCGGTTGGCGCGCATCCCTCCTTTGCCGACCTTTACGGGTTCGGGCGCAGGCGGATCTCGGGCGAGAGGCCGGAAGACCTTGAGACGCAACTGATTTTCCAGATCGTCGCGATGCAGGGCATGGCCGCGCTGGAAGGCCATCCGATGACCCATGTCAAGACGCACGGCGCTTTGGGCAACATGGCGGCGGTCGATCCCGATCTGGCGGCGCTTTGCGTCCGCGCGATTCGTGCCGTGGATCCGGGCCTTGTCTTCGTGACCCTGCCCTATTCAGAAACCCTCCGCGCGGCCGAGAAGGCCGGTCTGCGAATCGCCTGCGAGATCTATGCCGACCGCAGCTATACCGATCAGGGAGAGCTGACCTCGCGCAGCCAGCCCGGCTCGGTGATCCACGATCCGGCGCAAAGCCTTGATCAGGTGCTCGAGATGGTCGTGAACGGCAAGATCCCGACCACCGGCGGCAAGAAACTGCCCGTGACGCCCGAGACGCTTTGCATCCACGGCGACACCAAGGGCGCGGTCGACATCGCCCGCCGCCTGCGCGGCGCGCTTGAGGCCAATGGCGTGACCATCGCCCCCTTCGCAAAACCCTGACCCCACCAGAGACGGATGAAATGACCCGGATTGTCTATCTGAATGGCGACTGGCTGCCCGAGACCGAAGCGAAGGTCTCGGTCTTCGACCGCGGCTTCCTGATGGCCGATGGCATCTATGAAGTAACCTGCGTGCTGGATGGCAAGCTGGTGGATTATGCAGGCCACGCGGCACGGTTGCAGCGTTCCGCCCGCGAACTGGGCCTGACTTTGCCGCTGGATGAGGCCGGGCTTCTGGCCGCCCATCGCGAGATCGTGGCGCGCAATGGCATGGATCAGGGCATGATCTATCTGCAACTGACCCGTGGCGCGGCGGACCGTGATTTCGTCTACCCGCCAGCAGGCACGCCACCCACGCTGCTGATGTTCACCCAGGCCAAGAACGTGCTGGAAAATGCCGCCGCCGATGCGGGGATCAGGGTCGCCCTTCTGCCAGACCTGCGCTGGGGCCGCCGCGACATCAAGACCGTGCAGCTTCTTTATCCCTGCATGGCGAAGATGGAGGCCAAGGCCCATGGCGCCGACGATGCCTGGCTGGTCGAAGATGGTTTCGTCACCGAGGCCAGCGCCGCCACCTCGCATATCGTCACGCCGGAAGGCGTTCTGGTGACGCGGGACCTGTCCCATGCGCTTCTGCCCGGTGTCACCCGCGCCTCGATCCTGGCGCTGGCGGCCGAACACGGGCTGCGGGTCGAGGAACGTGCCTTCACCCCTGATGAGGCCATGGCTGCGCGTGAAGCCTTCATCACTTCGGCCACCAATTTCGTCGTGCCGGTCGTTGCGATCGACGGCGCGGCCATTGGCAATGGCAAACCCGGCGCGCTGACCCGCGACCTGCGCCGCTACTACATCGAAACCCGCCGCGCTGCGGCCATCTGAGGAGAGGGCGCATGGCCCAGTTGATCACCCGTGACACGAGCGGCGTCTACATCATCGCCGCCACGCCCTTCGCGCAGGATGGCGCGTTGGACACGGAAAGCCTGCGGCGGCTGGTCGATTTCTACATCGGCCATGGCGTGACCGGCCTGACCATCCTTGGCATGATGGGCGAGGCCAACAAGATGACGCCCGAGGAACGCCGGACGGTCATCGACACGGTGATGTCGCGCACGGGCGACCTGCCGGTCGTGGTCGGAGTGTCGGATGCCGGCATGGCAAATCTGGCCGATCTTGCCAGCTACGCGATGGACAAGGGTGCCGCAGGTGTGATGGTCGCGCCGAATGCAGGCCCGGCGCGGGAAGACCGTATCGAGGGCTATTTCCACGCCGTCTGCGACGCGCTTGGCCCGCAGGTCCCGGTCTGCTTCCAGGATTTCCCCCTGGCTACCGGCCTGCCGGTTTCCCCGGCCTTGATTCGCCGCCTGTCGCAGGACCGGGCGCAGATCGTCATGCTCAAGCATGAAGACTGGCCCGGCCTGACCAAGATCACGCAGCTTCGCCAGCACGAAACGGCGCCGGGCGTGGCGCGTCTGTCGATCCTGACCGGCAATGGTGGGCTGTATCTGCCGCAGGAACTGCAGCGCGGCGCCGACGGTGCGATGACGGGCTTCGCCTATCCCGAGGCGCTGGTCCAGACCGTCGCGCTGCATCGCGCGGGCCGGGCGGACGAGGCCGAGGACCTGTTCGACCGCTACATCCCGATCCTGCGCCACGAACAGCAGCCGGGCTTCGGGCTGGCGGTGCGGAAATATGTGCTGATGCGGCGTGGGGCCATCGCCAGCGCGGCCACCCGCGCGCCCGGTCCGAAGATATCTGCGGTGGACGCGGCCGAGGCCGACCGTCTCATGGCACGTTTGGCACAGCGTCTGGCGGCCTGATCGACATCCGTTTACATCGGCGCGGCCTGCCCATTGGCCGCGCCGTCAAAGAAGCGGGCCGAGGATCGCGAGCGTGTTATAGGCCAACCGCCGCCCGATGCCCCATTTGCCCACTTCCTCCAGCGTGACCGGACGGGACTGGGGCAGCCATTCTTCCTGCCGCGCGCGCAACCCTGCCGTGACGCCCTGGTCCGAGATCAGGATGTTGTTCTCGTAGTTCAGCTCGAAACTGCGCCTGTCCATATTGGCAGAGCCGATCAGCGCCAGATCGCCGTCCAGCGTCAGCGTCTTGGCGTGCAGCAGCCCGGGCCGGAACTCGTAAAGCCGCACCCCGGCCTCGAGCAGGCTTTCGTAATGGCTGCGGCTGGCGGCCCCCACCGCGAAATCATCATTTCGGGCGGGCAGGATCATCGTGACGGCGACGCCGCGGGTCGCGGCCCCACAGATCGCGGCCTGGATCATCTGGGTCGGCACATAATAGGGCGTGGTGATGAAAAGCTCATGCTGCGCGGCATAGATCAGGCTTGCGAACAGCTCTGGCATGGCGGCGGCCCGATAGGTCGGGCCGGTCGCCACCACCTGCGCCACGAAACCGCCATCGCAGACGGGCGGGGACTGATGCAGAAGCGCCGAGATATCATCGCCGCCATTGCCCATCCAGTCGCTTGCGAAGAGGTGCTGGTTCTGCCAGACCACCGGCCCTTCAAAGCGCATCATCACATCGACCCAGGGCGCGAAGCGCGCTTTCGGCAGAAAGGCCGGATCGGCGCAGTTCTGGCTGCCGCAATAGGTAACGGCGGTGTCGACCACCAGAATCTTTCGGTGGTTGCGCAGGTCGATGCGCCCATTCAGCATCCGCAGGATCGGGTTTCCGACCGGCAAGGCCCGGCGCAGCTTCACCCCCTCGGCCGCCATCTCTTGCCACAGGGCCGAACGTATCAGGTGGCGCGATCCCAGGTCATCCACCAGCGCCCGGCACACCACCCCCCGGTGCGCCGCGCGGATCAGCGCCTTGGCCATCGCCCGGCCATTGCCATCGTCAAGCCAGATGTAGAAGCACAGATGGACATGGTTTTGCGCCGCATCGATATCGGCCACCATGGAAGCGATGGCCGCATCGCTGCCCGCCATCAGCCGGGCGCGGTTGCCGCTGACCGCCGGATAGCCGGAAATCGACTGCCCGACCGTCGCCAGAGCCCTCGCGTCCTGTGCCAGACCCTGCGGATCGGCCGGTCGGTTCGGCGCCAAGGGCAGCCGGGCGATCACCTGGCGCATCATCCGCGCCCGCGCCAGGCCGATATTCGACTGGCCGACCAGCAGATAGGCCAGCGCGCCGACATAGGGCAGGACCATGACGACCAGCAGCCAGGCCGCCCTTGTCTCGGGCTGGCGATGCCGCCGCAGCAGGATATGCGCCGTGACCAGCAAGGTGACTGCTATGTGCAGAAGAAGGGCAAGCATAGGAACCTCGACCAGCGGGCACGCCAATCTTTCCCGGCTTTCGTCGCGACGCCAAGCCCCGCGCCGCATTGGAGTGGAAGCCCGGATGCCGGGCTTCCACGAATGTCGGATCACCCGATGATGCTGACCAGGGTTGCCGAAGGGCGCATGACGGCTGCGGTCTTGGCCGCATCGGTGTGATAATAGCCGCCCAGATCGGCGGGGCTGCCCTGGGTCGCGGCCAGTTCTGCGGTGATCTTCGCCTCATTCTCGGCCAGGGCTTTCGCGACCGGGGCGAAATGGGCGGCCAGCGCCGCGTCTTCGGTCTGCGCCGCCAGGGCCTGCGCCCAATACAGCGCAAAGTAATAGTGGCTGTCGCGGTTGTCGGTCTGCCCCGCCTTGCCGCGCGGCGACTTGTCATGGTCCAGCACACCCTGCGTCGCCACATCCACCGCCTTGCCCAGCACGCGCGCCTTTTCATTGCCCTTGGCATCGGCCAGGAATTTCAGGCTTTCCCCCAGCGCGCAGAATTCGCCCAGCGAATCCCAGCGCAGGTGGTTCTCCTCGACAAGTTGCTGCACATGTTTCGGGGCCGAGCCGCCCGCGCCGGTCTCGAACAGCCCGCCGCCATTCATCAGCTTGACGATGGACAGCATCTTGGCCGAGGTGCCCAGTTCCAGAATCGGGAACAGGTCGGTCAGATAGTCGCGCAGCACATTGCCGGTGACGGCGATCGAGTTTTCGCCCTTGCGGATCGTCTCGAGCGTCAGCCTGGTCGCCTTGGCGGGCGACAGGATCTGGAACCTGTCCGCGACCCCGGCAGCAGCCAGAAGCGGTTTCACATAGGCGATAAGCTGGGCATCATGCGGGCGGTCCGCATCCAGCCAGAAGATGGCCTGGCAGCCTTCGGCGCGCTGGCGGTCGATGGCCAGCTTCACCCAATCCTCGATCGGGGCCTTGCGGGCCGAGGCGGCCCGCCAGATGTCGCCCTTCTCCACCACATGCTCATGCAGCACATCGCCATTGGCGGCAATCAAGCGCACCGTCCCGTCGGCAGGGATCTCGAAAGTGGTGGGGTGGCTGCCGTATTCCTCGGCCTTTTGCGCCATCAGGCCGATATTCTGCACCGTGCCCGCCGTGCGCGGGTCAAGCGCGCCGGTTTCCTTGAAGTAGCGCACCGTCTCGTCATAGACCGCCGCATAGGAACTGTCGGGGATCACGCAATTGGTGTCGGCGGCCTTGCCATCCGGCCCCCAGCCCTTGCCGCCGGCCCGGATCAGGGCCGGCATCGAGGCATCGACGATCACATCAGAGGGGACATGCAGGTTGCTGATGCCCTTGTCCGAATTGACCATGTACAGCGCGGGGCGGTCCGCGATGACCTTGGCGATATCCGCCTCGATCTTGGCATGGTTCGGCAGGGTGGCGACCTGCTCCAGCAGCGTGCCAAGCCCCGAATTGGGGTTCACGCCGGCAGCCGCCAGCGCGGCGCCGTGCTTTTCGAACACGGGCGCCAGGAAGGCCTTGACCGCATGGCCGAAGATGATCGGGTCCGAGACCTTCATCATCGTCGCCTTGAGATGCAGCGAGAACAGCACCCCTTCGGCCTTGGTCGCGGCGATTTCCTTGTCCAGAAACGCCTTCAGCGCCTTGGCCGACAGGAAGGTCGCATCCACAACCGCGCCCGCCGGGTAATTGACGCCGGATTTCAGGACGGTCACCGTGCCGTCCTTGGCCGTCAGCTCGATCTTCGCCGCCCCGGCCTGCGCCGCTGTCAGCGTCACCGACTTTTCGTTTGCACGGAAATCGCCCTTGCCCATAGTCGAGACGCGGGTCTTGCTGTCCTTGGCCCAGGCGCCCATCGAATGCGGGTTGGCCTTGGCGTAATTCTTTACCGCCACGGCGGCGCGGCGGTCCGAATTGCCCTCGCGCAGGACCGGATTCACGGCGGAACCCTTGATGCCGTCATAGCGCTTGCGGGCTTCCTTTTCCGCGTCGGTCTTGGGGTCTTCCGGGTAATCTGGCAGGTCATAGCCCTGGCTCTGCAACTCCTTGATCGCAGCTACAAGCTGCGGCACCGAAGCCGAGATATTCGGCAGCTTGATCACATTGGCCTCGGGCGTGGTGACCAGCTTGCCCAGCACGTCAAGATCGTCTTCCTGACGCTGCGCTGCGGTCAGCTTTTCGGGGAAAGCCGCAATGATGCGGCCCGCCAGCGAAATGTCGCGGGTGCCGATGGTCACGCCCGCGGGTCTGGCGAAGGCGGTGATGATCGGCAGAAGCGAGGCCGAGGCCAGTTGCGGTGCCTCGTCGACCTTGGTCACGATGATGTCTGGGGTCGCTTGATCCGTCATGTCTTCTCTGCCTTTTCCCGGGTTCTGGCGCTTATTGGCACAACAAGGGGCCGCGACGCACCGAGCGATAGCGTCGCAACCCCCTTTTAGTCTGCAATAAAGGGTCAGACCACCTTGACCAAGAGGGTTCCCAGCCCTTCAATCGATGCTTCCATCGTATCGCCACGCTCGACCGCGCCCACGCCCGAGGGCGTGCCCGACAGGATGATGTCGCCCGCCTGCAATTCGAAATAGTCGGACAGGTACGAGATCATCTCCGGCACTTTCCAGATCATCTGGTTCATGTCGCCTTCCTGCCGCACCGCGCCATTCACTTTCAGCTCGACACGGCCCGCATTTGGATGGCCGATCTTGGATGCGGGATGCACCGGGCCGACCGGTCCCGAATGTTCAAAGGCCTTGCCGATTTCCCAGGGGCGGCCCTGCTTTTTCGCCTCGGCCTGAAGGTCGCGCCGCGTCATGTCCAGCGCCACACCATAGCCCCAGACATGGTCAAGCGCCTTGTCGACGGGGATGTTCGTGCCGCCGGACTTGAGCGCGACCAGAAGCTCGACCTCGTGATGCACATCCGTGCTGTGCGGCGGATAGGGAAAGGCATCGCCCGCATAAAGATTGTTGGGGTTCTTCTGGAAGAAGAAGGGCGATTCGCGGTTCGGGTCATGGCCCATCTCGACCGCATGGGCAGCGTAGTTGCGGCCGATGCAATAGACGCGGCGAACCGGGAATGCGCCGCCCCCGGCCACCGGGATCGAAGGGGTAGGCGGTGCTGAGATCACGAAATCGGTCATATCTGCCTCTGAACGATTGGAATGCCGTTGGACGGTAGCGTGACCAATTTGCCAAATCAATCCCGAATGGGCGCTGAATTTTGGCTCATAGCATACCAATTAATGATTGATCGCGCAAAGAAAGCCCGATAGCCTCGATTCTTAAGCCAAATTGGTTGACCAATTGTGGAGATTTGGTTGATGCGCGACGCGGAAGTCGAGACCCAGGATCCGGTGGAACGGCTGCGGGCCTTCATCACCGATAGCGGCCATGCAAAGGGCAGCCGCCTGCCGGCCGAGCGGCAGATGAGCGAGGCCCTGGGCCTGTCGCGCGCCACGCTGCGCCGCGCGCTGGATGCGCTGGAGCGGGAAGGCCTGATCTGGCGGCATGTCGGCAAGGGCACTTTTCTGACCGATGGCGCACCCGTGCAGGCCCCCAGTCTGGCGGCGGTCGAACTGGGCCGCCAGTTGACCCCGTTCCGCATGATGCGCGCCCGTCTGGCGATCGAACCCGCCATCGCACGCGAGGCGGCGGTGAATGCCTCGGGCGAGACCTTGCAGAAGATGCAGGCGGCCATCGCGCGGGCCAAGGCGGCCGAATCCTGGGCGGAATACGAAGTCCAGGACGACCTGTTCCACCGGGCGGTGGCCGAGGCCAGCGACAACCTGCTGCTGCTGGCGCTGTTCAACCAGCTGAACGAGGTGCGTCGCGCCGTCGCCTGGGGCAGCGTCACGCGCGAAAGCCCGCGCCCCTCGCCCGACCATTCCAGCTTTGCCGAACACGATGCCATTGCCGCGGCGATATCCAGCCGTGACGCGGGGGCCGCCTACGAGGCGATGCGGCGCCATCTTGGCTCGGTCGCGCGCCGTCTTTTCAGCGAGGTCTGACAGGGCGCCGGATATGCCTCGGGTCGGGTTGGGAGGCCCGGCCGGAACGGAAGACAGGAAACGGATTCTCAGGGAGGAGAACCATGATGACATTCTTCGCGAACTGGGCTGGGGCAAGGCTGGCCGGCGCCGCCCTGGCAACCGGGCTTCTGTTGAACGCCGCCCAGGCCGAAACCATCCGCATCGCCCTGGCCGAGCCGCCTTCGGACGAAATGGCCGCCTTCTTCGTGGCGCTGGACCGCGCCAAGGCGGCGGGACTTGACTATGAATGGACGGCCTTTGCCGAAGAGGAACTGGCCATCCAGGCGGTGCTGAGCGGCGATATGGATATCGCCTTCGGCACGCCCTATGCCGCCATGCAGCGGTCCAAGGCGCCGGTGCGGATCATCTTCCAGGTGTCAAAGCTGGTGTTCTTCCCGGTCGCCACCGAGGAATATACCGAGTTAAAACAGCTCGACGGCGTGCCGATCATGCTGCATTCGCGCGGCGGCGGCACCGATTCCATCGCCAATGTCATCGAGGACCGCGAGGGCATCAAGTTCGGCGAACGCTCTTACGTTCCCGGCTCGGGCAACCGCGTGGCGGCCATGCTGGCGGGGCAGGGCGTCGCCACGATCCTCGACCTGTCCAACGCCAACAAGATCATCGCCGAGGCGCCGGACCGCTTCAACATCCTGCCGATGTTCGAGGTCAAGGCCAGCGACGAGGCGCTTTTCGCCAACCTCGACTGGATCAAGGCGAATGAAGAGGCCGTGAACACATTGGTCAAGGCGCTGCATTCGACCTGGATGGACATGGCCAAGGACCCGACCATCATCAGCAAGGAAACCAATCCCGATGGCCCGATCGGCCAGCTTCCGCCCGAGGTTCTGGCGGAACTGGACGGGTTCTACACCGAAGCGGTGGCGGGCGGCCTCTACGATCCGAATGGCGGCGGGCGCGATGCGGCCAAGGCGGATCTGGAATGGTATGCGATGGCGGGCCAGCTTGATGGCGACCCGGCGACACTGAACCCCGAAGACTTCTGGTACTTCGCGCCGCTGGATGCAGCGATGAAGTGATCCTTGCGGGCCGCCGACCGCCTATCGTCGGCGGCCCGATCCCTGACCTTCTGGCCAAGGACCTGCAATGAACCGCTCGCTTATCCTGAAGCTTCTCTCGGCGCTGATCGTCTTTGGCGCCTGGGAGATCGCGGGGCGCGTCCCCGTCAGCTATGCCTTCCCGACATTCCTCGATTCCATGGCCGCCCTGGCACGGATGACCTTCGACGGCACCCTGTTCTTGGCCTATGCCGAAACCCTGAAACCGCTTGTTCTGGGCCTGGCCATCTCGGCCGTGATCGGCATCGGGTTCGGCCTGTGGACGGGCCTCAGCGCGCGGTCGGAATGGGCCTTCTCGCCCATCTTCATCGTGATGCAGGCCGCACCGCTGGCCGCGCTGATCCCCATTCTGGTCATGGTCTACGGCATCGGGATCACCTCAAAGGTCTTCGTCGTCTGCATCATGGCGATGCCCGTTATCGTGCTGAACACCGCCGCCGCCGTGCGCAACACCCCCGTCTCGCTGCGCGAGATGGCGCGGTCCTTCATGGCGCGCGACAGTGACGTGCTGCTCAAGGTCATTCTGCCCGCCGCCTCGCCGATGATCTTTTCGGGCCTGCGGCTGGGCGTCTCGGCTGGTTTCATCGGCGCGATCCTCTCGGAACTGAAGATCACCCCGACCGGCGTGGGCGACATCATCACCTACAGCCGGTCCATCGCCGATTATCCCAGCATGTATGCCGCAATCTTCTCGATCATCCTTCTGGCGGTCGTGTTCCTTAACCTGCTGGAGAAACTGGAAAACATTCTGTTCGAAGGGAACAACCGTGGATATGTCTCAGATTAAGCCGGCTGCGCCCCATCCCGTTTCGTCCGGCGATATCGCCGTTTCCGTCCGCAACGTGTCGAAGAAATACGGTGATGTGCAGGCGCTCAAGGACCTGTCGCTCGATTTTCCGCGCGGCGAGCTGACCTCGCTGCTGGGGCCTTCGGGCTGCGGCAAGACCACGCTTCTCAAGATCATCGCCGGGCTGATCCCGGCGACATCGGGCGAGATCGAGGTCAATGGCCGCTCCGTCACCGGCCCCGGACCGGACCGCGCCTTCGTGTTTCAGGATTTCGCGCTGATGCCCTGGGCCAGCGTGATCCGCAACGTGGCCTTCGGTCTGGAACTGCGCGGCGTGCCGAAATCGCAGCGCGAGGCGGTGGCCGAGAAATACATCCGCGAAGTCGGTCTTGCCGGGTTCGAGAAGAAGTTCCCCCACCAGCTTTCGGGCGGGATGCGGCAGCGCGTCGGCCTTGCCCGCGCGCTCTCGGTCGACGCCCCCGTCCTGCTGCTGGACGAACCCTTCTCGGCGGTCGACGAACAGACCCGGCGCAAGTTTCAGGAAGACCTGCTGCAACTGGTGGCGAATGAGAAGAAGACCTTCATCTTCGTGACCCATTCCATCGAAGAGGCGGTCTATGTCTCGGACCAGATCGCCATCCTTCTGCCGCGCCCCAGCCGGGTGTCCGAGGTCATCCGCCCGTCCAGCTTCCGCGACAAGGGGCTGGAGAACATCCGCCGCGACCCGGAATATCTGGATATCGTCGACCGGATCTGGGCCTCGCTGCGCAGCTATGTGGAGTAGGCCATGACCCTGTTCGGATATCGCCTGCCTGCGCTGTCGTCGCTGATCCTCTGGGCGCTTTTGTGGGAGATCGTGGGTCGGCTTGAGTTGACCTTCTTCATCCCGCCCTTTTCCGAAGTGGTCGTCACCCTGATCGGCCTTCTGCCGACCAAGGCTTTTCTCAATGCGCTGTGGACAACGGCCTATGCTTTCTGCGCCGGTGTCTTCTTCGCGGTGGTGATCGGGGTCCCCGTGGGCATCCTGATGGGCAAGAGCCGCATCCTGGACGAGCTGCTTCTGCCCTGGGTCAACATTTTCCTCTCGGCCCCGCTGACCGCGCTGGTGCCGGTGCTGATGGTTCTCTTCGGATTTGGCACCAAGACGGTGATCATCACCACGTCACTATTCGCGATCTGGATCATCATCCTGAACGCCCGCGCCGGGGTGATGCAGATCAATCGGTCACTGGTCGAGATGGCACGCAGCTTTGGGGCTTCGTCCTGGGATGCCTTCACCAAGGTCTATTTCTGGGCGGCCCTGCCCGAGATCCTGGGCGGGGTGCGGATCGGGGTGATCCGGGCGGTGAAAGGGGTGATCATTGGCCAGCTTCTGATTTCCATCGTCGGTTTCGGGGCGCTGTTCGAGCTGTATTCCTCGAAATTCCTCATGGCGGAATTCTGGGCGGTGCTGCTTGTCCTGTTCGGTCTGGCCTTCGCCCTGTCCGAAACGCTTGCCTGGATGGAACGCAAGATTTCTTATTATGCCGCCTCGCGCTAGGCTGGCCCGCGACGGAGACTTGACATGACCCAGACCCTTGCCACGCTTCTGGCGGATTGGCCCGCGCGGGCGCCCGCGATCGGTGCGCCCGGGCGTGACTGGATGGATTACGGCACGCTGCGGGCGCTGGCTGAAAGCGTGCGGGCACAGTTGCGCGGCTTTGGTATCGGCGCAGGCGACAGGGTTGCCATCGTCTTGCCGAACGGGCCGGACATGGCGGCGGCCTTCGTGACCATCGCCCAGGCGGCGGCGACGGCACCGCTGAACCCGGCCTATCGGCTGGATGAATTCCGTTTCTATCTTGAGGATCTAAAGGCGCGGGCCATCGTCGTGCCCGAAGGCTATGAAGGCCCGGCGCTTGAGGCCGCCGCGCCGCTGGGCGTCACCATTCTGCGGCTGCATGGTGGCGAAGGCCCGGCTGGGGCGTTCCATTTGTCGGGGCCGCAGGCGGCCCCCGCCCCGACCGAAACACCGGGGCCTGATCACACCGCGCTGATCCTGCACACATCGGGCACGACATCGCGCCCCAAGATCGTGCCGCTCTTGCAATCGAACATTGCGGCCTCGGCGCAGAATGTCGCGCGCTCTCTGGCGCTGTCGCCGCAGGACCGCTGCCTGAACGTGATGCCGCTGTTCCATATCCACGGCCTGATCGCGGCGGTTTCGGCTTCGCTTTCCGCCGGGGCTTCGGTCTTCTGCGCCCCCGGTTTCGATGCGCTGAAATTCTTTGGCTGGATGCAGGAGGCGCGGCCAAGCTGGTACACAGCCGTGCCGACCATGCATCAGGCGATCCTGGCCCGGGCCGCCCGCAACCGCGACACGATCGAGGCCAATCCCCTGCGCTTCCTGCGGTCGTCTTCGGCCTCGCTTCCCGCGCAGGTGATGCTGGAATTGCAGGCAACCTTCGCCGCCCCCGTGATCGAAGCCTATGGCATGACCGAGGCGGCGCATCAGATGGCCTGCAATCCGCTGGCGTCCGGCGCGCAAAGGCCCGGCTCGGTCGGGGTGGCGGCGGGGCCGCTGCTGCGCATCGCGCACGAGATCGAGAACCGGCTGATCGACGGCACGGGCGAAGTGGTGATTTCAGGTCCAAATGTGACCCCGGGCTATGAGGGCAATCCCGAGGCCAATGCCAAGAATTTCTTCGTCGAGGACGGGCTGCGCTGGTTCCGTACCGGCGATCAGGGCGCGCTGGATGCCGAAGGCTACCTGCGCCTGACAGGGCGGCTGAAAGAGATCATCAATCGCGGCGGCGAGAAGATTTCGCCGCTCGAGGTGGACGGCGTGCTGCTGGATCATCCGGCGGTGCAGCAGGTCGTGGCCTTTGCCATGCCACATCCGAAACTGGGCGAAGAGGTCGCGGCGGCCGTCGTCCTGCGCGAGGGGCAATCCGCCACCGAACGGGAGATCCGCGATTTCTGCGCCGCGCGCATGGCCGATTTCAAGGTGCCGCGCCGCGTGGTGATTCTGGAAGAGATCCCCAAGGGCGCGACGGGCAAGTTGCAGCGCATCGGTCTTGCGCAGAAACTGGGTCTGGGCGAAGCGGGATAGGGCGGCACGGATGAGGATCTGTATCTTCGGCGCGGGCGCCATCGGTGGCTATATGGCGGCGCGGCTGGCGCAGGCGGGGGCGGATGTCTCGGTCGTCGCACGCGGCCCGCATCTTCAGGCGATGCAGACGCGGGGTCTGACTCTGATCGAAGAGGGGGCCGATCCGCTTGTCGTCAAGGTCCGGGCGACGGCGGACCCTTCCGAGCTGGGACCGCAGGACTATCTGATCGTCACGCTCAAGGCCCATTCCGTGCCGGCCGTGGTGGGTGCGATGCAGCCGCTGATCGGGCCCCACACAACGCTCGTCAGCGGTGTCAACGGCGTGCCCTGGTGGTATTTCCACAAGATCGGCGGGCCATGGGAAGGCACCCGGCTGCAATCGGTCGACCCTGGCGATGTGCAATGGAACGGCTTCGGCCCCGACCGTGTGCTGGGCTGTGTGGTTTATCCGGCGGCCGAGGTCACCAGCCCCGGCACGATCCGCTTGATCGAAGGCAACCGTTTTTCGCTGGGCGAGCCCGACGGGTCCAGATCGGACCGGGCGGCCGCGCTGTCGCAGGCGCTTCAGGCCGCCGGGCTGAAGGCCCCGGTGCGGCCCAAGCTGCGCGATGAAATCTGGGTCAAGCTGTGGGGCAATCTGTCGTTCAACCCGATTTCGGCCCTGACCCATGCCACGCTGGACGTGCTGTGCACCGATCCCGGCACGCGGGCCGTCGCCCGCAACATGATGCTCGAGGCCCAGGCGATCGCCGAAAAGCTGGGCGTCGTCTTCCCGATCGACGTCGACCGCCGCATTGATGGCGGCGCGGCAGTGGGCGCGCATCGCACCTCGATGCTTCAGGATCTTGAGGCAGGCCGCCCGATGGAGATCGACGCCCTTGTCCGGGCGGTTCAGGAACTTGGCGTGGTGACCGGAACGCCCACGCCCAGCATCAATGCCCTGCTGGCGCTTGTCACCCTGCGGGCGCGGGTCGCCGGTCTGTATTGAAGCTGGCGACCCCGGCGGCGGGGAGACTCGCCTCTTGCGTCGGGATATGATCTTATACTCCCAAGACAGGAGTATGACTTATGGGCCGGATCAAGGTGAACCTGACACTGGACGCCGAAGTGGCCGAAACGGCGCGTGCTTTGGGGCTGAACATGTCGCGGCTGGCCGAGACCGCGATCCTTGCGGCGACCAAGGCCGAACGCAACCGTCTCTGGCGCGAGGAAAATCGTGCCGCGCTTGAGGCCTATGCCAGAGAAGTCGCCGAAGAGGGCCTGGCCCTGGCGCGCTTCCGCAGCTTCTGATGGCGCAGTTCGACGTCTTCCGCCTGGAGAGCGGGCGGTTGGTCGTGGACCTACAGACCGATCTGATCGGGATCGAGGCGTCCCGCGTGGTCGCGCCCCTGCGCGAAGCCGGTCGTTATGCCGCCTTTCCCGGACTGACCCCACAGGTCGAGATCGCGGGGGGCCAGTGGATCGTCCGGGTTCAAGAAATGGCCGCCGTTCCGGCGGCCGAGCTGGGCCGCGCCGTCGGTTCGCTGGCGACTTCGCGCGACGCGCTGAAACGGGCGCTCGATATCCTGATCGACGGCGTTTAGGACCGCATCGACCGGGCCTTGGCGAAAGCCGCGGCGAGGGCGGCGCGAAGGGCGGTCTCGAAGCCCGAACCTTCAGCCGCAGCTAGGCCCGCTGCAGTGATGCCCTTGTAGGACATATAGGACTCCAGAAGGTCATCCACCGTCGCAAGCTGTCCGCGCAGCACCTCGCCCGATCCGCAGATCACCGACTCGACGGCCCGGCGGGCAATCTCGGGCGGCAGGCCGAAGGCGACTGCATCGGTCAGCATGGCGCGCGCCATCAAGGCCGGATAGGCGGCGCCCGACCCGGACAGGGCGGACAGATAGTGAAGCTGGGTCTCGCTTTCCAGCGCCTCCTCCTGGCCCATCGCGCCCAGCAGGCGGGCCGTGCGCGCCCGGTCATCTGCCGTAACCCCTTTGCCCGCGACCCAGGGCGTATAGGACGCCCCCGCCGGAGCCCCGCTGTTCGGCATGGCCCGCACCACGCGCGCGGCGGGGGCCAGGTCCTGCAAGGCCTCCAGCGACCAGGCCGCCATGAAGGAGATCAGCAGAGGATCGCGCGGCGCAAAGCCAGGCATCGGAAAATCATGCGGGCGGACCGAAAGGACCACGGTGTCGCAAAGGGCGCAAAGCTCTGACGCGTCGCTGGCCCAGACGATGCCCGGAAAAGCCGCATAGGCAGCGCCATCGCCGGACCGGCGCAGAAGCACCAGGTCACTCGCGGACAGGATGCCCTGCCGCAGCAGGTTCAGCCCCAGCGCCTGACCCAGCCAGCCTGTCGCGCCGATGATCCCGACCTTGCCCATATCGCTGCCCCTTTTCCACCCCGCGCTTCAGGGCTGCGCGCAGCATGGCATGCGGCCCGGTCGGCGGAAACAGCCTGTTCGGGCTGGCGATGGCCAGTTCGCGGAAACGACTACGCGGTGGACAGGGCCGGATTCAGGTTCGCCAGAAGGTCCCCCGCCGCCCCCAGCCCGCTGCGCGACAGTGCCGCCGCGCCTGCCGCGAAACCTGGCGAACAGTCCGGGGCTGGCGTCTGGTGCGGGATACGGTCTATCTTCGCGCCGGTCAGAAACGGGCCGGAGTGAAAGTCTTGTCCATGCCGCCTGCCCGAAGCCTGCCGACGCTGGAATCCCCGGCTGCGGCTGGCTCTACAGTACAATATGTCATCGACACCCTGACAAACCGCATCGTCAGCCAGGAATATGGCTTGGACGAGCGCCTGCCCTCGGAACGCCAGCTTGCCCAGGATCTGGGTGTCGCGCGCAACACCGTGCGCGATGCGCTTGAGGGGCTGGAAGAGCGCGGGCTGATCCGCCGCCGGGCGGGGTCGGGGTCTTTTGTGACATACGACCCGCATGGCAAAAGCGTCTCGCTCGCGCCGGTGGCCTCCGAGACGGGGCCGTTGCAGTTGCAGGTGGTGCGCGGGATCATCGAGCCCGAGATGGTGCGCCTTGCCATCATCTCGATGCCGCCGCGTGCCATCGAGGCGCTGGGGGAAACCCTGTCGCGCATGGAAGGGGTGATGACCGATGCCGCTGCCTTCGTGCGGCTGGAAGAGGAATTCCACCGCCAGATCGCGGCTGGTACCGGCAATCCGCTGCTGATCGCCTGCTACAATCTGGTGATCGATGCGCGGCGCCAGTCGTTCCGGGCCGCGATGTATCGCCGCCACCTGACGCCGAGCCGGATCGCCGCCTATCAGCGCGCCTATAACGCCCTGTTCAACGCCATTGCCGCGCGCGACATCGAGGAAGCGACCGAGTTCATGAAACTTGCGCTGGTCGAGGATCAGAAGCTGCTCATGCAGGAAGACTGACCCGCGCCGCCATGCGCTGATGCCACATCTGGCCCAGATCGGCCATGTGGCGCTGCAACAGCGGCCCGTGCCGGGTCAGCCAGTCGAGGACCGAGCCAAAGCCCGCCACGCGCGCCTTGCCGTTCTGGATCGTCACCACCGGCCAGTCCCCGACCAGGGCATTGTCGATCCCAAAGATCTCGGTGCCCCACCACCGGGCCGGGCCGAAGGCATGTTCCATCTGCTGTCCACGCTTCATCGCGGCCAGGACAGTGACCGGATCGGTCGTTTCGGCCCGTTCCACCGCATTGTGCCACAGGTCCAGGATCGAGGCATATTCCCAGCTTACCGCCGTCCATTCGCCCGGGAAGCGGGCGTTGTAAGTGTCGAAGAAACTTTTCGGCCGGTTGAAGAAAAAGCCGGTATCGGCCAGGGCCGGATCGTCGAAATCCGGGAACTGGAAGGTATAGCCTTCCATGAATTCGGCCGAGGTGCGGGCGATCATCTTCGGATATTCGTCGGCGGTGCAGGCCAGGATCTGGCCGCGAAAGCCCTGTTTGAATGCCTCTTCCGTCAGGGACTGGATCATCGGCGTGGCCGAGGAACACCAACACAGCATCTGCGGATCTTCGGCCAGCATCGCGGCCACGATGGCTGCCGGGTCGCCATGGTTCGCGCCATAGCGGATCTCGCGGGTGACGCTGCGCCCCGCCGCCTCGAAGGCCGCCCGATAGACGGCCAGGGACGGCAGGCCAAGACTGTCGGTCTGGCTGCACAGGGCGACCCGGCGCAGATCCGGCCGGGTCCGGGCCAGCCAGTCGACCCCCGTGACATTGAACAGCGGGTGCACTTCGGCGGGGGCGATCATATAGGGCGTGTCGGGCGACAGGTCCGAGGGCAGAAGCGTGGCGACCAGCACGCGCCGCGCCATCAGCCAGGGCAGGGCAGGGGCGAAACTGTCGCCGCCCAGGGTCAGGATCATCTTGACCCTCTGGCGTTCGACCAGATCCTGCGCTGCCTCCAGCACATCGACCGCAGCACTGTCATGGGCCAGGATCTCGACCCGGTGCCGCTGCCCCGCGACCATCAGCCCGCCATGTTCGTTCAGCCCGTCGGCCCAGATCCGGGCACCGTCAAGGCCGGGCCGGCCCCAGTATTCCTCATCGCCCGACAGGGGGGTGAGGAAGCCGATTCGCAGGCTTGACCGGTTCCTTGCCCCCAGGCGGGGCAGGGAACCCGAGACGGCAAGCTGCTGGGCGAAGGAAGGGCTGCGCATAAATTCATCTATAATTCACAATTCTGGCAAGGCGATGCCAAAAAAAATCGCCCCGCACATATTCCGCAGAGGAAATTGTGTTGACCAGTGGGCAGATGGTTTGGCTTACTTGGTCCATACCGAAGGAACCAGTTGAACAGACAGGTTCATGCCGGAACAACAGGGAGTGAAGTGATGAAGAAGCGCGTGGCCATCATTGGTGCTGGCCCCTCTGGTCTTGCCCAACTGCGGGCGTTCCAGTCGGCCGCCCAGAAGGGCGCCGAGATCCCCGAAGTCGTGTGCTTCGAAAAGCAGTCCAACTGGGGCGGGCTGTGGAACTACACCTGGCGCACGGGCGTGGACGAGAATGGCGAGCCGGTGCATTGCTCGATGTACCGCTACCTCTGGACCAATGGTCCGAAAGAGGGCCTGGAATTCGCCGACTATTCCTTCGAGGAACATTTCGGCAAGCAGATCGCCAGCTATCCGCCGCGCGCCGTGATGGTCGATTACATCGAGGGCCGGGTCGAGAAGGCGGGCGTGCGCGGCTGGATCCGCTTCAGCAGCGTGGTGCGCTGGGTCGAATACGATCCCGAGGCGGGCGATTTCACCATCACCGTGCATGACGCGGCCAAGGACCACACCTACAAGGAACGCTTCGACCACGTCATCGTGGCTTCGGGCCATTTCTCGTCGCCGAACGTGCCGGAATATCCGGGATTCGACCAGTTCTACGGCCGCATCGTGCATGCCCATGACTTCCGCGACGCGCGCGAGTTCGAAGGGCTGGACGTGCTGGTCGTGGGCTCGTCCTATTCGGCCGAGGATATCGGCTCGCAATGCTGGAAATACGGCGCCAAGAGCATCACTTCCTGCTACCGCTCGGCGCCCATGGGCTTCAAATGGCCGCCGAACTGGGAAGAAAAGCAGGCGCTGGTGCGGGTCGAGGGCAAGACCGCCTTCTTCAAGGATGGCACCTCAAAGCGCATCGACGCGATCATCCTGTGCACCGGCTACAAGCATTTCTTCCCCTTCCTTCCCGATGACCTGCGGCTGAAGACGAAGAACCGGCTGGCGACGGCGGATCTCTACAAGGGGGTCGTCTATGTCCACAACCCCAAGATGTTCTATCTGGGGATGCAGGACCAGTGGTTCACCTTCAACATGTTCGATGCCCAGGCCTGGTGGGTGCGCGACGTGATCCTGGGTCGGCTTGACGTTCCCGCCGACAAGCAGGTGCTGATGGCCGATGTGGCCGAGCGCGAGGCGCGGGAAGAGGCCTCTGACGATACCAAATATGCGATCAAGTATCAGGGCGACTACGTCAAGGAACTGATCGCCGAGACCGACTATCCCAGCTTCGATGTCGATGGCGCCTGCGAGGCCTTCTACGAATGGAAGAAGCACAAGGCCAAGGACATCATGGCCTTCCGCAACCACAGCTATCGCTCGGTCATGACCGGCACGATGGCCCCCGCGCATCATACGCCCTGGAAAGACGCGCTGGATGACAGCATGGCTGCCTATCTGGCGAATTGAATCCCTCCCCCCTTCCCTAGGGGTCCTTTGGGGGGCCGTCGGCCCCCCACTTTTCACATTCAGGAGGCGCAGATGACGCTTTCCATCCATGAGACGCTGTTTCGTCCCGGCCCGCCGGTCGCATCGCGCGCCCGCCGTCCGATGGTCTTTGCCGATGGCCCGAGGGTCGAGCGCCATCAGGTGCCCGGCGCGGGGGCGCTGGCCGTGCAGATCCGCCCCGGCGACCGGGTCGAGGTGACGAACAGCGAAGGCGGCCAGCGCGCCGAGGTTCTGGCGGCCCATCCCGACGGGCGGCTGGACAGCGGGCTGCTGGGTTGGCAGGAAGATGTGCCCGCCGATGGCCTGCGCGCGCTGCTTGCCGGGGCCGACCCCTCGTTGCGGCTGCTGCGCCAGCGGCTGTCGCGTCTGGGTATCGCGCTGGATAGCGCCCGGGCGATCGGCCTTTTCGGCGCGACCTCGCGCCCGGGCGAGGCGGCATCCTTCACCGTCCGCGGCGAAGGCTGGCTGATCGTCGCAGCCCCCGGCGGCCAGATGGACGCCGAGAAACAGGATACGGCGACGCCGCTGGGCGTGGCCATTACCCGCGCCGCCGTTCAGGCCCGCGCCGGCTTTGCCCTGCCCGAGCCGCTGGCCGACCCGATCCTTGATCTGCGGGTGAAATCGGCGACGGCGGGCGCCTATGTGGTGCGCGCGGGCGAATACATCCAGATCCTTGATGTCGATGGCCGTCAATGCACCGATTTCCAGTGTTTCGATGCCCGTAAGGTCGATCGCGGCATCTTCAATCCGCTGGATGTGACCACGACCCGCAGCCTGATGGGCCACGCCTATCCGATGCCCGGCCTGCACGCGAAGTACTTTGACCAGGATATGACGCCGCTGGTCGAAGTGGTGCAGGACACCTGTGGCCGCCATGACGCTTTCGCCATGGCCTGCACGGCGAAATACTACGATGACATCGGCTATCCCGGCCATGCCAACTGCTCGGACAATTTCAACCATGCGCTGTCGCCCTATGGCATCGCCCCGCGCGCGGGTTGGATGGCGGCGAACTTCTTCTTCAACACGGGCATCGACGCCCATGGCGTGATGGTGGCGGACGAGCCGTGGTCACGCCCCGGCGACTATGTCCTGCTGCGCGCGATGACCGATCTGGTCTGCGTCTCGTCGGCCTGCCCCGACGACACCACCGCCGCCAATGGCTGGCACCTCACCGACATCCATGTCCGCAGCTATGCCGCGACCGAGACCATCCGGCGCGCATCGGCCTGGCGGGCCACCCTGGACGCAGAGCCCATCATGACAAGAGAAACCGGCTTCCACCAAGATTTCGCGGCGATGACGCGGGACTTCATTGAATACAAGGGCTTCTGGCTGCCGAATTCCTTCCCCGGTTGCGATCCGGTCGAAAGCTACTGGGCCGCGCGCGAAGGCGTGGTGGCGATGGACCTTTCGGCCCTGCGCAAGTTCGAGGTGACGGGACCGGATTCCGAAGCGCTGATGAACTGGGTCCTGACGCGCGACGTGACCAAGCTGGGCCATGGCCAGGTGGTCTATTCCGCGATGTGCTACCCCCATGGCGGCATGATCGATGACGGCACGCTGTTCCGCCTTGGCCCGCAGAACTTCCGCTGGATCGGCGGTTCGGACGAGGGCGGGGTCTGGATGCGCGAAGAGGCCGCGCGTCTGGGTCTGAACGTGCTGATACGGTCCTCGACCGACCAGATGCACAACCTTGCCGTCCAGGGCCCGAAATCGCGCGAGCTGCTGTCGCAGATCATCTGGACCCCGCCGCATCAGCCGGCGGTGACCGAGCTGGAATGGTTCCGCTTCACCGTCGCCCGCATCGGCGGGGCGCAGGGCGTGCCGGTCGTGGTGTCGCGGACCGGCTATACGGGCGAGCTGGGCTACGAGATCTTCTGCCACCCCCGCGATGGCGCCACGGTGTTCAAGGCGGTATGGGAGACGGGGCAACCCTTGGGCATCCGCCCGATGGGGCTTGCGGGGCTTGACCTGTGCCGGATCGAGGCGGGACTGGTCTTCGCCGGCTATGACTTCAGCGACCAGACCGATCCGTTCGAGGCCGGCATCGGCTTTACCGTGCCGCTGAAATCGAAGACCGCCGATTTCGTCGGCCGCGAGGCCCTTCAGCGCCGCAAGGACCACCCGTCGCGCAAGTTCGTCGGGCTGGAGATCGACGGGCAGGACCCGGTCAGCCATGGCGATTGCCTGCGGATCGGGCGGGCGCAAGTGGGCGAGATCTGCTCGGCGATGCGCTCGCCGCGCACCGGGCAGCTGATTGCGCTGGCTCGGGTCGATGTCGCCCATGCCGAGCCCGGCACCGCGATCGAGGTCGGGCAGCTTGACGGACAGATCAAGCGCATCGCCGCCCGTGTGGTGCCCTTCCCCTATTACGACCCGAAGAAGGAACGTCCGCGGTCCTGACCGGCCGCAAACCCCGGGGGTGGCAGCCCCCGGGGCAAGACCCGAGCGCCATAAAAAACAGGCGCCAAGAAAACAGGGGCAAAAGACCCCAAACCACAGCGAACAGGGAGTTCACCACGTGGAAAAGAGCATGAGTTCGGCGACGTCTGCAGCGTCCGCCGGGATGGAGACCCCAAGCCAGGGAGCGTTGAAACGCGCGCTCGACTGGCGGGGGGCCTTCTGGGTGGCGGCAGGCGTGCCGCCCCTGGTTCTGTTCTCGATCGGCGGCATTGCCGGGGTCGCGGGCAAGGCGGCCTTTGCCGTCTGGATGGTTTCGATGGTGATGGGCTTTCTGCAAAGCTTCACCTATGCCGAGATGGCCGGAATGTTCGGCAACAAGTCGGGTGGGACGTCCGTCTATGGCGCGACGGCCTGGCTGCGCTACTCCAAGATCATCGCTCCGCTGTCGGTCTGGTGCAACTGGTTCGCCTGGTCGCCCGTGTTGTCCTTGGGCTGCGCCATCGCGGCCGGCTATATCCTGAACGCGCTGTTCCCGATCCCGCTGGCCGACAGCCAGCCGGTGCTGGACTGGATCGCCGCGAACCTTGCGAATTATACCGCCGCAACCCCGGCGGTCGTCGATTACATCGCCGCCAATCCGGGCGTCACGCCCGAGGCCGCGATCCAGGCCGTTGCCGCCGCCGATGGCGTTTCCGCCCTGACCCCCGCCTTCCGCGTCTGGGAAGCCTTCGGCATCCCGGTCCCGGGCCTTGGCACGCTGCATTTCAACTCGACCTTCGTGATCGGGGTCATCCTGATGCTGATCATCTTCGCGATCCAGCACCGGGGCATCGCCTCGACCGCCAAGTCGCAGAAGTTCATGGCGATGATCGTGCTGGTGCCCCTGCTTCTGGCCGGCCTGATGCCGATCCTGAATGGCTCGATCAACTGGATGAACGTCTCGGCCATCGTGCCGCCGACAGCGGCCTATTCGGGCGTCGACGGGTCATGGGATATCGGCGGCTGGACGCTGATCCTGGGCGCGCTCTACATCGCGGCCTGGTCGACCTATGGCTTTGAAACCGCGGTCTGCTACACGGCCGAGTTCAAGAACCCCAAGACCGACACGTTCCGGGCCATCTTCTTCTCGGGACTTCTGTGCATGGTCTTCTTCTTCGTCATTCCCTTCGCCTTCCAGGGCTTCCTGGGGCAAGAGGGGATGCTGGCCACGGGCATCGTCGACGGCACCGGCGTGGGCGAGGCCCTGGGCTTCATGGTGGGGGCGGGGCCGCTGGTCGCGCATCTTTTCGTGATCCTGATGATCATGGCGCTGTTCCTGGCGATCATGACCGCCATGGCCGGATCGTCGCGCACGCTGTATCAGGGCGCCCGTGACGGCTGGCTGCCGAAATACCTGACCCATGTGAACGATCACGGCGCGCCGACCGGGGCGATGTGGACCGACCTTGGCTTCAACGTCATCCTTCTGGCGCTGGCCTCGGATGCGACCGGATATTTCTACGTCCTCGCCATCTCCAATGTCGGCTACATCCTGTTCAACTTCCTGAACCTGAATGCCGGCTGGATCCACCGCATCGACAGCCCGCATCTGCCGCGCCCGTGGAAGGCGCCGACCTTCCTGATCGGCCTGAACACGGTGCTGGCTTTCGTCAACGCCCTGTTCCTCGGCGCGGGCGCGAAGGTCTGGGGCTATTCCAACGCGCTGTGGTCGGGGCTGATCTTCGCCTCGTTCATCCTGCCGGTGTTCTGGTATCGCCATTACATCCAGGACAAGGGCCATTTCCCGCGCGAGGCGATGGAGGATCTGGGCCTGTCGGATCATGGCGATCTTGGCCCGCGCCGGGCCGGTTTCCTGCCCTATCTGGCGCTGATCGCCGGGGCGGCAGTGGTTCTCTGGGCCAACTGGTTCTTCCAGCTGCCGGCATGACACGACCTTCCCCGCCGCGGGCAGGCGCGCGCGGCGGGGGCATGACATATCTTAAGGGAGAGAGCGAATGACCGCATCATGGAGATTTTCGGCGCTGGCCGACCGCCACCGAGCGCTGGGTTCGGCGCTGGAAGATTGGTCGGGCATGGGCACCGCCTGGTCCTATGACGCCGATCCGGTGGCCGAATACAAGGCGATCCGCACCAAGGCCGGGCTGATGGATGTCTCGGGGCTGAAGAAGGTGCATATCACTGGCGCCGGGGCCAGCCATGTCATCGACCGCGCCACCACGCGCAATGTCGAAAAGCTGATGCCGGGCCGCGCGGTCTATGCCTGCATGCTGAACGACGGCGGCAAGTTCGTGGACGATTGCGTCATCTACCGCACCGGGCCGAACGCTTTCATGGTGGTGCATGGCTCGGGCCAGGGTTTTGAACAACTGACCATGGCCGCCGAGGGCCGCGACGTCTCGATCCGCTTTGACGACAACCTGCATGACCTGTCGCTGCAGGGGCCGCTGGCGGTGGACTATCTGGCCAAGCATGTGCCGGGCATCCGTGACCTGACCTATTTCGGGATCATGCAGACCTCGCTTTTCGGCGTGCCCGCGATGATCACCCGCACCGGCTATACCGGCGAGCGCGGCTATGAGCTGTTCGTGCGCGGCCAGGATGCCGGGATGGTCTGGGACCGTATTCTGGCCGAGGGCAAGGAGATGGGCATCATCCCCTGCCGCTTCACCACGCTCGACCTGTTGCGGACGGAAAGCTATCTGCTGTTCTTCCCCTACGACAATTCCGAGATGTATCCGTTCGACGATCAGCCCTGCGGCGATACGCTGTGGGAACTGGGCCTCGATTTCACCGTCTCGCCGGGCAAGACCGGCTTCCGCGGTGCCGAGGAACATTACCGGCTGAAGGGCAAGGAACGTTTCAAGATCTGGGGCCTGAAGCTGGAAGGCGACAAGGCGCCGGGTAATGGTGCGCCGGTCTTCCGCGATGGCAAGCAGGTGGGCGTCGTGACCCAGGCCATGCATTCGCCGCTGAACAACTGGACGGTGGCGATCGCCCGCCTGCCGGTCGATTGCGCCAATGCGGGCACCAAGCTGACCGTGCGCTGTGCCGAGCATGGCGAGATCGCGGCGACCACCTCGCCGATGCCCTTCCTTGACCCGGACAAGAAGATCCGCACCGCCAAGGGCTGAGGCCCCGGTCCGGGCGGACCCTTTCATCCTCCGCCCGGACCCGAACCGACACAAAGGCCGACCCGATGCCCTCGACCCTGTTCTCGCCCTCGATCCCCAGCCGCCCGGTCTATGCCGGGCTGGTCTCGCAGGGCTCCGCGCCCGCGCTCATGCTTGCCGATGCCGAAGGGGCGCTGGCGCTGGCCGATCTGGCTGCGCGCGACCCTGCCGTGATGGCCCGCGCCCAACTGATCTATATTCCCGCCGGATCGGACCATGCGGCCCGTCTTCAGGCCCTGAAGCCGGCGCAATTCCACCAGGCCCCCAGTTTCGCCACCGCCCTGCCGCGGCTGCGCAAGGCGCTGGTCGATGCCCATATGGGCACTGCCGTCTATCTGGCCGGGACCGAGGGGCTGATCGGTCAGGCCCTGGCCGAGGCCCTGGCCGCCGGTCTGCCGCTTGATGCCGTGCAATGCGAACATCGCGGCTCGATCGCGCGGCGGATGCAATGCGTCCATTGCAAGGGCGTGACCGAGAATGTGACCACCGATCCCTTCACCTGCTCGCATTGCGGGCTGACCCTCTTCGTCCGCGACCATTACTCGCGCCGTCTGGCGGCCTTTCAGGGCGTCTGCGTCGATGCCGAGACGCCGGGCGAAATTCCCGAGACCCAGGAGATCCGGCCATGACCGCCCGCCTTCTGCGCGTGGCCGAAGTCACGCCCCTGTCTTCGCTGATCACCCGCTTCCGCTTTGAATGCCCGGACGGCGGTACGCTGCCGCTGTTTTCGGGCGGGGCGCATGTCGTGGTGGAAATGCCGGATGACGGCGTCCTGCGCCGCAACGCCTATTCGCTGATTTCCGATCCGATGGACGGGTCGGGCTATGAAATCGCCGTGCGCCGCGACGATGCCGGGCGGGGCGGCTCGCGCTTCATGCATTCCCGCGTCGCGGTGGGCGACACGATGCGCATCGGTGCGCCGGTCAACCTGTTCTCGCTGGACCTGCGGGCGCGCAAGCAACTCCTGATCGCGGGCGGCATCGGCATCACACCCTTCCTGGCGCAATTGCGGCAACTCATGCGCCTGCAACTGCCGTTCGAGCTGCATTACGCCGCGCGCAGCCGCGAGGATGCGGCGGGTCTCAAGCTGCTGCCCGACCTGCCGCAGGTTCATTTCCACATCTCGGACGAGACGCGGCAGGTCGATCTGGACGCCATCCTGTCCTGCCAGCCCCTGGGCACGCATGTCTATACCTGCGGCCCTGCGGGCATGATCCGCGCTGTTGAAACCGTCGCCACCCGGCTGGGCTGGCCCAAGGGGGCGCTGCATTCCGAGGCCTTCCTTGCCCCGCCGCCCGGCGCCGCCTTTCAGGCGAAGCTGGCGCGCAGCGGCAAGACCATCACCGTCGGGCCGCACCAAAGCCTTCTCGAGGCGCTGGAAGCCGCCGATGTCGATCCGCCCTGGCTGTGCCGCGGCGGGGCATGCGGGCAATGCGAAACCGCCGTCCTGTCCTGCAAGGGGCAGATCCACCATCACGACCACTGGCTGTCCGACGCCGAGAAAGCCTCTCAGACGCGGATCATGCCCTGCGTCTCGCGCTTTCAGGGCGACGAGCTGATCCTTGACCGATAGGGGGTGCCATGACCATCCGGTTCAACGACGAGACCTTCCGCGACGACTATACCTTCCGCAACTCGCCCGAGGCGGTGCGGCGCTTTCCTTTTCCCTTCGATCAGGACAGCTACATGTATTCCGTCAATATCGAGCCGCATCGCCGCGGCCAGGCGGGATCGGTCTTCCAGCATCGCTTCGATGTGGATGAACATTACATCGCCGAGATGCGCGATCGCGAGATCACGCTGAAGGACGATCCGCTGCGCTGCCAGTCGCTGCCGCATATGGAACTGGCCGGCTGGGATTTCCTGGAACTGGTGATGACCTGCAAGGCCGAGGATTACCCCGACCTGTTCAGCCTGACCCGCGACGGCGACCGCTGGCACTGGATCAACAGGCCCTTGGGGATAGAGCAGAAATTCACCTTCCTTGACGCCACCACCCTGCCTTGCGGGCCGATGGAATACATCACCCGCCAGACCCAGGGCGACCACGCGCTTCTGGATCAGCGCGACGGCAATCTGTGGCTGGATGCCGGGATGATCACCAGCCAGGCCGACTGGTCGCTGGATTTCGACATCGGCATGAACTTCTTCGAATGGCACGCGCCGGTGCCGAAAGCGGCCGAGATGGGGGTGTTCCAGCGCGCGCTGAAATTCCTTCTGAACCTGCAGCAGGGCGCGCCGGTGCGGCGGCTGAACTGGACCATGACAGTCAATCCGCGGCTGGATACCAGCCCCGAGAATTATCACAAATGGGGCCCGGAAAAGCGCACGCTGACACCCGAGACAGTTGGCGAGAAGCAGTTTCTGCGTGTCGAATTGCAGACGCTGTGGCGGTTGCCGCGGTCGAACGCCATTGTCTTCCCGATCCGTTGCTACCTGTGTTCGCTGGAAGACATCGTGACCGTGCCGAAATGGGGCCGCCGCCTGCACCGTGTGTTGCGCGACCTGCCCGAAGAGCTGGCGACCTACAAGGGGTTCAGCGTCAACCGGCCGATGATCGTCGACTACCTGTCGAAATTCGACGATGGCGCGCCGACCTCGCCCGGGATCTTTCCCGACAACTGAACCGCAAGATGACTGGCCGGGATCTTCCGGCCAGTCAGGGCGGCGATTGAACCTGGTCCGGCGCTACTTCGCCGGGGGTGGCAAGGCTGAAGACGGCCACGAAGCTGGCCGGGGCCAGGGAATTTCCGACCACGAAATCGCGGGACGTGTCCGGGGTCACGACGAAAATCGCCGGGCCGGCATCGCGGATGTCAAGCTTGCCCTCGACCGCCCGCACCGCCATTTCCAGGGCCAGCCGACCCTGAAGGACGGGGGAATCCGTCGGCGCAGCCAGGATGCGGCCGCGCAGCACGCCGCGATAGACCGCATGGCTGAGATAGGTTGACACGATCGAAACATCGCCAACCAGGTTTCGGGCGCGCAGGATCGGCACGGCGGCTTCGGCCATCGGGCCGCTGCCGACCAGATAGTCGATATCCGGCATGGCCTCCAAAGCCTCTTCGACAAGCAGAACCTGCTGTTCGGTGCCGGTATCGCCGAAGCGGGTCATCACGATTTCGGCCGAGCTTTGCGCCAGGGCGGCATGAAACCCGGCCTGAATGAAATCGACCCAGCCCGCACCGTCCGGCCCGGGGAACCAGGCCACCTTCACGGCGGGGCTGCCCTTGGGATGGCGTTCGGCCAGGAACCGACCGGCCGCCGCCCCCATTTCCGCCCAGGGCACGCTGGCCCGAGCGGTGATGCCGCGCTTGTCGATATCGTTGACAGCGGCGATCACGGGTTTCAGCCGGGCAATCCTTTCGACCTCGGCGGTCAGCCCGGCATAGGACACGGTCCCCAGGATCACCGCGTCGAATTCGTCGCTGGCGCAGGCCTTGAGCTGGTCAAGCTGCCGCGCGAGGTTGGGGTAGCCACCGGCCTCGAACACGTCGAACCCCACGCCCAGGCGGCGCGCCTCTTCCACCATGCCGTAATTGACCGACAGCCAATAGGCATCCTTCATATGCGGATAGAGAATGCAGAACCGCCAGGGATGGCTTGCCCGGTCAAGCGGGGTGTAGCTGATCGGGACCGCCGGGCTCTTGTCATCAAAAGCGGTGCTGCGGGCCTCAATCTGCCACGTTTCGCCTTTGCCCTGACCCGCAACAAGAACCAAGAGCATTGCGGCGGCCAGGTATTCGCGCATCATTTCCCCTGTAGTGCGGATTCGGTCCGGGCCGCGTCTGCTGGATCTGACCCCCGGAGGCCAAGCTTGCGGAAATTCGGCTTCAAGTCGAGCCTTGGTGCCAGGCTGCTGTTCGCGATCGCGCTGATCGCGGGCTTTCCCGCGGCCACGGGCCTTTTGGGCTGGTTCGAGCTTCAGGTTGTCGCGGCGAACCAGTCGCGCGTGGTGACCGAGGCGATCCCGGCGATTTCCGAAGTGCGCGGCGTGGCCGAGGAGACAAGCCGTGTCGTCGCCGTCGCCCCCGAACTGGCCGCGGTCACAGACGAGGCGCGCCGGGCCGAACGGGCCGCGTTTCTTTTCGATCAGGCCAATGCGCTGAGGGACCGTCTGTTGTTGCAGGCGGCACAGCCCGGCGCGGCGCTGGACGATGCGCTGGCCGCCGAAACCAGGCTGCGGCAGACCCTGACCGCCATAGACCTGCTGGTGCGCCAGCGGATCAGCCTGAAGACCCGCCGCGATGCCCAGTTGGAGGCAGGCGCGGCGGCGGCGGCGGAACTGACCGAAATCGCCGACACTTTGGTGGCCAATGCCGAAATGGGCGCCTCGGCGGTGATCTCAAGCCTCTATGATATGGAACTGACCGGCGACACTGCGCCTTCGTCGCGGCTGGATACGCTGGACAAGCTGATCGAGGTCGATCTTTTCCAGATGGGGCTGATGTTCGAGCTGCGCTCGCATGCTTCGGAGACCGGGCTGCTGTTGAACCGGGTTGCCGGGGTGCGGACGCTGGCCGACCTGCAAACGCTGCATGATGATCTGGAGAAGCGCGGGCAGATCATCGCGCGCCGCCTGAACGTGGTTCAGGACCCCCGGCAGGCTGACCGCGTCCGGGTGCTTTTGCGGGTGATCGGCGCCGCTCCGGCTTTGCCGCCGGAAACCGGCGGCCTGTTCGAAACCGCCGCGCAGGAACTGGCGGTTTCAGAGCGCATCGTTCGGGCAGAAACCGAATTGCGGGCCGCTGCGCTTGCCCTTGAGGCGACGGCCTCGGCCCTGGCCGACCAGATCGAGGCCAAGGCCGTGGCGGCGGGGCAATCCTCGGCGCAGGCGATCCGCGCCACCCAGCGGCTTTATGCCTTTTCCGCCGTCATCGCGCTGGTCCTGTCTCTGGCGGTCTTGCTGTTCTATGTGCGTGGCAACCTGATCCGCAGGCTCGATAGCCTGTCCGCGCGGATGACCGGTCTGGCCAAAGGTGATCTGGGAAATCCGATCCTTGCCTCTGGCAGTGACGAAATCGCCGATATGGAAGGCGCGGTCGAGGTCTTTCGCCAGCAAGCGATCGCAAAGCTGCACCTGGCGGCCGAACGCGAGCGGAATGTCGAGGAACTGCGCCGTCACCGCAGCGATCTGCAGGCGCTGGTCGATGAGCGGACCGAGGCGCTGCGCGGCGAAGTGGCCGCCCATGATGCGGCGCGCGACCGGGCGGAAACGGCCGACCGGGCCAAGTCGGAATTCCTGGCGATGATGAGCCACGAAATCCGCACGCCGATGAACGGGTTTCTGGGGATGCTGCGCAACCTGCCGCGCAAGGGCCTGCGGCAAGAGCAGATCGCGCGGCTCGAGACGGCCCTGGCCTCGGGCAAGGGTTTGATGACCCTGCTCAACAGCATTCTTGACCATTCCAAGCTTGAACAGGGCCAGACCGCCATCGAGACCGTGGTCTTCGATCTGCGCGAGGCCCTGGCCGATATCGTCGCCCTGATGGCGCCGCTTGCCCAGGAAAAGGGCCTGCGGCTGGTGGCCGAACTGCCAACGGCGCCCATGCCGCCGCTGGAGGCGGATCTGGGCAAACTGCGGCAGATCCTGTTCAACCTGGTCTCGAATGCGGTGAAGTTCACCGAAAGCGGCGAGGTGCGCATTCAGGTGACGCATGAGGATCAGGCCGAAGGTGCAGCGCTGCTGCGCCTTGCCGTCAGCGATACGGGGCGGGGGATCGAACCCGATGCGCTGGAGCGGATTTTCGGCGCCTTCCAGCAGGAAGACCCGCAGACGGCGCGGACCCATGGCGGAACCGGCCTTGGCCTGACGATCTCGCGCCGTCTGGCGGGGCTGATGGGCGGCAGCCTGACCGTGGAAAGCCAGCGGGGGCAGGGGGCCTGCTTCACGCTGACCCTGCCCGTCGCGCTGGCGGCGGCTTTGCCGCTGGCCAGGCCCCTGCCTGCGCCCGACATGCCCTCACTGACCATTCTGGTGGTGGAAGACCATCCGGTGAACCAGGATGTCGCCAAAGGATACCTGTCGGCGCTGGGTCATCGGACAGTGATCGCCGCGACGGGCGAGGCCGCGCTGGAGCTGCTGGGATCGACCCGCTTCGACGCGGTGCTGATGGATGTCAACCTGCCCGGCATCTCCGGCATCGAGACGACCCGGCGTCTGCGCGCCATGCCCGGGCTGGAACGGCTTCCGGTCATCGGGATCTCGGCCCATGTCCAGCCGCGCGACGTAGCGGCCTGCCGCTTGGCGGGCATGGAGGACGTTGTGTCCAAGCCGATCGCACCCGAGGAACTGGCCGCCGCGCTGGAGGCCCAATGCGGCACGCGCGTCGCCGCATCGGTGCGGGAGACGCTGAAAGACCTTGGCCCCGACACGACGCGCAACCTGATCCGGCTCATGCTGGAACATCTTGCGCCGGATGTGCAGGCGCTGGTGCAGGCCATTGAACTGGACGCAAGAGACGAGGTCGAGCGGCGGGCGCATCAGCTCAAGGGGGCCGTGGGCAATTTCGATCTGCCCGACCTGTCGGAAATCCTTGCCGGCCTTTCCGGGCGCAAGGCCGCGCCCGGCCGCGGTGTTGTCGCATCGCTCAAGGCCGCAGCCGCCGCGGCGGAACGTGAACTGCTGCGGTCGCTGCGGGTTCTGGATGACGAAGCCGCGCTCAGGACAGCGGCGCAGTGAAGACATAGCCTTCGCCATGCGATGTGCCGAAGATGCGCGGCAGTTTCGGATCGTCGCCAAATTTCGCGCGCAGACGCTTGATCATCACATCCACCGTCCGCGACCCCGAGAAACCGTGGCGGTTCGTGATGCCCGCCTGAAGCCGGTCGCGGGACAGGACGACGCCGGGGTTAAGCACGAAAGTGCGCAGAAGCTCGTATTCCGCGCGGGTTAGTTGCACGCCGGCGCCATCGTCCCGCGTAACATGCCGGGCTGCCGTGTCAAAGGTGAAGCCCGCAAAATGCACCACACGGCGCGAGAACTGCCGCATCGCCGCCGTCCGGCGCAGCAGGTTCTTGACCCGCGCCAGCAGCTCGCGCCGGTTGAACGGCTTGCACACATAATCATCTGCGCCCAGTTCCAGCCCGACGATGCGGTCGATATCGTCGGTACGCCCGGACAGAAGGATGATCCCGACTTCGGATCGCGCCCGCTGTTCGCGCGTGATCTCAAGCCCGTCCTTGCCGGACAGATTGATGTCAACGATCAGCAGGTCGGGGTTTTCCTGCCCCAGCACCCTTTCGGCCGCTTCGGCCCCGGCGCAGGCGGTGATGCGATAGCCGAACCCTTCCAGATAGCCGCTCAGCGCGGCGCGTGTGACGGGGTCGTCCTCGATCACGACGATATGGGCGGCAAAGGTCATCTGATGGGCAGATCCCATGTGCGGTCCGGCTCTATTAACATTCTGTAACAACTTTTTCCAGCCCGTTCACGGCAAGGGTCTGACTCATTCACATCCCGTCCATAACCTTCCTGTCAGGAAAGCATTCGACTTTCCGGGAAAATGTCGCCGCCGCATCGCGCGCGACCACAACAGGGATCGAAACACATGCACAGAACGACCAGACTGCTGCTTGCTACGGCGGCCATCGCGCTGTCCTCGCCCGCCTGGGCCGAGGATTCCTCGGACCCGATCATCATCCCGATTCACAACTGGTCCAGCCAGATCGTCATGTCGAACGTGGTCGGCCAGATGTTCGAAAGCATGGGCAATGCGGTCGAATATGTCTCGACCGACAGCCAGGCGGTGTATGAGGCGATCCGCCTGGGCGATGCGACCCTAGAGGTCGAAGTCTGGGAAGGCGCATTCGGCAAATCGTTCCGCGCCGCGCTTGACAAGGGCGGGATCGAAGACGTCGCCACCCACAGCGCGATCACCCGGGAAGACTGGTGGTATCCGGCCTGGACGAAAGAGGCCTGCCCCGGCCTGCCGGACTGGAAGGCGCTGAACGACTGCGCAGCGCTGTTCGCCACGCCGGAAACCGGCGACAAGGGGCGCTTTCTGGGCGGTCCGGTCGACTGGCTGAAGCATGACCAGGAAAAGGTCGATGCCCTGAGCATGAACTTTGTGGTGGTGAATGCCGGTTCGGCCGCAGCACTCTGGGCCGAGATCGCCGCCGCCGAGAAATCGAAGACGCCGATCGTTCTGTTCAACTGGACGCCGAACTTCGCCGAAGCCGTCTGGCCGGGCGAGTTCGTCGAATTTCCCGCCTGGGAAGAGGGCTGCGATACCGATCCGGCCAAGGGGCCGATCCCGGACAAGACCTTCGATTGCGGCAACCCGGCCAATGGCTATCTGAAGATCGCGGCCTGGGACGGGATGAAGGACAAATGGCCGGCCGCCTATGCCACCTTGCAGAAGGTGACGTTCACCAACGCCCAGATCGCCGAGATGGCCAAGCTGGTCGATGTCGACGGGATGGAACCCGAGGATGCCGCAGCCAAATGGCTGGCGGACAACGAAGCTGTCTGGAAACCCTGGACCGAATGAGCCCTGATCCCCCGCTTTGCCGCGGGGGGCAAGCCTTTTTGTCGCCCGGGCCTCGGCGCCCGGGTGGCCCCAGCCATCGGAGCCCGTTCGTGACGACAGATGACCCCGTGATTTCCTGCCGCAATGTCTGGAAGGTCTTCGGTCCCCAGACCGATCAGCTTGCCTCCCGACTGACACCGGCGACGACGCCAGAGGATCTGCGCGCCTCTGGCCATATCGCCGCAGTGCGCAATGTGTCGCTGGAGGTGCGGCGCGGCGAAATGCTGGTGGTCATGGGTCTGTCCGGCTCGGGCAAGTCGACGCTGATCCGCTGCCTCGCGCGGCTTCTCGACATCACGGCAGGCGCGGTGATCGTCGAGGGGCGCGACATCGGCACGCTTTCGGAACACGAATTGCTTGCTCTGCGCCGCGAGAAAATGGGGATGGTGTTCCAGAGCTTCGGCCTGTTGCCGCATCGCACCGCGCTGGAGAATGTCGCCTTTCCGCTTGAGATGCGGGGACAGGACCGCGCGTCGCGCCTGGCGCGGGCGCAAGACATGCTCGCGCTGGTCGGCCTGAAGGGGCGCGAAGGATATTTTCCAAAGGAACTTTCCGGCGGCCAGCAACAGCGCGTCGGCATCGCCCGCAGCCTGGCGGTCGAGCCGGACATCTGGTTTCTTGACGAGCCGTTCAGCGCCCTTGATCCGCTGATCCGGCGCGAGATGCAGGATGAATTCCTGCGCCTGAAAGACATGCTCGCCAAGACCATCGTCTTCATCACCCATGACTTCGACGAGGCCCTGCGGCTGGCCGACCGCATCGCGATCATGAAGGATGGCGCGGTTGAGCAGATCGATACGCCCGAGCGCATCGTCCTGTCGCCTGCCACGCCCTATGTGGCCAAGTTCACCGAGGCGATCGACCGGGCGCGCGTGATCCGGGCCGGTGTTCTGGCCAGCCCGCTGAAGGGCCGGACCGTCCTGGGCGACGCCCTGCCCGCGGGCGAGACGCTGCACAACCTGGCCCGCCGCATCCTGGCCGATGACCGGAACCTGATCCCCCTGTCCGACCAGGGGCGCATCACCGGCCTGCTGGATCGCGGGGCCGCGCTTGACCTTCTGCTGGGGCCTTCGGCATGACCGTGAACATCGCCTCCCGACAGACCCCGGCGCTCGATGGCCGCCGGATCTCGCAGTTCCTGCTGCTGGCCGCGCTGGCGCTGGTGGCCTTCAGGCCGTTTCTGCCCGATGCCCTCATCCGCTGTCCCGATGCGCTGATCCTGCCCTTTGCCGACTGGATCAACGCGGCCTTCGCCTTCGCCCGCGACGAGCTGGGCCTGATGGCGATCACCAGGGCCTTTTCAGATGCCGTTTCCTTCTGTCTCGATGTGACAGGCAACCTGCTGTACGGCAAATCGCGCTGGCCCAATATCGGGCCGATTCCCTGGATCGTCATCGCCACCACGGCCGCCGTTGCCGGCTATGCCCTGTCCGGCTGGGGTCTGGCGGCGCTTGCCGGCGGCACCTTCACCTGGATCGCGGTGATGGGCCAATGGAAATGGGCGATGGAAACGCTGTCGGTGATCGTTGTCGCGGCGCCCCTTTCGGTCATGCTGGGAATGGCTCTGGGCATCCTGGCCTGGCGCTCCCGGCTGGCCGAGCGGATCCTCAGCCCCATCCTCAACATCGCGCAATCCCTGCCGCATTTCGCCTACATGATCCCGGTCGTCGTCTTCATCGGCGTCGGTCCCAAGGCCGGGGCCATCGTGACGGTGATCTTCTCGGTCCCGCCGATGATCCGGCTGACCCTGCTGGGCCTGCGCAGCGTTCCGCCCGAGATCGTCGAAAGCGGCAAGATGAGCGGCGCCAGCCGGTTGCAACTGATGACCCGCGTCCGGCTGCCCGCCGCGCGCACCCAGCTTCTGATCGGGGTCAATCAGGTGATCATGCAAAGTCTGGCTATGGTGGTTCTGGCCAGCTTCATCGGGATGCCCGGGCTGGGACAGAAACTGCTTCAGCTTCTCCAGGCGCTCAAGATCGGCCTTTCGGTCGAGATCGGTATCACCATCGTTCTGCTGGCCATCCTGCTGGACCGGATGTCCAAGGCCTGGGCGGTCAAGCAGCCCGAACATGTCGTGGGCACGTCCTGGCTTGCCCGCCATCGCATTCGGGCGATCTGGCTGGCGCTGACGGGGCTGGGCTTCGCGCTCGCATGGATCTCTCCCTACTTTGTCCAGGTCGAGCGCAATCAGGCCCTCAGCCTGGCGGCCCCGCTCGATGCGATGGTCGGCTGGCTGATCGAGGTGATCGACCCCGCCGCCGACGCGCTGCGCGCCTTCCTCATCGGCTGGGTGCTCATCCCCCTGCGCAGCGCCTTTCTCTGGCTGCCAAGCACGGCGGTCCTGTTGGCCATTGCGGGGCTGGGCTGGCGGCATGGCGGCTGGCGCTCGGCCCTGATCTGCCTTGGCTTCGTTCTGCCCATCGCCCTGTCGGGCTGGTGGGACCGGGCGATGATCACGGTCTACACCGTCGTCTTCTCCGTCTTTTTGGCGCTGCTGATCGGGGTGCCGCTTGGGCTGATCGGGGCGGCGAACGATGCCCGCGCCCGCCGCTTCCTTCTGGCCTGCGACACGGTCCAGACCTTTCCCAGCTTCATCTACCTGATCCCGGTGATCATGCTCTTCGGCGTGAACGATGTCGCGGTCGTCGCGGCGGTCATCGTGGTCGCCGCCGTGCCGATCGTCCGCTACACGATTGAGGGCCTGCGCGGCGTTCCGTCCGAGATCGTCGAAGCGGCCCAGATGTCCGGGGCCAGCCCGATGCAGCTTCTTCTGCATGTGAAGGCGCCGCTGGCGGTGCCGACCCTGCGCGTCGGGGCGAATCAGTCGGTTATGTTCGCGCTGTTCATGGTGATCATCGCGGCCTTCATCGGCACCCAGGACCTCGGTCAGGAAATGCAGCGGGCGCTGTCATCGACCGATGTCGGCAAGGGCCTGGTGCTGGGCCTGGCCGTCGCCTTCATCGGCCTCCTGGCCGATCATCTGCTGAAAAGCCCTGGCCACAGGGCAGAGCCCTGACAAAGTCCGGCCCCTGACAAAGCCAGGGGCCGGATAATTTCCCAAATCCAGATCCTCCGGGCTCCGTGCGGAGCGAAGGCCCTGGCGATTCCGATGCGGCTTTGACGCCTTACGCGGTCAGGCCTTCTGGTTCTGGGAGGTGGTTTGCGCGGCATGCGGCGGTGAGGGTATTGGCGAGGAGGCAGGCGATGGTCATGGGTCCGACGCCGCCGGGGACGGGGGTGATGGCGCCTGCGACCTTTGCGGCGCTGGCGTAATGGACGTCGCCGACGAGCTTGCCCTTGCCGTCGCGCTCGATGCGGTTGATGCCGACATCGATCACGGTGGCGCCGGGCTTGACCATTTCGCCGGTGATCATCTCGGGCCGGCCGACGGCGGCGACCAGGATATCGGCGCGGCGGCAGGTCTCGGCCAGGTCCTTCGTCCGGCTGTGCGCGATGGTGACGGTGCAGCTGTCGCCCAGAAGAAGCTGCGCCATCGGCTTGCCGACGATGTTCGAGCGCCCCACCACCACGGCGTTCAGCCCGGCGAGCGTGCCGTGATGGTCGCGCAGCATCATCAGGCAGCCCAAGGGCGTGCAGGGCACCATCGACTTCTGCCCGGTGCCCAGCAGCCCGACATTCGAGATATGGAAGCCGTCGACATCCTTGGCCGGGTCGATGCGGTTGATCACCAGTTCCGAATTCAGATGCCTGGGCAGGGGCAGCTGCACCAGGATGCCATGCACCGCCGGATCGGCGTTCAGCCGGTCGATCAGCGCCAGAAGATCGGCCTCACGGGTCTCGGCGGGCAGGCGGTGTTCAAAGCTCGCCATGCCGACCTCGACGGTCGAGGCATGCTTGTTCCTGACATAGACCTGGCTCGCGGGGTCCTCGCCCACCAGCACCACGGCCAGGCCCGGCGTGAGGCCGTTCTCCTCGGCCAGCCGCGCCACATGGGCCGCCACCTGCGCCCGCACCCGGGCCGCGAATTCCTTGCCGTCGATCACCTTGGCGGTCATGTCACCTCTCCTCAGACTGCGGCCGCGAAGGCCATGCGGTAATGGTCCATCTGCAATGCCGTCGCCAGCACGGCATTCTTCATCAGCGTCGCCACCGTCACCGGCCCGACCCCGCCGGGCACCGGGGTGATCCAGCCCGCCACTTCGGCGCAGCTGGCGAAATCGGCGTCGCCGACGGTCTTCCCGTCCACCCGGTTGATGCCGATATCCACCAGCGCCGCGCCCGGCTTCAGCATCTCGCCGCGCACGAGGCCCGGCTTGCCCACCGCCACGAAGACGGCATCGGCCGCCCGGCTATGCACCGCGACCTGGCGCGTCATGTGGTGGCAGACCGTGACCGTGGCGCCGAGGCCCATCATCAGGAAGGCGATCGGCTTGCCGACGATCTCGGAATGCCCGATCACGCAGACATCCAGGCCTTCCATCTTCAGGGGCAGGGTCTTGAGGATCTCGACCGCCGCCACCGCGGTGCAGGGGCCGAGGCTCAGGTCATTGTAGACGATGTTGCCGATCGAGGCAGGATGCATCCCCTCGACATCCTTCATCGGATGCACCGCCTTCTGCAGCGCCTTGACCGGGATATGGCCGGGCAGCGGGCGCTGGATGATGATGCCATTGACGCGCGGGTCGGCGTTCAGCCCGGCCAGAACGCCCTGCAATTGCTCGAGGCTGATCGTCTCGGGATAGGTCCGCGCCTCGAAGCCCAGGCCCGCCGCTTCCGCCGACTTCTGCTGGTTGCGGACATAGAGTTCCGCCGCCGCCCCGTCGCCGACCGAGATCGACACCAGCCGCGGCGCCCAGCCGAGCGCGGCCAGCCGCTCCGCCTCTGCCTTCGTCTCCTCCCGCATCCGGGCGGCGATGGCCTTGCCGTCAATCAGCGTCGCGCTCATGCGTCCTGTCTTCCTTGATCGGGCGCAGGGTATGCGCCTCGTAGCGATAATAGCGAAACAGCGCCGTCCGAGGGTACTTCAGGACCCAGAAAGCCAGCGCAAGACTTCCGACAAGAAGGGGGCCGCCAGCACGACCCGCCGGAGCAAAGAAGAAACTCGCTCCAGCCGTCACCGCGACAAGGACGATAGCTGAAATGGCAACCAGTGCGAGCGCCAGAGCCACCTCCAACTACCTTCCGCCAGGCCTGCCGTGGTGCGTGGCCACCCGTCAGCCCTTGCGCAGACTGTCCGGTCCAAGCCTGCTTTCCTCGCGCGCGATCGACCAGTCGATCAGCCGGCGCCACAGCTTCTCCACCAGATCGGGCGGCAGGCCGTAGCTCTCGGCATGGCGGCGGACATTCGCCACCACTTCCTCGACCCGGGCCTCGATCCGTGCCGGCAGGTCGACCCCGGCCTTGATCTCGGCCGCCCGGTCGATGAACCCGGCCCGTTCGGCGAAGAGCCGGACAAGGTCGTCGTCCAGCCGGTCGATCTCGGCCCGGATCTCGGCCATGGTCGTGCAATCCGCGGGCTTCCGCATCCGTCCCTCCCGTTCAGGCTGCCCCCCGAGATAGGGGGACAGCCCGGATAGGGCAATGCGACCGGTTAGAACAGCCCCTCGACATGGCCCTCGTCATTGAGGCGGATCACTTCCGCGCTCGGCACCTTGGGCAGGCCCGGCATGGTCATGATCTCGCCGCAGATCGCGACGATGAACCCCGCCCCGGCCGAGAGCCGCACTTCGCGCACCGGCACCGAATGGCCCGTCGGCGCGCCGCGGACATTCGGATCGGTGGTGAAGCTGTACTGGGTCTTGGCCATGCAGATCGGCAGATGGCCATAGCCCGCCGCTTCCCAGGCCTTGAGCTGGTCGCGGATCGACTTGTCGGCGATCACCTCATCGGCATGGTAGATGCGCTTGGCGATGGTCTCGATCTTCTGGAAGAGACCCATCTCGTCGGGGTAGAGCGGCGCGAAATTCGCGGTGCCGCCCTCGGCCAGCGCCACCACCTTCCGCGCCAGATCCTCGATCCCCGCGCTGCCATTGGCCCAGTGCTTGCACAGGATCGCCTCGGCGCCCTGTTCGGCGACATAGGCCTTCACGGCGGCCACTTCGGCATCAGTGTCGGAATAGAAGTGGTTGATCGCCACCACCACCGGCACGCCGAAGGATTTGACATTGGCGATGTGGCGGCCAAGGTTCGGGCAGCCCTTCTTGACCGCATCGACATTCTCGGTGCCGAGATCGGCCTTGGCCACGCCGCCATTCATCTTCATCGCCCGCACCGTGGCGACGATCACCGCGGCACTGGGCTTCAGCCCCGCCTTGCGGCATTTGATGTCGAAGAACTTCTCGGCGCCCAGATCGGCGCCGAAGCCCGCTTCGGTGACCACATATTCGCCCAGCTTCAGCGCGGTCTTGGTCGCGATGACCGAGTTGCAGCCATGGGCGATATTGGCGAAGGGCCCGCCATGCACGAAGGCGGGGTTGTTCTCCAGCGTCTGCACCAGATTGGGCTGCATCGCATCCTTCAGAAGCACCGTCATCGCGCCATCGGCCTTGATGTCGCGGCAATAGATCGCCTTCTTGTCGCGGGTATAGGCCACGACAATGTCGCCCAGACGCTTCTGCAGATCCTCGAGATCCTTCGACAGGCAGAGGATCGCCATGACTTCCGAGGCCACCGTGATGTCGAACCCGGTCTGGCGCGGGAAGCCGTTCGACACCCCGCCCAGATTGACCACGATGTCGCGCAGCGCGCGGTCGTTCATGTCCATCACGCGCCGCCACACCACGCGCCGGGCGTCGATCTGCAGCTCGTTGCCCCAGTAGATATGGTTGTCGATCATCGCCGACAGCAGGTTATGCGCCGAGGTGATGGCGTGGAAATCGCCGGTGAAATGCAGGTTCATCTCTTCCATCGGCACGACCTGGGCCATGCCGCCGCCCGCGGCCCCGCCCTTCATCCCGAAATTCGGCCCCAGCGAGGCCTCGCGGATGCAGATCACAGCCTTCTTGCCGATCCGGTTCAGCCCGTCGCCAAGACCCACCGTCGTCGTCGTCTTGCCCTCGCCCGCAGGCGTCGGGTTGATCGCCGTCACCAGCACCAGCTTGCCATCCGGACGACCCTCAAGGCTGCGGATGAACTCCTGGCCTACCTTCGCCTTGTCATGACCGTAAGGCAGCAAATGCTCCGCAGGAATCCCAAGCTTCGACCCAATCTCAAGGATCGGACGCTTCCGCGCCTCACGCGCAATCTCAATATCAGTCTTGAATGCCATGTCTTGCTCCTCCCCGGGGCGGTGAAGTTCCCTTTGCGACGTGATAGCGGGCGCCAGCCCGGCCCAAAGGGCGGTTTGCGACCTTCCGGGCCGAAATGCGCCAGTGCTGCCGGGCGGCCAAAGCGGTCATGGCGCCCAGGCGCGCTGATCGGAGGCAAAGAGGCGCAGCCGGTCGCCCCGGCGCAGCACGCCCGCGCGCTCGACCCAGGCGGTGACCCCGCGCTTGCCCTTGGCCGCGGATTTGAAGGCTTTGCCCTGCCCGCCCGTCGCCTTGACCATGGTCACGGCCGGCTGCTGGCAGGGCATGTTCTCCATGTCCACCACCAGCGTCACGCCATCGGGCCCCTGAAGGCGGCTCGAGGGCGGCAGATAGGTGAAATCGGGCAGGCCGGAAATCACCACGCTCGCGCCCAGCCAGGCCGGGTCCAGCCGGTCCATGCCCAGGGTCGCCGCCACTTCGGCCAGTTCCTCGGCCGAAACGAGGCTGAGCTGGCGGGAATTGCGGATCTCGGTGTCCAGCGGGTGCAAGGCCCGGACCCGGGTGCAGGAGGGCCGGGTCAGCCCGGCGTGAATCTCTTCGGCATAGCCCGCCAGCGAAAGCGGCATCTCCTCGACCTCCTCGCCGAAAATCTCCAGCTTCTCGACCGGACGGCGCTGGGTGCCAAGCCAGGTTACGGTGCCGTAATAGTCGGTCGGTTTCAGTGCGGGCATGTGTCAGGGCCTTTGCAAGATCAGGAACAGGCGGCGGAACGGAAACAGCGCCCCGCCGGAAGGCAGCAGGGGATAAACCTGCATCAGGGAGTCATCGTAAGCCGCAGTCAGCGCCGCCGCCTCTGCGTCAGAAAGTCGCTCCAGAACAGGCCGCATCGCGGTGCTTTCGGTGAAGCGGCGTACTGGATGACTCTGGTCGGCAGGTGCAAGCTCTTGCAGATACTCGCTTTCCCAGATCGAAACGCTGCCCAGTGGCGATAGAATGCGCCAGTAGTCGTCGGGCGCGGCAACCGGGGCTGTGTAGGGGCCGGGCGGGAAACGGTCGGGGAAAAGCCGGGTCGCGACCTCGCGGATCAGCGCATGGGAGGGCGCGAAATGGTTGCGCGGCATCTGCACCGCCAGCACGCCGCCCGGCGCCAGGAACCCGGCCAGACGCGGCAGCAGCACCTCATGCCCGCCGAGCCATTGCAGCGCCGCGTTCGAGAAGATCAGCGCGGGCGACCGCGCGGGCGCCCAGGTCGCGATATCGGCCAGCATCTTGGCATCATAGCCCTCGGCCCGGGCCAACATGGCGGCGCTGGCATCGACACCCAGCAGCACCCGGCCCGGAAACCGCGCCTTCAGCGCCCCGGCCACCGCCCCATCGCCGCAGCCAAGATCGATCACCTCACCTGCGGGCAGACCCGGCACCTGCGCCAGAAGGTCCAGCGCCGGGCGCAGGCGCAGGCCGCGAAAGGCGGAATAGAGTGCGGGACTCCAATCGCTCACAGCCATTTCTTCCAGCGGAAGAACAGCCAGGGCAGCACGGCCGAGACCAGCATGGCCACCAGTGCCATCGGATAGCCCCAGCTCCAGCGCAGCTCGGGCATAACATCGAAGTTCATGCCATAGATGCTGGCGATCAGCGTCGGCGGCAGGAAGACGAAGGCCACGACCGAGAACAGCTTGACGATGTCGGATTGCCGGATGTTGATCACGCCCAGCGTCGCATCCAGCTGGAAGCGGATCTTCTCGGCCTGGGCCGAGGCGACCTCGCGCAGCGATTTCAGATCCTGCAACAGCGATTTGAGCTGCGTCTTCTCCAGCCCCGCCAGCAGCGGATGCACGCCCTGCAGGCCCGGCACAGCCAGCGCGTTCAGCATCCGCATCACGGTGGCCAGGCTTTCCTTGACCTTGCCGTTCAGGTCTTCGGCCCGGCCGATCCGTTGCAGCACCAGGCTCAACCGCTCGCTCTGGCTGGCCGGGCGGTTGCTGTCAAAGATGTTGCGCGACAGCGCATCCAGCTTGCGCGCCTCGCCCTCCAGCACATCGGCCAGCCGGTCCACCACCGATTCCATCAGCCCGAGCAGCGCGTTGACGCCGCAATTCAGCGCCGTGTCATGCCGCGCCGCCCAGTCGGCGAAGAACTTGAACGAACCGGGATGGTGGTAATGCACCGTCACCAGCCGGTCCTGCATCAGGACGAAGGTGACAGGGCCGATATCATAGCTGGTCTCGCCCTGTCCCGGCGGGCGCGTCGCCAGAACCTGCGCGGTCAGGAACAGCACGCCCCCCTCGACATAGACCCGCGACGAGGCCTCGATCTCCTGCATGTCCTCGCGGGTCGGGATGCCGATGCCCAGCGCCGCCTCGACCGCGTCTTCCTCGGCCGCGGAGGGATGCTCCAGGTCAATCCACAGCGCCTCGCGCAGGCTTTGCGCGTTCAGGTCCAGTGGCACAAGCCGCGCCCCTTGCGCGCGATAGGCGGTGATCATCGGGGCCTCCGGCTTTGGCTCGGCGGGATGCTAGCCGCAGGCGCGGGAAAGAAAAAGCCCCGCCGGGGCGGGGCGGCGCGCCGGGAGCTTATGCTCAGTTTGAGCGAGGATTGCAGGCTTTCCGCGCTAGCCTTGACTTCGCCGGTCCTTATCCCGAACGTTCGCTTGAAAGGCGAGAGGGTTCAGAGTGCCGAGAGACAATTTTCGTTGGGAATGCCATGATCAGTATTTGACCAAAGTAGCTGATATCAGTGCCGCTTCAAAAACTGTCCTGTTTTACCGCGAACGAATGTCCCATCAGGGGATCGGGAAGAATACTTGGATTGAGCGGCTAGGTGCCCGAATGGTCAATCAGGAATTTCTCGGCGAAATATCAGAGCTGGGGAGGTTGACGGAACTCAAGCTGGAAGATGTCTCTGCTCATGATCTTGGCCCAATACACAGATTGAGAGAATTGCGGCTGCTTAAGCTCCGAAACGTATCGAGCATAAAGAATTTTGAGGTCGTTCTTCAGCTTCCGAAGCTCGAAGCCCTCTACCTCGAAAACGCAAGGCATCTTCACACTGCGGACTTTCTTGTGGGTCTGCAGCATATACGCCGGCTGGGGATAGAAGGCGGCATGTACAAGCATCAAAGGTTAGAAAGTCTCGCTCCGGTTGCAAGGCTCGAGGGCCTGGAGGAGCTCTACTTGGCTTCTGTTACTCTAAGGGACAAGATTCTTTCGTACCTCGCCCATCTCCCGCGCCTTGCAGTCCTACACTGTGCAAGGTTTGCACCAAAATCTGAGTTCGACAATTTAAGAAACCTCATGCCCAACCTCGAATGCCACTGGTGCGACAACTTTCAGATTACTTCCTGATTGGATTGATGTGACAGCGCGCACCTCGTTTATCTTGGCGTAGCTGACGCTATGCGTCAGAGTTTTTTGCATGCGGCCTACATATGAAAAGCCCCGCGCGATGGCGGGGCTTTTCGGATCACAAAGGCGCCGGTTCCGGCTCCGGTCCGGGCTTCGGCTTGCGCGGACGCCGGGTCTTCGGGATCGCCGCCACCGAAGGCGCGCCGCCGCCGGGGGCTGCCGGTGTGTCGGCATCGTCGCCCGTGCCCAGCTTCTCGCCCGCGATGACCTTGCGGATCTCGTCGCCGGTCAGGGTTTCATATTCCAGCAGACCCTTGGCCAGCCGCTCCCAATCCTCTTGCCGTTCGATCAGGATCTTGCGGGCGGTCTCATAGCCCTCATCGATCAGGCGCTTCACTTCCTGCTCGATCGCGCGCTTGGTCTCGGCCGAAACCGAGAAGCCGCCGGTATTGCCCTGATAGCCCTCGGCCGCCTCGGCATAGTCGATATTGCCGACCACATCCGACATGCCCCAGCGCAACACCATGGCCCGCGACAGGGCCGATGCCTGCTGGATATCGCCCGACGGTCCGTTCGACACGGCTTCCGCGCCGTATTTCAGGATTTCCGCCGCCTTGCCCGCCATGGTCATGGCGATGCGCTGCTCGCATTGATCCTTGTGCCAGTTCAGACGGTCCATTTCCGGCAGGGACATGACCATGCCCAAGGCACCGCCGCGCGGGATGATCGTCGCCTTGTAGACCGGGTCGCATTTCGGCAGCGACATGCCCACGATGGCATGGCCGGCCTCGTGATAGGCGGTCATTTCCTTTTGCTCGGGCGTCAGCACCATGCTGCGGCGCTCGGCCCCCATCATCACCTTGTCCTTGGCGTTCTCGAAATCGTCCATCGTCACGAAGCGACGGCCCACGCGCGCGGCCATCAGCGCCGCCTCGTTCACCAGGTTCATCAGATCGGCGCCCGAGAAACCGGGCGAGCCGCGGGCGATGGTGCGCAGATCGACATCCGGCCCCAGCGGCACCTTGCGGGCATGGACCGACAGAATCTTCTCGCGGCCCTTGATATCCGGGTTCGGCACATGGATCTGGCGGTCGAACCGGCCCGGGCGCAAGAGCGCGGGGTCCAGCACGTCCTTGCGGTTGGTGGCGGCGATGATGATGACACCCTCATTCGCCTCGAACCCGTCCATTTCGACCAGCAGCTGGTTCAGGGTCTGCTCGCGCTCGTCATTGCCGCCGCCGATGCCGACACCACGCGCCCGGCCCACCGCGTCGATTTCGTCGATGAAGACGATGCAGGGGGCGTTCTTCTTGGCCTGTTCGAACATGTCGCGCACTCGGCTGGCGCCGACACCCACGAACATTTCAACGAAGTCCGAGCCGGAGATGGTGAAGAAGGGCACGCCCGCCTCGCCCGCGATGGCGCGGGCCAGAAGAGTTTTACCCGTGCCGGGCGGGCCGACCAGAAGCGCGCCTTTCGGGATCTTGCCGCCCAGGCGGCTGAATTTCTGCGGGTTGCGCAGGAATTCGACGATCTCCTCCAGCTCTTCCTTGGCCTCGTCGATGCCCGCCACATCGTCAAAGGTGACGCGGCCGTTCTTCTCGGTCAGTAGTTTCGCCTTCGATTTGCCGAACCCCATGGCGCCACCGCGCCCGCCGCCCTGCATCCGGTTCATGAAATAGATCCAGACCCCGATCAGCACGAGGAAGGGCAGGAAGGTCATCAGCAGGGACATGAAGCCCGATTGCTGCTGCGGCGTGACCTGCACGTCGATGCCCTTGGCGATCAGCTTGTCGGTCAGCATCTCGCCATCGGGCTTGACCGTGCTGTAGGTCGCATTGTCCGTGCCCTTGATCGTCACCCGCTCGCCATCCAGCGTCACCGCAGCGACCTTGCCGGCCTCAACCTGCTGGATGAATTCCGAATAGGACAGATTGCGCGCGTTCAGCGTTGCCTGGCCACCCGAGAACAGGTTGAAAAGCGCCAGGATCAACAGCAGCAGGACGACCCAGAAGGCGATGTTGCGTGCGTTGTTCACATGAGACTCCCGTAACGGCCCGCGCAGGCGCTATCGCCTTCGGGCTTTGGCTCCAAGATAGTCAATCGCGGGCCGGGTTCAATGCGATAAGAGTTAAGACTGGAAAGAGGGCGCGCATGTCGCAGCAAACCCGCCCGAAAGCCCGGCACAGGGGGCGGCAATCAGCCGCTCGCCGCGCCAGACCGCAGGCGTGACCTCCAGAATGCCGCGCGCAAGCCCCGTATCGCGCCAGCCGGGGCAGTGCCGCAGGCCCGCAGCCCCCAGGGCGCGCACCTCGTCCCCGCCCTGCCACGGCCCCGCCACCGTCCAGCGTCCGTCCCAAAGCGCGCCGGGCAGCGCCACAAGCCCCGCCACCGCCCGCATCTCGCGCCGGAAGATAGCTTCTTCTCCGTTGGCCGAGACCAGCGTGCCGCGCAGGGTGGCCTTGCCACCCGCCGACAGCACCCAGAAAATCCGGTTCAACTCGGCCTCGCGCGGCGGATAACCCGGCCCGGTCAGCGCGCGCAGCGCCTGAAGCGCCAGCCGGCGCTGGATCTCCATCGGCGCGCGCAGGAATTCCGCGCGGTCCAGCAGCACCGCCCCCGCCCGCTCGGAGACGCAGCGCCGCGCCGCCTCCGCCGTCGCGGTTTCCAGCGCCGTGCGCGCCATGTCCAGATGATCCGCCACCGCCGCCAGCCTGGCCACGGTGATGCCCAGGGGCTTCAGCGCCTTCAGCGCCCGCCGCGCCCGGACCCGGGTGAAAGCCTCGTTCTCGTTCGACGGATCGTCGATCCAGCCGATGCCCTGCCCGGTCAGATAGTCGCGCAGGGCCTGGCGCGGGATGTCCAGCAGGGGCCGCCCGAAGGCCACCCCGCCTTCGCGAAACGCGTGCCGCATGCCCGACAGCCCGTCGACCCCCGCGCTGCGCGACAGGCCCATCAGCACCGTTTCCGCCTGGTCATCCGCCGTATGACCCAGCACGACATGGCAGATCCCGCGTCGAACGGCCCAATCCGACAGCAGCACCAGCCGCGCCCGCCGCGCCCGGTCCATCAGATTGCCCGGACCCTGCGGATCGGCCCAGCGCAGCACCTCATGCGGGATTCCCCGGTCGCGGCACAGCGCCGCGACCTGACGCGCCTCATCCGCCGCCTCGGGGCGCAGCCCATGGTCGACCGTCGCCGCCTCGACCCGCCAGCCCGCCCGTGGCGCCACCCGCTGCATCAGATGCAGAAGGGCGAGGGAATCTCCCCCGCCCGAAACAGCGACTCCGATGATGGATGGCCGGTCCCAGGCAAAGGCCTGACCGGCCGCCGCCAGAAGCGCCGCCTCGTCTACTGGCACCCCAGCCCCTGCATGGCGATCGGTGCCTGCGTCGCGGCCGGCGTGCCGGGATATTGCGTCGCGACTTCGTTCAGCGTCACGCAGGCCTCGGGCACCTGGCCCAGCGTGCCCAGCGCCTGACCCAGCTTCAAAAGCGCATCCGGGGCGAACTGGCCCTGCGGATCGCTGGAATAGCTGTCCAGATAGGCCCGCGCCGCATTGGCCGTCTCGCCCAGCGAGGTCAGCGCCTCGCCGCGCAGGAAATGCGCCTCGGGGATCAGCGGCCCGCCAGGATAGGATTGGGCATAGGCCGCAAAGAGCTGTTCAGCACGGCGAAAGTCACCTTGACCGAGCACCCCCTTGGCCCGGTCGAAATCGTCTTTTTCTGCAACGGCAAGTTCAGGTCCGGTCCCGGCGGCGGGCGCCGTCGGGGTAGCGGGGGCCGCAGGCGTGGCGGCGGCGGCGGCGCCCCCGCCCAGGGTCGGCGTCGCGGGCATGGCCATCGGGTCGCAACCCGGCGTCTGCTCGCAGAGCCGGAACTCGATATCACCGATCCGGTTGGTGCCATCGGCCACGACCTTGTTCAGCCGCAGCTCGATCTCTTCGGCCCGCGCGGTCAGGCGCGACAATTCGGCCTCGATCGAATCCATCCGCGCCAGCGCATCCGCGCCTCCCACCGCCGCCGATGCGCCCGAGGCCACGGTCTCGGCCTTGAGCGCGTTGAACTCGGCGGCAAGCTGGGCAAGCTCGACCTTGATATCGGCCAGGGTCTCGGCCCGCGCCGGGGCGCTCAGCCCCAGCGTCAGACCCAGAAGAACCGCAGGCGCAAGGCGCGGAAACCGGCGCATGGGATCAGACCCCCGCGCCCGCCGAAAGCACCGTCACGGCGCGGCGGTTCTTCGAGTAGCAGGCCTCGTCCGAGCAGATCTCGAGCGGGCGTTCCTTGCCATAGCTGATCGTCTTCATCCGCGCCGCGGCCACGCCCTGCGAGACCAGGAACTGCTGGACCGAGGCCGCCCGGCGCGCGCCAAGGGCAAGGTTGTACTCCCGGGTGCCCTTTTCGTCGGCATGGCCCTCGATGATGATCGCATAGGCCGGGTTCTGGTTCAGCCAGCCCGCCTGCGCGGTCAGGATCGTGCGCGCCTCGGGCGACAGGGTCGACTGGTCAAGCCCGAACAGAACCTTGTCGCCGACGGTCTGGTTGAAATAGGCGATCGAGCGCGGATCGCTCGGGTCGCCAAGGCCGGTCGTGTCGACATAGCCGTTTCCGCCCGCGCCACCGGCACCGCCAGCGCCACCGGCGCCATAACGGTCGGGGTTCTGGCAGGCAGCCAGCGCAAGGCCGGCCAAGAGGATGAGGGCCTTGGGGGTCAGGGTCATCGGTTCTGTCCTTTTATCTGGCTCGATGGGCGCGCCGTTTCGCGGCGTCTGGGCAATGGGTTCGGGGGGTAACCTATCAGCTTTGCGCCCCCAAGGGAATCGGGGGCGCATCACGCGATTGTCACGGCAGCAGGGGCGACCAGGCCGGGTCCGAGGCGGGGCCTTCGGTCGAGATCTGCTTGAGATTGCGGCCGGTGATATCGACCGACCACAGGCTCGACTGTCCGCCCGCGCCCGCGCTTTCGCGGCTGAACATGATCACGCGGCCATTCGGCGCCCAGGTCGGGCCTTCATCCAGGAAGCTGGCGGTCAGCAGGCGCTCTTCGCTGCCATCGGTGCGCATGACGCCGATATGGAAGCGGCCCGCATTCTGCTTGGTGAAGGCGATCAGATCGCCGCGCGGCGACCAGACCGGCGTCGAATAGCGCCCCTCGCCGCCCGAGATCCGCCGCCCCTCGCCGCCCGAGGCCGGCATGATGTAAAGCTGCTGGGTGCCCGAGCGGTCGCTTTCGAACACGATCTGGCTGCCATCCGGGCTGAACGAAGGCGCGGTCTCGATCGCGGGCGAATTGGTCAGCTGGGTCAGGCCGCCGCCCAGGCTCAGCGCGTAGATGTCGGTATTGCCGCCGCGTTCCAGCGAGAAGACCACCGTATTGCCATCGGGCGAGAAGCGCGGGGCAAAGGTCATGGTGCCCTGCTGTTCCTCAAGCGTCTGACGGCGCAGGCTGCCCACATCCAGCAGCGTGATGCGCGGGAAGCCGGTCTCGTAGCTGGTATAGAGGATGCGGTCGCCTGCGGGCGAGAAGCGCGGCGCCAGCACGATCGAGGCGCTGTCGGTCAGGTACTGCACATTGGCGCCATCGTAATCCATCACCGCCAGGCGCTTGGCCCGGGCGTTCTTCGGTCCGCTTTCCGCGACAAAGACGACGCGGCTGTCGAAATAGCCGCCCTCGCCGGTGATCTTGGAATAGACCACATCGGCCACCTTATGCGCCATGCGCCGCCAGCCCGCCGTGGTGCCCGCGAATTGCAGCGCGGCCCCTTCGATGACCGATCCGTTTTCCACGTCGAAGGCGCGGAATTTCACCGTGATCCGGTCGCCCGCCACCGAGACCGCGCCCGTCACCAGCACGCGGGCATTGATCGCGCGCCAGTCTTCATAGGCGACGCCGCCGTCAAAGCTGCTGATCCGGCCGATATGCGCCTCTTGCGGGATGGCGCGGAAGAACCCCGTGCCTTCCAGGTCCGAGGTGACGACGCGGCTCAATTGCGTGGCGTAATCGCCCGCGCCGCCTTCATCGACGAAGAGCGGCACCGCGATCGGCATCGGCTCGATCGTGCCGACGGTGATGTCGATCCGCGGCGGACGACCATCCTGGGCCAGCGCCGCCATGGGGGCGGCGGCCAGCGCCAGGCCCAGCGCAAGCAGCTTCATTAGGCGGAAGGGCTGTTTCATATGCCTCATGCTCCGGTTTTTTCTTGGTCTTAGCCCATGGGGGCCGGGGTTCAGAGGGGAAAGTCCGCCCATCGGCGACCCTTTGCCCGTTGGGTGTCGCCGGGACGCGGTCATCGCACGCGCATCCCGTTGCCGTCGAAGGAAAATTCCAGAACCTTCCAGGTGTCGTATTTGTCGGGCGGCAGGGGAATGCCGCCGTCGCGCGCCGTTTGCAGCACAGCCCGGCGCGCCGTGTCGAAGGCCACCTGGATGCCCGCCTGGCTGGGACCTGAGCTTTCGATCAGGCTGATATTGGCCGGGCGGCCATCCGGCCCGAACTCGACCCGCAGCACCACGACCGAGGACAGCGCGTCGGTCGACAGCGCCCCCACGTTCCAGCGCCGTCCGATCGCACTTGAGATGTCGCCCATCTCGCCCGCGGTCAGCGGCGGGCCGGACGGGCCGCCGGTAGCGCCGCTCGAGGCGGGTTCACTTGCCGCTTCCGCCGCCGCTGCCGCAACAGCCGCCGCGATGGCATCGGCATCGCTGTCGCTGGTGCTGTCGGTCTCGGCCGCAGGCGCGCTGGCCGTTTCGGCAGGCGTCTCCGGCGCGGGCGTGGGCCGGCTTGGCCGCGACTTCGGGCGGATCGAGGCGGTCATGCCCAGGCTCTCATCCTGGTCTTCGGTCGCCTCGGTGCGCAACACATCGCCGGTTTCCTCCGGCACGGTCGCTTCCTGCGCCTCCTGCGGTTCCTGCGGCGTCTCGGACGGCGTCTCGCTGACGGCAGGCTCCGGCGTCTCGGCCGTCACCGCATCGGGCGGCGGCGTCACCGGATCGGGCGCGACGATATCGGCGGGCTTGGGCTTCGGGCGCATCGAGGAGGACATCGAAGGCAGCGGCTGCTCTTCGGGCAGCACCACCACATCCTCGGGCTGCGGCTCGGGCGAGGGCGGCACGGGATCGGGTTCGGGCAGCGGTTCCGGCGCAGGCTCTGGCGCAGGCGGTTCCGGCGCCGGTTGCGGCTCGGGCGCGGGTTCCGGCGCGGGCGGCTCCGGCGCGGGCTGCGGCTCGGGCGCGGGGGGCGGCTGCACTTCGGGTTCCGGCTCGGGCGCGGGCTGCGGTGCCGGTTCGGCGGCGGGCGGCTCGGGCGTGGTCGGGTCTGCCGTCTCGACGCTGGGCGGCGTGTCCGAAGGCGGCGTGGACGCGGCCTGCATCGCCGCGAAATCGGCGGCGCTGATCATCGAGACCGCCATCGACGGAATGTCGGGCGAGGGCTGCGGCTGGAACAGCCAATCTCCCAGCATCACCCAGAGGATCAGCCCGGCATGGCCGATCCCCGAGACGATTGTGCCCGCTTGCATCCGCTCCTGCATGGCCCGGACCGCTCCTAGTTCCCCGCACCCATGTCGGGGCCTTGCGCATCGGTGACGAGACCGATGTTGGTGAAACCACCCGCATTCAGCGCGCCCATGACCTGCGCGACCCGTTCATAGGGCAGCGCGCCATCGGCCCGCAGATAGATCTTGTCGCTGGTGCGCTCCGCCGCGATCGCCTTGAGCTGCGGGATGAGATTCGCCTCATCGACTTCGCTGTTCATGATCAGGATCAGCCCGTCTGCGGTCAGCGTGATCGACAGCGGTTCTTCCTGTTCGGTCGGCAGGGCGCTGGCCGCCGTCTTCGGCAGCTCGACCGGCACGCCCACCGTCATCAGGGGCGCGGCCACCATGAAGATGATCAGCAGCACCAGCATCACGTCGACCATGGGCGTGATGTTGATCTCGCTCATCGACGAGGCCGCGCCGCGCCGCCGGCGTCTGCGGCCACCGCCGCCCGCCTTTTTCATCACCCCCGCGCCCATGGCTCAGGAATCCAGCTGGCGCGACAGGATGGTCGCGAATTCGTCGGCAAAGCTTTCGTAATTGCCCTGGATATGCTCGCTGTCGGCATTCAGCTTGTTGTAGAACACCACCGCCGGAATGGCCGCGACCAGACCGATGCCGGTCGCAAGCAGCGCCTCGGCGATGCCCGGCGCCACGACGGCGAGTGAGGTGTTCTGCGACAGGGCGATCTGTTCGAACGAATGCTTGATGCCCCAGATCGTGCCGAACAGCCCGATGAAGGGCGCGGTCGAGCCGGTGGTGGCCAGGAAGGAAAGCCCCTTGTTCAGCCGCTCACTTTCGCGCGCGATGGCCACGTCCATCGCCCGGTCGATCCGGGCCTGCGCGCCTGCGATCAGCGCGCCATCCGGCTTGTGGCTGCGCCGCCATTCCAGCATGCCTGCGGCAAAGACCTTCTCGCTGGCGCCCTGCGGCTCCGGTCCGATCTTCTCGTACAGCTCGTCCAAAGGCTCGCCCGACCAGAAGGCACGGTCAAAGATCGCCGCCTCGCGCTTGGCCTCGCGGAACAGGATGTGCTTCTGGATGATCACCGCCCAGGACCAGAAGGACATGACCATCAACGCGATCATGACAAGCTGCACCGTTACGGTCGCGCGTGCGAAAAGGGCGAGCAAGGAGAAATCGATCTCCGCCGCCGGGGCGAGTGTTTCCATGTTCAATACGCCTGCTCGTTTGGGATCGGGCCGTTCTGCCGCCCGTTACCCCGGATTCTATCAAGGTTACAGGGGGAATGCCAACACAAGTTGGCGACCGGCACCCCCTCGCCCATCACAGGGCGGAAAGCGGGCGGACACCGCCTAATGCAGGGGCGGCGCCAGTTTCGCCCGCAGATCGGGTGGAATGCGCGCGGCATGGCCGTCCTCGCCCATGCAGACCAGCGTGACCACGGCCTGGAACAGCCGCTCGCCCAGCCGCAGCACCTCCTGCTCGACCACGATCCGCGCCCCGCCGATGACCTGCAGCCGCGTGACCACGTTCAACTCGTCGCCGAATCTTGCTGGTCGCAGGTAATCCGCCTCGACCCGCCGCACCGCGAACACGATGCCGGTCTCGGCCTTCAGCGCGGCCTGGTCCACCCCCAGCGCCCGCACCCATTCGGTCCGGCCCCGCTCGATGAATTTCAGGTAATTGGCGTAATAGACGATGCCTGCAAGATCGGTATCCTCGTAATAGACCCGCAGGGTCATGCGATGCGCGGCGCTTTCGGTCATGGTGCGGCACTCCGTCCTGCCCCTGTCCCGCCCTTCATGGCATCCGCCCGCCGGGAACGCCATGCGGCCCATGCGCGTTGATCCGCAAAACACCACGAGGTTCCGATGCCCCTGCCCCGTCTGCCCGCCCTCGCCTTCTGCGCCCTCGCCGCCCCCGCCTCAGCCGAGGAAATCGGCCAGGTCGGCGTCGACTGGGTCGGCAATGATATCATCGTCGAGGCGATCACCGACCCCAAGGTCCAGGGCGTCACCTGCCACCTCGCCTATTTCGACCGCTCGATCTATGACCGGCTGACCCAGGGCAACTGGTTCGAGGACCCCTCCTGGTCCGCCGTCGATTGCACCCAGACCGGCCCGATCACCCTGGGCGACATCGACACGGATGACGGCGGCGAGACGGTCTTTTCCGAACGCCAGTCGCTGATCCTGAAATCCATCGCCATCACCCGGCTTTACGACGCGCGAAACCACGCGCTCGTCTATCTCGCCCATGCCAGCGAGATCACCGAAGGCTCGGGCAAGATGTCAATCTCGGTCGTGCCCCTGCCCGAAGACGTGCCCGCGCCGAACTGACCGCTGATCTAGGCGCCCGCCCGCGCCGCCAGCCGCAGGGCATGGCTGGCATCCTGCGCCATGACCGGCAGCACCGGGTCATAGGCCGCGCGGATCAGCGCCGCGATTTCCGGCCGCAGGATGATCCTGCCCTCGACCTCGGCCAAGGGAGAGACCGCCGCAAAGGCGCCCTCGCCCCAGGTCAGCATCGCCTCGGCCGCCTGGGCCAGGGCCAGTGCCTCGGCCGGCATCGCCGCCAGATGCGCATCCATGCGCAGGAAGACGAAAGCCGCGCGGATGCCGCCATCGGCATCAAAGCGGAAGGCGCGATACTGGTTCGCGCCCTGCGCCGACAGCCGGTCGCACAGGGGGCCAAGATCGGGGATCAGCCGGTCCAGGTTCGGCACTTGCGGCAGTTCCGCCCAGTCGCGGAAGAAGAAGACCATCAGGTTCGCGCCCAGTTCCGGGTCGGTCTCGGCCATCTTATGGCCCGCCAGCGCGACCAGGGCCTCGATCGCCCCCTTGACCACCGACAGCGTCGCCTCTTCGACCCCGAACACCACCGGCACGATCGGCCGTCCCCAGCGCGCGCAGAGAAACCGCCCGTCGCCGCGCGTGAACAGCTTCTCGATCTCGCCCGCCAGCATCGCCTGCCCCCAGAAAACCCGGCCCCGGGTTTCCCCGCCCCGCGCCGCAGGGTCAAGCCCCTTCATCTTGGCACAAATATCCCGGGGGTGATGAGGGGCGACCGCGCTTGCACCAGCAAAAGGCCGCGAGGCGGCAGCCACCCTGCCGGGCCCCCCTCGCCGGATCACCCGTCGAACAGATCGCTCTGCCCGGGCTGGCGCGGTGCCTCAAGCCCCAGATGCCGCCAGGCCTTGGCCCCCAGCATCCGCCCGCGCGGCGTGCGCTGGATCAGGCCCTGTTGCAGAAGATAGGGCTCGATCACTTCCTCGATCGCATCGCGCGGCTCGCTCAGCGCGGCGGCGATGGTTTCCACCCCCACCGGCCCGCCGCCGTAATTCTCGGCCAGAAGCACCAGATAGCGCCGGTCCGCGCCATCAAGGCCCAGATTGTCCACCCCCAGCCGGGTCAGTGCGCGGTCGGCCAAGGCGCGGGAA
>Ga0209369_1000391_pt1 | contig 67589 bp, 56 predicted proteins | sample EBPBio142010_DNA_FD_185865 | JGI IMG/M metagenome (GOLD analysis project Ga0209369, IMG submission 185865) | Wastewater treatment Type I Accumulibacter community from EBPR Bioreactor in Madison, WI, USA - Reactor 1_10/4/2010_ DNA (SPAdes)... | ecosystem: Engineered > Bioreactor > EBPR >...
AGGTCATCGTGGAACCGGTGTTCGGGCAGATGGCCACCCTGCAGAACGCGAAACACCTCCTGCTCCGCGGGATCGACGGCGCCCGCGGCGAGTGGCTCCTGCTCGCGGCCTGCCACAACCTACGCAAGCTGCACGGTCACATCGGCGTCGCTGGCCTCACCGGGCTCACGACCGCCTGACCCGCCCCCCGGGGGGGCACGAATCCGCCCGTCAGCGGACCCGACTCGCTCCTCAAAGGCCACCCAAGGGTTCACCCGGCGAGGATCACCCGCTCAGGTGCCCAAACCGGCCAAAGCCGGCAGATCCCGGTCCGATCGCTCCACGGCACACCCTGGTCCCCGTGACGAACCCGCTGGCGTGTTACTGACCCACGCTCCTAGCGTTCACGCGAACGCCCTCACCCGCGGGCCGCGCACCAGGAGTCGACATGACCACCGAGGCAACCGTCGTCTTCGTCACCGTGGTGGCGCTGCGCTTCCTCGTGCCGTTGCTCATCCCGAAGTTCCCGCTGCCGGCCATCCTCGCGTGCCTGGTGATCGACGGTATCGACCAGACGATCTTCCAGACGTTCGGGTTCGACCCGCCCGGGTACCAGAACTACGACAAGGCGATGGACGTCTACTACCTCGCCATCGCCTTCCTGTCCTCGATGCAGAACTGGACGCACAGCGGGGCCGTGCGGATCTCCCGGTTCCTGTTCTTCTACCGGATGATCGGCGTGATGGCCTTCGAGCTGACCGGCACGCGGGCCCTGCTCCTCATCTTCCCCAACACGTTCGAGTACTTCTTCATCGCCTACGAGGTGATCAGGCTGCGCTGGGACCCGCGCCGGTTCAGCACGCGGTTCTGGATCCTCACCGCCGCCGCGATCTGGATCTTCGTCAAGCTGCCGCAGGAGTACTGGATCCACATCGCCCAGCTCGACTTCACCGACACCTGGAAGGAGGTGTCCTGGTTCGCCCCGCTCATCATCACCGCCGTGCTGGTCGGGCTCGCCATCCTCTGGTTCGTCGTGCGTCCCCGCCTCCTGGCGCCGGACTGGGCCTGGCGCGTCGCCGCCGACCCGCTGCCGGAGGAGATCGACACCGCCGCCGAGCGCGACGCCTGGGTCGCGGCCAACGTCACGGTGTGGTCGTGGTGGACTCTGGAGAAGGTCGTGCTCATCGGCCTGCTGTCGACGATCTACGCCCGGATCCTGCCCGGCCTGGAGACCTCCGACCTGCGGATGTTCGTCGGCATCGGCGCCTACGTCGTCGTCAACTCGGCGATCTCGCTGCTCGTCGCCCGTCGCGTGGGCAGCCGCGAGGGCCTCGCCGCCGCATTCTTCGCCCGGTCACTGACGAACGTCGGGCTCGTCCTGGTGGCCAGGCTCATCCTCGGCGGCAACGCCCTGGACGTGGGGGCCACGCTGTTCTTCGTGCTCCTGCTCTCCCTGCTCGTCACGATGCACGACCGGTTCGCACCGGTCGGCGCGGTGCGTGCGGAACACCACCGCGCCGACCCGGAGCCGGCACCCGCGGTCAGGGCCTGAGCGCCCCGGAGGGCTCGATCCGGCGCAGCCACCCGTGCGGGTCGGGCGCTGCGCCGGTCTGCACGGCCAGCAGCCGCTCACGCAGCGAGGCGGTGACCGGGCCGGTGCCTCCGTCGCCGATCGTCCACTCCGCGTCGCCGCGACGCACCCGACCCACGGGCGTCAGCACGGCTGCGGTGCCGCACGCGAACGCCTCCGTCATCGCCCCGGACCGGACGTCGGCCTCCCACTCGTCGATGGAGATGCGCCGCTCCTCCACCGGGTAGCCGAGGTCGCGGGCGATGGCGAGCAGGGAGTCGCGGGTGATGCCCGGCAGCAGGGTGCCCGTGAGCTCGGGGGTGACGATGCGCGGCACGTCCCCGCCGTAGACGAAGAGCAGGTTCATGCCGCCCAGCTCCTCGATCCACCGCCGCTCGACGGCGTCGAGGAAGACCACCTGGTCGCACCCGTGCTCGGCCGCCTCGGCCTGCGCGGCCAGTCCGGCCGCGTAGTTCGCCGCGCACTTCGCCGCGCCGGTGCCGCCGGGAGCCGCCCGCACGAAGTGGTCCGCCACCCACACCGAGACCGGCTTCAACCCGCGCGGGAAGTAGTCGGCCGCGACGAACGCGGTGAGCACGAACAGGCACTCATCCGACGGCCGGACGACGAGCTCGGGCTCGCTGGCGAACAGCAGCGGCCGGATGTACAGGGTGTGCCCCGGCGCCGTCGGCACCCACTCGTGGTCGTGGGCGACGAGCAGGTCGACGGCGTCGACGAAGACGTCCACGGGAAGCTCGGGCAGGCAGAGCCGGCGCGAGCTGTCCTGGAACCGTCGGGCGTTGGCCTCGGGCCGGAAGGCCGCGACCGACCCGTCGGCACCGCGGTAGACCTTGAACCCCTCGAACACCGACTGGCCGTAGTGCAGCGCCGAGGTCGCGGGGTCCAGGACGAGTGGCCCGTAGGGCGTGAGACGAGCGTCCTGCCAGCCGCCGTCGCGGGTCCAGCGGATCGTCAGCATGTGCTCGGAGAAGACCCTCCCGAACCCGGGCTCGCGCATGCGTTCCGCCCGCTCGGCCGCTGTCAGGGGGTGCTCCGTGTGCTCGACGTCGATCGGCAGACCGCCGATGGTGGTCCGCTCCACTGCTGCGGTCGTCATGCTTCCGGCCCCCCTGTGGCGCCGGCCGCTGCCGCCTTCTCGGCGATGAGGGCGTCGATGCCGAACACGGCGTCGAGTCCGGCGCCGTCCGCGAACGCCGCCTGCCACTCGTCCTCGCGGGCCCCGACGGCGCGGGTGCGCTCGACGACCTCGGCCAGCCCGCCGGCGCGCACGACGACGACGCCGCTGCGGTCGGCCCGCACGACGTCCCCGGGGTGCACGGCGACGCCGCCGCACTGGATCGGCACGTTGAGGGCCCCGGGACCGACGTTCGAGCCGGTGGCCGGGTGGGCACCGCGGGCATGGACGGGCAGGCCCAGCGCCTCGAGGCCCTCGAGGTCACGCACGGCGGCGTCGGCGACGATGCCCGCACAGCCGTTGGCCAGCAGACGGCCACCGATGACGTCGCCGATGACCGCGGCATCCAAGCGACCGCCGCCGTCGATGACGAGGACGTCGCCCGGCTGCACGAGGTCGGGTGACTTCAGGATGTAGAGGATGTCGCCCGGTGCCGTCCACAGGGTGACCGCAGGCCCGCAGATCTCGGTCGCCGCCACCATCGGCCCGATGCCGGGACCGACCACGGCGATGGGTCCGCCACCGTCGGCGATCTGGGTCGTGGGAAAGCGGGCGAGCTCGGCGACGAGCTCGGCGTCTGGACGAGGCGCCTCGGTGGTGATCGACCACGCCTGGGGGTGCCAACGGCTCATGCGGTCCTCCTCATGGGTATCCCGGGCGGGGTATCCGCCCGGGCTGGCTCATCCTCGCCCCGGTGGCAGTGCCCGACAAGGGTTGAGCCACCCCGCGGACAGCACGCGCTCAGATCTGGGCCGACTCCAGCTGGCCGAGCAGCTCCGGGGCCCGAGCGTCCAGACGGGCGCCACCGACGACGACCCCGACGGCGAGGAGCCCCAGCCCGTACGCCGTGCCCACGACCAGCACCGCCCACCGGCCCACGGTCGTGCCCGAGGTGATCAACGCCAGGACAGCGGCGGGAGCCGTGAGCGCGATGGGGCCGATGAAGGAGATCAGAGCGGTCAGGCACCCCTGGGCCGCTCCCCCGGACGTCGCCGCGAACGGGTTGCCCCCGGTGCGCGGTGCCGTCCCCGGCAGGTACGCCCCGACGAGCACGGCCAGCCCGAGGCTGGCGAAGAAGGCGACGACGGTCACGGTGAGCCACGGCAGCGGCGACTGCACCACGCCCAGGGCCAGGCTCACGGCATACGTGAGGAGCACGACGGGCCCGAAGACCACGGTGGTCGCGAGCACCCGCCCGAGCCGGTCCTGCCAGCCCGGCACCCCGACGGCGACGTGCAGCCACCACGCAGGCCCGTCGAAGGCGAGGTCGTTCATGAGCGTCAACCCGGCGAACACCGCGAGCGACACCACCCCGGCACCCGCGAGGCCGGGCGTGTCCATGACGATCGACTGCGCGACGAAGAACACCGGGAGCACGGCCGTGCGCAGGGCGATAGACACGAGGCGGCTGTCCCGGTACCAGGCGCGGATGCGGCGCGCCGCGATGGTGGCCACCGGAGACGTGCCGAGCAGGGCGGGCAGGAACCGCCCGGCACCGATCCGTTGCCCACCCGAGCTCGTCAGCGGTGAGGTCAGCGTGCGCCGCAGCTGCCCCACCCACACCCACCAGAGCAGGGCGAGGAACCCCAGCGCGAGCAGCAGGTGCACCAGCGCCGCGCCCCACCGCCCGGTCGCGACGTCGAACGGCAGCCCCCAGGCCCAGCCGAAGGGCGTCCACGAGGCGATCCGGGCCGAGCGGGTCGCGTCGAACGAGCGCAGGTCCGCGCCGAGCGTGCCGGTGGTCAGCAACAGGTTGAGGGCCAGCGGCACCAGGGTCACGAGCGCGACGACGAAGGCGCCGAGGATCCGCCCGATGCGGCTCGTCATGACACCGGCCAGCGCGCTCGTCACCGCCCGTGACAGCAGCACCGCCGTCAGCACCCCCAGCACCGCCGCGACGAGCGCCGCGCCGGCCGTCGTCGGGCTCGACGCCCAGCTGCCCACCTGCGCGAGCGCCAACAGGCACAGCATCAGGGCGGGGATGCCGGTGAGCGCGGCGGCGAGCAGACCGCGCGCGAGCTCGGGCGCGCGCAGCGGGAGCACGGAGAAGCGGGCGGGATCCAGCAGGGAGTCGACACCCGTCGCGATGAGGCTGAGCACCGCCCACATCAGGGTGGCGACCGTGAACAGGGGGACGACGAGGGCGGTGATCCGCAGCGGCTGGGCCACGAGCAGCACGAGGCCCGGCCCGAGCGTGCCGACGACGGCGAGCGCCGCGAGGCCACCGATGATCGAGGACGTGAGCTGCAGGGTGCTGCGGCTCATCGCCGTGCGCCACATCGCGAGGCGCAGCCGCACGATGAGCCACGTCACGGCATCCGCCTCAGCCCAGCCACGACAGTTCGTCTCCGCCGACGTCGGAGGCACCGACGAGCTCGAGGAAGCGGTCGTGCAGCGACCCACCCCGGGTCAGGCCTGCGACGGTGTCCTCGGCCAGCACTCGCCCGCCGGCGATGACGGCGACCCGGTCGCACAGGCCCTCGACGAGCTCCATGACGTGGCTCGACATGACGACCGTGCCGCCACCGGCGACGTAGCGGCGCAGGATCGTGCGGATCGTCTGACCGGACACGGGGTCGACGGCCTCGAACGGCTCGTCGAGCACGAGCAGGCGCGGCGCGTGGATCAGCGCCGCCGCCAGGCTGATCTTCTTGACCATGCCAGCCGAGTAGTCGGCGACGACGGTGCTCGCGTCGTCGGCGAGGTCGAGCACCGCCAGCAGTTCGTCGGCACGGGCGGAGGTCACGTCGCGCGGCATCCGGCGCAACGCACCGACGTAGGACAGCAGCTCGCGCCCTGACAGCTGCTCGAACAGCCGCATGCCGTCGGGTGCGACACCCATGACCTCCTTCGCGGATGCCGGGTCGCGCCACACGTCGTGGCCCAGGACGTGCGCGGTGCCCCCGTCGGGGCGCAGCAGCCCGGTCGCCATCGACAGCGTCGTCGTCTTGCCCGCACCGTTGGGCCCCACGAGGCCGTAGAGCGAGCCACGAGGCACCGCGAGGGAGAGTCCGTGGACGACGCGACGCCCCCGGAACTCCTTGACCAGGCCGGCCAGTTCGAGCGCCGGCCGGTCCCCCGGCGGGTCAGTCACACACGGCACCCTGGCTGGCGCTGCCGACCAGGCGCCGGTACTTCGCGAGCACTCCGCGGGTGTACTTGGCCTCGGGGTGCGTCACGCCCTCGGCACGCCGGCGCTCGAGCTCGTCGTCGTCGACGAGCAGGTCGAGGCGACCGTTCGCGACGTCGAGTCGGATGCCGTCGCCGTCACGCACGTACGCGATCGGGCCCTCGTCGACGGCCTCGGGGGCGACGTGGCCGACGCACAGGCCGGTGGTGCCGCCGGAGAACCGACCGTCGGTGAGGAGCAGGACGTCCTTGCCCAGGCCGGCACCCTTGATCGCGCCGGTGACGGCGAGCATCTCGCGCATCCCGGGGCCGCCCTTGGGGCCTTCGTAACGGATGACGACGACGTCGCCGGCCGTCATGGTGCCGTCCTCGACGGCATCCATGGCGGCCCGCTCACCGTCGAAGACGCGCGCGGTGCCCTCGAAGACGTCGGAGTCGAAGCCGGCCGACTTCACGACGGCACCCTCGGGGGCCAGCGAGCCGGTGAGGATGGTGATGCCGCCGGTGCCGTGGATGGGTTCGGACATCGCCCGCAGCACCTTGCCGTCGACGTCCGGCGGGTTGATGTGGGCGAGGTTCTCGGCCATCGTCCTGCCGGTGACGGTGAGGCAGTCGCCGTGCAGCAGACCCGCGTCGAGCAGGGCGCGCATGACGACGGGCACGCCACCGACCCGGTCGACGTCGGTCATGACGTAGGACCCGAAGGGCTTGACGTCGGCGAGGTGGGGCACCTTGGCGCCGATCCGCGCGAAGTCGGAGAGCGAGAGGTCGACGTCGGCCTCGTGGGCGATCGCGAGCAGGTGGAGCACGGCGTTGGTCGAGCCACCGAAGGCCATGACGACGGCGATGGCGTTCTCGAACGCCTCCTTGGTCATGATGTCGCGGGCGGTGATGCCGCGGCGCAGCAGCTCGACGACGGCCTCACCGGACTTGCGGGCGAACCCGTCACGGCGGCGGTCGGTGGCCGGCGGGGCGGCCGAGCCGGGCAGGGACATGCCGATCGCCTCGGCCACGGAGGCCATCGTGTTGGCGGTGTACATGCCACCGCAGGCGCCTTCACCGGGGCAGATCGCGCGCTCGATGGCGTCGACGTCCTCGCGGCTCATCAGCCCCCGGGCACAGGCGCCGACGGCCTCGAACGCGTCGATGATCGTCACGGTGCGCTCTGAGCCGTCGGACATCTTCGCGATGCCGGGCAGGATCGACCCGGCGTAGAGGAACACCGAGGACAGGTCGAGGCGGGCGGCGGCCATGAGCATGCCGGGCAGCGACTTGTCGCACCCGGCGAGCAGCACCGAACCGTCGAGGCGCTCGGCCATCATGACCGTCTCGACCGAGTCGGCGATGATCTCGCGGCTGACGAGGGAGAAGTGCATGCCCTCGTGGCCCATCGAGATGCCGTCGCTCACCGAGATGGTGCCGAACTCGAGCGGGTAGCCGCCAGCGGCGTGCACCCCCTCCTTGACCGCCTTGGCCAGGCGGTCGAGCGAGAGGTTGCACGGGGTGATCTCGTTCCACGAGCTCGCGACCCCGATCTGCGGCTTGGCGAAGTCGTCGTCGCCGAGACCCACCGCGCGCAACATGCCGCGCGCTGCGGCCTTCTCGAGGCCGTCGGTGACGTCGCGGCTACGGGGCTTGATGTCCGGGGTCGAGGTCATGCACCCATCCTAGGGAGCGCACTCGGGTCAGGTCGCGAGGGTTCCGCGCACGACGCTGTCGCCCGAGTGTTGCGGGGCTGCGTCGAAGCCCTCACGGGAGATGTCGACGATGACGTAGCCCTGGTCGATCAGGGCCTGGTCGATGGCGAAGGTCTGCTCGGGGGCGTCTGGACGCAGCACCCCGATCGACACCATGCGCTCGAGGTCCTTGTTGATCAGCCACACCTCGAGGTACCCGTCGCGGGGGTCGATCGGCTCGGTGCGCACGGCGAGGTCGAGCTGGCCGTCGAGGCGAACGATGTCGGCCGACCCCTTGACCTGCCCGGTGTCGAGCGTGTCGAGACTGGTGCTGGCCACCGTGATCGGCGCGGGCGCCGGGTCCTCGCCCCCGAGCAGGCGACCACCGGCGATGCCGAGGACGATTCCGGCGGCGGCGGCACCGGCCACCCACGCGAGGGGGATGCCGCCTCGCCTGCGGTTCTCGCGGCGCGTCGCGAGCTCGTCGGTCGGTGGCTGCGCGGTCGCGGGAGCGGCGACCGCGTGGTCGACCGCCGTAGGGGCGGCCGGCAGAGCGGCGACTGTCGCCGTCGGGGGCGCGGCGGCGGTCTCGGGGGCGTCGATCTCGGCGAGCACGGCATCCCACACGCTGGCGGGGGGCGCGATGAGAGCAGGGACGGGCTCGCGCAGCACGCTCAGGGTGGAGCGCAGCGCCGTCACCTCACGTGAGCACGGGGCACAGCCACCGACGTGTGCGGCGACGTCGTTCGGCGTCGACTCGCCGAGGGCCAGGGCGGCCAGCATGTCGTCATCAGGATGGGTCACGGTCCACCTCCTCCAGGCGGGTCCTCAGGTGCAGCAGTCCGCGGCGGACATGGCTCTTGACGGTGCCGAGGGGCATTGCGAGACGCTCGGCGATCTCGTCGTGGGTGCGGTCCTCGAGAAAGGCCATGCGCACGATCGTCCCCCGGGGCTCCCCGAGGCGCTCGAGCTCGTCGTGCAGCACGAGCCGGGTCGCGAGCAGGTCGTCCGGCGGTGGGGCGCTCTCGTCGGGCAGGGTGTTCTCCGCGACCGCCTGGGCGTCGCGCGCCAGCCGAGCGCGCTTGGCGTGGACGTCGGCGACCTTGTGGCGGGTGATGCCGACGAGCCACCCCGGCACGGTGCCCTTGTCGGGCCGCAGGGTGTGCCGGCTGTTCCACGCGGAGACGAACACCTGCTGGGTGACGTCCTCCGCGTCGTGGTGGTTGCCGAGGGAGCGCACGGCCAGGGTGTGGACGAGGGACGCCCAGCGAGCGTAGGCCTCCTCCAGCGCCTCCCGAGACCCGTCGCGCAGCCGTTCGGCGATGTCGTCCACGACGACCGCCTCGACCTGCTCCTCTGCTCGCACGGACCCCACGATAAACGGGATCGGCCGGTCAGGCCGACCCGGCGCACGCACCGCCTGCCATGGAAGGCGCGGCGGATCCATGGTGAGCTGGGTCATGCTGCACTCCTCTCGGCTTTCTCACGGGGTCATGACTGTCTCGACAGTGGTTCGCTGCCGACCGGCCCTGTGGATGCACCGTCACCGAGATTCGTTCAACCGCCAGTACCCCACCGCGAGGCTCGAGGCGACCGTGAGCCACACCGCGTACGGCCCGAGCACCCAGGCCGGCCAGCCGACCGTGCTCGCCGTGAGCGCCACGAGGGCCCAGGTGACCGCGGCAGCCAGGCTGAGCAGCGCGGCGGACCGACCCAGCCGGTGCCGGAGGTAGAAGGCCCTCGCCCACCCGAGCGCCAGCGCCACGCTGGCGCCGAACAGCACCATCCAGAGCACTCCCTCGCGCGGGGTGGCCCCGACGGTGACGGCCGTGCCGACCACCGCCATCGCGATGAAGTTCAGCGGCCAGACCACCCCGAACACCACGTCCGGCGGCTGCCACGCCGGACGAACCAGCGTGGTAGCCCAGGCGGACCCGGCTCCGGTCCACCGCACCGCGAGGACGGCGTACAGGCCGATCAGTGCGGCCAGGGTGACCCCGAGGCCGAACCGGGTGAGGGTCACGCCCCACCCACGGGCACCGGGCCTTCAGCACGATCAGTCGAGTCCGCGGCATCCGCGACCGAGGGGCGGGTGTCGACGCGCCGCGGCCACCAGAAGCGGTCACCGAGGATGAGCCCGATCGCCGGGACGAGCACGGTGCGCACCACGAGGGTGTCGAGGAGCACGCCCACGCAGATGATGACGCCGAGCTGGGCGAGCACGACGAGCGGCAGCACACCCAGGACCGCGAACACCGCGGCCAACAGGATGCCGGCGCTGGTGATGACACCACCGGTCGCCGCGAGGGCGCGCAACATGCCGCTGCGTGAGCCGTGGTCCTTGGCCTCCTCGGCGGCTCGGGTGATGAGGAAGATGTTGTAGTCCACGCCGAGGGCGACGAGGAAGACGAACGCGAGCAACGGCACACCGTCGTCGAGTCGCTCGAAGCCGAACACCTGGGTGAACAGCACCCACGACAGGCCGAGGCTGGCCATGTAGGTCGCGACCACCGTGGCGACGAGGATGATCGGCGCCACGACCGAGCGCAGCAGCGCAGCGAGCGAGACGAGCACGAGCGCGAGGATGATCGGGAAGATCACCAGACGGTCTCGGGCCGCGGATGCCGAGGCGTCCATGGCCTCGGCCTCGGTGCCACCGACGTGGGTGTCCGCCTGACCGGCCAGGGCCTCACGCAGTGCCGTGACCGTGGCCTCGGCCTCGTCGGACCCGGGGGCGGCGTCGATGACCGCGTCGATCTCGCTCACCCCGTTGCCGGAGGCGACGACCCGGGCGTCGCTGATGCCGTCGACGGCGGCGACGGCCGTGGCCGTGGCCTCCCCGTCACCGCGGGTCACCACGATGGTCGGGTCGGCAGCACCTGCGGGGAACGACTCTCCGAGGCGCTCGGCCGCGGCGATGGCCTCGGGCTTCTGCAGGAACTGGTCGGGGCCGTCGAGGCCGGTCTTGATCTGGGTGATGCCACCGGCCATGACGGCCAGCGCGAGCAGCGTGACGGTGACGAAACCGGCGGGCCGCTTCGCGACGGCGTCACCGATGCGGCGCCACAGCGAGTTGGCGTCGGCGAGACCGGCCTGGCCCACCTTCGGGACCTTGGGCCAGAAGATCCAGCGACCGAACACGACCAGGGCTGCGGGGAGCACGACGAGCACGAAGAAGGCCGCGACGACGACACCGACGGCACAGGCCAGGCCGAGCCCCCGGGTCGCGGGGAAGAGCGAGAGGAGCAGGGTGAGCAGGCCGATGACGACCGTGCTGGAGCTGGCGACGATCGCCTCGGTGGTGCGGCGCAGGGCGATCGCCATGGCCTCACGACGGTCCTCGGTGACCCGCAGCTGGTCGCGGTACCGGCTGATGAGCAGCAGGGCGTAGTCGGTGCCCGCACCGAACACGAGGACGGAGAGGATGCCGATCGTCGACTCGTCCCACAGGACGTCGAAGGCCGCCAGGGTGTGGGTCGCCGCCACCGCGGCGAGCTGGTCGGCGACACCGACGACAGTGAGCGGCACGAGCCACAGGACCGGGCTGCGGTAGGTGATGACGAGCAGGAGGGCGACGACGGATGCCGTCGCGGCGAGCAGGCGGAAGTTCGCCCCGTCGAAGACGGCCGCGAGGTCGGCCTGGATGGCGGCGGGGCCGGTGACCTGGGCTGTCAGGCCGTCCTGGAGGTCTGCCTTGGCTGCCTCCCGCAGGTCGCCGACGACCTCGGCGGTCTCGACTGCGTCACTCGTGTTCACGGGGATGAACACCGTGGCGGCAGTTCCGTCCTCCGCCACGGCGGGGGGAGCACCGGTCGCCCCCGGCAGCGTGCGTGCCCGTTCCTGGACGACGGCCAGCTGATCAGGGGTCAGGGCTGCGTCGCTGCTGTAGAGGACGACGGCCGCGGACCCCTCTGCCTCGGGCAGCTCGGCTCGAAGCTCGGCGGCGGCCTTGCTGTCGGTGCCGTCCGGCAACGCGGCCACCGCGGTAGGCGGCCCCTCGGCCTGCCCGACCACACCGATGATCGCCCCGGCGCCGAGAATGGCCACCAGCGCGAGGATGCCGGCCACCCACTTGCGCGTGATGGCGTGTGCAAGGTTGCCCATGCGTCCGCTCTCCCTTGATACCGTGCTGATTCAGTAGGTGATTCACCATGTTGCTAAGTAGGTGAGTGAGATTACGGAACCCCAAGCCCTTGATGCAAGTTTGTCTAACGTTGCTCCCGACGTCACGTCGGTGGTGCCGGGTTATCGGCAGTCACCTTCCCTCGTCGCCCTCCAGGAACTCGTCGACGTCGCCGGGCAGGTGCCCCACGAGGTGGCCCGCCAGGCTGGTCTGTCGGTCTCGGAACTGCACTCGCTGCGCCACCTGATGACCACCCCCATGGGTCCGGTCGAGCTGGCGCGTGAACTCGGGGTGACCTCCGCGGCATCCTCGGGGATCGTCGACCGCCTCGTCGGACGCGGCCACGCGCAGCGCCGCCCCCACCCGGACGACGGCCGGCGCACCGAGGTCGTCATCACCGACTCGGGACGCGTCGAGGTCTTCACCCGGCTCGCCCCGATGTTCCGAGGGCTCGCCGAGATCGACGCCTCCCTGAGCGACGACGAGCGGGTGGTCGTGGAGCGATACCTGCGGGGCGCGATCACCGCGATGAAGGCACTGATGTGACGGGGCTGGCGACGGCGGCTGCCTCCGCCCTGGACACCACGCTCGACCGCACGATCGCCCCCGGCTTCACCCGGCTCGGGTACGCCGTGCGGCGGCGGCTCCCGACCTGGCCCGCCGACCCGACTCCCGGGTGCCTCACCGGGCACCACGTGGCCGTGACCGGCGCCTCGTCCGGCCTCGGCGAACGCACTGCCCACGACCTCGCCGCCCTGGGTGCCACCGTTCACCTCGTCGTCCGGGATGCCGGCCGCGGCGGTCGCGTGGCCGCTGAGATCGAGTCAGCGGTCGGCAGGGCGGGCGCGGCCCGGGTGTGGGTGTGTGACGTCTCCGACCTCGACTCGGTGCGGACCTTCTGCGCAGCCTTCCTCTCGGCCGGGTTGCCGCTGCGGGCGCTGGTGCAGAACGCCGGCGCGCTTCCCGCCACGCGCACCGAGTCCGCGCAGGGCCACGAGATGACGATGGCCCTGCACGTGCTCGGTCCGGTGCTCATGACCGAACTGCTGCTGCCACTGCTCGGCGCCGATGCGGGTCGGGTGGTGTTCGTGACGTCAGGTGGCATGTACAGCCAGCCCCTGCCCGTGGATGACCCCGAGTTCCTGCGTGGTGAGTACGCCGGTGCGACCGCCTACGCGCGCAGCAAGCGCGGCCAGATCGAGCTGCTCCCCGTCCTGGCCCAGCGCTGGGACGCCGCGGGGGTCAGCGTGAGTGCGACCCACCCGGGGTGGGCCGCAACTCCCGGCGTGCAGACGTCACTCCCCCGCTTCGCCGCCCTGCTCGGTCCGTCGCTGCGCACGGCCGGTGAAGGTGTCGACACGACGACGTGGGTGGTCGCGGCCGACCCGGCACCGGCATCCGGCCAGTTGTTGCACGACCGTCGCGCACGGCCGACGAGCATCATGCGCCGCACGCGACCCACGGCTGAGCAGCGGGGCCGTTTCTGGGAGTGGGTCCAGGAGGCGACGGGCACGGGAGGGTCACCCGAGCGGGGTGAAGAGGGCCGCGCCCGCCGTCCCTAGATTCGAGGGGTGACGCGGCACGGTCGCCGGCCGGCCCGGCTGCGCGCGCTGGTCGCCGCGCAGGCCACCGCCGATCCGACGGACCCGGCCACCCCTGCCGGTACGGCCGGGGGCGGGCCGCGCTCCACCCGTGGCCGGTGGGCCGGGTCGATCGTCCTGATGCTCCTCGCCGCCCTGATCGCCCCCCTGTCGGCCCTGGCGACGTGGTCGAACGCGACCCTGCTCGACACGGATGAGTACGTCGCGATGGTGGCGCCGCTGGCGCAGGACCCGGCGATCCAGGACGAGATCTCGCGGCGGATCACCGATGCCGTGTTCGAGGCGCTTCGCGTCGAGGAGCGCACCGCCACGACCCTGGCCGCCATCGCGGAGCGGCCTCGGGTGGAGGGTGTCACCGACACCCTGCCCCTGGACATCACGTCGTTCGCCGTCCCCATCTCCAACGCCGTGCGCGGGTTCACCTCCGAGCAGGTCTCGCGGCTCGTCGCGTCCGACGGCTTCGAGGACGCCTGGATCGCCGCGAACCGGGAGGCCCACGCCAACCTCGTCGCCGCCCTCACGGGCCGGACCAGCGCTGGCGTGTCCGTCGTGGACGGGCGGGTCTCGGTCAACCTGGCGGCCTTCATCGAGGCGATCAAGCCCGTGCTCGTCGAGCGCGGGGTGCCGTTCGCCGACCGCATCCCCGCCGTGAACGCCCAGTTCGTCGTGCTCGACAGCGCGAACCTCGGCCAGGCCCAGACGGCCGTGCGGTTGCTGGACCTGCTCCACACGGTGCTGCCGGTCACCGCCGTGCTGCTGCTCGCGGCCGGGGTCGCGCTCGCCCCGTCCCGCCGAAGGGCCCTGGTCATCGGGGCGTCGATGGCGGTGGGCTCACTCGTGCTGCTCCTGCTGGGCGTGCAGGTGCTGCGGGCGCTCTACCTCGGTGACCTCGAGCAGGCCCTGCTCGTCCCCGAGGCCGGCGCAGTGCTCTTCGACGCCATGTCGATGCCCCTGCGCCTGTGGGTGGGCGCCTCGGCCGTGCTCTTCCTGCTCATCGCGCTCGGGGCCTGGCTGGCCGGGCCCTCGAGCGCCGCCCGCGCGGTGCGCACCCTGCCGACCCGCCTCGCCGGGGCGACCCGGCGGCCGACCGGTGCGCTGGCCACCGTCGCCCGCTTCGCCGCCCACAACGTCACCGGCCTGCGGGCGGCCATCGGGGGGCTGGCCGTCCTGGCCATCCTCGTCGGTGACCGCCCCAGTGCCGGCGACGTGCTCGTCATCGCCGTCCTGGTGGCCCTGGCCCTGACCGTGATCGAGGTGCTGCGGCGCTGGGGCGAGGACGTGAGCGTCGAGGACGAGGCAACCGTGGAGGACGACGCGGCCGAGGCCGCAGCGGTCGGCTAGGTCAGTCGCGGGGCCGGCGGGCGAGCACGAGGTAGGCCGCTGGCAGGATCCCGGCCGAGCTGACCACCGACAGCGCCAGCCCCCAGGCGGCCTTGGGCCCGTTGACCTGATGCTCGGGTCGGTTCTTCAGGTCGGCGAGCGCCCACGCCCGAAGCCCCGCGTCGACGACGGCCACCGTGACCACCACGGCCCGCGAGGCGGGGGACATCTCGTTCCATCGGGTTCGCTGCATCAGCACACCATTCCTTCCTGATCTATCCGGCGGGTCCGGAGTCAGGCCTCGTCGCGGCAGACGTGGAAACGCTCGAGCGTGGCCTCGCCGAACTGGAGGTCGGCCCACCGGCCCGAGTAGTGGAGCACCGCGACCGCTGACGTCGGATATCCCTCGGCCATCTTGCGGTGGCCCTCCACGCTGCCCTCACCGTCGCACAGCAGTTCGGCCAAGGACGGGATGCCGGGCGCGTGCCCGACGACCATCAGCACGTCGGCGTCCTCGTCGGCCTCGCGGATCACCTCGAGCAGGCGCTGCGGCGACGCGAGGTAGATGCGCCGGTCCAGGTGCACCTCGCCCTCCGGGCAGCCACTGGACCACACGCCCTCGGTGGTCTGCTGGGTGCGCTCGGAGGTCGAGCACAGCACCTCGTCGATCCCGATGCCCTGCTCGATCAACCACCGGCCCGCGGCCGCGGCATCTCGACGACCGCGCGCGGTGAGCTCGCGTTCGTGGTCGTTGTCCCAGTTCTGCTGCTCGGCCTTCGAGTGGCGAAGGAGGACGAGGGTTCGGTCCTGCGCTGCACGGGTCATGCACAGATCATGCACCCATCCGCCCGGACGTGTCCCAAGGTCTACCCGAGGTCCGCCCACGCAGCCGCCACGCGGCGGCTAGGTTGACGACAGACGTGCGGAGCCGTTCCGCCGCCGCAGAAAGGATCTCCGTGTCCGCACTCGACGACATCCTCGGCGCCCTTCCGGCCGACGCCATCTCCCAACAGGTCGGCGCCTCCCCCGACGACGTTCGCGCCGCAGCGGCCGCCGTGCTGCCGGCACTGCTGGGTGGTCTGCAGGCCAACGCCAGCGACCCCTCCGGCGCCGACTCTATCCTCGAGGCCCTCGGCCAGCACCAGGACGACCTGCTGAGCGGCGGTGCCGACCTCTCCGCGATCAACGATAGCGACGGTCAGGCCATCACCAACCACATCTTCGGCGACCGCGAGGAGGACGTCGTCAACCGGCTCGGCGAGGTGCCCGCGATGGGTGGCTCGGGCATGGGCGGGGCGCTCGTCAAGAAACTGCTGCCCATCCTCGCGCCGATGGTTTTGTCCTGGCTGGCCAAGCAGGTGCTGGGCGGTGCTGGCGGCGGCGGTGGGGGCCTGGGCGGAGGCGGTGCCGCTCCGCAGCGGACCGACACCGCCCCCAGCCTGCCGGGCTCCACGGGTGGCGCGGCCGGCGGCCCGGGCTCCCTCGACGACATGCTGCGTGACGTCCTCGGCGGCGCGACGGGCGGTGCCGCGACGGCCCCATCGGGTGGCGGCGCTGCTGCCCCCGGTGGCCTGGACGCCGGGAGCATCATCGGCGACATCCTCGGCGGGATGCTGGGCGGCGGCCGCCGCTGATCGGTGAGCCGCGTCAGGCCGACGGGCTCGATGCTGGCGACGTGGTGCGGATGAGGTGGTCGAACGCCGACAACGCGGCGCCCGCACCCGAGCCGGCGGCAGCGACGATCTGCTTCCACGGCGCGGTCGTGCAGTCACCTGCGGCGAACACCCCGGGGATGCCGGTTGCCCCCCGCGCGTCGACGACCACCTCGCCGTGGGGTGTCAGCTCGACGACCCCGTCGAGCCACTCGGTCGTCGGCAGCAGGCCGATCTGCACGAAGACCCCGTCGACGTCGAGCACGGTCGACGCTCCGCCAGCACGCGGGGCGTGCCGCAGACCGATGACCTTCGACCCGTCGCCGACGACCTCGGTCGTGGCGGTACCGACCAGGACGTCGACCTTGGCCAGGGAGTGCACCTTGCGCTGGAGCACCTCGTCGGCCTTCAGCTCGTCGGCGAACTCCACGAGGGTGACGTGGGCGACCACACCAGCGAGATCGATGGCCGCCTCCACCCCGGAGTTGCCACCCCCGATGACCGCGACCTTCTTCCCGGCGAACAGGGGCCCGTCGCAGTGCGGGCAGAACGTGACACCGCGGTTGCGGTACTCGTCCTCCCCGGGGATGTCGAGGGTGCGCCACCGAGCCCCGCTCGCCGCCACGACCGCCCGAGCCCGCAGCACCGCACCCGAGGCCAGGTGCACCTCGTGCAACCCTGACTCCTGCGATGCCGGGACGAGCCGAACCGCGACCTGACCGGTCATGACCTCGACGCCGAGGCCACGGACCTGGCGCTCGAGGTCAGCGGCCATCCGCGGCCCTTCGGTGTGCTCCACCGAGGGGTAGTTCTCGATCGCCATCGTGTCGAGCAGCTGCCCACCGAAACGCTCGGCGAGCAGCCCGGTGCGGATGCCCTTGCGCGCGGTGTAGATCGCCGCGGTCGACCCCGCGGGCCCACCGCCGACGACGAGCACCTCGAACGGCTCCAGGCCATCGAGCCGCTGCGCGTCGCGGGCCGCGGCTCCCTCGTCCAGTCGCGTCACGAGCTCCTCGAGGGTCATCCGCCCCTGGCCGAAGAGCTCGCCGTTGCGAAAGACCATGGGCACCGCAAGGACGCCGCGCTCCTCGACCTCACCCGGGAAGACCGCGCCGTCGATGGCGACGTGGCTGATTCCCGGGTTGAGGATGCTCATCAGGTTGAGCGCCTGCACGACGTCCGGGCAGTTCTGGCACGACTGACTGAAGTACGTCTCGAACCGGTGCTCCCCCGTGAGGCCGCGAACGGCATCCAGGAGCTCCGTGGCGGCCGTGGAGGGGTGCCCGCCCACCTGGAGCAGCGCGAGTACGAGCGAGGTGAACTCGTGCCCGAGCGGCATCCCGGCGAACTCCACCTCGATGTCAGTGCCGACGCGCATGATCCGGAAGGAGGGGCGGCGTGCGGCATCCCCGCCGCGCACGTGGACGATCCGGCCACCGGACAGGCTCGCGATCTCGTCGAGGAGGTCGGCGAGCTGGCCCGAGGTGGCCGACTCGTCGAGGCTGCTGACGAGTTCGACGGGGTCGACCACCTTGGTCAGGTAGGCCGACAGCTGCTTGGCGAGAGCCGGATCGAGCATGCGATCAGATCTTTCCGACGAGGTCGAGCGACGGGGCCAGGGTGTCCTCGCCCTCTTCCCACTTGGCGGGGCAGACCTCACCCGGGTGGTTGCGGACGTACTGGGCGGCCTTGACCTTGCGCACGAGCTCGGCGGCGTTGCGGCCGATGCCCTCGGCGGTGACCTCGTGGAACTGGATCACACCGTCGGGGTCGACGAGGAAGGTGCCGCGGTCGGCCAGGCCCTCGGCCTTGCGCAGGATCTTGAAGTTCTTGGAGATGCGCTGTGTCGGGTCGCCGATCATCGGGTACCTGACCTTGCGGATGGTGTCGGACGCCTCGTGCCACGCCTTGTGGGTGAAGTGCGTGTCGGTGGACACCGAGTAGACCTCGACGCCGAGGGCCTTGAGCTCCTCGTAGTGGTCGGCGAGGTCGCCGAGCTCGGTCGGGCAGACGAAGGTGAAGTCGGCCGGGTAGAAGAAGAAGATCGCCCACTTCCCCTCGATGTCCGCCGAGGACACCGGAACGAACGAGCCGTTGACGAAGGCGGTGGCCTCGAAAGGCTTGATGGTCGTGTTGACGAGGGACATGACGACGTCACTTCTCCTTGTGAGGGTGGTGGGGTTCCTCCAGGGGGCGTCACCATTGCCGCCAGCCGAACTGGAGTGATTCCAGACTATCAGAGCCCCCGTGGGGTCCACGCAGCGGGGTTCCGCACCGCGGAACGGACCCCACATCGACCAATAGGTCACCTCACGAACAGCCGGCGACGTCCCTGCATCGACCTATTGGTCGATGCAGGGACGTCGGGCAGGCAGGCCCGGCCCCGGGGTCAGGACTGGCCGAGCCGCTCCATGATGATCGCCCGCGCCGCACCGGCATCCGCCTGGCCCTTCATCGCCTTCATGACCTGACCGATGAGCGCGCCCGCGGCCGCGACCTTGCCGTCACGGATCTTGTCGGCCACGTCGGGGTTGGCCGCGATGACGGCGTCCACGGCCGCCTCGAGGGCGCCGGTGTCCTGCACCAGCTCGAGCCCACGGGCGTCCGCGACCTGCGTCGGAGTGCCCTCCCCGGCCAGCACGCCCTCCCAGACCTGACGAGCCATCGAGTCGTTGAGTCGACCAGACGTCACGAGGCCCTCGAGCTCGACGACGGATGCCGCGCCGACCCCCAGCCCAGCGGCGTACGTCGGCACGTCGACACCCTCGGCGTTGGCGCGCCGCGCCACCTCACCGGACCACCACTTGCGCGCACCCGCCGGGGACGCACCTGCGGCGACGGTCTCCTCCACGAGGTCGACCAGCCCGGCGTTGACGACGTCGCGCATCTCGAGGTCGGCAAAGCCCCACTCACCCTGAAGTCGCTTGCGCCGGGCTGCCGGCGGCTCGGGCAACGTCGCCCGAAGCGACTCGACCAGCTCACGAGAGGGCGCCACCGGCACGAGGTCGGGCTCGGGGAAGTAGCGGTAGTCGTCGGCGTCGGACTTCGCGCGCCCCGAGGTCGTGACCCCGGTGTCCTCGTGCCAGTGCCGCGTCTCCTGCACGATGGTGCCGCCCGAGCTGAGCACCGCGGCGTGCCGCCCCACCTCGTAGCGCACCGCCCGCTCGACCGAGCGCAGCGAGTTGACGTTCTTGGTCTCCGAGCGGGTGCCGAACACCTCGGTGCCCTTGGGCATGAGCGAGAGGTTCACGTCGCAGCGCATCGAGCCCTGCTCCATCCGCACGTCCGAGACGTCGAGGGCCTTGAGCAGGTCGCGCAGGGTGGCCACGTAGGCGCGGGCGATCTCGGGGGCCCGCTCCCCAGCCCCGGTCAGGGGCTTGGTGACGATCTCGATGAGCGGGATGCCGGCGCGGTTGTAGTCGACGAGGCTGTGCGTCGCGCCGTGGATGCGACCCGTCGAGCCGCCGACGTGCAGCGACTTGCCGGTGTCCTCCTCCATGTGGGCCCGCTCGATCTCGACCCGGTAGACCGTGCCGTCGTCGAGCTCGACGTCGAGGTAGCCCTCGAAGGCGATCGGCTCGTCGTACTGCGAGGTCTGGAAGTTTTTGGGCATGTCCGGGTAGAAGTAGTTCTTCCGGGCGAACCGGCACCACTGCGCGATCTCGCAGTTGAGCACGAGCCCGATGCGGATCGCCGACTCCACGGCCACCGCGTTGACGACCGGCAGGGCACCGGGCAGGCCCAGGCACACCGGGCAGGTCTGGGTGTTGGGCTCGGCGCCGAACTCGGTCGGGCAGCCGCAGAACATCTTCGTCGCGGTGTTGAGCTCGACGTGCACCTCGAGGCCCATGACGGGGTCGAACGCGGCGATCGCGTCGTCGAAGGGAAGGGTCGCCTCGGCGTGGGTCTGGGTCATGGCTCAGGCTTCCGTTCCTGCGTTGCGTCCGGCAAGGTGGCTGTCCTGGGGCCCAAGGTGCCGGACGTTACCGAGCAGGTCGGGCGCCCGGTCGAGCAGCGGCCCACCCCACGCGGCGGTGAGCCTGGCCTCGAGGGCCGCACCGACGGCATACAACCGCTGGTCCTGCATCGCGGGGGCGAGGATCTGGAAGCCGGCCGGCAACCCGTCCTCGGTCGCGAGCCCGCTCGGCACCGACATGCCGGGGATGCCGGCGAGGTTGGCGGGGATGGTCGCGATGTCGTTGAGGTACATCGCCATCGGGTCATCGAGCTTGTCACCGAGCTTGAAGGCCGTCGTCGGCGCCGTCGGTGAGACCAGGACGTCGGCAGTCTCGAAGGCCGCTGCGAAGTCGTCGGCGATGAGGCGACGCACCTTCTGGGCCGACCCGTAGTAGGCGTCGTAGTAGCCGCTGGACAGGGCGTACGTGCCCAGGATGATGCGCCGCTTGACCTCGTCGCCGAAGCCGGCGTCGCGGGTGGCGGCCATGACCTGCTCGGCGCTCGGTGCGTCGATGCCGTCAGGGGCGACGCGCAGCCCGTAACGCATGGCGTCGAACTTCGCGAGGTTGCTCGAGGCCTCGCTCGGGAGGATGAGGTAGTACGCGGCCAGGGCGTAGCTGAAGCTCGGGCAGGACACCTCGACGACCTCTGCCCCGGCGTCGACGAGGTGCTGGACGGCCTCGTCGAAACGCGCCTGCACCCCCGCCTGGAACCCGTCGCCGGTCAGTTCGCGGATGATGCCGATCTTCATGCCGGCGACGTCGGCGCGGCGGGCGGCCTCGACGACGGGCGGCACCGGGGCGTCGATCGACGTCGAGTCGAGGGGGTCGTGCCCACCGATGACCTCGTGGAGCAGGGCGGCGTCGAGCACCGTGCGGGTGCACGGGCCGGCCTGGTCGAGCGAGGACGCGAGCGCCACGAGCCCGTAGCGCGAGACCCCGCCGTAGGTCGGCTTGGTCCCGACGGTGCCGGTGACGGCTGCGGGCTGGCGGATCGAGCCACCGGTGTCGGTGCCGATCGCCAGCGGTGCCTGGAACGAGGCGACGACCGAGCTCGACCCACCGCCAGAACCGCCGGGGATGCGCGAGAGGTCCCACGGGTTGTGGCTCGGGCCGTAGGCGCTGTGTTCGGTCGAGGAGCCCATGGCGAACTCGTCCATGTTCGTCTTGCCGAGGATGGGCATGCCGGCCTCGCGCAGGCGCGTCACGAGGGTCGCGTCGTACGGCGGCACCCAGCCCTGGAGGATCTTGGAGCCACACGTCGTCGGCAGGCCGCGGGTCGTCATGACGTCCTTGACGGCGATCGGCACACCGGCCATCGCGTGCAGCGACTCCCCCGCGGCGCGACGGCGGTCGACCTCGTCGGCCTGGGCGAGGGCACCGTCCGCGTCGACGTGCAGGTAGGAGTGCACGGCGCCGTCGACGGCCGCGGTGCGGTCCAGGTGCGCCTGGGTCACCTCGCGCGCCGACACGCTCCCCTGCGCGAGGAGGTCGGCGAGGTCGGCAGCAGTGGACCGGGTCAGGTCGGTGGTCACGTCGTGGTTCCTCTGGGGTGCGGGGCGCGGTGGTGAACGGCGAGCGGATGCCGTGTGGCCGGCATCCGGTGAAGCGTGGCGGTCAGGTGGTGCACGGGGTGGGCGTGCGCGTCACTCGACGTCGAGGATGCGCGGCACGGCGAAGCGCTGCTGCTCGGACTCGGGCGCCCCGGACAGCGCGTCCTGCGGGCTGAGCGAGGGGCGCACCACGTCGGGGCGGGTCACGTTGACGATCGGCATGGGGTGGCTCATCGGCTCGACGTCGGCGATCGGTGCCTGCTGCACGGTCGCCACCGCCTCGAGGATGACCCCGAGCTCGCCGACCATGCGGTCGAGCTCGGCGTCGGAGAGGTCGATGCGGGCGAGTCCGGCGAGGTGCGCCACGTCGTCACGGGTGAGGTCGGCCATGCGGGCCAGTCTATGGGCCCGCTGCCGGGCTGCGAGACTGGGCCGGTGCTCACGGACACCGCCTCGACACAGCTCGTGCTCGACCTCGTCGGCGTGTTCGTCTTCGCGCTCACCGGCGCCATCGTCGGCGTGCGCCGGGGCCTGGACGTCTTCGGGGTGCTCGTGCTGGGCTGGATCGCCGGGTTGGGTGGAGGGATCATCCGCGACGTCTTCCTGGGCATCACCCCGCCGGTGGCGGTCAGCGACTGGCGCCTGCTCGCGGCCGCGGTGGTCGCGGGGCTGGCCGTCTTCCTCCTCCACGGGACGTGGCAGGAGGTCGCGCAGCGACACCCGGACGCGCGGCTGGGCAGGGTCTCGTTCACCGTGCGGCTGCTGGATGCCGCGGGGCTGGCGGTGTTCGCCGTCAGCGGCGCCCTCGTGGCGCTGGACGCCCAGGCGGGCGCGCTGGCAGCCACGCTCATCGGGGGCATCACCGGGATCGGCGGCGGCCTGCTGCGGGACGTGCTCACCGGGCAGGTGCCCGAGGTGCTGCGGCGAGAGCTGTATGCCGTGCCGGCCCTGGCCGGGGCGGGTCTGGTCGTCCTGCTCCACGAGGCGGGGGCCCTCACGACGCTCACCGCCTGGGCGGCGGTCGGGTTCGTCTTCGTCACCCGGGTCGTGGCGGTCGTGCTCAACCTGAACGCTCCGCGCCCCTTGCGCAGCCGAGCCTGACCACCCGGACGAGCGGGTATCAGGGACGGGGAGTCCGGCTCCTTCACGGTGAGCGGCCAGATGGACTGGGGATCGGCCCGCGACGCTCCAAGGAGAACGCCATGCCAGACAACGACCGCACCTCTGCGCGCCTGCCGGCCGCGGTGCTCGCACACCTCACCGAGGTGCTCGGTGCCAAGCCGCAGACCACCGGCAAGACCGAGGCCGAGCTGCCCGGCGGGGAACGCCTCGTCGCGTACCACGCCGTGTCGGCCGAGAAGCCCAATGCCGTCGTGGCCGTGGTCGCCGCAGCCGACGGCACCATCACGCCGCGCGCCGACTTCACGGCAGCCCTGGGCCACGACCCGTTCATCCCGCACTTCGACCCGCCCGTGCTCGGCACCGTCCCGCCGCGCCGTCGGCCCGTGACGATCAACCCGCGACGCAACGACTGGCGGCTCGACCAGTGCGACCGGCGCAGCGAGAAGATCACCGTCACCATCCCACCCACAGGCACTGCGCCCAAGGCCGACGTCTACCTACTGGCAGACACCACGGGCAGCATGGCGCCGGTCATCGACGCCGTGAAGGCCGGTGCCGACGCCATCCTCAGCGACCCCGCCCTGGCAGCCTTCGACGTCGCGTGGGGAGTCGGCAACTACCGCGACTTCACGGTGCCAGCCCCCAACTCCTACGCCTTCCAGCACCAGCTCGCCCCGACGACCAGCACGGCGGCCGCATCCGGCGCCATCTCGACGTGGAACGCCGACGAGGGCGGCGACACGCCCGAGGGCCAGCTCTACGCCCTTCAGGAGCTCGCGACGAACACGAGCATCGGGTGGCGCACCGACAGCAAGCGGATCATCGTGTGGTTCGGCGACGCTCCCGGCCACGACCCCATCTGCACCGACCTCACCGGCCTGCCTGCGGCGATCACGGAGGCCACGGCGACCGCTGCCCTCACCGGGGCGAACATCACCGTCGTGGCGGTGAGCACCACCACCGGGGTCGCCGACGCCCTCGACGGCGACCCGAACTCCGGATCCTTCGACTACCCGACCTGTGCCGCCAACGGAACCGCGGGGCAGGCCACCCGGATCACGGCCGCCACCAGCGGGGAGCACCGCACCGGCGTCGACCCGGGCAGCATCGTCTCGACGCTCAGCGACCTCATCGCCGATGCGGTGCAGTCAACCGGCAACGTGCACCTCGTGGCGACTGGCGACACGGCCCAGTTCGTCGAGTCGATCACCCCTGCGGCCGGTTACGGTCCGCTCGCCGGCGACGAGACGCACACGCTGACCTTCGAGGTGGTGTGGGTCGGCACCAAGGCGTGCGCCGAGCGCGACCAGGAGCTCACCGGCACGATCGATGTCGTCGCCGACGACGTCGTGGTCGCGAGCAAGCCGGTGCGGGTCGTGGTGCCGAAGTGCCGCTACCACTACGTCGTCGAGGTGGTCTGCGGTGAGCGGCCGCCCCTTCGCGGGCGCGACGACCACGACGACCGAGGCGACCACCCCGAGGGCCCCGGCGGCGGCCACCCCACGAAGGACGACGGCCCCTGCGCGGTCGTGCCCGGCCGGTACGCGACGGCCGTGCTCATCAGCAACCCGTCCACGTGCACCGCCGTCATCGAGAAGCGGTTCGCCCCGCTCGTGGTCGACGGCAAGACCATCGGGCGCGAGCCCGACATCCAGCCGGCCAAGCCGTTCGCCAAGCTGGAACTGCCCGCGAACCACGCGACGATGGACGACTGCTGCGCTCTGCACGAGGCCGTCGACCACGGCCCGGGTCTGCTGCTCGGGGTGCTCGACATCGTGTCCGACCGTCCGCTGGAGGTGCGGGCCGTGCACACCGCACACGGTGCCCAGACGCAGACCGGCGCCCCGTCGATCACCACGCGGGCCGTCGACCCGCGACGCGCTCCCTGAGTGCGCACTGCTGGTAACCCGGGACCGCCTGCACGACGCCTCGGGGGATCCGCCCACAGACTCGACCCGGCTGGCCACGCCGATCCAGGCCAGCCGGGTCGTGTTTTGCTGACTGTTCCCGCCGGAAGGTCAGGACACGGGATCGGGGTTGCCGGTGTCGAGCAGGCGGCGGAAGCCGGCCTCGTCGAGGATGGTCAGCCCGAGCTCGCGGGCCTTGTCCTCCTTGGAGCCGGCGTTCTCGCCGACGACGACGTAGTCGGTCTTCTTCGACACCGACCCCGAGGCCTTGCCCCCGCGGCTGAGGATGGCCTCCTTGGTCTCATCACGTGAGAACCCCTCGAGTGACCCGGTGACGACGATCGTGAGCCCGGCCAGCGTCTGCTCCACCGACTCGTCCCGTTCGTCCACCATGCGCACACCGTCGGCGGCCCAGCGGTCGACGATCGCGACGTGCCACTCGTTGCCGGGCTTGTCGAACCAGTCGCGCACCGACTCGGCGATGACCGGGCCGACGCCCTCCACCCCGGCGAGCTCCTCGAGCGAGGCGCCGCGGACGGCATCCATCGAACCGAGGTGGGAGGCGAGCGCCCGGGCGGCGGTCGGGCCCACGTGGCGGATGGACAGCGCGACGAGCACCCGCCACAGCGGCTGGGCCTTCGCCGAGTCGAGGTTGGCGACGAGCTTGTGGCCGTTCGCCGAGAGCACGCGGCCGTCGACGACGTCCTGCGGCGGGTCGGTCTTCTTCGCGGTGCGGGTGTAGAGCGGCACCCGGGCGACGTCGTCCACGGTCAGCGAGAACAGCCGGGCCTCGGTGGGGCCGCCGAGCTCGGGGTCCTCGAGGACGCCCGACTCCAGCAGGGCGATCGACCCTTCCCAGCCCAGGGCCTCGATGTCGAACGCACCGCGTGAGGCGAGCGCGAAGAGCCGCTCCCGCAGCTGGCTCGGGCAGGAGCGGGCGTTGGGGCAGCGGATGTCCTTGTCGCCCTCCTTCTCGGGGGCCAGTGCGGTGCCGCACGAGGGGCAGTGGGTCGGCATGACGAACTCACGCTCGGTGCCGTCGCGCAGGTCGACGACCGGCCCGAGGATCTCGGGGATGACGTCGCCCGCCTTGCGCAGCACGATGGTGTCGCCGATGAGCACGCCCTTGCGCCGCACCTCGTCGGCGTTGTGCAGGGTCGCCTGGGTGACCGTCGACCCGGCGACGACGACCGCCTTCATGACCCCGTAGGGCGTGACCCGCCCGGTGCGTCCGACGTTGACCTGGATGTCGAGGAGCTTGGTGTTGACCTCCTCCGGTGGGTACTTGTAGGCGATGGCCCACCGGGGTGCCCTCGACGTCGAGCCGAGTTGGCGCTGGACCGCGACCTCGTCGACCTTGACGACGACGCCGTCGATGTCGTGGGCGTTGTCGTGCCGGTGCTCGCCGGTGTGCGTGATGAAGGCGAGCACCTCGTCGACGGTCTCGACCACGCGGAACTGGTCGGACACCGGCAGACCCCACTCCCGCATCCGGTCGTAGGCCTCGCTCTGCCGGGTCAGTTCCAGCCCCCGGTGCGCGCCGATGCCGTGCACGAGCATGCGCAGGTCGCGGGTCGCGGTGACCCGCGGGTCCTTCTGGCGCAGCGACCCCGCAGCGGTGTTGCGCGGGTTGGCGAACGGCGCCTTGCCCGCGGCGACGAGGCTCGCGTTGAGGTCGGCGAAGGCGGCGAGCGGGAAGTAGACCTCACCGCGGATCTCGACGAGCTCGGGGACGTCGTCACCGCTCAGCGTCTCGGGGATGCCGGCGATGGTGCGCACGTTGAGGGTGACGTCCTCACCGGTTCGCCCGTCGCCGCGGGTGAGTGCCCGGGTGAGCCGGCCGCCCTCGTAGAGCAGGTTGATCGCGAGCCCGTCGATCTTCAGCTCGCACAGGAAGTGGTGCGCCGCGCCACCCGCACCACGCTCCACTCGCGCCGCCCAGGTGCGCAGCTCGTCGGCGTCGAAGGCGTTGTCGAGGCTGAGCATCCGCTCGAGGTGGTCGACCGCCTGGAAGTCGGTGGAGAAGATCGCCCCGCCCACCTGCTGGGTCGGGCTGTCCGGGGTGCGCAGGGCGGGGTGCTCGTCCTCGAGCGCCGTCAGCGAGCGGATGAGGGCGTCGTACTCGCCGTCGCTGATCGTCGGCGCGTCCTTGACGTGGTAGGCGAACTGGTGGGCCCGGACCTGCTCGGCGAGGGTGACCCAGGCGTGACGGGCCTCGTCCGGCACGGCGTCGGCGTCGGTGGGTGGCGTCGAGGCGGGGTCGATCGGCGTGGCGTTCACGGCGGTCATCCTGCCGCAGGGCGCCGACGGGCGAGCAGCACGTCGCGCGTGACGTCGAGGTGCCCCAGGTGCTGGGTGAGCTCCTCGAACACGTGGAGCAGCACGGCACCCTGCGTGCGGTGGCGGGTGAGGCCGTCGCCCGCGGGTGGGTTGCGCGGCGCCTCGTGCGGTGCCGCCGCCCGGGCGTCTTCGTGCAGGCTGGCTCGGCCGGCCTCGAGCATGGTGATCGCCTGGTCGACGGTGAGGGTCGCTCGGAACTCGGCATCGCGGTCGCGGGGCACGACGATGCCGCGGTTGACCGTGCGGCCCCACCGGGCCATGACCCCGACCACGTGCGCGACGAGACCGGATGCCGTGTTGCTCCCCGGCACGTCGTCGAGCCGGACGTTGAGCAGGTCGTCACCCAGGGCGCGGCAGCTCTCGGCGTAGGCGTCCAGGGCGATGTCGCAGGAGGCGAGCAGTTCGTCGACGGTGATCACCCGGCCACCGTAGCGACGGGCACCGACGGGCACCGACGGTCGAGGTCGGCTGCGGGCGCGGAGTGCGCCACCGGCTCGCGCGCCCCGCGGGCGACGCCCGCCGGCCTTCCGCTGGGTGACCCGGCACGACACCAGCGGTCGAGGTTTGCCAGAGTGGGCCCATGACCGCGAAACTCCACCCCCGGGTCCAGCCGCACTTCGAGATGGTCCTCTCGCGCAATCCCGGTGAGACGGAGTTCCATCAGGCCGTCTTCGAGGTCATGGCGAGCCTGACCCCCATGATCGGCACCCGCCCCGAGTACGCGCAGTGGTCGGTGCTCTCGCGCATGTGCGAACCCGAGCGGCAAATCATCTTCCGCGTGCCGTGGCTCGACGACCAGGGCCGGGTGCAGATCAACCGCGGCTTCCGGGTGGAGTTCAACTCGGCGCTGGGCCCCTACAAGGGCGGTCTGCGCTTCCACCCGAGCGTCAACCTGTCGATCATCAAGTTCCTCGGTTTCGAGCAGGTCTACAAGAACGCCCTGACCGGCATGCCGATCGGCGGCGGCAAGGGCGGGTCCGACTTCGACCCCAAGGGCCGCTCCGACACCGAGATCATGCGCTTCTGCCAGTCGTTCATGACCGAGCTCTACCGGCACATCGGCGAGTACACCGACGTGCCGGCGGGTGACATCGGCGTCGGCGGGCGTGAGATCGGCTACCTGTTCGGGCAGTACAAGCGCATCACCAACCGCTACGAGTCCGGGGTGCTCACCGGCAAGGGCATCTCCGTGGGCGGCTCGCAGGTGCGCACCGAGGCCACGGGGTACGGCACGGTGTACTTCGCCCGGGAGATGCTTGCGACGGCCGGCCAGTCCTTCGACGGCAAGCGCGTCGTCGTCTCCGGCTCCGGCAACGTGGCCATCTACGCGATCGAGAAGGTCGCGCAGCTCGGCGGCACCGTCGTCGCCTGCTCGGACAGCGGCGGCTACGTCGTCGACGAGACCGGTATCGACCTCGACCTGCTCAAGGAGGTCAAGGAGGTTCGGCGGGGCCGGCTGTCGGACTACGCCGAGGCCCGCGGGGGTTCCGCCCGGCACGTCGTCGGCGGGTCCATCTGGGACGTGCCCTGCCAGGTGGCACTGCCCTGCGCCACCCAGAACGAGCTCCCGGAGAGCGGCGCCCGCGCGCTCATCGCCAACGGCGTCGAGCTCGTCGCCGAGGGCGCGAACATGCCCACCACCCCGGAGGCGGTCGCGCTGCTCCAGGAAGCCGGTGTCGCCTACGCCCCGGGCAAGGCGTCGAACGCCGGCGGCGTGGCCACGAGCGCGCTCGAGATGCAGCAGAACGCCAGCCGCGACTCGTGGACCTTCGAGGCCACCGAGGAACGGCTCGAGGCGATCATGACCTCCATCCACGCGCAGTGCGTCGAGACGGCCGAGCAGTACGGCGACCCGGGCAACTACGTCATGGGCGCCAACCTCGCGGCCTACACCAAGGTCGCCGACGCCATGGTGCTGCTCGGCGTCATCTGAGCGATCCGCCGAGGGTCAGCCGGATGCCGTGAGCAGCGCGGTGACGCGCTCGCCGATCTCGCGACTCGCGGCGCGACCCTCCGGAGTCGGCAGCAGCGGGTAGTCGTGGATCGCACCGTCCTCGACGTGGAGCGCGAAGGCGGCACCGTCCGGCATCCGACGCTCCAGCTCGCGGCAGTCGGGCGCGGTGATGTCGCGGGTCCCGACCCAGACCTCGACCGGCGGCAGGCCGGTGAGGTCGCCGAAGAGGGGGCTCACGACGGGGTCGTCAAGAGCGAGGTCACCCGCCCACGACCGCGCGATCGGGTGCAGGCCCGCCCGGGTGAGCCACGGGTCCGTGGGCTCGACGGCATCCACGGCGGGGTTGGCCATCGTGAGGTCGATCCACGGGGCGATCAGCAGCAGGCCGGCCACCCGCTGGCGCACGGCGGGCGCCGCCTGCTGGGCGGCGACCAGGGCGAGCCCACCGCCCGCGGAGTCGCCGAGCAGCACCACCGAACGCCCCTGGGCGACGAGACCGTGCACGACCTCGGCGACGAGGTCGACCGCCTCGGACGCCGTGTGGTGCGGCGCGAGCCCGTAGATCGGCACGTGCACCTCGACGCCCGTGCGCGCCGCCAGCGCAGCCACGAACGCCCACTGCTGGTCGACGACCTCGTTGGTGTACGCACCCCCGTGGAGGTAAACGACCGCCCCTGCAGCGGATGCCGTGTGGCCGGGTCCGCGCACCACGTGGACGTCGCGGCCCCGCACCCGGTGGGTGCTCACGCGGCTGTCACCGAGTGCCTTCGCGGGCGGGTCGGAGGGGCCCTTGGCGGAGTGGAGGAACGCCAGGCCGGCCTCGCGGGTGGCGTAACGCTTCTTGCGGGTGGCGCGAACGTAGAGCGCCACCGCACGCATCTGCCAGCTCGCCATCGCCCCAGCCTAAACGCGTGCGACGATGGGCCAGCCCGACAGAGCCGCCGAGCCCAGGAGCCCCGATGACCAACCTCGCGACCAACCTCACGAGCACTGCAGCGACCAACGCCGAGCAGGATGCGCTGCGGATCAACGGCCAGGGCGTGACCTACGCCCAGTTGCACGCCAGGGCGGCGGCCGTGGCCGGAGCGCTGCGCGCCAACGGCATCCAGCCCGGCGACCGGGTCGCGATCATCCTCCCCAACGTCCCGGCCTTCCCGGTCGTCTACTGGGGCATCCTGCTGGCCGGTGGCATCGTCGTGCCGATGAACCCGCTGCTCAAGGCCGGCGAGATCGACTACTTCTTCACCGACTCCGGCGCGAAGATCGCCTTCGTCTGGCCCGACTTCGTGCCCGAGGCCACCAAGGGCGCCCAGAACAGCGGCACGCAGATCATCGAGTGCGGCCCGATGGGCCCGGTGGCCGGCTCCTTCGAGGGCGGCGACCCGATCACCGACCCGCACGAGCGCGCCGACGACGACACCGCGATCATCCTCTACACCTCCGGCACGACCGGCCGGCCCAAGGGTGCCGAGCTGACGCACTCCAACATCCACCTCAACGCGCTGCGCTCGGCCAAGGTCATCCAGCAGATGACGGCCGACGACATCGTGATGGGCTGCCTGCCGCTGTTCCACGTCTTCGGCCTGGTCGTCGGGCTCAACGCCGCCACCATCGCCGGGGCATCGCTCGCCCTCATCCCGCGCTTCGACCCCGCCGCAGCGATCGAGGTCATCGAGAAGGAGCGGGTGACGATCATGCAGGGCGTACCGACGATGTACGCCGCGATCCTCAACCACCCGGCATCCGACGGCATGGACGCGTCGTCGCTGCGCACCTGCGCGTCCGGCGGCTCCGCGATGCCGCTGGAGGTGATGCGCTCGTTCGAGGAGAAGTTCGGCTGCGTCATCCTCGAGGGCTACGGCCTGTCCGAGACCTCGCCCGTCGCGTCGTTCAACATGCCGACGATGGAGCGCAAGCCCGGCACGATCGGCGTGGCCATCCCCGGCTGCGAGATGAAGTGCGTCGACCTCGACGGCAACGAGGTGCCCGTCGGCGAGGTCGGCGAGATCGCCATCCGCGGCGACAACGTCATGAAGGGCTACTGGAACAAGCCCGAGGCCACCGCGGAGGCCATCCCCGACGGCTGGTTCCGCACCGGTGACCTCGCGACCATGGACTCCGAGGGCTACTTCACCATCGTCGACCGCAAGAAGGACATGATCCTGCGCGGCGGGATGAACGTGTACCCGCGCGAGGTCGAGGAGTGCATCTACGAGCACCCCGACGTGCTCGAGGTGGCTGTCGTCGGCATCCCGGACGAGCTCTACGGCGAGCAGGTCGGTGCAGCGGTGGCCCTGCGCGAGGGTTCGACGGCGACCCCGCAGGACATCATCGACTTCGCCAAGGAGCGGATCGCGGCGTACAAGTACCCGCGCACCGTGTGGGTCGTCCCTGAGCTGCCCAAGGGCCCGACCGGCAAGATCCTGCGCCGCGAGGTGCACGCCCCGGCTGAGTGAGCCTGGCGTGGTGAGGCGGATCTGACCACGTGGTCGAATCTGCCCCACCAGATGACGTCGACCTCACCTGGCCGTCGTCGTCACCTCGCCCACCGTGGATGCCGTGGCGTCCGTTGCGGGTCGGGCTGCGGGCTTCTGGTTGATGACGAACGCTGCGCCGAGCACGATCACGAAGCCGACGATCTGCCAGGGCCCGAGGTGCTCCCCGAGCACGAGCACACCGAGCAGCACCGACACCACGGGGATGAGGTAGGTGATCGTGGAGCCGATGACCGGCCCCGCCCCGCGGACGACGTCGAACTGGAGCATGTAGGCGAACCCGGTGCCGACGACGCCGAGCACGAGCACGCACAGCAGCGGTAGCCAGGGCAGGTCGCCGACCCCCGCGGCGTCGTAGGCCCAGATCGCCGCCAGGCCCTCGGGCTGCAGCAGCGCCCACGTGACGACGAACGGCACCATGAGCACGAGCGCGCTCGTCAACGTGGCCGCCGGCTGCGAGAGCCCGCCGAGGTCGACCCCACTGAGGAACTTCCGGTTGTACGTCCACCCGATGCCGTAGCTCGCGCCACCGATGAGGGCCATCGAGAACCCGACGAGGTCGGGCCGGTCGGTGGCCGTCCACGGCTGCATGATCGTGATGACTCCGAGGAAGCCGACCCCGACGGCGACCAGCCGGCGCCCGGTGGCACGCTCCCCCGGCAGGATCGCCATGGTGGCGAGCACCGTCGCGATGGGGGTCGCCGCGTTGCCGATCCCCGCCAGCGCCGAGCTGATCCGCGTCTCGGAGAGGGCGAAGAGCGTGAACGGCAGGGCCCCGAGGAAGAACCCGCACACGAGCAGGTGGCCCCACACGCGAGCCCCCGTCGGCAGCCGGCCCCCGCGCGCGAAGAGCAGGCCGAGCAGCACCACCGCCCCGGACAGGATCCGCAGCGCGGAGATCTGCACGGCCGTCAGGGCCTCGAGACCGACCTTCATGAGCAGGAAGCTCGACCCCCAGATGAGGACGAGCGCCAGGTACTTGACCTGCCAGGGAACACGCGGCTGCGTCGTCACGCCGGAACCTCCTCGCTGAGTCGGCGCGCCGTGTCGAGCGCCGTGCGCACAACGGCCCGGGCCCCCTGTTGTGTGAGCCCGGCCAGTCCGCACGCCGGTGAGACCACGAGCCCCGTGAGCGAACCGGCCGCCAGCCCGGCCCGCTCGAAGCCCTCGAGGACCAGCGCCCGTGCACCCTGGTCGGTGCCCGAGCCGTCGGTCGGCAGGCACCCGGCATACAGCCCGGTGCCGGCCTCGAGCGTCGCGGCGATCGACTCCCAGCGCGCCGGGGTGGCGGACGTGACGTCGATGGCCAGCGCCCCTGCACCGGTGGCGCGCAGCAGCGGCAGCGGTGCCGAGGGGTGGCAGCAGTGCACGACCGTCTCACCGTCGTTTGCGGCAAGCACCTGCTCGAGGCGGCGCATGACGTCGTGCGGCTCGACCGCCCGCACCCGCCCGTACCCCGAAGACGTGGGCAGCGATCCCTCGAGCACGGCAGGCAAGGACGGCTCGTCGACCTGGAGGACGACGTCGGCACCGGGCACGAGGCGACGCACGTCGGCGACGTAGTTCTGGATGCCGTCGCTCAGCGACGCGGTCACGTCACCCACCGCCCCGGCATCCGAGATCACCCGCTCGCCACGGTTGAGCCGCAGCGACGCCACGAGGGTCCACGGTCCGGCGACCTGGACCTTGAGCGGGCCGACGTAGCCGTCGTAGGCCTCGGCCAGTTCGTCGAGGTCCTCGCGGTGCAGGGCTGCGGTGCGCCCGGAGTCACGCCCCGGGCGGTCGACCAGTCGCCAGCCACTGGGTTGCAGGTCGACCGGCAGGTCGACGAGCAGGCCGGCGGCCCGCCCGATGATGTCGGCACCGGGACCGCGGGCCGGGGTCTCGGGCAGGTGCGGCAGCCCGTCGCCGTCACCGGTGAGCAGCAGGTCGCGCACGGTGCGCACGGCCTCACGCACCGACGCGCCGGGCCACGAGCCGATGCCGGTGGCCCGCACCGGCGCGGTCATCGGCCCACCCGCTCGACGAAGGCCGAGACGGATGCCGGGACCGGGGTCGCGGCCTCCACCGACCACGGGGCGGGTTCGGGGTCACCGGCGACGACGCGCAACGGGACCACGCCCGACCACGCGTCGGTCTCCTCGTCAGGGACGGACGCACCGCCCGAGCGGGCCTTGAGCACCCACTGGCCGACGGTGATGGGCAGCTCCATCGCCAGGGTGGCCGCGACCTCCTTGGGCAGCATCGGCCGAACCTCGGCGGTCCGGCCGGGGATGAGCCGTTCGGAGATGCGGTCCAGGGAGGTCTCGCGGTCCTCACCCGTGAGCGGGGTCAGCACGCCGTGGATGACCGCAGAGCGGTAGTTGGCCGAGGAGTCGAAGGTGGTGTGCGCGACGACGAGACCGTCGACGACCATGACGCTGAAGACCGCCGGGGCCCCGGCCGCGACGTGCCGCAGGGCGCCTGCGCCCGTCGACCCGTGAAGGAGCACCCGGTCACCGTCGCGGGCGAAGAGCATGGGCACGACCCAGGGTCGACCGTCGACGACGGTGGAGAGCGTGCCGGTGAGCACCTCGTCGAGGAGGGCGTCGAGGTCGGCGCGTTCCGAGCGTGCCCGGTCGGTGAGACGGCGCAACCGCTGCCGCGAGACACCGGCAGCCACGCTCCCGCGCCCGGCATACCCCCGGCCGGGGCACTCGCCGGCGGACACCACGCGCGTCGTGGATGCCGGGTGGCGCAGCAGGGCGTCGCCGACCCTCGTCGGGCGCGGCATCAGGGCACCGCCGCAGTTCGGGCAGGCGCGCCCGAGGTGCTCAGCACACCCCGAGCAGAACGTGCACTCGAACGAGCACACGACGGCACCGACCTCACCCGCAGGCAGGTCGATGTCGCAGCACTCGCACCCGGGTCGCATCTGGAGCCAACTCACTGCCTCATCCTCTCTCGGCACCCCGACAGGGGCACCGGCGCACCATCTCATCAAGGCAAAGTGGCCCACGCCGAGATCCAGTAGGCAGTGAAATCACAGGACCACTATGGTTCAGGGATGCCGCGCACCCCCCGACCGGTCGAGCTCGCGCTCACCGTGCCCGCGGGTGCCGCTCCGCTGCGCCACCGGATCGCTGACGCGGTGGTCGGCGAACTGCGCTCCGGGCGGCTCCGCCCCGGTGACCCCCTGCCCTCGACCCGAGTCCTCGCAGCCGACCTCGGCCTCTCGCGCGGCCCCGTCGTCGCGGCCTACGACGAGCTGGCGGCCGCCGGATTCGTGCTCAGTCGAGCCGGCTCGGGTGCGGTGGTCGCCCCGGGCGCCGACCGGGCCGCCGCAGCCGGGGCGCTCAGCCACGTGCCCACCGCGGGCGGCGAGGCGGTCGGCATCCGATCGGTCGCGACCGCCCCACCCCGTTGGGACCTGCGCCCTGGACGCCCGGACACCACGTTGCTCGATGCCGCCGCGTGGCGTCGCGCCTGGCGAGCCGCGGGCACCGCCGTGCCCGGCAACGACGCCGGCGCGGGGCCGAGCCACGAAGGACTGCGCCGGGTGCTCGCCGACCACCTGCGGCGCAGCCGTGGCGTCGCGGTGGCCCCCGACGACCTGCTCGTCGTGCCCGGCGTCGGGGCGTCGCTGCGGGCGCTGCCCGTGGCACTGGGCCTCGTCGGGTCCACCGTCGCCCTCGAGGACCCGGGCTACGTCGAGGCCTGGACCGCGTTCGAGGCCGAGGGCGCCCGCGTCGCGGCGGTGTCGGTCGACGGCGACGGCCTCGACCCGGCCCACCTGCCGCGCAGCGCCCGGGCCGTCTACGTGACCCCGTCGCACCAGTACCCCCTCGGTGCTCGGATGCCAGTCACCCGACGAGCGCTGCTGCTGGACTGGGCACGGCGCACCGACTCCCTCGTGCTCGAGGACGACTACGACGGGGAGTTCCGCTACGACGTCTCACCCCTTCCCGCGCTGCGGTCGATGCCGGGCGCCGCGGACCACGTCGTCTACATCGGCACGGCGTCAAAACTCATCGCGCCCTCACTGCGGGTCGCATGGATCGCAGCACCGCGTCGGCTGCGCGAACGGTTGCGCGTCGAGCTGGAGAGCCGGGGGCTGGTCGTCAACGAGGCCACCGGGCTGGCGCTGGCCGAGTTCATCGCCTCCGGGTCGCTCGCCACCCACCACGCCCGGGTGACCCGCACATATGCCGCGCGGCGAGCGGCACTGGTGGCGGCGGCATCCGACCATCTTCCGTTCGTGGTGCTGGACGGGGTCGAGGCCGGCCTGCACGTCGTGCTGCGCCTGCCCGACGACGTCGACGACCTCGACGTCGTCACCCGGCTCGAGCAGGTCGGCGTCGCGGTCAGCCCGCTGTCGGCCTACGCGGTGGCGACCCCCGTGCGGGGCCTGGTGCTCTGCTACGCGGGGCTGCCCGAGACGCAGGCCGACGCCGCGGTCCGCGCCCTGGCGGGCGCGATCGGCCCGGACGCGCTGACCTGACGCGTCGACTCGGGCTGCCGAGTGTGTTCTCGGACGCCCTCTGCCCCTCCGGCGGCCCGGGATCCGTAGGGTGGGAGGTGGCGAAGCCGGTGACGTGACCGGGAAACACCCGGGGCAGCCGGCAGCGCCTTCGGAAGAGGCGAATGACGTGGGGCAGCTGCTCATGACCGGGTTCCCGGGCTTTCTCGGCTCGGCGCTCCTCCCCCGCCTGCTGGCCCGCCGGCCCGGCACCGACGCGGTGTGCCTGGTGCAGCGCCAGCACGGCGCGCTCGCCCGCTCCCGGGTCAAGGAGCTCGAGGTCACCGACCCGGGCACCGCGGGACGGGTGCGGCTCGTGGTCGGTGACGTCACGGCATCCGGTCTGGGCCTGTCGGCCGCGGACCGCGCGGGCCTGGACGACGTCGACGAGGTCTGGCACCTCGCCGCCGTCTACGACCTGGCCGTGGCCCCCGAGGTCGCGCGCCGCGTCAACGTCGAGGGCACCCGGCACGTCCTGGAGTTCTGCCGGGGCCTTCGCGACCTGCGGCGCCTCCAGTACGTCAGCACCTGCTACGTCAGCGGTCGCTACGAGGGCTGCTTCGCCGAGGACGACCTCGAGGAGGGGCAGGCCTTCCGCAACCACTACGAACGGACCAAGTACGACGCCGAGGTGCTCGTGCGGGCAGCGATGGCCAGCGGCCTGCCCGCCACCGTCTACCGCCCCGGCATCGTCGTGGGCGACTCGGCGACGGGTGAGACCCAGAAGTACGACGGGCCCTACTTCCTCGCGACCTTCCTGCTGCGCCAGCTCTCGGTGGCCGTCGTCCCCGCCCTCGGGGACGCGGACCGGGTCCGGGTGTGCCTCGTCCCGCGAGACTTCGTCGTCGGGGCCATGGACGAGCTGTCGGTGCTGGAGGAGTCGCGGGGTCGCACCTACGCCCTCGTCGACCCCGACCCCCCGACGGTCCGGGAGGTCGTGACCGCCTTCGCCCGGCACCTCGGGAAGCGGGTCGTGTGGGTGCCGCTGCCGCTCGCGCCCGTCCACGCCCTCGTCGACCACGTGCCGGGATCGCAGGCCCTGCTGGGGCTGCCCGCCGAGGCGCTGGACTACTTCGCCTCGCCGACGACGTACGACACCACCACCACGACCACCGACCTCGCGGCGTCCGGGCTGACCTGCCCCGCGTTCGAGAGCTACGCCGACACGCTGCTCGACTTCATGGGCGCCCACCCGGAGTTCGACGCGCACGCGATGACCTGAGTCGTTCCCGGAAAGGACGCACATGCCCGCCACGACACCCCGCCGAGCCGCCCACGGAGCAGACGGCCGAGCAGGCCCCGAGCTGCTCGTCGTCGAGGTCAGCCTCGGCTCCTCCGCGCGCGACCACGACCTCAGGGTGCGGTTCCTCGACCGGCGCTACCGCCTGCTGCGGCTGGGCACCGACGGCGACGTGCACACGGCACAGGCGCTCGTGCGGCGCTGGTCCGAGCTCGCCGACCAGGTGGCGGTGAACGGGGGCGCCGAGGCGGCCGCCACCGGGCTGCTCGACCACGACCCCGCCGAGGCGACGGCCCGGCTCGTCGCGTCGGCGGTCGGCGGCACGGCCACCGACGGGCACCGGCTGCGCGAGGTGCTCCAGGAGTGGGCCGTGCGGCGGGTCCAGTACGAGATGCCCGGCTACTTCAGCAACGCCCGCACCGTCGTGCTCGGCAGCGACCACGCGCGCACGGTCCGTGTGCTGCGCGAGTACACCGACAACCTCCACCTCGAGGCGCCGCCGGTGGGCGCCGGGCCGGGGCGCCGGCTCGGGGGCGTCCCGGTGCTCGGCCGGGTCGCGCGCCTCGCGTGGCACCCCGTGGACCGGGTGCGGTCCGCCGTGGGCGACGACTCGCTGACGCCGGGCGAGCTGGTCAACCGCTCATGGCTGCGCCAGCGCCCCCGGGACTGCGACGTCGTCGTCGCGACGTACCACGAGCTGGTGACCTTCGGCTTCCCGGACCTGCACGGCAAGACCGTCATCACCTCGGCGGTCACCGACGCGCAGCTGGCCGACCTCGCGTCCCGGGACGTCGACCTGGTGCTCGACAGCACCCCGCAGCCGTTCGAGAGCACCGTCGACGTCGCCACCCTCGAGGCGATGATGCGTGCGGCCGTTCGGGCCCCGGGCGGCGCCCCCGAACGCCTGAGCGACGACGACCTCCTCGAGATGATCGTCGCGGCCGGCCTTGAGCCGCGGGTCCTGCAGCCCAACGGCCCGCGCCGCAAGAGCAGGTTCGCGTTCGTCATCCACCCGCTGTCGCAGAAGTTCTTCCGCAACGTCGAGCCCCTCGGCACGGTCGCGAAGGTCTCCCCGCCGGTCGTCATGGATGCCGTCGAGAAGGGGATGGCGTACCTGCCCCCCTTCGTCTACGGGCACGTCACGGGGGTGAGGTCCCCGACCGGCGCCGAGGCCGAGGGGTGGCTGATCACGGTGGGCGGGACGCCGAAGGAGATCCTCGCCCACGACCCCGAGTTCACCTACGACAAGCTCCTCGAGGCCGCGGAGCTCGCGCGCCGGCTGGGCGCGCAGGTCATGGGTCTTGGGGCCTTCACCAAGGTCGTCGGGGATGCCGGGGTGACGGTGGCGCGCAAGGCGTCCCTCCCGATCACCACCGGGAACAGCTACAGCGCGTCCGGCGCCCTGTGGGCTGCCCACGATGCCGTGGACCGGCTGGGCCTGCTGGAGCGCGACGACGACGGCGTCATCCGGGGGCGGGCCATGGTCGTGGGGGCGACCGGTGCCATCGGCTCGGTCTGCGCCCGGCTGCTCGCGCTGGCCAGCGACGAGCTGTGGCTGGTCTCCCCCGAGACCGCCAAGCTGCTCGCCCTCAAGAAGGACATCGAGCGCGAGCACCCACGCGCGGTCGTGCACGCTGCCGCCACCCCCGGCGACCACCTGCGGCACATGGACGTCATCGTCACGGCGACCTCGGGTGCGGGCAAGCGCGTGCTCGACATCATGGACGTCAAGCCCGGCTGCGTCATCACCGACGTCGCGAGGCCGCTGGACCTGTCCGCCGAGGACGTCGCTCGACGCCCCGACGTCCTCGTCGTGGAGTCGGGCGAGATCGAGCTGCCCGGCGAGGTGCGGATGCGCGACATCGGCCTGCCCACCGGCGTCGTCTACGCCTGCCTGGCCGAGACGGTCGCCCTCGCGCTCGAGGGCCGCTACGAGACCTTCACCGTCGGTCGGGCCATCGAGTGGGAGAAGGTCAAGGAGATCTACCAGCTCGGGCTCCGGCACGGGATGCGCCTTGCGGCGATCTCGGGGGTCAAGGGCGTGTACACCGACGAGGACTTCGCCCGCGTCCGCGAGCTGGCCCTCGCGGCTCGCGGCGAGCTGGCAGCCGCCGGGCCGAGGGGCAGGGGCCGAAAAGCCACCTGAGCGCACCGCGTGCCCCTACGGTTGGACCCATGGGCGACGTGGTGGGCGCCGAACGACGGCTGGAGTCGATGACCCAGGTGTGGACGGCGTCCGGGGACCGTCGGGCCGTGTTCTCCGAGTGCTACCTCGTGATGACGAGACGGGTGCGCGAGCGCGTGCGGAACGGGGCCTTCCACGACGGGGTGTGGGTGACGCGTCTGCTCGACCGGTTCGCCGACTACTACTTCGACGCCGTGGAGGCATACGGCCGGTCGGGCGACTTCACCCTGTCCACGGTCATGACCGTCACGACGACCCCGGACGGCGTCGAGGCGACTGTCACCCCGGTGCCAGAACGGACGTGCCCCGAGATCTGGCGCGGCGCCCTCGACGCGTGCTCCGACCCTGGCTGCCACCCGCTCCAGGCGCTGATGCTCGGCATCAACGCCCACATCAACCACGACCTCGCGCTCGCCCTGGTCGACGTGCTCGACGACTGGGGCACCCTCGAGGAGGAGCAGCGCCGACATCGTCACGAAGACCACGAACTGGTCAACACGATCATCGACGAGACCACGGACGAGGTGCAGCGCGACGTCGTCGCCCAGTGGTCACCTCTGGCCGAGATGCTCGACGCCCTGATGGGCCCGCTCGACGAGTGGGCCTTCGGCACGCTCGCGCAGTCGTGGCGCAGCCAGGTGTGGCTCGATGCGATGGATCTCGTCGCCCTGCCACCCGAGGAGCGCCCGCTCGCGACACAGCGCATCGGCGAGCGCGCCTCGGGGGTGGCGACGGTCATCATGCTCGGCCGCCGCCCCGGCTGAAGGGTGCTCAGCTGAAGCTGTGCCCGGGGTGCGGCTCCGACGGGATGGTGCCGAGCTTGCCCGCCTGGAAGTCCTCGAACGCCTGGACCAGCTCGGCGCGGGTGTTCATGACGAACGGGCCGTAGGCCGCGACGGGCTCGCGGATCGGGCGCCCACCCATGATGTAGAGGTCCAGGCTGGGGCTGCGGCTCTCCTGCTGCTCGTTCGCACCGACCTCGATGACGTCTCCGGCACCGAGCACGACGAGCTGTCCCTGGCGGATCGGGCGACGGTCGGGGCCGACCGTGCCGAGGCCGTTGAGCACGTACACGAGCGCGTTGAACTGCGGGTTCCACGGCAGGCGCAGCTGGCCACCGGCCTCGATGGTGGCGTGCACGATCGAGATCGGGGTGTGGGTGATGCCGGGGCCCTGGTGGCCGTCGACCTCGCCGGCGATGACGCGCACGAGGCCGCCGCCGTCGTGCGTGGAGAGCAGGGCCACCTCGCCGCCGCGGATGTCCTGGTAGCGCGGGTTCGACATCTTCATCGACCCGGGCAGGTTGACCCACAGCTGGAGGCCGTGGAACAGCCCACCGGACAGCACGAGCGACTCGGGCGGCACCTCGATGTGCAGCAGGCCCGAGCCCGCGGTCATCCACTGGGTGTCACCGTTGGTGATCGTGCCACCGCCACCGTGGCTGTCCCGGTGCTCGAAGGTGCCGTCGATGATGTAGGTGACGGTCTCGAAGCCGCGGTGCGGGTGCCAGGCAGTGCCCTTGGGCTCGCCCGGGGCGTACTCGACCTCACCCATCTGGTCCATGTGGATGAACGGGTCGAGCGCCGCCAGGTCGACCCCGGCGAAGGCTCGCCGCACGGGGAACCCTTCGCCCTCGAAGCCGCTCGGCGCTGTCGTGACCGAGCGCACGGGGCGCGTCACGGCATCCGGCACGGGTTGCGACACGCGGGGCAGCGTGAGGATGTTCTCGACGGTCACGGCTGGCATGGTGATCAGCTCCTTGCGCTTCTGGGTTCCCCGGTTTCGGAGGGTACTGCTCTCAACGCTAGTTGACGCATCAACTATTCCGCTCCTGGCCGCGGGGTCGGGAGCACTTCGCCGAGTAGGGTCCTACCCGGACCTGAGTCGGCGGGGTGCACCTGACTCCGCAGAAAGATCACGGATGCCGTGACACGAGGTGGTCAGGCGCGTCCGGTCTCGCTGATGGTCGCCGAGCCGACGACCCGGGTGCCCTCGTAGAGCACGACGGACTGCCCCGGCGCGACACCGCGCACCCGGCGCTCGAGGCCCACCCGGACGGTCGGCGACGGCCCGGCCTGAACCTCGGCCGTGGCGGGCACCTCCTCGCCGTGCGCCCGTACCTGCGCGCCGAGCGCGACCCGCTCGCCGGGAGCCGGGCCGCACCAGCGCACGTGGTCACCGACGATGAGGTCGACCCCGAGCAGGTCGGCCGTGCCGATGACGACCCGGTTGCTCGGGGCGTCGATCTCGACGACGTAGCGCGGGTCGCCGTCGAGCGCCGACCGGTCGATGCCGAGCCCGCGCCGCTGCCCCACCGTGAAGCCGTGCGCCCCGGTGTGCGACCCGACGACGGCACCCGAGACCGCGTCGACGAGCTCGCCCGGCCGCTCCCCCAGCCGCCGGTTCAGCCACCCACGGGTGTCGCCGTCCGGGATGAAGCAGATGTCGTGGCTGTCCGGCTTCTTGGCCACCGCGAACCCACGCTCCGCAGCCTCGGCCCGCACCTGGGTCTTCGTCGAGTCACCGAGCGGGAAGAACGAGCGCGCCAGCTGGTCGGCGTCCAGCACGCCGAGCACGTACGACTGGTCCTTGGCTGCGTCGACCGCCCGGTGCAGCTCGCGACCCGTCGGGCCCTGGACGATCTGCGCGTAGTGCCCGGTGGCGACGGCATCGAACCCCAGGGCCACCGCCTTGTCGAGCAGCCCGGCGAACTTGATCCGCTCGTTGCAGCGCAGGCACGGGTTCGGGGTGCGCCCCGCCGCGTACTCGGCGGCGAAGTCCTCGACGACGTCGCGCTCGAAGCGGCTCGCGAGGTCCCAGACGTAGAACGGGATGCCGAGCCGGTCCGCGACGCGACGCGCGTCCCCGGCATCCTCGATGGTGCAGCACCCACGGGCGGACTCACGCAGCGTCGCGGCCGAGCGCGAGAGGGCCAGGTGGACGCCGACGACCTCGTGGCCGGCCTCGATCATGCGCGAGGCGGCGACGGCCGAGTCGACCCCGCCCGACATCGCGGCGACGACCCGCATCAGATCAGCCCGCTCGCCCGTCGAGCCCGCTCGACGACACCCGGCAGGGCGGAGAGGAACGCGTCGACGTCGGCCTCGGTCGAGGTGTGGCCGAGCGAGAGCCGCAGGGCGCCGCGCGCCTGCGCCTCGGTGTGCCCCATGGCGAGCAGCACGTGGCTCGGCTGCGGTACCCCGGCCTGGCAGGCCGAACCCGTGCTGCACTCGACCCCGGCCGCGTCGAGGAGGTAGAGCAGCGAGTCGCCCTCGCACCCGGGCACGAGCAGGTGGGCGTTGCCCGGCAGGCGCTTGGTCGCGTCGCCGGCCTTCCAGCAACCGCTCACGGTGATGCCGAGCCCGAGGCCGAGCGCCCCCTCGATGAGCCGGTCGCGAAGGGCGAGCACGCGCTTGGCCTCGACGTCTCGGTGGGCGACGGTCTCCTCCAGGGCCACGGCGAACGAGTGGATGCCGGCCGCGTCCAGGGTGCCGCTGCGCACCTGCCGCTCCTGGCCACCACCGTGGGCGATGGGCACGAGCGGGGCGTCACGCCGCGCCAGCAGGGCACCGACCCCGACGGGCCCGCCGATCTTGTGGGCGCTGACGGTCATCAGGTCGGCACCGCTGTCGTCGAAGCGGACGGGCAGGTGGGCGATCGCCTGCACGGCGTCGGTGTGGAAGGGCACCCCGTGCTCGCGGGCGACCGCGGCGAGCTCAGCCACCGGCTGGATCGTGCCGACCTCGTTGTTGGCCCACATGACGCTCGCGACCGCGACGCCGCCCGCAGCCAGGGCCGCGCGCAGGGTGTCGGGGGCGAGGTGCCCGCAGCGGTCGGGTTCCAGCCAGGTCACGGGGACCCCGCGGGAGTCCTCGAGGTACTCGACGGGGTCGAGTACCGCGTGGTGCTCGATGGAGCTGGCCACGACGCCGTTGACGGACGGATCCTTCGCCCGGCGGGCCAGCCACGTGCCCTTGACGGCGAGGTTGTCGGCCTCGGTGCCCCCCGAGGTGAACACCACCTCCGACGGCCGGGCTCCGAGGGCCGCGCCGATGCGCTCGCGGGCCTCCTCGACGACGGCCCTGGCGGCCCGACCGGAGGTGTGCAACGACGACGGGTTGCCCACCTGGCGGGAGACCTCGAGCAGGGCGTCGACCGCGGCGGGCAGCATGGGTGTCGTCGCCGCATGGTCGAGGTAGTGGGTCACATCGAGCGATTCTACGTTTCGCGCCGGGCAGCGCCCTCCCACGACCGCACGGCATCCCCGGCGGCAGGGTCAGGCGGTGCGCCGTGGCTCGGAATCCGTGCCAGCGCTGCGGCCGTGCTGCCGACGCAGATCCTTGCTCCAGATGTGCGCTGTTGCTCCGGTGGTGCGCTGCTGCAACAACGCACCACCGGAGGAGCGATCTGCGACGCAGAGCTTGACCCCGCCATCCGGAGCAAGGACTCACATCGACGATCCTGCTGCGCTCCGCCAAGCCCAGCCACCCGGCACCAGCACCTCCGCCAAGCCCAGCCACCCGGCATCCGGCATCCTCCACGACTTCCGGGAACGCCGAAGGGGCGACCGATTCGGTCGCCCCTTCATCGTCCGCTCGCGCGGCAGACCGCCTCGTGAGCGGTGGTTTCGTGGTGCCAGATCTGCGCCTGGGTCAGCCCTTGCGCTTCTTGACCTCGGCCGTGGCCTGCGGCAGCACCGAGAACAGGTCGCCGACGACGCCGAAGTCGACGAGCTCGAAGATCGGCGCCTCCTCGTCCTTGTTGATGGCGATGATCGTCTTCGAGGTCTGCATGCCGGCGCGGTGCTGGATGGCACCGGAGATGCCGGCGGCGACGTAGAGCTGCGGCGAGACCTGCTTGCCGGTCTGGCCGACCTGGTGGGCGTGCGGGTACCAGCCGGCGTCGACGGCTGCTCGGCTCGCCCCGACGGCCGCGCCGAGGCTGTCGGCGAACTCCTCGACGGGCGAGAAGTCACCGCCGGTTCCGCGCCCGCCGGAGACGACGATGGCGGCCTCGGTGAGCTCGGGACGGCCGGTTGCCTTCTTGGGCTGGCTGTCGGTGACGCGCGCCGCCTTGGCGGCGTCGCTCACCGTGACGGCGAAGGCCTCGACGACGCCGGGGGCCGGGGAGGCCTCCAGCGGAACCGAGTTCGGCTTCACGGCGATGATCGGCGTGCCCGTGGTGACCTTGGCGGTGACGGTGTACGAGCCGGCGAGGACGGACTGGGTTGTCTCGATGCCGCCCTCCCCCGCGCGCACGTCGACGGCGTCGGTGATGAGGCCGGACGACGTCTTGATCGCCAGACGGGCGGCGATCTCCTTGCCGGCGGCGTTGCTCGGGATGATGACGGCCGCCGGGGCGACCTTCTCCACCAGCGCCGCGAGGATCTCGGCCTGCGGCGCCACGAGGAAGCCGGCGGCGTCGGCGTCATCGACGACGTACACCTTGTGCGCGCCGTACTTGGCGAGCGTGACCTGGGCGCGGTCGGCGCCGGGGCCGATGTGGACGGCGGAGGGCGCGCCGAGGCGGCGGGCGATCGTCAGCAGCTCAGCGGTTGCCTTGCGCAGGCGTCCGTCGGCGTGGTCGACGAGAACGAGTACTTCAGCCATGGGGGTGTCCTACCTTGTCTGGTCGTCGGCCGGGTCAGAGGAACTTCTGGCCGGCGAGGAACTCCGCCAGCTGGGTGCCGCCGTCGCCACCGTCGGTGACGATCTGGCCCTGGGCGCGCGGCGGACGCTTGGCGAACGACACGACGGTCGTCCACGCGGCATCCAGACCGACGAGCGAGGGGTCGATGCCGAGGTCAGCCAGTCCCCACTGCTCCACGGGCTTCTTCTTGGCCGCCATGATCCCCTTGAACGAGGGGTAGCGCGGCTCGTTGATCTGGTCGGTCACCGAGACCAGGGCCGGCAGGCTCGCGACGATCGTCTCGGATGCCGTGTCGCCGTCGCGCCGGATGGTCACCGTGCCGTCGGCGATGGTGAGCTCGGAGGCGAAGGTCACCTGGGGCAGGCCGAGGCGCTCGGCGAGCATCGCCGGGACGACACCCATGACACCGTCGGTGGAGGCCATGCCGGTGAGCACGAGCTCGGGGTTGCCACCGGTGGCCTTCTTCACGGCCTCGGCGAGCACCAGCGAGGTGGCGGCGGCGTCGGAGCCGTGGATGGCCTCGTCACTGACGTGGATGCCGGCGTGCGCCCCCATCTGCAGCGCCTTCTTGATCGCGTCGGCGGCGCCGGCGGGGCCGACCGTCAGCACGGTGACCTCACCCTCGCCAGCGGCCTCGACGAGCTTGAGCGCCTCTTCGACGGCGTACTCGTCGAGTTCGGAGAGCAGTCCGTCGACGCCTTCGCGGTCGATGGTGCTGTCGGACTCACGGAAGGTGCGCTCGGACTGCGCGTCCGGCACGTGCTTGACGCAGACGACGATGTTCATGCGTGCCTCGTCCTCATCTCTTGCTGGGTGGCTGGGGGCTGGCGGGGCCCGGGCGGTCGGGCTCGGGCGTGGCGTCGATTCTCTCAGCAGCCGAGCGCTTGTTCACCATCGGGTTGGCGTGATGCCCACCACCCCCGGAAGGCTGGGCGGGCCTGGTGACAGGCATTGGGGCCCGAGACCCCTTTCCGGGAGGGTGGCTCCACGATCAGTGGGTCCCCGAATCCGGCGCGTTGCCTGTCGGTGGGCCCGCTCCCGCTGTCCTGGCGGGTTCCGGTGGCAGGATCGAGCAGGTGACCACCGACGAGAAGGCGAGCTCGGGCACGGTGCGACGCACGGTCGGGCCGGTCGGCGACCCCGAGACGATCGGCTGGTGGGAGCGGCTCTGGGGCCCCTTCTGGGTGCTGCCGTCGATGATCTGCGCCCTCGCCGTCGCGGCCGGCCTGTTGCTGCCCCGCATCGACGCCGCACTGACCGACGACCTGCCGTACCTCTTCGGCGGTGGCGCCGAGTCTGCCCGCAGCCTGCTCAGCACCATCGCGAGCGCCATGATCTCGGTCACCGGGCTCGTCTTCTCGATCACCATGGTCGTCATGCAGCTGGCGAGCAGCCAGTTCACCCCGCGCCTGCTCGGCAGCTTCCTCAGCAGCCGGATCACCCAGGTGACCCTGGGCGTCTTCACGTCGTCCTTCGTGTTCGCCCTCATCGTGCTGCGTGACGTGCGCGGCGGCGACGAGCCCTTCGTCCCCCAGCTCTCGGTCACGGTGGCCTTCCTGCTCGTGCTGGCCAGCGTGGCGTTGTTCTTCGCCTTCATCCACCACATCACCGTGTCGATCCAGGTGTCCCAGGTGATCGACCGGATCGCGAACCAGACCGTCCGGGCCCTGCAGCAGGGGGACGACGAGTGGGACGACGCCCCGGCCGGCTCGCCGTCCTGGTCGCAGGCGCCGGGCCCGTCCGTCACGGTGTCGACCGGCTCGGGCCACGGCGTCCTGCAGCGGGTGCGCTACACCGACCTCGTGGAGACGGCGCACCGTGCTGGGGTCGTCGTCGAGCTGAGCACCCGGGTCGGCGAGGTCCGCCACCAGGGGCAGGCGCTCGCGGTCGTCCACGGGGCCCTCGCCGGCGACGACGTCATCGAGCAGGTGCGCGCGTCGTTCGGGCTCGGCAAGGAACGCTCGATGCCGCAGGATCCCGAGTTCGGGGTGCGGCAGCTGGTCGACATCGCCGAACGTGCCCTCTCCCCCGGTGTCAACGACCCCACCACGGCGGTCCAGGTGCTCGACGAGCTCCACCGCATCCTGCGGGTCGCGGGCGCCAGGGCGGACCGCTCGCCCCACCTCGTGGACGCCGCCGGCACGGTCCGCGTCGTCGACCTGCCGACGACCTTCGCCCGGCTGCTCGACCTCTCGCTCGACGAGATCGCCCACTACGGCACGGACTCGCTGCAGGTACCCCGGCGCATCGAGGCACTCCTCGACGACCTCGAGGGCAGCGTGCGCGACGAGCACGTGGCCGCCGTCACCGCCCGGCGGACCGCGCTCCACGACGCCCTCGGCGTCTGACTCGCCGAGGCAGCCGCCGACCGGTCAGGTGCCCTCGAAGGGAGCCGGGCCACGGCCCTTGTCGACGAAGTGGCGCATGCCGATCGCCCGGTCCTTGGTGGCGAACAGGCCGGAGAACAACATCCGCTCGATCTCCAGGCCGCGCTCGAGGTCGGTCTCGAGCCCGAGGTCGATGGCCTCCTTGGCGGCGCGCAGGGCGTACGCCGGGCCGCCGACGTAGCGCGCCATCATGCTCCGCGCACTCTCGTAGACCTCGGATGCCGGGACCACGGAGTCGACGAGCCCGATCGCCAGCGCTTCGGGCGCCTTGACGAACCGGCCGGAGAAGACGAGGTCCTTGGCGCGTGACGGGCCGACGAGCCGGGCCAGGCGCTGGGTGCCGCCGGCACCGGGGATGATCCCGAGCGAGACCTCGGGCTGCCCGAGCACGGCGTCGTCGGCGGCGATGCGGAAGTCGCACGCGAGCGCCACCTCGCACCCGCCGCCCAGCGCGTACCCCGTGATGGCGGCCACGGTGGGCTTGGGAAGCTGGGCCAGCGACCGGGTGAAGTCCTGGAGCAGGGCCGAGTGGTCGACCATGTCGGTGTACGACATGGTCTCCATCTCCTTGATGTCCGCACCGGCGGCGAACACCTTCTCGCCGCCCCACACGATGACCGCGGCGACGTCCTTGCGCTCCGCCGCCTCGCGGCACGCGGCGATGAGGCCGTGCTGGATCTCGGCGTTGAGCGCGTTCATCGGCGGCCGGTCCAGGCGGATCGTGCCGATGCCGTCAAGGACCTCGAGGCGGACGAGGTCGGTCACGACGGGCTCCCGGCATCCGACTCGGGCGCGTTGGGGTCGATGCCGAGCAGGCGCTGGTGCCAGATGTGCACCCCGGAGAGGATGACCTGGATCGAGACCTGGATGAGCGAGGAGACGTCGGCACCCGGGGTGGCGAGGTGCTCGCTCGTGACGACCAGGGTGGAGCCGGCGACGCCGCTCTTGAGGCAGTTCATGTTGAGGTTGAGCTCGTTGCACGTCTCGTGCAGCTTCAGGCGGTCGCCGAGCATCTCCTCCTGGATCTGCCACTGGCCGAAGACGCGCATGATCTCGACCTCACCCTCGGTGCAGCGGATGAACAGCTGCTGCTCGTTGACGGTGAAGGCGACGTCGCCGTCGGTGTCGAGGTTGGGCGCCAGGCCCAGGTCGACGAGGATGTCGAGGACCCGACCGCGCAGGGGGTGCTCGTCGGCGGGCGGCGGGAAGTTGGGCAGCGACGTGGGATCGGTCATGGGTCCACCGTAACGACTCATTAGGCTCCCCTCCATGTCGCCCTGGTCGCACCCCACCACCATCCCGCCCGGCCCGATGACCCGCGACCTCGCCCCTCGGCCCGGGGTGACGCTGGTCGAGGGCGGCGCCGACGTCGCGGTCTATGCCGGCCACGCCGACGCCGTCGAGCTGTGCCTGTTCGACGCCGGCGACAAGGCCGGCACCAGCGAGCGCCGCATCCCCCTGCTGGAGCGGGCACACGGCTGGTGGTTCGCCTTCGTCCCGGGCATCACGGCCGGGCAGCGCTACAACTTCCGCGCCCACGGCGCGTGGAGCCCGGACCAGGGGCTGCGGCACAACCCGGCCAAGCTGCTCCTCGACCCCTACGCGAAGGCGATCGAGGGAAAGGTCCGCTGGGGTGCGGAGGTCTACGGCCACGTCGTCGACGTTCGCTGGCACGGCGACGGCGAGCTCATCTCCGAGCTCGACAGCCGCGGCCACATGCCGCGCGGCGTCGTGGTCGACGACCGCTTCGACTGGGAGGGAGACGTCGCGCCGAACCGCTCACGCAGCGAGAGCGTCATCTACGAGGCCCACGTCCGCAACCAGACCGCGCTGCACCCCGGTGTGCCCCCCGAGCTGCGGGGCACGTACGCCGGGCTGGCCCACCCCGCGTCGGTGGCCCACCTCACCTCCCTCGGGGTGACGGCCGTCGAGCTGCTGCCCGTGCACGCGTTCACCCACGAACCGCACCTGGTGCGCCGCGGGCTGACCAACCACTGGGGCTACAACACCCTCGGCTTCTTCGCGCCCCATGGCGCCTATGCGGCCGCGAAGGACCCGCAGGGTGCCGTCGACGAGCTGAAGGGCATGGTCAAGCTCCTGCACGGCGAGGGCATCGAGGTCATCCTCGACGTCGTCTACAACCACACCGCCGAGCAGGGCCGCACGGGCGCCATGTTGTCGTGGCGCGGGCTGGACCAGCGCGCGTACTACCGCCTCGACGAGCGGGGCCGCGACATCGACGTCACCGGGTGTGGCAACACGCTCGACCTGCGCCACCCGGTGGTCTGTCGCATGGTGCTGGACTCGCTGCGCTACTGGGTGCAGGAGTACCACGTCGACGGCTTCCGCTTCGACCTCGCGGTGGCGCTCGGCCGTGGTCGCGGGGACGACTTCGACCCCGACCACCCCTTCCTCGTGGCGCTGCGCACCGACCCCGTGCTCTCGGCCGTCAAGCTCATCGCCGAGCCGTGGGACGTCGGCATGCACGGCTGGCGCACCGGCCAGTTCCCTCCTCCGTTCATGGAGTGGAACGACCGCTACCGGGATGCCGTCCGCCGCTTCTGGGTGGGCGACGTCCGGTCCCAGCGCCACCACCGTCACGGGCACGGGCTCCAGGAGCTCGCCACGAGGTTGGCGGGTTCACGCGACCTGTTCGGTCACCGCGACCGTGGCCCGACGGCATCCATCAACTTCGTCGCCGCCCACGACGGCTTCACCACCGCCGACCTCGTGGCCTACGACACGAAGCACAACGAGGCCAACGGCGAGGACAACCGCGACGGCAGCGACAACAACGGCTCGTGGAACCACGGCACCGAGGGGCCGAGCGACGACCCGCAGGTGATCGCCGCCCGAACCCTGGCGATCCGCAACCTCATGGGCACGCTCCTGCTGTCGACCGGCGTCCCCATGATCAACGCCGGTGACGAGCTGGGCCGCTCGCAGGGGGGCAACAACAACCCCTACTGCCAGGACAACGGCACCTCGTGGATCAACTGGGACCTCGAGCCGTGGCAGCAGGACCTCCTCGACACGACCAGCCACCTGATCCGGGTGCGCCAGGCCCTTCCGGTGCTGCGCCAGCGGGTGTGGGCGCTCGGGCGGCAGGTCCACGACGACGGCACTCGCGACATGGAGTGGTACGCCGCCGACGGCACCCCGATGGGCGACCGGTGGACCCAGGGCAGCCGCCTGGTGCAGCTGTACGTCGCAGGCGCCTGGATGGGCTGGGACTCTGCGCTGCTCGTCGTCAACGGCGGTGTCGAGGACGTCGAGGTGACGCTGCCCGAGGCGCCCGGGGTCACGACCTACCGCCTGCTGTGGGACAGCACGTGGTCGCGACCGCACGACGGCGGCGACCCCGTGGTTCCCGGGCCGGTCACGGTCGGCGCCACGAGCCTTCGCGTGTACGCGGCATCCGACGTCAGTTGAGGCTGGCATCCGACGTGAGTTGACGCCCTCGGCTTAGGCTTGGGGCAAGCAGGCGCCCGCCGTGACGACAGCGAGAGTTGCGACCGTCGCGACGGGCTGCCGCGGGATGGTGCCCCCGCAACCGTCGGCACCAGTTGGGAGCATCACCGCATGACCGCAACCGTCTCCGCACCCACCGGTTTCGAGCCCCTCGACCCGGCGATCCGCGAGCAGTACGACCGCGACGGCTTCGTCGTCATCCCGAACGCGCTCCCCGAGGCGGACCGCGCCTACTTCGAGGATGCCGTCGACCGCATCTACGGCGAGGAGGAGGCCGCGGGCGAGCTGCGCCCCGACCGCTCCATCCACGTCATGGGGTGGATGCACAAGGACCCGCGCTTCGTCGAGCTGCTGAACTGGCCGCAGACCTTCCCCTACATCTGGGGAACGATGGGCTGGAACATCTACACCCACCACAACCACATCGACGTCAACCCCCCGAAGGACGAGCCGCCCTTCTGGAACTGGCACCAGGACGGCTACCGGCAGAACTCCGACATCGACATGGACGTGCGTCCGATGTTCATGACGAAGATCTGCTACGCCCTGACCGACCTGTCCGAGCCCGGTTACGGCAACACCAAGGTCATCCCCGGCAGCCACAAGAACAACACGCTCGCCGGCCGCCCCGAGAAGGAGGGCGACCCGATCATCGAGCCCGAGGGCGCCGTCGAGGTGCTGCTCAACCCCGGTGACGCGTTCATCTTCGACCGCCGCCTGTGGCACAGCCGCTCGATGAACAAGAGCGAGCGCATCCGCAAGCTGATGTTCATCGGCTACACCTACCGCTGGATCCGCCCGCTCGACGAGGCCGTGGCCGACCAGTCGTCCGAGTGGTTCAAGGGTCTGTCGCCGCTGCACCAGCAGCTGCTCGGCTACGGCCCCGACCACGCGTCGTTCTGGGGCATCAAGCAGAGCGGCTGGATCGACGACGAGATCCCGCTGCGCGCCGAGCTCAAGTCGCGTGGCCTGCTCGACCGCAACATCCCGTTCCTGCGCTGAGGCACCCCTCCAGCCCGGTCGAGAGTAGGCGAATCGCCGTCATCCCCTTGGGGGTGGCGGCGATTCGTCTACTCTCGACCGGTTCCGGGAAGGGGTCAGGCCGGGTCCGGTGGTGCGAGGTCGAGCCAGCCGGCCCGGTTGACCCGGTGCATCAGCACGACCGTGACGATGCCGACGGCGACGAGCCCGAGGTACCCGAGCGCGTAGAGCGCCCCGAGCGACGTCGCGAGCCCGACCAGGCCGATGAGCCGGATGACGCCTGCGGCAGGGGCCCCGATGCGGATGCCGCGCGCCCACCGTCGCGCGTCCTGGTCGCCGTCGGGGGCGAGGTCGCTGATGGCGGTGGCGAGCTGGTGCAGGATCAGCACCGTCAGCAGGATCTCGATGAAGACCGCACCCCAGATGATGCCGTCCTGGCCGACGAACAGCGGTGTGCCCGTGACGAGGGCAACCGGCACACCGGCAGCCGCGGCAGCCCGGGCGCGGGCGAAGGCCATGTGGGTCGCACCGCCGAGACCGACGACCAGCCACAGGTAGCCGACGATGTCGGGGAGAACGTCCCAGCCGAAAAGCGGGAGATCCAGGACGACGACCAGCAGGCCCCACGCGGCCCACACGAAACGACTCATGCGCGCAACCCTATGGGGCCGGTAGGTTGCTGACGTGACCGCTCCCCCGCGCACCAGCGCCCCCCAGCACCCGATCGGCCGAATCCCCGTGCTCGACGTCGCCCCGTGCGTCGACCACGGCGCCCGCCCCGCGAAGTCGGTGGTCGGCGAGGAGTTCACCGTCACCGCGACGGTTCTTCGCGAAGGCCACGACGCCGTCAACGCCTCGCTGGTGCTGACCGACCCGGACGGCGTGGAGCACGTCCAGGTGATGGAGTGCACCAACCCGGGCCTGAACGCGTGGTCGGCGGTCGTCGCCGCTGACCGCACCGGCTGGTGGTCCTACCGGGTCGAGGGCTGGTCCGACCCGTACGGCACCTGGGTCCACGACGCGACGATCAAGGTGCAGGCCGACGTCGACACCGAGCTGATGCTCGAGGAGGGCGCCCGGGTTCTCGAGCGCGCCCGCAAGGAGGTCAAGCGCGACAAGGCCGCCAAGGCCGCGCTCGCCGACGGCATCCGCGGCCTGCGGGACACCACGGCATCCGCCGCCGTGCGACTGCGTGCGGGCACCGGAGCGGCGGTTGCCGACGTCCTGTCCGCCCGCCCGCTGCGCGACTTCGTCAGCCCGTCGGCCGAGCTGCCGCTGCTCGTGGAGCGCGAGCTCGCGCTCTCCGGAGCGTGGTACGAGTTCTTCCCACGCAGCGAGGGTGCGACCTACGACGAGAAGGAGCACCGCTGGACCACCGGCACGCTGCGCACCGCGGCCGAGCGGCTGCCCGCCGTCGCCGCGATGGGCTTCGACGTCATCTACCTCACCCCGATCCACCCGATCGGCCAAGCGGCGAAGAAGGGCCCGAACAACACCCTTGACGCCCGCCCGGAGGACCCGGGTGTGCCGTACGCCATCGGCTCCAAGGACGGCGGCCACGACGCGATCCACCCCGACCTCGGCACCTTCGCCGACTTCGACGCCTTCGTCGCCCGCGCCGAGGGGCTCGGGCTCGAGGTCGCCATGGACCTCGCGCTGCAGTGCTCCCCCGACCACCCGTGGGTGACCGAGCACCCGGAGTGGTTCACCACCCGCGCAGACGGCACCATCGCGTTCGCGGAGAACCCGCCGAAGAAGTACCAGGACATCTACCCCGTCAACTTCGACAACGACCCCGCCGGCATCTACGCCGAGGTGCGTCGGGTCGTCCAGGTGTGGATCGACCACGGGGTGAAGATCTTCCGCGTCGACAACCCGCACACCAAGCCGGTGGAGTTCTGGCAGTGGATCATCGCCGACGTCGCGAAGGACCACCCGGAGGTCATCTGGCTCGCCGAGGCCTTCACCAAGCCGGCGATGATGCACACCCTGGGCAAGATCGGCTTCCAGCAGAGCTACACCTACTACGCGTGGCGCAACACCCCGTGGGAGCTTCGTGAGTACGTCACCGAGCTCGCCGGTGAGGCCGCCACGTACATGCGGCCCTCGTTCTGGCCCACCACGCACGACATCCTCACGCCCTACATGCAGTTCGGTGGCCGCGCCGCCTGGGTGGTGCGTGCGGTGCTCGCGGCGACGCTCGTGCCGACCTACGGCATCTACGCCGGCTACGAGCTCATGGAGCACGTGGCCCGCCCCGGCGCCGAGGAGCAGATCGACAACGAGAAGTACGAGTACAAGGACCGCCGCTGGGCCGACTACGAGGTGGGTGGCCCCAAGGAGGGTCAGTCACTGGCCGGACTGCTCACCCAGATCAACACCATCCGGGCCAACCACGGCGCGCTGCACTGGCTGCGCAACATCACCTTCCACAGCGCCGATGACGAGAACATCCTGGTGTTCAGCAAGCGGCGGGTCTACGCCGACGGCGGCGAGGACGTCATCCTCGTGGCCGCCAACCTCGACCCGCACTCCACGCGTGGCACCCACGCCCACCTGGACCTGCCGGCGCTGGGCCTGTCCTGGGGTGACGAGTTCGTCGCCCACGACCTGCTGACCGACGAGCAGTTCACCTGGGGTGAGCACCCCTTCGTGCGTCTGGGCCCGGAGACCACGCCGGTGCACGTCATCCACGTCCGCCGCAGCTGAGCTCCTCCCCGAACGCCGCACCCCCGCACGCCGTGATCGGCGTGCGGGGGTGCGGCGTTGTCTGCCTCAGGCGTTGGTCTTGATGTGCCAGATGCGGTCGATGTAGTCGCGCATCGATCGGTCCGAGGAGAAGAAGCCGGTCCGGGCCACGTTGAGGATGGCCTTGCGCGACCACTCCTCCTGGTCGGAGTAGGCCGCCTCGACGCGGTCCTGCGCCTCGAGGTAGGACGCGTAGTCCGCGAGGGCCAGGAAGCGGTCGTTGGAGAGCAGATCGCCGACGAACGCGCTCACGGCATCCCGGTTGCCGTCGGTGAAGTGACCGCTCGCGACGAGGTCGATCGCACGCTTGAGATTCGCGTCCGACTCGTAGAAGTCACCGGGGCGGTAGCCGCGTGCCTGCAGTTCGGCGACCGCGGGCTCGTCCATGCCGAACAGGAAGAAGTTCTCGTCGCCGACGAGCTCACGGATCTCGACGTTCGCACCGTCGTCGGTGCCGATCGTCAGGGCGCCGTTGAGCGCGAACTTCATGTTGCCCGTGCCCGAGGCCTCCTTGCCGGCGAGCGAGATCTGCTCGGACAGGTCAGCCGCCGGGATGAGCTTCTCGGCCAGGGTGACGTTGTAGTTCGGCGGGAAGGCGACGAACAGGCGACCCTGCACGCGAGGGTCGGCGTTGACGGTCTTGGCGATGGAGTTGATCAGGTAGATCGTCTCCTTGGCCATGTGGTAGCCGGGGGCCGCCTTGGCGCCGAAGACGACCGTGCGCGGGGTGATGCTCGCCGGGTCGACCTCGCCGGAGACGAGACGGTCGTAGAGCGTCACGATGTGCAGCATCTTCAGCGACTGGCGCTTGTACTCGTGCAGGCGCTTGACCATGACGTCGAGCATGTGGCCCTGCGGGAGCTGGATGCCGTCGCGCCGGGCGAGGACGTCGGTGATCCGTTCCTTGTTCGCCGCCTTGACGGCGCGGAACTTCTCGCGGAACTCCGGGTCGTCGCTGTAGGCCTGGAGCTCGGCCAGCCGGTCGAGGTCGGCGACCCACCCCTTGCCGATGGTCTCGGTGATGAGCCCGGTGAGGGCCGGGTTGCTCTGGCGGATGAACCGGCGCGGGGTGACCCCGTTCGTGACGTTCGTGAAGCGGTCGGGCCACAGCTCCGAGAAGTCGTTCAGGACCTTGTCCTTGAGCAGCTGCGAGTGCAGCGCCGCGACCCCGTTGACCTTGACCGAGCCGACCGTGGCCAGGTGGGCCATGCGCACCGAGCGCTCGGGGTGGTCGGCGATGATCGACATGCGCCGAACCCGCAGCTCGTCACCCGGGTAGGCCTCGCGCAGGTCGTCGAGGAACTCCTCGTTGATGCGGTAGATGATCTCCATGTGCCGCGGGAGCAGCCGCTCCATGAGGCTGACCGGCCACACCTCGAGCGCCTCGGGCAGCAGGGTGTGGCACGTGTAGGCGAAGCACTGCTTCGTGATGCCCCACGCCTCGTCCCACTCGAGGTCGTGCTCGTCGACGAGGATGCGCATCAGCTCGGGGATGGCGATGACCGGGTGGGTGTCGTTGAGCTGGAAGATGATCCGCTCGGGCAGCTCACGCACGCCGAAGCCTTTGGGCATCGTGTGGCTGAGGAAGTCCTTGATCGAGCAGGCCACGAAGAAGTACTGCTGCTGCAGGCGCAGCTCCTTGCCCTGCGGAGTGGAGTCCTCCGGGTAGAGCACCTTGGAGATGTTCTCGGCGAAGGTCTGCGCCCGCACGGCCTCGGCGTAGTCGCCGGCGTTGAAGATGTGCAGGTCGAAGGCGTTGGTCGCCCGCGCCCGCCACAGCCGCAGCGTGTTGACCACGCCGTTGTGGTAGCCGGGGACCATGTAGTTGTAGCGCAGGCCGATGACGCCCCAGCCCGGCACCCAGCGGCTGCGCTCGCGGCCGTCGTCGCCGACGTACCGCTCGGTGTGCCCGCCGAAGTTCACCGGGACCTCGAGCTCGGGGTGCGGCACGCCCCACGGGTCGCCGCTGCTCAGCCAGGCGTCGGGCTGCTCGACCTGACGACCGTCGACGAACGTCTGGCGGAAGATGCCGAACTCGTAGCGGATGCCGTAGGCGATGCTCGGCGCCCCGAGCGTCGCCAGCGAGTCGATGAAGCAGGCCGCGAGGCGGCCCAGGCCGCCGTTGCCCAGCCCCGGCTCGACCTCCTGCGTGCGCAGGTCCTCGATGTCGATGCCGCACGCCTTCATGGCGTCGGTCGCGACCTCGCGCAGCTCGGTCGCGGACAGCGCGTTGTCGAGCTGGCGGCCGAGCAGGTACTCGGCCGAGAGGTAACCGACCATCTTCTGCGGCTGCGACGCGCGGCGCTTGCGCGCGGTCTCGAGCCAGCGGGCCATGAGGTAGGACCGCACCGTGCGCGCCAGCGCGAGGTACTGGTCGGTCTGCGACGAGGTCGCGAGCGGCACCCCCTGACCGAAGTTCAGCTCATGCAGGAACGCCTTGACGAAGCCCTCGACGGTGTGCGGCGGCGAGATGACCGGACCGCGGGCCAGCGGGCTCGTCGGCTCGGACGTGGGGCCGGTCTCGTGCCGGTAGGCGTCGCCGTCGGCCGGGGCCACGGTGGTGGCCTCGTCCGTCGTCGCGGACGCCTCGTCGGCGGTGGGCTCGGTGGAGGCGAGCGGGACGTTCAGTGCGTCGGTCACAGCGGGATCCTCGGGTGCGAAGCAAGAGAGCAGCGGGCGTGGTGGGTGGCACGGACCTCGACGTTGAGCGGAGCCAGCACGAGAGCAGGAACGATGTGGTCACCCTGCTGCCGCGCCGACCCACGGTACCGGGATCGAAGCGTTTTCGCAGACGTGTTCGCGGGGAGGGCGCCAGCACCCCGCGACGTGGAACACTCGGGTCGGACACCCCGCGTGATCGACCGACCTGGTGATCAACTGATCGGCCGCTCTCGTGGACGCCCAACTGCCCGCGCCACCGTCGCTGACCTCGCAGGAGATTCGTTGACCGCCTTCCCGACCAGCGCGTCCGCCACCGGCGGGCTGCGGCACGACCCCCAGTGGTTCCGGACCGCGGTCTTCTACGAGGTGCTCACGCGGGCCTTCCACGACACCACCGGGTCCGGCACGGGTGACTTCCAGGGCGTCGTCGGCAAGCTCGACTACCTGCAGTGGCTCGGGGTCGACTGCCTGTGGCTGCCGCCGTTCTACGCGAGCCCGTTGCGCGACGGCGGCTACGACATCTCCGACTACACGCAGGTGCTGCCCGAGTTCGGCACGCTGCCCGAGTTCCGCGAGCTGATCAACCAGGCCCACGCCCGCGGCATCCGGATCATCACCGACTTCGTCATGAACCACACGAGTGACCAGCACCCGTGGTTCCAGGCCTCGCGCAGCGACCCCGACGGTCCGTACGGCGACTTCTACGTGTGGTCCGACACCGACGACAAGTACACCGATGCGCGCATCATCTTCGTCGACACCGAGACCTCGAACTGGACGTTCGACCCGATCCGCCGCCAGTTCTTCTGGCACCGCTTCTTCAGCCACCAGCCCGACCTGAACTTCGAGAACCCGGCCGTGCACGAGGCGATGTTCGAGGTCGTGCGGTTCTGGATGGACCTCGGCATCGACGGCTTCCGGTTGGATGCCGTGCCCTACCTCTACGAGGAGGAGGGCCACAACGGCGAGAACCACCCCAAGACCCACGCCTTCCTCGCCCAGCTGCGCGCGATGGTCGACAAGGAGTACCCCGGCCGGGTGCTGCTCGCCGAGGCCAACCAGCCCCCCGCCGACGTCGTCGACTACTTCGGCACCGAGGAGGCGCCGGAGTGCCAGATGTGCTTCCACTTCCCGGTGATGCCGATGCTCTACTACTCGCTGCGCGAGGAGCGGGCGACACCGATCATCGAGGTGCTCGCGGACACCCCGCCGATCCCGGCGGGCGCGCAGTGGGGCACCTTCCTGCGCAACCACGACGAGCTGACGCTGGAGATGGTCACGCCCGAGCAGCGCGCGGCGATGTACGGCTGGTACGCCCCGGACCCGCGGATGCGCGCCAACGTCGGCATCCGTCGCCGCCTCGCTCCGCTGCTCGACAACTCCCGACCCGAGATCGAGCTCATCCACGCCCTGCTGCTCTCGCTGCCGGGCTCCCCCTGCCTGTACTACGGCGACGAGATCGGCATGGGCGACAACATCTGGTTGGAGGACCGGGATGCCGTCCGCACCCCGATGCAGTGGACTCCCGACCGCAACGCGGGCTTCTCCACGGCGGACCCCGGCAAGCTCTACCTCCCGGTCATCACGTCCCTCGTCTACCACCACAACCACACGAACGTCGAAGCGCAGATGGCCACCGGTTCCTCGCTGCTGCACTGGGTGCGCAGCATGCTCGCCGTGCGCCGCGAACACCCGGTGTTCGGGCTCGGCGACTTCGAGATCTGCACGTCGGTCAACGACCGCGTGCTGTCCTTCGTCCGGGTAGACCGGTCCGAGCGGGACAAGGAGGACCGCTCGGCGATGGCGGTGCTGTGCGTGAACAACCTCTCCTCGCGTCCCCAGGCCACGACGGTCACCGTCCCCGACGAGCTGCGCGGGTGGGAGACCCGCGACCTCTTCGGTGGTGGCGGCTTCCCCGACATCGCCGACGACGGCACCGTGACGATCACCCTGGGCTCGCGAGACTTCTTCTGGCTCGCCCTGGACCCGCCGAGGGGTGACGTCCGTGGCTGAGATCATCACGACCGCGTCGCTGCGCCCGAGCAAGCTCGAGCTCATCTCGGGCTGGATGGGTGAACAGCGCTGGTACGCCGCCAAGGGTCAGCAGCCCCGCCTGCGCCTGCTGGCGGCCTGGCGCCTGGACGACCCCGCCGGTGAGGTCGGCGTCGAGACGCTCATCGTCGCCGACGAGTCAGGCCCCGAACCCGTGGTCTACCAGGTGCCGCTCACGTACCGGGGCGAGCCCCTCGGCAGCGCAGACCACGCTCTCGTCGGCACGATGGAGCACACCGCCCTCGGACACCGCTGGGTCTACGACGCCCCCCACGACCCGGTCTACGCGGCACAGCTCCTCGAGCTCGTGCAGGGCCGGGTGCCGGCCCAGTCGTCGAAGCAGTCGGACACCGTCCTCGACACCGTCGTCGGCGTCCCGCAGTCCAGCTGGCCCCACGAGGTGCGGGTGCGGGCATCGCGGGTGCTCAGCGGCGAGCAGTCCAACACCTCCGTGATCCTCGACTGCGACCTGCCGGGCGGCCAGCACACGCCGCTCATCGTCAAGGTCTTCCGGATGCTCTCCCCCGGCGACAACCCTGACGTCGTCCTCCAGGGCGCGCTCGTGGATGCCGGGTCGCGTCGCGTTCCCGCCGTGGTCGGGTCCGTGCACGGGCAGTGGCCGCACCCGGGCGCCGACGGCGACCACCCGGCATCCGGCCACCTGGCCTTCGCCCAGGAGTTCCTGCCCGGCGTCGAGGACGCCTGGCGGGTGGCGCTGCACGCCGCGGAGGCCGGCACCGACTTCGCAGGGCCGGCCCGCGCGCTCGGCGAGGCCACGGCACAGGTCCACCGCACCCTCGCCGAGGTGCTGGGCAGCGAGGAGACGAGCGCCGAGCAGACCGCCGCGATCCTCGACGAGATGCGCGGCCGGTTCGAGGCCGCCGTCGAGGCGGTCCCGGCGCTCGAGGACGTGCGCGGCCCCATCGAGTCGGTGCTGCGCGCTGCTGCCCGAGGTCAGTGGCCCCCGCTGCAACGCATCCACGGCGACTACCACCTCGGCCAGGTGCTGCACTCGCCCGAGCGCGGCTGGGTGCTGCTCGACTTCGAGGGTGAGCCGCTGCGGCCGCTGGCGGAACGGTCGCTGCCGGACCAGTGCGCTCGCGACGTCGCGGGGATGCTGCGCAGCTTCGACTACGTCGGCGGCACCCTGGAGCTGACCCGGGGGGAGTCCGCCCGCGCGTGGGTGACAGCGGCGCAGCAGGCGTTCCTCGACGGCTACGCGGAGGGGTCGGGCACCGACCCGCGCGACCTCGACGTGCTGCTCGCGGCGTTCGAGCTGGACAAGGCGATGTATGAAGTCGTCTACGAGGCCCGCAACCGCCCGGGCTGGGTTGAGATCCCCCTCGCCGCCGTCCGCCGCCTCACGGCACACTTCTCGCAGGATCCCACCAGTCAAGGAGAGCCGACGTGAACCCCACACCCAGTCCCGAGGTCGGCGGCGCCATCACCGCGCTCGTCCAGGGCCGCCACCAGCAGCCGCACGACCTGTTGGGGCAGCACCTCGAGTCCGGCGGCCTGCGGATCAGGGTCCTCAAACCCCTGGCCCAGTCGGTGCAGGTGCGCTTCGAGGACGGCGTGACCCTCGACCTCGCCCACGAGGCCGAGGGCGTGTGGACGGCGGTGAGGGCTGATGCGGAGCGCACCATGGACTACCGCCTCGCGGTGGCCTGGGCCGACGGCATCGAACACGTCCAGGACGACCCGTACCGCTTCGCGCCGACCCTGGGCGAGGTCGACCTGCACCTGGTCAACGAGGGTCGCCACGAGCTGCTGTGGACCGTGCTCGGATCGCGGGTGCACGAGTACGACGGCCCGATGGGGCCGGTCAAGGGCGTGGCGTTCGCCGTCTGGGCCCCGCGGGCCAAGGCCGTTCGCGTCATCGGTGACTTCAACGACTGGGACGGGCGCATCCACCCGATGCGCATGCTCGGCGGGTCCGGGGTCTGGGAGCTCTTCGTCCCCGACGTCGGCGTCGGCAACATCTACAAGTACGAGATCCGCGGTGCCGACGACGTCGTGCGCACCAAGGCCGACCCCATGGCCCGCCGGACCGAGTGCCCGCCGAACACCGGGTCGGTCGTCGACGCCTCAGGGCACGAGTGGGGTGACGCGCAGTGGATGGAGCAGCGCGCGCAGAGCAACCCGCACACCGGCCCGATGAGCACCTACGAGGTGCACCTGGGCTCGTGGCGACAGGGGCTGTCCTACCGCGAGATGGCCGAACACCTCGTCAACTACGTCAAGGACCTCGGCTTCACGCACGTCGAGCTGCTCCCGGTCATGGAGCACCCGTACGGCCCGTCCTGGGGCTACCAGGTCACCGGGTACTACGCCCCGACGGCCCGGTTCGGCACCCCCGACGACTTCCGCTACCTGGTCGACACGCTGCACCAGGCCGGCATCGGCGTCATCCTCGACTGGGTGCCCGGGCACTTCCCGCGTGACGCGTTCGCCCTGGCCCGCTTCGACGGCCTCGCCCTGTACGAGCACCCGGACCCGCGCCGCGGCGACCAGCCCGACTGGGGCACCCACGTCTTCGACTTCGGGCGCCTCGAGGTGCGCAACTTCCTCGTCGCCAACGCCATCTACTGGCTGGAGGAGTTCCACATCGACGGGCTGCGCGTCGACGCCGTGGCCTCGATGCTCTACCTCGACTACTCGCGCAAGGACGGCGAGTGGATCCCCAACGTGCACGGCGGGCGCGAGAACCTCGAGGCGATCGGCCTGCTCCAGGAGGCCAACGCGACGGCCTACCGGCGGGTGCCCGGCATCGTGACCATCGCCGAGGAGTCGACCTCCTGGCCGGGGGTCACGAAGGAGACCTCGCAGGGCGGGCTCGGCTTCGGCCTGAAGTGGAACATGGGGTGGATGAACGACACCCTTCGCTACCTCAAGGAAGAGCCGATCAACCGGCAGTACCACCACAACCTGCTGACCTTCTCGCTGATGTACGCCTTCAGCGAGAACTACCTCCTGCCGATCAGCCACGACGAGGTCGTGCACGGCAAGGGCTCGCTGCTCACGAAGATCCCGGGCTCGCGCGACGAGCAGCTGGCGACGGTGCGCGCGTTCCTCGCGTACATGTGGTCCCACCCCGGCAAGGTGCTGCTCTTCATGGGCAGTGAGTTCGCGCAGCCCGGCGAGTGGGCCGACGGCCGGTCGCTCGACTGGTGGCTGCTCGACCACGCGGCGCACTACCGGGTGCATGCGCTCGTCAAGGAGCTCAACGCCCTCTACCGCGGCCACCCGGCGCTGTGGGCGATGGACTCCGAACCGGCGGGGTTCCGTTGGCTCGACGCTGACGACAACACCGGCAACCTGTTGTCCTACCTGCGCTTCGAGCGGGCCGACCAGAGCGGCGACGTCGTCGCGACGGTGGTCAACTACGGCGGCGAGGACAAGGCGTGGGTGCGCATCGGCGTGCCCCGCGAGGGCCGCTGGGAGGTCCTGCTCGACACGAGCGGGTACGACGAGCACAGCAGCCCGAGCACCGCCGGAACGATCGTCGAGGCCGAGCACGTGCCGTGGCACGACCAGCCGTTCTCCGTCACGGTGCGGGTCGCGCGGCTCTCGACGATCTACCTCGCACCGGCCGTCGAGGTCGTCGAGTCCGAGGTCGCCGCTGACGCCGGGGCCCCTGACGACTCCGAGGCCGCACCCACGGCGTGACGTTCGGGCCCGGCGGGAGATCTCTCCCGCCGGGCCCCGGCCCGCGCTGTCTACTGCCCCAGGGCAGTGGGTCAGATGAACAGCAGCTGGGCACCCTCGGTGAGCTCCATGAAGTCGCTCGCCGAGATGATCGCCTCGACCCCTTCGTAGAGGTCGTCTTCGGTCAGGTGGTTCATGTCAGCCGACATCCGGCAGGCCCACATCTGGGCACCGGAGGCGGTGAGGATCTCGAGGAACTCCGGCACGTCGGGCACGTCGAGGTCGGCGATCTGCTTCTTCATCATCTTCGTCGCGGCCTTGGTCGCCCCGGGCAGCGCACCGAGCATGTGGTGCACGCCCATGCCGCTGTGACCCGGAGGGTGCATCGCGGTGTTGCCGACGAAGGAGAACTGCAGGTCGCCCATCGTGGCCTTGTTGATGATGTCGAAGCCCCAGAAGGTGAAGAACAGGTGGGTCTCGATGCCCTCGCCGACTGCGGCGTTGGCCAGGATCAGGCCGGGGTAGGCCATGTCGAGGTTGCCCTTGGAGCAGATGATCGCGAGCTTGCGACCGGTGCTCTGCGGGGCGTCGAACGACGGGACGATGGGGGCGGTCGTCGTGGTGTCGCTCATGGCTCAGACACATCCCTTCGGCTTGGGCAGGCCGGAGACGTAGGCCATCTTCTTCGCGGGCTTGCCGGGGAAGAGGCCGAACAGCTCCTTGACGGGGGTGCCGGTCTGGGTGGACACGCGACGCAGCGTGGGCGTCTCACCCATGGCGGCGTGGTCGGTGCGCAGGAAGCGGATGAGCTCCCAGTGCTTGTCGGTGAGGTGGAGGCCGATGAGGGCGGCCAGCTCGGGGGCCAGTTCCTCGCTCCACTGGTCGGGTCTGGTGAGGAACCCCTCCTCGTTGACGTCGACCTCGTGGCCGGCGATCGTCGTGGTGCTCATGGCGGTGATGTCCTTTCGTGTCGATCTCGAGGGGTTCAGACCGGGACCTTGCCGGCGGTCTGCATGTCGGCTGGCAGGCCGAGGGGGCGGCCGGGCAGCAGGGCGTTCCAGTAGACGTGCCGGAAGGCGAGCTTGCCGAGGTGGTTGGCGCGGCTCTCCTTGAGCAGGCTCATCGGCCCGACCTTGGGCAGCGGGAAGGTGCCACCCATGGGCTCGGTCTCGTAGTTGAAGTCGAGCAGCAGCGCCTTGCCCCCACCGGATTCGATGAAGCAGTTGGCGTGCCCGTCGAAGGAGTGCGAGAGCGGGCGTCCGGCGACGGCATCCTGGAAGTTCTCGACGAAGACGTCGACGGAGAAGTGCGCCACCGATCCTGCCTTGGAGGTGGGGATGTTGCTCGCGTCGCCCAGGGCCCAGATGTCGTCGTACTGGGTCGAGCGGCAGGTGTGCTTGTCGACCGGCACGTAGTTGAGCTCGTCGCCGAGGCCGGATGCCGCGACGAAGTCCGCGCCCATGTTCAGCGGGACGGTGACGAGCTGGTCGTAGGGCACCTCGCGTTCGTCATAGGACCGGATGACCTTGGCGTCCTGGTCGACGCTCTCGATCATGAAGTCGGTCTCGACGGTGATGTTCCTCTGCGTGAGCAGCTTGCCGAGCCGCTTGCTGGCCATCGGCTTGGTGAACGCACCGTCGAGAGGGGTGACGAAGACGATCTCCGTGGCCTCGCGCACGCCCTTGCCCTTGAGGTAGTCATCCGCGAGGAAGACGAACTCCAGCGGCGCCACCGGGCACTTGATGGGCAGCTCGGTGATGTGCATGAACCAGCCGGCCACCGGTGAACGCGTCGAGCTGTGCCCGCAGCGCGACCGCACCCTCGAAGGTGTAGAACTCACCGACCTCGCGGTGCCACTGCTCGCCGAGCATCCCGGGGGTCTGGTCGGGGCGGGGGGTCGTGCCGCTGGCGATGACGAGCTGGTCGTAGTGCAGGGTGCGGCCGCCGACGAGGTGCACGGTGGAGGCCGGGGCGTCGACCCGTTCGACCTCGGCCATGACGACCTCGACGTCGTCGTGCAGGTAGGGGCGCTTGCTCTTGCGGATCTGGCCCGGCTTGTTCATCCGGAACGGGATGAACAGGTACCCCGGCTGGTAGTCGTGGATGTCGTCCTTGTCGACGACGGTGATGGACCATTCGGTGGCCGGGAGCCGCTTGCGGAGCTTGTTGACGACCATCGTCCCGGCCGTGCCCGCTCCCAGGACCACGAGGTGCTTCGTGGTGGTGGACATACTTCGACGATACCCCTGTGGGTATGACCGGAACGGCGGAAGACTGCTCCACGGGGTGTGATCTCGTAGACACCTCTGACAAGATCACCATCATGAACGCGCCCCGTGCCGGACAGCTCGCCCAGCCCTCTGACCTCGTCGACGTCGCCGCGCTCGTCACGGCGTATTACACGCGCGAGCCGGACCCCGACAACGTCGACGAGCAGGTCGCATTCGGCACTTCTGGACACCGGGGATCGAGCCTGCGCACCTCGTTCAACGAGGCGCACATCCTCGCGACGACGCAGGCGATCTGCGAGTACCGCCGCGACCAGGGTTTCGACGGTCCGCTGTTCATCGGGCGCGACACCCACGGCCTGTCCGAACCGGCGTGGGCCACCGCGCTCGAGGTGCTCGTCGCCAACGACGTCACCGTGCTCGTCGACGCCGACGACCGCTACACCCCGACCCCTGCGGTCTCGCACGCCATCCTCACCGCCAACCGCGGCAAGATCACCGGCGTCGACGGGATGCCGGCCGGCGTGGGCCTCGCGGACGGCATCGTCGTCACGCCCTCGCACAACCCCCCGGCCGACGGCGGCTTCAAGTACAACCCGCCCCACGGTGGGCCCGCCGACTCCGACGCGACGAAGGTGATCGCGGCCCGCGCGAACGAGCTGATCCGCGGCGGGCTGGCCGGGGTCAAGCGGGTGCCGTTCACCCGTGCCCGCGCTGCGGTCGGCACCTACGACTTCCTGGGCGCCTATGTCGACGACCTGCCCAACGTCCTGGACATGACCGCGATCCGCGACGCCGGCATCCGCATCGGCGCCGACCCGCTCGGCGGGGCCGCGGTCGACTACTGGGGTGCGATCGGTGAGCGCCACGGGCTCGACCTCACCGTCGTCAACCCGCTCGTCGACGCGACGTGGCGGTTCATGACGCTGGACTGGGACGGCAAGATCCGGATGGACTGCTCCTCCCCCTCGGCGATGGCCAGCCTCATCGCGCAGCGCGACTCCTATGACATCGCCACGGGCAACGACGCCGACTCCGACCGCCACGGCATCGTCACCCCGGATGCTGGCCTGATGAACCCCAACCACTACCTCGCCGTCGCGATCCAGTACCTCTACGGCGGGGCGCGTCCGCAGTGGCGGGCGGATGGCTTCATCGGCAAGACGCTCGTGTCGAGCTCGATGATCGACCGGGTGGCGGCCGACCTCGGGCGGCGGCTCGTCGAGGTGCCGGTCGGGTTCAAGTGGTTCGTGCCCGGCCTGCTCGACGGCTCGGGGCCGTTCGGTGGTGAGGAGTCGGCCGGTGCGTCGTTCCTGCGCCACGACGGGTCGGTGTGGACCACCGACAAGGACGGCATCCTGCTGGCCCTGCTCGCCTCCGAGATCCAGGCCACCACGGGCACGAGCCCGAGCGAGCACTACCGGGCGCTGACCGCCCGGCACGGCGAGCCGGCGTACGCGCGGATCGACGCCGCTGCCAACCGCGAGCAGAAGGCCAAGCTCGGTGCGCTGTCACCCGACGACGTCAGCGCGCAGACTCTGGCCGGTGAGCCGATCACGGCCAAGCTGACCGCGGCTCCCGGCAACGGTGCGGCGATCGGCGGCCTCAAGGTCGTCACCGAGTCGGCGTGGTTCGCGGCCCGGCCCAGTGGCACCGAGGACGTCTACAAGATCTATGCCGAGTCCTTCCGTGGCCCCGAGCACCTGGCCCAGGTGCAGGCCGAGGCCAAGGACGTCGTCTCAGCAGCCCTCGGCTTCTGACCCCACCTCACGCCCCACCGTCCCCACACCCGGGGGTCGCGGGGTCGGAGGTTGTGGGCAGGGCGCCGGGCGTACAAGGATCCTCCGGTAGCGCGTATCGGCACTGCTGCGCCCCAGCACAGCAGTGTCGGCGCAGCCCACGGCGGCGGGCACCACCTCACGGGGCTGCCAGGAGGGAGCCAGTCTCCCCGAGGATCCTCCGGTAGCGCGTATCGGCACTGCTGCGCCCCAGCACAGCAGTGCCGGCGCAGCCCACGCTGACCACGTATCGGCACTGCTGCGTCCCAGCACAGCAGTGCCGGCGCAGCCCACGCTGACCACGTATCGGCACTGCTGCGTCCCAGCGCAGCAGTGCAGATACGCGCCACCGGACCCCCAACCTGAGCAATAGTCAAGACCTGTGGATCGGCGTGTCACGCGACTTGTTGATCGCCTCCTGATTCGGGGTTGGTGCCTTCGGGTCGTTCGATGAGGATCCCTCGCTCGAAGGCGGCTCCGGCCCGCACGAG
>Ga0209369_1000392_pt1 | contig 67021 bp, 54 predicted proteins | sample EBPBio142010_DNA_FD_185865 | JGI IMG/M metagenome (GOLD analysis project Ga0209369, IMG submission 185865) | Wastewater treatment Type I Accumulibacter community from EBPR Bioreactor in Madison, WI, USA - Reactor 1_10/4/2010_ DNA (SPAdes)... | ecosystem: Engineered > Bioreactor > EBPR >...
ACCGAGAAGCCTCGATTCCGCTTTATCGAATAAGATACGCACTCAGTCAATTATGGATTATTTATATGACATATCCTGCCGCAATAAAGCAAAATTCGGGATGACTCATGTTATCCTATTAAGGTGAGCTGAATCGCATGTAATTAGTAGATCACCGGCATCTTATCCAGCACGCGCACCAACTGATAACGCAGGCTCGAACCATCGGCGGGCGGGTTCTTTACCGGGGTCACAGCGACTTGTAACCGGTAACGCCAGCCGTCCTCGAATTTGAAGCCTTCAATAGGAGCATAGAAATTCTGCCACTGCCCACCGGCTTCACGCACTTTTAAGCATTTGCGCGGAGCCACTCCCAGGCAATCGACCAGGGTGGGCGCGACTTCGAGAATTTTATGGGTAGGTTCCAGGGTGGCTGTGCGCATCCACTGCTGGCTAAAAACTTCCAGCGCACGCAGCCGTTTTTCACCGCTACGCTGGTCGCGCTCGACCACGACGCGCATCTGGTAGCGATAGCCGGGAACGAAATCGAAGCCTTCTATTTTGCGCTCGGTGAATTTGCCCCAACTGACGCCTTCGCTTAAATCTTCCAGTTGCAGGTAGTTCGGCGACTTGTCGCCATCCATCTCCGGGCCAAGCTGGGGAGCCACGTTGATAATTTTGGTTTCAGCAGGCACAAAGCCCTGTGCCGTGGTGCCGGTGCGGCGGAAGACTAATGTGCTGGAGCCACGCAGAGTGAGGCGTTGGCCATTTTGCGTTAACTCAAAAGTTTTGGCATCTTGCACACCTTTATTGAACGCGCGCTCAGCTTCCATGATTTCCTGCGGGCCAGCCATCATGGTGGAAATAAGCGATTCCACTTGAATAGTATTGCCTTTCACGGTGTAGCCGCCATTGACAAGATTGAGTCCTACCGAAGGCGAAAGGCCCTTGTCGCTGATTTTCAGGGTCGGCGGCTTCGCCAGACCGCGATAGGTGAGCGAAGTGAGTTCCCACTCAGTCCACGCCAGCGGATTGGCGACCGTTTGGGTGCTGCCGGTGCGACGCAGCACCAACGTGCTACTGCCGCGCAAAGTCAACCGCTGCCCGTCGGGCGAAAGCTCGAAAGTCCTGGCTTCTTCAATCGCTTTAATCAGCGCACGTTCGGCACTCATCACTTCAGGCGAACCGGCCATCATGGTAGAAACCATGCGCTCGACCTTAATGGTATTGCCCTTCACGGTGTAGCCGCCGCCGATGGCGTTGAGTCCCACCGAAGGCCCCAGGCTCTTTTCGGTGATATTGAGCGTCGGACGTTTAGACAATCCCCGATAGACCGGCGAATCGACTTCCCACTGCGTGTTGGCGAGGGGATTTACTGCCACGGCGGTGCTGCCGGTGCGACGCCATATTAATGTACTGGAACCATAGAGGGTGAGGCTGCGGCCATCGCCCGAGAGTTTGAAGTTCTCGGCGTCTTGCACCGCTTTGCTCAAGGCGCGTTCGGCATCCATCAGCTCACGTGGCCCGGCCATTTTAGTGGAGATGAGCGGACCGACCGACATCACATCCAGGTCCACGCTATAGCCGCCACTGATGCTGTTCAAACCGACCGAGGTGGAAAGACGGCTGTCCTCGAATTTGAGGGTGGGCTTTTTCTTGAGTCCCCGGTAAACCGGCGTGACCAGTTCCCATTGCGTCCCAGCCAGCGGATTTTCATAGACTCGCTTGGGCGTCAGCGGCCGCTTAACCTGCCCGGCCGGAGCCGCCACCGCACCAGGTGTAGCGCCCAGCAGGAAAAGGGAAAGTGCGCCCAAACCAATTGCCGTCGTGAGTTGTTTTTTCATATCAGGAAACTCCATTGTTTTTTACGATTTTCTCGTGTTAATGATGGATTGACTGGCGAGGTGCGAGATTTGTTCCCGAGGCCATCTGAGCATACTTCATTGAATTAAATATATTGCACGGTAAAGAATTACTAATCACAAATAATTTTTGACATCTTTAACCATGAAAGAGAGCAAATCCCCTTGCTCAATCCCCTTATTTTTATGACCAAAATCGATACGGATAGCGCGAATCAAATCTTCGAGAGAAAATAATATTTGCTGTGACGTTGGATCTGACTGACTTGTCTCTCTAAATTTTACGTATGCTTCGATTACCTCATCAGATCCCCACAACATTAAATCTTTTGAAAATTTCATGATAAATGCCATCATTTCGTCTTCACTAACTTTTTCATCTTTATTATTTTTTTCCATCACATCAAAAATGAAACTCAAGAGGCCTTCATAGACTGGTTGTTTTTTCTGATATAACGCTTGTTCTATTTCACGCTGGCGGTTTCTATTAATTGAGTAAATTAATGAGCCAACAGAACCAACAACAGTTAAAACTGTCGCAACAATAGTTGCTTGATTCGATTCAGGAATCGATATAAAAATTCGCCATAAATATATAGGAATATAGATAAAAATAAAGCATGCCAAAATAGCTAACAACGCGATATACATACCGTTTCGGAATCTGGCGAAGTCAACATTATTTTTTATCTTCACAATTTTTGATTTCATATTATTTAGGGTTTAGATTCAGTTTTTTGCATATTCTAACATCACTTTTCCCACCACAAAATTGCCATAAACCACACAATACCAGCCAAAAGCAAGCAGAGAAAACCGACAAGAAATTGCGCCCACGACGGTACGAGAGGCTGCAACAACCCACTCACCAACCCAGCCACGGCTGCGGGTGGGGCGACTATCAATATCGCCCCTAACCACGCAGGAACGCCCAGGCCGAATTTCATGGCACTTCTTTTTCCGTCTTCATAAAATTCTCCCGCCAATACGCCCACTCTTCATCCGAAGTTTCCCACTCACAATAAACCGCCACGCCCTGATAATGCGCCGGCGGCTTCTCATAGCGGTTCAAACCGGCGTGGATACCCGGCAGCGCGTTCTTGATATTTTCCACATCAGGCTTATGATACTCCACACCCGCATCGGCATAAGTGGGAATGCCCAGCAGAATCTGCGGCGGTTTGGCTCCTTCGGCTGTCCAGTCGAGGATTTGCTGCGTCCACGAGCGCATCAGGTATTGGTAGATTTTGCCGTCGCGCAGGGAGGTGTCGTACATCATCACCGCCATCTGATCGACGCGGCCGGCAACTTCCTTGAAATAGGGTTCATCCCAATGAACTTCGGGGAAGGGATGCCAGTAGGTCGGCGGCGGGTAGGCGGCCACCGAAAGCAGCTTGCCCTGGGGCAGGGCCTGGCGCAGTTCATCGAGCAACTTCAACATGTTGGCGTGTCCGGAAGGCCACGGCTCGACATTAAGATGCACCCCGGCCAACTGGGGGTGGCGACGCAGCAGCGCCGCCGCCGATTGCACGAACACTTTGCGCCGCGCGGGCATATCGGGCGTGACATCGGCATCGATGACCCCGCCAATCCACGGCAACACGCGAATGCCTTTGGTTTCTTTGAGGAAAAGCTCGGTCTGCTTGTCGTCTACCGGCATGATGGCCCCATCAAGCCGTGTCGGGCACAGATGCGGGAAGATATCGGTGATGTGGTTACGACGCAGCATGGCCGCCAGTTCACGAATTTTGGCGGCGCTGCGGAAACGCGGCAGACGGTCGGTGCGATCGTTTTCGGTGAACCAGCTATCGTGCCCCAGCCAGCCGTGTTGCAGCCACATACCGTTGCGGGCAAGGTCGTGGCGACCATCGGTGACGATATGGCCTGGCCGCCATATCGCGCGTGCGCCCAGGATTAGCAGTATGATGGCCAACCCCAGCGCGATGGTGCGCCAGGGTGGACGTTTGATGAACTGCCAGAGGTTTTTCATGACGGCCTAATTATCTCATCTGATTGTAAATCAGGATGCAAATTTGGAAGAAACCGGCCAGCACCATCGCAATGATGCCGCACATTCGCCCAATGCGCACCAAACTAAGTTCTTTTCCCTCTGTGATATTGGATGCCTTCAAAAGTTTTAAAGCTCCATCTGCAATTACATAAGCAGCCAATCCCGAAAGAAAACCTACCGGCGGACAGCAAACGCTACAAAAGAGCCCGATAATACCCAACAACATGGCCCTGAAGCCACGCGGTTCATAGGGCTTTGGGTTCGCAACGCGGCGCGCGATTTCCTGCTGGACAGCAGCATATTGCTCGGGGTTGCTTTGAGGATCGATCTGACGATATAGATTATGAAGTTGTGGGTCGGAGTATTGTGAGTAGTCTTGTGTGATATGCATAAGTTACATCGGAGAGGCCGCTCGCCACATTCCGCTGCAACCATTTTAAAGCAAAAAGCCGTGGAGGTAGATAATTTTTTGAGCGGGGTCAATCAGCATCTCTCCTGCCCACCCCACGCCCATCGGTTCTCTGTGAAACCGGTAGAAGCGTGGTTTGACGACAGAGCGCGATTTTTCCCATTCCACCATCACAGCATAAGGGCTGTCTCCCGCGCCGCGCACATTGATGCTGAATTCTTCCATCGCTTCCACCACATAGCCATGACGGCGCAATACACTCAAAAAAGTATCCGCATCCGTGACTTTAAAACGCATCCAGGCCACGCCGCTCAGGTGAGCGGTGCCTGCGATCTTTAACTCCGAAACGCCTGCGGGCACCGGCATATGAAAGATGCGGGTAAAAGATTGGGCGGGAGGCACAGCGCTCAGATCAGTGGCTTGCCGATACCAATGTCGGACCAACAGCCCGGCAGCGACGAACGCAACTATTAAACCAATCGCCAGTAGAAATGCTGTTTTGCGCCGGAAAGCTGTTCTCATCCACTTCTCTTCGCTATAACACGCCTTTTTCTATCTCGTTCAAATAAACGAAGGTCGGCGCTTTGACACCGGCCTGTTTGCGAATTTCCACCAAACGCTTGGACTCGAAAAACTCCCTGGCGTTCTGTAGCGAATCCCATTGGGAAAAATGTACGATATTGCGGGCATCGCTTTCAAATTTGAGGAGTTGATAACTTATTTCCCCCGCCTCTTTGCGGATGGAAGCAGCATTGTCGAAAATGGCCTTCCAGGCGGCGTAGTCTTCCACTTCGTGGATAATCAGAACGTATTGCATCGTTTCTCGCTGTTTATTTTGAACGTGCCAAAAAATTTAATGGCTATCCCAATAACCACCTAATTTCCGGCAATGACGACAGCGAAAAACATAGGCCGTAGGCCCGTATTCCCGATTGAACCCCTGAAAATGCTCTTCAAGTTCAGGGCCGTGAATATCGGTTTCGCTACTAAACATCTCTTTAATGTAAAGCAATGCTTCCTCACCGAACAGTTGCAGTTCGGGGTAACCCGCCGGTCCTAGAAACTCAGCACCATCTCCGCAATGAGTCCACCATCGTTCCTGTTGCCAGCCCGCAAAACCAGGAGTGCAGTAAGCAATCTCTTCAATCACTGCCATTGGAACTTCATCCCAGGTGCCGTAATCGCCAATGCCTTGCTCATCCACAAACGTGGCATCAAACTTCTGGTGCGCCTTGCCATCTGCGATACACCAGGGGCAAAGGCAATCGTCGAGATCCTCCTCGGCATAGGCCGGGCCAGTGTAGATATAGCCCCGGGCCTCGTTGCAACACGCGCAAATATTTTCAGAAGGTTCGATACTCTGGGTCGCTATAGGGTCGGGATGATATTTAAATTGGGGAAGTTGCATCATTCGATTTGAGATCAATCCGGCTTGGTTTACGCACGGTTTTCATGACAACCAGTTGAACGGCAAGTGAGAGCGATAGCTTGCGAGGACTAACGATGTGACAGTGAAACCACGTTACCTTTCCTTCCGCTTTCAGCATTCCGACTTCTGACTTAACATTCTGGCGTAGCCGTTACTTAGCAACCATCATTCACGCGATAAACCCGTAGCGCCCTTTCCACGGCACCGCTGAGCAACTCTCCAGCGCGAGCCAGGCACTGTTCCAATGTCAGCGGCGCATCGGCGATGGGAAACGCCGAGAGCAAACCGAGTTCATCCAACTGCTCGCCGCAAAGCGCGACCTTACCGCCAAAGGCGATGACGGGAACGTTTTTCTCCCCGGCTACGCGGCATACTCCGGCAATGGTCTTGCCCGAGAGTGTCTGGGCATCGAGTGCGCCTTCACCGGTGAGGACGAGAGCCGCATCCTGTAACTTTTCAGCAAAACCGGCGGTTTCGAGGACGACTTCGATGCCCGACTTCATCTGCGCGTTACAATACGCCGCCAACGCAAAACCCAACCCACCGGCCGCGCCGGCACCCGGCACATGGCTTTTATCCTCACCCAATGCCTGCACGCTGATCTGCGCCAACCGTTGCAGCCCGGAATCGAGAATGTTTACATGCTCGGGCGAAGCACCTTTTTGTGGGCCATAGATAAAGGCCGCTCCATTCTCACCGAATAAGGGATTGGTCACATCGCACAAAACAGTGCAGGCAACATTGCCAAGCCGTGCATCAAGCCCGGAGAGGTCGATGCTGTGTAAATCGTTAAGGGCAGCGCCCCCCGGCGAGAGTTCCTGGCCTTGCGCATCGAGAAATTTAGCACCCAATGCGGCCAGCGCGCCGGTGCCGCCATCGGTGGTCGCCGAACCGCCGATACCGATGAGCAGTTCGCGGCAACCGGCATCGAGCGCAGCTTTCATCAACTGGCCGGTGCCGTAAGTCGAAGCCCGCAAGGCATCGCGCCGGTCGGGCGGTATGAGCGGCAACCCGGAAGCCTGGGCCATTTCGATGACGGCACGCCCACCAGGCAACAGGCCCCATACCGCTTCGACTTCATCACCCAACGGACCGGTTACCGTCGCCACCTGCGCCGTGCCACCTGCGCCGTGTAACAATGCTTCAACCGTGCCTTCTCCGCCATCGGCCAGGGGAAGAGCGTGCGTTTGTGCCTGAGGGAAAACTTTGAGAACACCTTGCCGCATGGCGGCGCAGACTTCGAAGGAACTGAGTGAACCTTTAAACGAATCGGGAGCGAAAACGATTTTCAAAGCCGGGTATATGTTGCTGTTTTAAAAATGAGGAAGTGTATCGTCGGAGGCGGGAGGTGGGGTGATGGGTTTCACACCACGAAAAGCAGTGCTATCGTGTTCTTCGTTGCGCCTGCGCTGTCGGCGTTCGTGGAGCTTACGCTTGGCAGGATGAAGAAGAAAATCGACCATGATGTAAAGCGCTGTAATGATGAGTAGCCAACGCAGGAGGAAGAAAACGCTGGGTTCGGGCAAATATACCATGCCATTTACCAACTGTAATATCGAGGCGAACCCCGTCAATTGCGGTTGCGCCGCTACGTAGATCCAATATAACACGCCATAAAGAATGGCCGCCGCTATTAAGCCGATAATAAGCATTTAAAATCTGCCCTCCTTTCCCTCTGGACGATTTGGGAAAACAACGGTTCAGAGCACCCTTCCCGTTGAGCGCACAACTTTCGTTAAACTAAAGTTTACATCTTCCCACTACGCGGGATTCTCATTTTGTACAAATTTATTTATGGCGCAGCTTCTCTCTATTCTTCCACAAACTCCGGGCGAAATCCTCACTCGTGCGCCTGTCGATACGCCGCGCCCTCCCACCTTTGCGGTCTATACGCTGGGCTGCAAGGTGAATCAGGCCGATTCCAACGGGCTGGCCCGCATTCTTCAAAGCAAGGGATTCGAGCGAGTCGAGTTCCGCGAAGCCGCCGATCTCTACGTCATCGACACCTGCACCGTCACCAACGAAGCCGATAAGAAGTCGCGCAAAGCCGCCGCCCGTGCCCAACGCAACAACCCGCAGGCGGTGGTGGCCGTCACTGGTTGCGCCGCGACTTATTCCGCCGGGCAGTTCGAGCGCGCCGCGCCCGGTTCGCTGGTGCTCTCCAACGCCCGCAAATGGGAACTGCCTGAACTGGCGATTGAAAGACTCAAGGCCCGGCCCGACTGGGAGGCGAACTACGCTCGCTTCCGCGAAGAGATGGCCAGCGAGCCGATGCCCATCTCCACCCGCGAGCGTGCCACCATCAAGATTCAGGATGGCTGCAACCACAAGTGCTCGTACTGCATCATCCCCAAGGTGCGCGGAGCCAGTGTGCTCAAAAGCCACGAAGCGATTATGCGTGAAGCGCGTACCCTCATCGACGACGGCGCGCGCGAACTCACCATCACCGGCGTCTCGATGGGCGACTTTTCGCAAGGCAGAAGGCAGAAGTCGGAAGGCAGAAATGGGGCGCTGTGCGACTTGCTGCGGGAATTGAGCGTGATGGAAGGGTTGGATCGGCTGCGGGTTTCATCGCTCGACCCGGCCGATGTCGATGAAGCCTATTTGCAAACCCTGGCTCACACGCCCGGACTCTGCCCGCACATTCACCTGGCATTGCAAAGCGGCAGCGCTTCGACCTTGCGCCGCATGCGCCGTCGCTACACGCCCGAACTGTTTTTGAAGTGGGCCAAACGCTGGCGCGAGATAACACCCGACGGCGGGTTGACCACAGATATCATCGTGGGCTTTCCGGGTGAGACAGAAGAGGAATTCCAGGAATCGATGCGAGTGGCACGTGAGGCGCGTTTTTCATCAATTCACGTCTTCCCCTACTCGCCCCGCGATAATACCGTCGCTGCCGAAATGGGCGATCTGGTGTCGCCACAGGTTCAAAAGCGCCGGGTGGATGAACTGTTGAAATTAGCCGATGAACTGAGTGCCGAATTCGCCGCTCGCTTTATTGGGCGAAAGCTTTCGGTTTTAGTGGAAAAGTCAGAGAATGGCTTTGCCGAAGGCTTGACGGAGAATTACATTCGGGCCAGGGTGCGCCTGCTGGAATCTTCGGCTAATGCGGGTGATGTGGTTTTAGCGCGGGTAGAAGAGTGGGATGGGCAACAGTTGTTGGCAAGCGAATGATTGAGACCTGCATTTATGCCGCAATAATGCAAGCGGCATTGAGCAGGACGTCATCTGTTATTTGCGAACCCTGAGCGTGAGCGACGGGCACGATTTCTTTGCATCACTCAGTTTTTTGCTCGTGCCCGTCGCTCACGCTCAGGGTTCGCAAATTGAGTTCAAGACCTCAACTATACAAATGCCCGTATGCGTAAAATTGAGGTCACACAATAGTTATTTCACCGATGTGACCATCAATGGCGTGGCAGGGTCGATGCTCACCCATTGCGGTAGTTTGGGGTCGAAGCTTAACCACACATCGTCCAGTGAGCCTTTGGCGGCCTGGTTCACGGCGATTTTCCAGAAGCCGCTGTGACCTTTAAGTGTGGCGGTTTCACTGGCTTTGGCACCGGTTTCCAACGTTGTGGCCAACTGGCCATCGGGCGCGGTGAGGGTTACACGAGCGGTTTCGCCGGGGGCCTGGGTAGCTAATTTCAACGTCCATGACTCCATCCCTGAAGGAACGTAGTAATAGAACGCAGTGGGTTTCTTGGCAAAGAGATGCAACCCGGCGTTGGAAACGTTAGTTTGATAAGCTGCTGCCGCGCCATCTACCTGAAAGCTGGTGATGCCAGACGAGGTGTAAAAATAGTAGGGCGTGTTAGCTTTGCCTTCGAAGCTAATGAGAGTGCGCGGATTGAGAATGCCGGTTTGTACCTGTTTGTTATCCTGTGTTTTGATGCTGTACAGAATAAAGGTGGCGGCACCATCAGCCCGTTGTGGTGTGAGTTTCACTGTGCCGTCTTTGGGCGGCAACAAAAGCATCACATTGTCGTGACGCACCACTGGCGACACCTCGCTTTGTTGCAACGGCGACTGTGCCGGAGCTAACTGAACGCGGGCTTTGGCCGGGGCCGGGCCACTACTCACCATGCCCGGGAACAGTTCAAAGGCCGGGTTTTCCTGCAACAGAATGTTGCCAACTTGCTCATTAGTGCGACGCAATGTCGATTGGTAGTTGGCCGGTAACGCGCGCAGGTTGAGTAAGCGCCATTGCAGCACGATGAGGTTATCTTCAATCAGTTGGAGGCGCTTGGCTTGCACTTCCGTCATCGGCTGGACTTTGGCTTGCTGGAACAAGCGTTCCATATCGGGATAGGCCGGGCCGTATAATCCTTTGAGAATCTCATCAGTGAGGCGATAACTGGCTTTATCGTTGGCACGATAATAGGAACGAAACTTCTCGTCGAGGTCTTTATAGAAAACATCCATCGCCCTACCCGCCTGCTCGCCATAAGCACGAATCAGCCATTGCGTTTGCAACTCACGGGCATCGAGTTTGGGGTTCCACATCATCTTCGCCAGCACGTAGTTGCCCATGGCGAAGTTACTCCACGAAGTGTTGCCGTAGATATAGGTCCCCTTGACCTTGTGCTTCACCTGCTCGGCGAACACCAGGTTAAGCAATTCAGGTGCAGCGGGTGAGACGATGCCTGCCGATTTATCGTACCAGTTGGGCAGGTCGTAATAAAACAAGTTGCTCGTGACCTTGCCCCACGCCGTCATGGCATCGGTGAAGTCTTTGCGAATATCGTCGCGGTAGAGCTTGTAGCCATAGTTGATAGCGGGCGCAATGACCGGATAGAAGTTATCGGGCAGTTTCAATTCACCTTTGGTTGGCGGATAGAAATAAGAGGCGTAGATATAACCGGCCAATTTGGCGTCGGGGTTTTTCTTTGCCACTTCGTCGGCCACGTCATGATAAAACTTGAGCACCAGCGGCGTCACCGAAAGGCGGCCATGCGGGTTAGTGTCGTAAAGCGCCTTGCTCTCAGGACTCTGGCTCCAGTGTTCGCCGTCGCTGGGCGAGATGGAGTAACTACCCATCTGCGGGTCTTTCTTAAAAGCGGCAAGCGCGGTATCGGCAAAGAGTCGCACTACATCGGGATTGGTGGTTTCCACTTTATAATCGGCGCGCGGATTGGGGCGTGGGCGCTTATCGTCGATCATGGCAAACCATTCGGGGTTGGTATCGTAGAATTCCGGTTTGACGACCGGTGTGACGTTGTGCCAGTGCACGATGCGAAATGAAAAGCCCTGCTTCTGGCGGCTTTGCCATTCTTTCACCGCAGGCAAAGTGTTTTGCATGTAGTCCTGGCGACGATTGAGGAAATGAGGTGCTTCCTCACGATTGATGCTGTCAGGCACGTTCCAGGTGGTTTGCTTGGGTACGTCGCGGCCCAGTTCCCCCGGCATAAGCCAGCGCGCGTCGAGATAATCTTCCAGGAAGGTATATACGCCGTTAGCCGTGCCATTGCTGGTGCCACCGAACTGGGTGCGGCCGTTCACGGGAGTATCGGGGCCGAGGATGTAAATATTGTCGCCCCGCGTGGCGATGCGAAAACCTTCATCGGTCATGCCTTGCGTGGTGAGTTTGGCTTTCGCGGCCTGTACGGTGGTGCCCAGGCTAATGTATCTGCCCACCACGCTCTGGTTCTCTTCCGCCACCGGCAAACGCGCTCCGGTGGAAAACTCCACCGATTTTTGCAACTCCTGCGCGGCCGCTTTGAGAGATGACGTGGCCTTTTGAGGAACGATGATACGGTAATCGCTCTCACCCGCCTGCACGATGGTGGCAGCGGAGAGGTTTTGTAGGGTGCAGCCTTGCACGGCTACGACAACCAACAAGCAGGACAAACGGCGCAGAAGAGTTTTTTGAGAAGTCATTTTTACGAAGTCTTTTTAATTCAGGGAAGCATAGCCCACTAAGGCAGTATCAGTCGCTCCGCAAACGTTGGTGCCGGTAGCAGAGCCAATATAAAGGCCAAAATCGGCCGAACAGATAGCCGATTGTTTTTTCCATTTCACATGCCCATCGGCAAAAACCAGGTTGCCGCCTTCAAAGTGGGTGGTGTGCAAGGTCGTGACATTCCATTGTGTAAAGCGGGTGTACAGCCCGCGTGAATCGACGGTACCACTCATAATTGGTCTGCGGAACGCCGTATTATAGGATTCAGGCCCCTCGGTTATGACGACGATTTCCGAAGTTCGCCCGAGAATCGTCACCGGCACACCAGGATTTTGCATAATGACGCCGCTGGCACGGTAGTTGGTATTGCTATCGCCGTTAGGTTCGTTGGCCGTCGAGGGAGGAGCGCGATCGAACGGCGTAGCCGAAGGACACAAGAATAATTGCCAGCTTTTCACATAGGGATAAATGCTGCGAATCCAGTTCTTGTTGCTGCCGCTTTCGGCAATGGTGAGGTCGGCGTAGTTCTGCGGGCCATCGGAGTTCTGGCTGGGAAAGCGCTCGTCATAGTCCTGCAAATATTGCATCATTCCCAGCCCGATTTGTTTCATATTACTAATGCAAGAGGAACGCCGGGCATTTTCACGGGCACGGGCAAACACGGGGAAGAGAATCGCGGCAAGAATAGCTATAATGGCAATTACAACTAACAACTCTATCAATGTAAAGGCACGTCGCGAACGAATATCGGGGGTGGTCATATGATTTTATTCCGCCAAACATATTTTACCGTCTCCACATATTCTACCCACTTCACCGCCTCTCTAAACCTCGCATACCTCAAAAAATAGTCAATAAAAGGCAGGTTATTTTTTATTTGGCAGATTTCCTTACCTTCCGCTGAACTTCCAGGCGATATTCGCCGGGAGTGAGTCCGGTGTGCTTGCGAAACACGGTGCAAAAGCTGGAGGTGCTGGCAAAACCGGTGAGTTGGGCGATGTCATGAATCGAATCGCAGCTATGCTCGACAATTCCTTTAGCAACTTCGATTCTCTGCTGAGTGACGTAGTGCATCACGGTGGTTCCAAGCACCTGCCGAAAGATGCAATTGAGATGAAAACGGCTCAGTCCGAAGCGTTTGGCGATCTCATCCAGGCGCAAAGGCAGATGCAGATTTCGCTGGATATAATCCACGATCTCCCGGCAGAGCACCTGATGCCGGGTATCGGTGGCGGCTTCGATTTTGTCGGTCGTCTCCGTAATATCAGGCCAATGGCTATTGCTAAAGCCCGGCTTTTCCTGATGTACATAGCGCCGCAAGCGGCACATGAACGCCAGCAGTTGCGCCTGCGCGCTTTGCCCACTGCCCGCCTGCTGCAATTCATCAAGATAAATCGCTCCCAACTGCGCCAGCAGGGCGTCGCTGATTTGCAGGTGATGAGTGACGGTGGCGTGCTGCTCGTCGCGCTCGGCAATCATCACACGCACATCGTTATCGGTGAGACGAAAGCAGAGAACGCGGGTGAGGAGTGGCGCTACCGGATTGCTCTCGTGCCCATCGCTATGCACGGCAAACGGTGGATAACAAACAATGCCCGGTGCAGGGATATGCACCCGGGTCACCCCCGCCGGTTGAGCGTGGCGCGATTTTGTTTTCATCGCCGTCGTCACCCCGATGCGCTCGTAGCTCACACCCTCAAAAACGAAACCAAAGCACGGCATCTGCATCGCCACCATGTGTTCACGCGGCCAACGGAGGCTGATCTGAGGCGGGGGGCACACTTTGTGCGGCAGCAATGCCTTCTGCTCGACGTGATGCTCGACAGCCGAAAAATCGAACGGCGGCGCGGCCAAGATTTGCACCACGCGCTCGTGCTGGAGCGCAGGGATGATGTGTTCATCGAGCGCCTGGAGAACCTGTTTGCGAACCTGGGGAGCGAAGGGCACGAATTAAGTTAAATAGGTGCCGGAATAGAGCGCAACTTCACTGTATGACATTGTAGAATAGAAGTTGAATTGCAATGAAAACATTCTTCTTCCTCCTCCTGCCCACCTGTCTTTTCCTGCTCCCCGGCTGCGCGGCTCGTAAAGTCACAACCACGCCCCATGTTTGCCGCTATCAGGAAGCGGAGGCAAGAATCGTGTTCCGCGACCACCACGGCTGGATGATTGAACATAATGGGACAGAACAAGAGATTAAGATTAAACAACCTTCCCGTGAATTCGAATTGTTGACAGCGTTGAACGATAAAATCACGGTCCTTGAATACGCCTCCGATGTCAAAGAGAAAAGCAAGATCTACGCCGTGGGGCGCTTATCGTCTTGCATTCATCCGCCACTCCAGAAATCGGCCTCAAAAGCTGAACTCGCGATGAGTTGTTTGCACACCGGCGACGATCATAAATACAGAAATTTCGTTTTGGAACATTGGTATTTGAAAAAGCCGTTTTACGAAGCCCATTACGATGAGTTTCTGGATGAACCGGCCTGGAAAATAACCAAACGCACCGCTCTGCAAGCGAAGGATTTTAATCGCCGCTGGTTGGCGGATAAGAAGATTGTGCTTAAACCAGGAGACTGGAAGCAGCGGGTCAGGTGAAAAGGGTGTCGGGATAAGCAAAAAAGCCGGAACAGTCCACTTGCTCACGCGCGTGGTTCTTCGTTTGGCAAGCCTGTTATCCTCAAACTGTTATGCGTAAAGCCACCGATATCGATTCTTACATTGCGGAGTCCGTGCCCGAAGCCCAGCCGGTGCTTAACGAACTGCGGGCGCTTATTAAAGCGACCATTCCCGGAGCCAATGAAGGTATCTGGTATGGTATTCCGTTTTACGAATACCACGGCGAGCTAGTGGGCTACGACACCGCCAAGAAGCACGTGAGTTTTGGATTCGGGAAAGATGTCATTGAGGATGACGACCGTAAGGCGCTCGAAGCCCAGGGTTACAAGCTGGGCAAAGGCACGCTGCAGATTAAGTTCGAGCAGGACGTGCCGGTAGCAGCGATCGAGAAGATTCTCAAGACTAAAGCCGAGCGCAACGAAACGGTGGGCGGGATGAAGATTAATTTGAAATAAGAACGTTGAACATCGAACGTCCAACGCCGAACTTTAAATTTCGAAGTTCGACGTTGGATGTTGAATGTTCGATGTTCGCCGTTTTTAGCGGAATTTCAGACTGAATTTACCATCGGCACCGGTAGTGGCGGTGTGACCGTTCAGGGTGAGTTTGGTGCCGGGGTTAGCACGTCCGCTAATGGCACCGCCGATCCAATAGTCGGCGGCGGGTTCAAGAACCAATGTCGGCTGCTTTTGTTGCAGCGCGATGAGGCGGGCGTTGAGGTCGCGCACTTCCTGCAACAGGTTGGGGTTGTTCTTATCCAGGGCAGCTGAGATGAGGGTTTTGACCAGCGCTCTCCCGGTGGGTACTTTGCCGGTGAGTCCCTGTTTTAAAGCGGCGTTATCCTGGGCTTTGGCCAGCAATGTAAAGTAATCGTAATCGTTCACGGCAGCGCGCCAGGCAGCGATGCGCAGGCTGTCGATGACTTTCGACTTATCGCCATCTTTCCCGGGATAGAAGAGGAAGCCCTGCCCGTTCTGGCCGGGATAGGGGGCCAGGTCGTTGTAGACATCGGTGCCCCAGCCATAGGTAACGCCCCACCACAATAAAGTCGTGATGTCGTTGTTCCACATCCACCACGCCTGCTGCCGCATAGTGGTGAGGCCGTGGGGCAGGTCGATGATGAACAGGCCGTTGTTGTAGATGCCGAATTCTTTGTCGGTGATCTCACGCAAATGTGGTTCATAAAGGCTGACTTGCGGAATCCACAGATCAATATTCGTCTCGCCGTTTTCAATAGGCCAGCCGGTGACGGTGATTTTGGCCTCGGGCGCATGCTGGCGCACCAGGGCGGCGATGTGCTTGAGTTGAGCGCGCATGACGGTGCCCATCGGCTCGTCCCAGATTTCCCAGATCGCATCTTTTTGCCAGCCCTTTTCCTGCAAGTGGGCATACATTTGCCCCACGAAGCTGGTGACGGCTTTTTCCCATTCGGGCGTGCCGTATTTGACGGCAGTCATGCCTTCGGGCGGTGCGGCATAGCGCCATTCGCCTTTGTTGTAGAGGCCACTAATATCTCCAAACAGCACCGTAGGAACCAGAAAGCTATCCATCCCGGCGGCGAAATATTTCTCCATGGCCGCGTCCCACGGAGCAAAATTAATGGTCACCGTGTAATCCGGGTTGAGCTTGACTCCTAAACTCTGCACCCCTCCAACACCGTAACCGACTTCGCTGGTAACCCGGTTGGCGAGCAGGCGGGCACGCAACGCCTCGCGCGCCTGGGCAACGATTTGCGGGGCATGCGCATCAGTTTTGAGCGCCGGTTTTTCGGGAAGCGTGAAATTGAAGACTTCCAATTGCAGCGGCACGCTCACTTCACCCTGCGCGGTTTGCAGCCGCACCCGGGTTTGATAAACGCCCGCTTCCGCATTACGCGGCACCTGGGCAGTGAGCCAGATGGATTGCGGCTTACCAGCCGCCAGCGTAGCGGGTGCTGCTTCGAGCAGTAAATCGGGCGTGGAACCGCCACGGCCGAACTGCTGCACGTTCTTCTTGATTTCAACATCGCCGACATAGCGCACGTCGATGGCATCGGCCTTCAGCACCGCGCCGGTGGCCTGGTTTTTCAATTCGCCCACAGTCACGTTCAACTGCTGCTGCGGGGCGGTAGACTGATAGACCAACTGCACCGACTGGCTCTCGCCCCTGGCGGCGCTCAGCAATACGCGGTCGCCGGTGGCCTGGGGAGCGGTGTGGTCGGGGTAAATTTTCTCCAACTGGTTGGCGACCCACAGCGTGCGAGAAGCATTGGAAAGGCTGCCCAGCGTGTAGCCGGTGCGAGTAGCGGTTGGAGCGGGAATGGCGCTGATGGTGATGTCATCGAACGCGACTTTGCCGTTGCCCACATCCCAGAACAGTTCGGCGATGTAGTAGCGCGCGTTGGCGGGCACATCGAAACGATTGGTGACAGGGAACCATTCACCGGTGGGGATATGCGATCCGTTGCGGGAATGCACGGCACCCGCAATGGGCTGCTGGTTGGCGTCGAGCAGATATACTTTCATGCCGAAAATGCGGCCTTCTGCGCCTTCAAAACGCGCCCAGCCACGCACCTGTTGGTAGGGTTGATTTTCCAACAGCGGCTGCGGTTTGGAGCGCACGCTGATTTGCGGACTCCAACTATCGGCAATAATTTCCAGCGCCTTGTTGCCATCGCGCATTTTGCCTTCGGCAATACCGACCTGGTTATTGCCGGGAGCCTGTCCGGCGCGGGGGCGAATAACGGGGGCTTCCCAGTCTTTCATGCCTTCTTCAAAACTGGAGTTCCAGGTTGGTTGGGCGAGAAGGGGACCCATCGTTAGCCCTAATAAACTACAGCAGAGCGGGGTGAGATAGCGAAAACTTTTTTTCATAGTCAGTATTTTGCTCATCGGTTTTATATCGCGTTTCATTGGAGAATGTTTATGGCAAGCACTTGTAGGGGCATCCCTTGTGGGTGCCCGCAACGTAACAGCTCGGTTAATAGGGCACATTTACCCAGACGCACCGGGCACCCACAAGGGGTGCCCCTACACTTGCCTGGGATAACTTCTACTATTGAATAAACGGATTCCAATCGCGGTGGCAGTAGGCACGATTGGTGGGGGCATTAGGATCGCAGTTTCCAGTCGAGGTAGGAATTTGCATGAAACGTTGGCGCTTGACCCATTTCACATGTCCATCGGCATAAGCCACATTGCCACCTTCGAAGTGAGGAGTGATCAACTGATATTTGGGCGGGTTAGCAGTCGCCATCCAGCCGGCCGAACGGGCGAAGTTGCCAACGTCGATAGGATTGGCACTGATGCTGTAGGAGTCGGCATCCTCCAGGGTCATGATGATTTCCGCAGGGCGTGCCACACTCGCCATCGAAATCGGAACCCCGAACGTTCCCGCGCCGTTGTTATAGACAACGACGCCATATCCTGAAAGGCCATCGCTGTAGCCATAGCTGGGAACAGTCTCCGCCAACTTGTGGGAAGGACACACGAATACCTGCGTGCTTTTGACATAGGGATAGATAATATCCATCCATGTAATGTGTTTCCCTGTCGTGCTCCATGTCACGTTAAAACGCGCGCCGGGCATGGAGCTATCGGCCTGCACGGTTTCAGGGCGGCGCAAAAACGGGGCATACTTTTCGTCGTAGTCCTGTGTATATTGCATCATGCCCAGGCCGATTTGCTTCATATTATTCATGCAACTGGCGCGGCGGGCGTTTTCGCGGGCGCGGGCAAACACCGGGAAAAGGATGGCGGCGAGAATAGCGATTATTGCAATGACGACCAATAATTCTATCAAAGTAAATCCACGGTTGTAGGAATATCGAGGGCACTGTTTCATAGCTATCCTTGTTGAGCACGTTACAAAAATTCGATGGCGGAGGGGGTTGGCAAAACCAAATTCCAACAACTTCAACTGCCTCTTTATTATACCCCTCACCTTCCCTCTTCTAACACTTCAGCCTCTTGAATTAATTCAACATCTATTACAAAATTCAACCAAAATTACTTCCCCTGAGTTGCCTGACGACTTTCACGGCGAAATGCACTCGGACTCATGCCGGTGTGGCGAGTAAACAGCGTGCAGAAGCTGCTGCTACTGGCAAAGCCTACCAGGCGGGCGATATCGGTGATGCGTTCGCGGTTGTCGATAAGGATTTGCTTGGCGGCCTCGATGCGTTGCTGGGTGACATAGCGCATGGGGCTGATACCGTAGAGCTGTTGGAAAATACGGTTGAGCTGCACGGTGGAGATATCGAAGTGACGAGCCAAAATTTCGGTGGAAAGCGGCATTTGCAGGTGGGTGAGCACGTAGTGGGTAATATCGCGGCCCAGTTGCTCGTGATGCTGCGAGCGCGAAGCACCTTCCACCGGCGAAAATCGCGCCGGTTCGACCCAGCTACTATTACTGATTTGGGGCTGATGCTGTTGGAGATAGCGCCGCAACCGCCCCATCAGGGCCAGCAGTTGGGTCTGGGCGTTGGGCAAATTGTCGCTTTGGCGCAATTCGTCGAGGTAGATCGCGCCCATCTGCACCAGCATGGCATCGCGCACCTGTAAAAGATGCGATGCTTCGTTATTACTGGCATCGTGCTGCACCAGAAACGGCTGCACTTCCTCGCGCATGAAGGTGATACCCAGGACCTTGGCCGAAGCCGTGCTCTGGCGCATCCTGAAAATACCGCCATCGGCATGGGGAGTGCCTGTCGGATAGAAAATAATGCCGGGTGCCACCAGATGCAATCCGATAATACCGGGGGTAGGAGAAGCCGTCGATTTGGCTTTGGCGGTGCTGCCCACCCGCTCGTAGCTCACACCATCGTAAACGAAGCCCAGCGTGGGCATATTCAGCGCCACCATATTGAGCTTTTCCCAACGGCGAATGAGTTGGATAGGGTCGGTATCGGCCTGCGGCAGCGGCGTTTTTCGTTCGGTCCAGTGTTCCACCTGCGCAAAACTGGGGCGTGAATCGGCCAGAACCTGTGTCACCGTTTGCCTGGCCAGCGCAGGAATGACGTGCAGATCGAGCACTTGCAGGATTTGTTTGCGGATTAACGGGGCGAAGGGCACAAGTTTCCAGTCTGATGCGTTCAATCGACTTACGCAAATACAGATATGAGGCACAATGCGATAAACCGGTCGTATGGCCCATCCCACAGGGGGTGTTTGATGGTTAAACTGATTGTTTAACAATTATCGAGCATAGTCATGTCCACCCAACAACCGATCACGCTACATACGAGCACTCCGGCAGGCCTTAAGGATCAGACACCCAAGAAGGTCTCGGTGCATCTCGACCACGATCGCCTGATGGATTGCATCCATTGCGGCCTGTGCCTGCCGACCTGTCCGACTTATGCCGAAACCGGATTGGAAGCCGATTCGCCGCGTGGCCGCATCTACCTGATGCGCGCGCTGGCTGAAGGCCGTGCCGAAACAACGCCGACCCTGGTGGGCCATCTCGATAAATGCCTGGGCTGCCGTGCCTGCGAAACCGCCTGCCCTTCGGGCGTGCAATACGGCCACCTCATCGAGGGCGCGCGCGCTCATCTGCACGAGCATTACGAGCGGCCCGTCGATCAGCGCCTGAAGAACAAAGCCGTTGAACTCTCGTTCCCCTACCCCAACCGCATGGAACTGGCACTGCTGCCGGTGCGCATCCTGCGCCGGGTGGGCATCATTCCGTTGCTGCATAAAATCGGGTTCATGAAGCTATTGGGCAACCTGGGCGATATGGAATCGCTGTTGCCGCCGCTGCCGCCCATCAGCAAGCGCCTCAAGTTCCCGGTAGAGTGGAAGGCACAGGGTGAAAAACAGGCCAGCGTGGGCATGATGACGGGCTGCGTCATGCAGGTGATGCAGAGCCACGTCAACGAAGCCACGGCGCGCGTGCTGTGTAAATCGGGCTGCGACGTGGCCGCGCCCAAAACCCAGAACTGCTGCGGCGCGCTGCACGCCCACATCGGCGATATCGAGCAGGCCAAAGAGTTCGCACGACGCAACATCGTGGCCTTCGAGGACTGGCAAAAAGACCACGGGCCACTCGATGCCATCGTCATCAACGCCGCCGGTTGCGGCGCTGCCCTCAAGGAATATCCGGGCTGGTTCAAAGGCGATACCGAATGGGAAGAACGCTCGAAAACCTTCGCCGAAAGCGTAAAAGATGTCAGCGAATTTCTGGATCAACCGGCGTTTAAATCGCGACTGGAAGCGCTGACGAAGGGCAGGAAACAGGAAACAGGAAACGGGAAACAGCAGACGGAGCTTGCAGCCCGCGACGTTGTGCCCCACACCACCGGGGCCAGTACACTCGAAGCCGTCAACGACGCCGTGGAAAGCGATGCCAAGAATAAGATCGCTGCACTGAATACGCAGACCCCCAAGACCAAAGATCAAAGACCAAAGACCAAAGTGGTTACTTACCACGACGCCTGCCACCTGGCCCACGGTCAGGGTATTCGCGCCGAGCCGCGCGACCTGCTGCAGATGCTCTCGGATAATGGCGAGTTTGAATTCATCGCCCTGACCGAAGCCGAAATGTGCTGCGGCAGCGCGGGCAGCTACAACATTACCCAGCCCGAAATGGCGATGCAGCTTCTCGAACGCAAGATGAAGCATATCGCCAACACCGGCGCGCAAGTGGTCGTGACCGGCAACCCCGGCTGCGCCATGCAGATTATGCTGGGCGCAAAAAAGTTCGGCCCGAAGGTGGAAGTGCTGCATCCGGTGCAGGTGTTGGACCGGGCGACGGAATAGAATAAAGGAATGAACGTTGAACATCGAACATTCAACACTCAACGTCAAATAAAGAGGCGCAGCATTGAGGAGAGCGTCGTCGAGCGAAAGACCTAAGTTCTAAGCTCTAAAATCTAAGTTCTGCCGTTCTTTTTTATGAATACCTCCATTATCGTGCGTGAGGATAGCGCGCAGATTGTCGAACTCACGGCGCAGAAGCTGGTGGATGCGGCACGGAACAGCATTGCAGCACGGGGCATTTTTACTCTGGCACTGGCCGGTGGCAGCACGCCACGGGCGCTGTATGGGCTGCTGGCGAGCGAGGCGTATCGCGACCGGTTCGACTGGGAAAAGATACACATTTTCTTCGGCGACGACCGTGCGGTACCGCCAACCGACGAGCTTTCCAACTTCAAGATGGCCACCGATACCCTGCTCTCTTTGGTGCCGCTACCGCCACAGAATATTCATCGTATGGAAACCGAGCGTGACGATCTCGAAAGCGCCGCCAACGACTATGAGGCACAGCTTGCACCGTTCGGTGCGCTCGACGTGGTGTTGTTAGGGATGGGCGATGATGGGCATACTGCTTCACTGTTCCCTCATTCTCCGGCGCTCGGCGAAGAGAAAAAATTGTGCGTGGCCACGCCGGTGGCTTCGTTGCAACCGCATGTCCGCCGTCTGACGCTCACCTACCCGGCAATTAATGCCGCGCGCCATGTGTGGATTCTGGTGACCGGCGAGGGTAAAGCCCCGCGCCTGGCGCAGGTGATTTCCGGCCAGAGCAGCGTTGAGGAAACGCCTATTAGCGGCGTGCAGCCGGAAAGCGGGGAGTTGGTGTGGTTAGTGGATAGCGGTGCAGCTTCACTATTACAGCTTGCCAACTGACATCAATTTTGTAAATCAGCCGCCGCATTGTAAGTTCGTATAAGAAAAGATGAAACAAAATCGCGCCGTTTTACACTGGAAGGAGACTCCGGTCGCTCGCGTTCTGCTTCCCATGCAGGCGTTCATTCACAATTCTGCATCGAGTGGAATTGTATTGATGATTGTGACGGTTTTGGCTTTGGCCGTCGCCAACTCCCCACTGGCCGCTTCGTATGATTCGCTTCTGCATACATACATTGGAATTACTGTTGGCACGTTTTCGCTCAAATACAGTTTGTTGCACTGGATTAATGATGGCCTGATGGCCATTTTCTTTTTCCTGGTCGGGCTGGAGATCAAACGTGAGATTCTTGTTGGTGAATTATCCAATCTGCGGGCGGCTCTTTTACCGATTATCGCTGCAGTGGGCGGGGTCACGGTGCCTGCCTTGCTTTATGTACTATTTAATGCAGGAAAACCCGGTATGGCAGGTTGGGCAGTGCCGATGGCCACAGACATTGCTTTTGCTCTTGGCCTACTCGCTATTCTCGGAAGTAGCGTCCCCTTCGGGCTAAAAGTCTTTCTCACCGCAGTGGCCATTGTCGATGACCTGATGGCTGTGATGGTCATTGCCCTGTTCTACTCCAGCGGGATAAATTTCACCGCCCTTGGTATTGGGTTTGGCTTATTAGGAGTTCTGCTCATCGCAAACCGCTACGGCGTTCGGACGATTCTCCTGTATGCGATTCTTGGAATTTGCGTTTGGCTGGCTTTTTTGCAATCGGGAGTACACGCGACCATCGCAGGAGTGTTGGTGGCATGGACAATTCCAGCACGTAACCGTATTAACTCTACTCTCTTCTTACAAGAGGCACGCCATATTCTCGATGAATTTGAACAAAGCCCGGCGTCGGCCTCGCCCATGTTGGCCGATGAAGTGCAACAGCATGCGGTGATTCAGCTTGAAGAGGTTTGCGAGGACGTGCAAGCGCCCTTACAAAAATTAGAGCATTCATTACACACCTGGGTTCAGTTCGCGATTATGCCTGTCTTTGCTTTTGCCAACGCCGGTGTCGCATTTTCACTCAGCAGCCTCACTGGCTCCTCGGCGATGGTTCCTCTGGGCGTTATCGTGGGACTGGTAGTGGGCAAGCCGATTGGCATCCTGACAGCATCGTGGCTGGCAGTGCGCACCGGTATTGCCGAACTCCCGGCCGGAGTGACATGGCGTCACATGACAGGCGTTGGTTTTTTGGCAGGTATCGGGTTCACGATGTCTTTATTCATCGCTTCCCTTGGTTTTGGTGAAAGCGAGCTGTTGGGCGCGGCCAAAACAGGAATTTTGATGGCCTCGGTCATCGCTGGAAGCATCGGCTACATTCTGCTGCGCTTTGGAAGTTCAAAAGAAAGTGCCGTTCATGACTCCGCTGAAGCTTAATACCAATCTTGGAAATTAACCTCCTTCTGTTGTGACCAAGAAAACAGAATGGTGGAAACAGGAAACCTATTCTTGAGATAAGCCGTTTGGTTTTATCCTAAACAAAAAGCTGCGACCTGGATCCCCGCTTTCGAGGCTGTGTCAAAACTCAAAGAGACGACGATTTTTTGCATTTTTGGGGGATAAAAACACCTTGCCAACTCCAAAAAAACGCCACCACGGGCATTTAAACGCAAAAAATTTTTGGCCCATTTTCTGAACCTGAGTTTTGACACAGCCTCTTTCGCGAGGATGACGGGCGTGGGATGCTTACGGTAGCCATCAAAGTCCGGTTACCTTCCTGTTTCCTGTCTACCGGCTATAGAGGAAGATAATTAGTCTGTAAAATAAATTTATTCCTGGCTTTTGCGCAGGGCGGGTGCATTGATTTGCGAACCCTGAGCGTGAGCGACGGGCACGGGCAATGAGCCTACGGAAGTAAAGAAAACGTGCCCGTCGCTCACGCTCAGGGTTCGCAAATTGAGTCCAAGCCCTCGATTATTAAGTGCCCACATGTGCAAATACTTAGTTTACAGAGTAATAATATCTGGGATTGGTATAAGTTGGTTCGATAAAATGCCAACTTTAATATTAAAGCGCTCATTCCATGTTATGATAGAGAGTCGTCAATTTTCACAAAAAGGATATTGCAGACTCATGAAATGCCGGAAAAATACCTTTAAATTTGCCAATCATTTTCAAAAGCTAACTGCAGCGGCTGCTTTAGCAGTCGGGCTGGGCATGACTACCTCAGCTTATGCCCAACCCTTAACCTTTAAAGACGGGCAGGGAAAAAACGTCGTCTTTCCACAGGGTGCCAAATCGTTTGCCGATCGCGTAGTTTCTTTTAAGCCCGGTTCACCGTTTACCACCGACGCTCGTGCCAAAGACCCGCAGAAAACGCTTGGCGTGCCCGATTTGAGCGATGATGAATATGAGAACTACCTGGCGATGGGTAAAGGCGGTATGCTGACGGTGGAGTTTACCGATAACTATCTCGTCAACATCCCCGGCCCAGATTTGTGGATTTTTGAAATTGGTCCCGCCGTTGAAGCCACCGACGTAGCGATTTCCAAAGATGGAAAAACCTGGATTCATGTCGGGCGCGTGGCGGGTGCAACGGCAGGTATCGACATTGGTCCTAAAGTAAAAGCCGGGGATAAGTTTTCCTTCGTGCGTTTGCTCGACGTCAACAACGACATAGGCGAGTGGCCCGGAGCCGATATAGACGCTATTGGTGCCATCGGCTCCGTTGCACGGGAACCGCAACAGCCTACCCAGCCCATCGTGCAGCCGCAACCGGATAGGCCTGTTATTCAGAACACAACAAGCGAATGCAAGAATCAATTACGCATTGAGATGAAAGACGGTTCGGTGATTCTGGTCGATCTGGATAAGGTTGAACGGATTGTTCCAGTGAGCAAGTAAATGTTGGAAAGGAAAACGGACGAGGCCCATAAGGCCCCGTCCGTTTTTTATTATCTGTTTCGGTTGTTTCAACCACGCTTTAATTTACCTTGAATAAACTGATGCAGCTTCACGCCATCGCCCCGGTTGCCCAAATCACTAAATTCCAACAGAGTTTTTCCACCGCGATCTTTCAGCTTGAAATGCGTCTGCGGCGACTTCGCACTTTCCTTCACTTCCATTTTAGCGACCTGCACCCAGGAAACAGAGACTTTTCTACCCATCAAGGAACGGGTCACACCAATTTCATCGGCACGCACAAACGAGAGGTTGAACACCGCCCAAAGTGCGGCTGCGGTGAGGAGTTCCATCACAGCCGTCACCACCGACATGGTGACATTGAACGGCGAGGGCAACACGAAATAGAGAATGGCCGGAACCATAATGCCGCTGAGCAGCATCGCTCCCGGCACCAACGTGCGCGCGATGGGCGAATAGCGCACTTCCACGCCTTCCCCAATCATCCCGGGTACAGAGATTGGCCCGGCATTGATGGTGGTGGGGCCGAAGGGGTTTTTGAACATGGCTTTTTTAGTTTTGAGTTATGAATTTTGAGTTTTGAGTTATAGGCTCTTGCTCGTAAGCTATGGACCGCCGGCACCTTGCCGGCTTTAAAAAGTTGTTGCCGGCAGGATGCCGGCGGTCCATAAAGACACGGCTTGGCGTTACTTCAATTCAGAACTCAAAATTCACAACTCAAAACTACTTTAATCAACACCCAGCACGTCTTTGATTTTGCCGAAGAAGCCGCGGGGCTGTTCTTCGAGGTGCTCGTTATCGAAGGTGGCAAATTCACGCAACAGCTCGCGCTGGCGGTCGTTCATCTTTTTGGGGACAACGACGCGGGTCACGCAAATCTGGTCGCCGTGACCGCCACGGCGGTTTTCAAAACCTTTGCCGGTGACACGGAAATAGGTGGCGTTTTGCGTGCCGGCCGGAACCACGACTTCGGCCATTACCGGTTTGCCCTCGGCATCGAGTTCGAGCGTGGGCACATCGACGGTATCGCCCAGAGCGGCCTGGGCAAAGGAGATGGGCATCGCATAGAGCACGTCATCTTCACGACGCTGGAAGTGAGCGTGGTTTTCGAGATAGATGAAGCAGTAAAGATCGCCGGAGGGCGAGCCTTGCTGGCCGTCTTCACCGGCACCGACTACGCGCACGCGGTCGCCTTCGTCCACACCCGGCGGAATTTTCACGCTGACATCGCGCTGACCGCGCACACGGCCTTCGCCACGGCATTTGGGGCAGGGGGTGGGGATATATTTACCGGTTCCCGCGCAACGCGCGCAGGGCGCTTCCTGCACGAACTGGCCAAAGAAAGTCTGGCGCACTTGCTGCACGCGACCACTACCGCGACAACCGGTGCAGAGTTCAGGCTGCGTGCCGGGCGCAGCGCCCTTGCCTTCGCAAGTTTCACAACTTAAAAGCGAGGGCACTTCCAATTTTTTGGTGACACCGGCAAAGGCTTCCTCCAGCGTCAAAGTCACGTCCATGCGCAGGTCGGCACCACGGCGCACGCTTTCGCGCGCGCGGCCATTGACATCGCCAAAACCGCCGCCGCCCATGCCACCGTTGAAGAAGACATCGAAAATATCGCCGATGTTGACGCCCGCGCCACCGCTGAAGTCGGCCCCGCCGTTGAGTCCGGCATGACCGTATTGGTCGTAGAGCGAGCGCTTCTGCTCGTCGCTCAAGACGGCGTAGGCTTCACCGATCTCTTTAAAAGCCGCTTCTGCTTCTTCACGCCGATGCGCGTTGACATCGGGGTGATGCTCGCGCGCCAACTTGCGGTAGGCCCGCTTGATCTCATCGAAACTGGCGGTGCGTTCGATACTTAATACTTCGTAATAATCTCTGGACATTTTTTTGGGACTGGAGGCTGGAGACTGGAGGCTGGGGTTATGTTTCCCAAGCCTCCACTCTCCAGCCCTAAATTCTTTGGCGAGGGAGTAGTCGTGACTGAAGCTGTAAATACAAGCCTCCAGTCTCCAGCCTCTTAACTACTTTGCTACTCTCACCCGGCTCGGGCGCAGCACTTTGTCTTTATACAAATAGCCGCGTTGTACGTCCTGCACCACGGTGCCCGCCTTCTGGTCGCTTTCGATTTCTTCGATGGCATCGTGCTGGGCCGGGTCGAACGGCTTGCCTACGGCGTCGATGGGCTGAGCGCCGCTGTTGCTGATAGCTTCCTGGAATTGCTTCAGAATATATTCGACGCCAATTTTGAGCGACTGCACGTCGCTGGTGGTGGCGGCAGCTTCCACGGCGCGCTCGAAGTTATCGAGCACCGGCAGCAAATCTTCCAATACGTTGCGCACGGCGCGTTCGCGGGTTTCCTGCTCGCGGCGAAGCGCCTGGCGCTTGAAGTTCTCGAAATCGGCGGCCAGGTGCAAGAGCTGGGTTTTAGCTTCGGACAGCTCGCTCTCTACGTCGCGCGGGGTTTCACTGTTTTTTTTTGCGTCTTCATCACTGTTGAGGATAGCTTCATCTCCTGCCGAATCTTCGGCTTTGGGGTGTAATTCTTCGGTTTGCTGGGCAACTTCGCCATTGTGCTGGCGCTCGTGCATCTCTTGTTCTTCGATGCGTGCCTGAGCGCTTTCTTCAGCAGCCACTTCGGCATCTTGCGGCGGGGTGACGTCGCCGCCCGTCAAGTTAGCGCCGCCCGGCCCTTCCACTTCGGTTTGATTATTCTTATCTTCGTTAATATCAGTGCTCACGAAAGATTCTCCTTAATTACGACAGAAGACAGAGTAAGGGTATAAGGATACAGACCAAAGCAGGAAACCGTCTCCCTGCCTTCCCTATTCCGTCTCCCGTATTCCGTCTCCCTTTTTACAACGACTCTAAACTTTCTTGCAAACGTCCGGCTAATACCGGCACTAAGGATACCGCTTCGCCATACTTCATGCGCGTGGGACCGAGCACGCCAACGGTTCCCAGCACTTCGCCGCCCACGCTGTAGGAAATTCCCACGAACGAAAAGCTCTCCAGTGCCGGGTTTTGCATATCGCGCAGTTCGCTGCCGATGACCACGGCGCGCCCGCCGCTGGTGGGCGCGCTTTGTGCTGTGACCCGCAGCAGTTCGTTGAGCACGGTGGCATCCTGCAGTAGCTTCATGGTGGAGCGCGCCCGTTCAATTTGCGCAAACTCAGGCTCGTCCAGCAGGGTGAGCAATCCCTGTACGACCACTTGTTCATCGCCCATTTCGCCAACGGCACTCTGAATCTGGTCCCAGGCGCGCCTTGCCAACCCCAGCACCGCGGCATCGTGCAAGCCGCTGGAAACCGTTTCCCAACGCGCCATGCGCAACTGCGCCAGGCTCTGGCCGCTCAGTTCCGCGTTCAGGAAATTGGCAACCGTGTTCAACTGGCTGGCCCCGATTTCTGCCCCCACTTCCAGTAGGCGATGCTCCATCCGGCCGCCGCTGGTAACCAGCATCAATATCAGACGCTGGGGCGGCAGCGGATTAAGTTGCACATGACGCATGGTATCGCTGGCCGCACCGGGCAAACTCGCCATTGCAGGATAACCAGTCATGCGCGCCAGCAATGCGGTGGCATCTTCAAGCGCATCTTCCACCGAACTGGCCGGGGTAGCGATACTGGCGCGGATTTGCGCCCGTTCATTAGCGCGCACCGGACGCGGACGCAGCATTTCGTTGATGTAGAGGCGATAGCCCGAATCAGTAGGAATGCGCCCCGCCGAGGTATGCGGATGCGCCAACAGCCCGGCCGCTTCGAGTTCTGCCAGGTCGTTGCGAATGGTCGCCGAAGACAGCGCGCCGAAAGCACCGGTTACCCGTGTATCGCAGGCGAGCACCGACGAGCCGACCGGCTCTGCCGTTTCGACGTATCGTTCAATTACGGTCGCTAAAAGTGCCCTCTGCCTCGCAGTGATCATGGCTTCGCCAGGTGTAAGGTGATAGGTGTTAGGTGTTAGGGGGATTCCCGGTAGACCTCGCCTTTCATCCTCTTAACCTTTAGTTTCTACTTCCTTTAAGTAAGGAGAGAGGCGCTGCAATTTCCTCACTAACACCTTACACCTGTCACCTTACACCTACTCTCCTATCGTTCCCGCTCCTACAACTTCATCATCCCGATACAACACGCACATCTGGCCCGGCGAGATGCCGGGATGGGGCGTGGTGAAGCGGAGGGAAAAGCCTGCTTCATTGGCCTCTTCCACTTCGCATTCATACGCCCGCGAATGGGCGCGGGTTTGTGCCAGTAATGTGTCGCCTACTGGCGGAATCGCTTGCGCCCATTTTGCATCGCGCGCGCTCAGGCTTTCGCGGGCCAGGCTGGTGCGAGGCCCCACGACAATCGCGTTGCAGGCGGCGTCGATTTTCGTCACGAAAAGCGGCTCCGGCGCGGCGATTCCCAAACCTTTACGCTGCCCTACAGTATATCGCGCCAGGCCACTGTGCTCGCCCAACTGTTTGCCGTTTTCATCAACGATGGCACCACGGTTCTTGAGCACGGGCAGGCGATCTTCCACGAAGCGGGCATAATCGCCATCTTCCACGAAGCAAATCTCCTGGCTATCGGGCTTGGCCGCCACGCAAAAACCCAGTTCGGCAGCTTTGGCGCGAGTGGCGCTTTTTTCCATCCCACCGATGGGCAGCAGCACCCGTGCCAACTCAGCCTGGGTGAGCATGCCCAGCACGTAAGACTGGTCTTTCTTATGATCGTGCCCACGGCGCAGATGATAGCTGCCGCCCTGGTTTTCAATCTGCGCATAGTGCCCGGTAGCGATGAGGTCGCAGCCCAGTTCGTCGGCGCGGTCGAGGAAGGCGCGAAACTTGATGAACTCATTGCAGCGCGCGCAGGGGTTAGGCGTGCGGCCCTGGGCGTATTCGGCCACGAAATCATCAACCACGGCGCGGTCGAACTCGTCCTGCATGTTGAGCACATAGTAAGGAATGCCCAGTTGCGCGGCCACGCTGCGCGCATCGGTCGAATCGCCGATGGTGCAACAACCGCCGAAGCGATGCGCCGCGAACGGGTCGTCCTCGCCACGCCATAGCTTCATCGTGACGCCGATCACGTCATATCCGGCTTCCACCAACAAAGCCGCCGCGACGCTCGAATCAACGCCGCCACTCATCGCACATAATACTCGCATGTCTTTTTTAGCTCACGCAGAGGCGCAGAGGTCGCAGAGAAAAACAAGAGAAAAATCTCTGCGTTCTCTGCGTCTCTGCGTGAGATCAACTTTTCTTATTTCTCCGCGCCTCTGCGTGAGATTAATCCTTCTAAAACTTCCAGAAACTCCCGCACCTGCTCCGAGGTATTTTGGTTTCCTAATGATATACGGAGAGACGCCTTTGAAGTTTCCTCGTCCAGGCCCATGGCGCGCAAGACGTGGGAGGGTTCAATGGCACCCGAAGCGCAGGCCGAACCGGTGCCGACGGCGAAACCTTTCAAATCGAGGTTGAGCGCCAGCATCTCGGCTCGCTGGTTTTGCAGGCTCACGTTGGTGATATGCGGAGCGCGACGCACGCCCGCGCCGTTCACCTGCGCGCCTTCCAACTGCGCCAGCCCGTTTTCCAACAATTCCTGCATGGCTTGCAAATGCTGTCTGCTGGTTTCCAGCTTCTCCAACGCTTCTTCCGCTGCTGCGCCGAAGCCGACGATGGCCGGAACATTTTCGGTTCCCGCGCGCCGCCCGCGCTCTTGCCCGCCGCCGCGAAGCAAGCCTTTCATCTTGGTGCCGCGCCGCAGATAAAGAGCACCCACGCCTTTGGGGCCGCCGAATTTGTGAGCGGAGAGCGAGAGCAAATCGCACTGCCAGGCTTCGACATCCACCGGCACTTTACCCGCCGCTTGCACCGCATCGGTATGGAAGACCACCCCGCGCTCACGGCACAGCGCGCCAATGGCTTCGACCGGCTGGAAAGTACCGATTTCGTTGTTGACCGCCATCACACTCACCAGCAGAGTATCGGGGCGCAAAAGCCGCTCGATTTCATCCCGCGTGATAACGCCGTGCGCATCGGCTTGCGCTACATCGACTTCAAAACCCAGCAGCCGCAGATTATCGGCGGCTTCAAGCACGGCGTGGTGCTCGATACCCGAAACGATGACATGGCCTTTGGCTTCAAAATTCGCCAACGCCACGCCCATTAAGGCCCAGTTATCGCTTTCGGTGCCGCCGGAGGTGAAGACGATTTCATCGGCATGGGCACCAATCAGCGGCGCAATCTGGTTGCGCGAGCGCTCTACCGCCATGCGCGCATCGCGTGAGACGGCGTAGGGGCTACTGGCATTACCGAAGATTTCCTGAAAATACGGCTCCATCGCCCGGCGCGCAGTTTGCGAGAGCGGCGTGGTAGCGGCATTATCCAGATAGATACGAGTGAGGTTTTGAATCACAACAAAAGAATTTTACCAATTGCAGCAAAGGCTATCATGCGGGAAAATTGTATGTGGGTCTTTGATCTTTGGTCTTGGAGCTTTAGGGCAGGGTAAAATGCTTCTCATAGAGTCTACTTCCCTCCCTCTGGGGTGAGGCGATGACACAAATCTGAGAGGCTCTTCCCTCACCCCCGGCCCCTCTCCCAGAACAGGAGAGGGGAGCGCAAGCTTCCACTCTTTACGCCGCGTGGTGCGCCAGGGTTGGTGCAGCATACCCCCTCGCCCCTTCGGGGAGAGGGCTGGGGTGAGGGGAAGAGGGCATTTTACATCTGTGTCACATCCTCTGTCTTAACGCTACAACTCAGCACTTAGCACTTTAAACTCAGCACTCAACAATGCAATCTTTAGCCGACTTGCTCCGCGCCACACCTTACAATGAAGACGCCGTGCATGTGCGGCTGGAAAACTGGGGCTTTGCCGAAGCTCCCGAAGCCAAGAAACCGACGCGGCGCGCCTTTACGCAACGCCCCATGTCGTCGCGGCGGCGTTCGCAGACTACTGTTGGTGCGGCGACGGCGCAACCTGCACAGCCCACCGCCCGCGCAGCGCGACTCATTGACGGGCTGGCGACCTCCACCGCTGAGCGTGACATTCTCTTTAAGGTGCTCGAAGACCTGCTGGAAGACCTCTCTCGCGCCGCCGACCCGCTTAAAGCGCTGCTCAACTTCTCACGCCTGTGCGACGTGGTGGGCGACCGCACCGGCTTCTTCCGCTTGTTAAGTGAACATCCTGCGCTCCGCTACCGCGTCGCGCATTTGCTGGGCTGGGCGCAATCGCTGGCCGATACGCTGATTCGCGAACCCGAACTGTTAGAAAGCCTCGATACCCCGGCAGTGGCGATTTCACGGCCCGACCTGCGTAAGTTGGCGCGCAATGTCGCTCCGGCCAGTGCCACTCCCGAAACCCGGCTCAATGCCCTGCGCCGTTTCCGCCGCCGCCAGACCTTGCGCATTGGCCTGCTCGATATGGAACGCGCCACCTGGCGCAGCGAGGGCGACTTTCATCTTGTCGTGCGCCAGATTTCCGATCTGGCGCAGGTGTGCGTCGAAGAAACCTTGCAACTCATCGCACCCGACAGCACCGGTTTTGGCGTGATTGCGATGGGTAAGATGGGTGCGCGCGAACTGAACTATTCGTCCGATATCGACCTCATCTTCCTGCACGATGGTGATAACACCGCCATGAACAACCTGGGGCAGGCCCTCTTCAAAGCGCTCAACGACGCCTCGATGGAGGGCACGCTCTATCGCGTCGATATGCGGCTGCGTCCCGAAGGCACCGCCGGGCCGCTGGTGACACCGTTCGACTATGCCCTGAGCTACTACGAGAGCTTCGCCGGGGCCTGGGAGTGGCAGGCGCTGATTAAATCGCGCGGCGTGGCGGGCGACCCCAAGCTGCTCAAGCGCTTTCGCCGCTTCACCCGTGGCGTGACCTGGGCCAAGCGCGCCGACGACGGCCATTTACGCGACATGGTGGAAATGAAGCGCCGTAGCGAAAGCACGCCCGAAGGCAGCGACCCTAATAATGTGAAGCAGGGGCCGGGCGCGATTCGCGATGCCGAATGGGTGGTGCAACAGTTGCAAATGATGCTGGGACCATCGCATCCACGTGCCCGCGCCAAGGATACGCTGCGCGCGCTGGAGATTCTTTCTTCGCTCAATACCCTCACCCACAGCGAAACCCGCAACCTGCGCGATGGCTATCTGTTCCTGCGCACTTTAGAACACCGTCTACAAATTTGGGAAGAGCAGCCGATTCGCGTGTTGCCTGAAAGCGAAGCGGGGCGGGCTTCATTAGCCCGGCGTATGGGCTGCATCTGGAAAGGCGCAGCCGCCGCACGTTGGCTGGGCGAAGAACACACCCGCTACCGTCATGAAATTCGCGCGTTGTGCGAAAAGCTGTTCTGGGGATGGAGGGAGAACGGCAACAATGAACGAGGAATGATGAATGATGAATTAGAAGTTGGTAATGCGCCAACACCTGATTCCTTGTTTGAAGAGCATCATTCTGCAGGGGTATTGCGGCGATTGGCGGAGGGGACGAGTTCCCAACCGCTGCCGGCACCGCTTTCGCGGCAGATTAAAGCGGTTTTGCCCGGTGTGGTGGAACATGCCGAACGCGCGGCCGACCCGCAACGGGCCGTGCTCAACCTGGAGCGGCTGTGCGAAGCCAGCGGCAACCGGCTTTCGCTGTTGCGTGCTCTGGCTGATACGCCGCGTTTGGCGCGCGGCGTGCTGACCATTCTAGGTGGTTCGCAGGTACTGGCCGATACGCTGGTACGCTTTCCCGAGCTGCTCGATCTGGCGGCCCAGCGCACTGTGCTGGAAGCGCGCAAAACCGGCGACGCCGCAATTGCCGACTGCCGCTCTTACTGCCTCACTTTCCGCGACCGACGCGCCGCGCTACGCCGTTGGAAGGCGCGCGAGATTTTGCGCATCGGGCTGCGCGACCTGGTGCTGGATGCCTCGCCGCACGACATCTGCGGTGAAATCGCCGCCTTATGCACCGCCTGCCTGCACTTTGCGACCACTGAAGTCGGCTCGCAATTACAGCCCGATTCACACAACATCGCTTTCGGCGTGCTGGGTATGGGCAAACTGGGCGGGCGGGAGATGCACTACTCGTCCGACGCCGACGTCATTTTCGTCTACGAAAACTACACCGGCGAAAATGCTGCCCTGGCCGCGCGCTGGGCTGAAGAATTGATTCGCTTCATGGGCGAGCGCACCGAAGACGGTTACGTGTTCGAACTCGACCCCCGTCTGCGCCCCGATGGTTCGATGGGTGCATTGGCTCCGCCTTACGCCAGTTTTGTCGATTACTTCGAACGTCCGCAAAACGGCCTCCTGGTGTGGGAACGGCAGGCACTCACCCGCGCCCGCTCGGTGGCCGGAGATGCTTCGCTTTGCGCGAAGCTGATGGCGGCGGTGCGCCATGCGGCTTTCCCGGAAGAATGGAACCCGGCCTGGAGTGATGAGTTGCGTCATATTAAAGCCCGCGTCGAGAATGAGCGCGGTGCCAAAGCGCGTAGCGGCGAAAAAGTGTTCGATGTGAAGCTGGGCAACGGCACTCTGAGTGATATCGAATGGACGGCGCAGTGGCTGGCGCTCAAGTTCGGCGCGCAATTCCCCGTGTTGCAAACCCGCAGCACGCTGCTGCAAATTGAAGCGGCCCGTGAGGCCGGGGTGCTCAGTGTTGATGAAGCAACGGCCTTGCGCGAGGCTTATACTTTCTTGCGTCGCGCCGAGTTGCGCTTGCAGATCGCCCACGAATACTCCGCTCCTGCGGTCAAAAAAGGCAGTAAGGAGTGGACGGCGTGGACGCGCGCGGTTTTCCCCGATGAAAACGGAGAGTCCGCCGCCCAGCGGTTTGAAGATGAATGGAATTTGCATACAACCGCCGTGCGCCAGGTATTCGAGAAAGTGCGCGCCGCACTCTAAATTTTTGCTATGGAAACTTTCTTCTTTTTACTGTGCGCCATTATCGTAATTGGTCTGGTAGTGGCTATTTCTATTTACAACGGGCTGGTGACGAAACGTAATGCAGTGCATAACGCCTTCGCCTCCACCGATGCCCAGTTACAAAAGCGCTACGACCTAGTGCCGAATTTAGTATCGACGGTATCAGGTTATGCCTCACACGAACGGGAACTCTTCGAACACGTGGTGCATCTGCGCAGCGCGGCCATGCAATCGACCGACGCCCACACCCGCTACAACGCCGATACCCAGCTCAGCGCCGCCCTGCCGCAGATTTTCGCGGTGGCCGAGAACTACCCCACCCTGCGCGCCGGCCAGAATTTTCTGCATCTGCAAAAATCGCTCAACGAAATCGAAGAGCAGTTGGCCGCCGCGCGGCGCACTTTCAACGCCTGCGTCACGGATTACAACAACTCCGTGGAGTCGTTTCCTTCCAGCATTCTGGCGAATCTGTTCGGCTTTACCAAAACCGACTGGTTTACGATCAGTGATAATGCGCGACAGGCTCCGAATTTGAGTGGGCAGTTTTCATGAAGAGCCACGCGAGTCGGGTATTCCCGGCATTTGGCTCAGTACGCCGAACGTTTAATATTTTTAGTGGACTAATCCTCGTATAATGATGAAACAGTCCGACTTGCTTACGCGCGCGGTTCTTCGGGCCAGACCATTATGAATACTCCCACTCAAGACTGGCAAGCGCCGCTTGTGCCTATTCTAGCATCACTGGAGGCGGAGCGGCAGAATGCCCGGAAAAAGCTGACTAACGCCGGGCTGGTTATTGCGGGCATTGCCTGTATCGCCATTCTCTATCTCATCGCAACCGGTAATTTCTTTACGCCATTTCTGTTATTTTTTCCTCTGATTGTTGCCGGAGTGATTTTTGCGTTCATATACACCAGCGCAACTTCCCAGTACCGCGCCGGTTTCAAGAACATGGTGATGCCGCACCTGGTGCGTCATTGTGCCCAGGAGGTCAATGCTTCCCTGATGTATTTGAGTAGCGAAGGCATCTCGGAGAACGAGTTTCGCAACAGTGGTTTGTTTCGCTATCCCGACCGCTATTCCAGCGAAGACTACATTCACGGCACAATCGGTGAGACGGCGCTCCGCTTTTCGGAAGTGCATGCCGAATATCGCGAGGTGCGTTCCGACGGCAAAAACACGCGCACCGAATATCACACTATCTTCAAAGGCCTGTTTCTTGTCGCCGATTTCAACAAGCATTTTCAGGGCACAACCTATGTGAAACCCGATGTCGCCGAAAAAATGTTCGGGCGTTTCGGGCAGAGTCTGCAACAGTTCGGTGCCAGCTTTTCCTTCGGTGCCCGCGAACTGGTGCGCCTGGAAGACCCGGAATTCGAGCGCACCTTCGTGGTCTATTCCACCGACCAGACAGAGGCGCGCTATATCCTTTCGCCTGCGCTCATGGAACGTTTGCTCAAGTTTCGCGCGCGCTGCAATACCGATATCCACCTGGCTTTCATCGGCGGGCAGATGATTCTGGCCATTCCCCTGGCAGTCGCCTGGCTCGAACCGCCAGCACTGGGCACCCCTTTGACCCTACAATCATTAGAAGGCAGCCTGAACCAATTGCGCTTTGCGATTGGGATTGTGGCGGAACTGGATTTGAATACGCGGATTTGGAGTAAGTAGGGGCAGCAGGCGGTAAACAGAAGGTAACCGAACACCTGTTTCGCCTATACATACTTTTAGCCTCTACGTCGGGCCACGGTGTTTATTTGCGAACCCCGAGCGTGAGCGACGGGCACGATTTCTTTGGTTTATCTGGCTCTCTGCCAGTGCCCGTCGCTCACGCTCGGGGTTCGCAAATAACAACGATGTCCTGTGCAACGCAGGACGTATTCTAATAGTGAGAAAGAATGGATCATTCCTATAAACAGCTAAGCCTGTTCAGACAAGAGCTGCTTCATAGTTCTGGCCCACACCTGATGAATCCAAGCGTTGCCGTCGTAGGGCACGACGCGGTGTTTTATCCAATTGGCGTATTCCAGCGCAAACATCATCCCCGGCGCGCAATCGCCGTTCGAAGTGTGGACGATCACCGGGCACACCGGCGTTTGTTCTATCAGAAAATCGACTACATGACGCCCAGTGCCGGGATCGAAAATTTCACCGCCCCGTTGCCGATTAGGGCCTAAATCATGATCGAGAGAAAGCAGAACCACTTCCGACAAATGCTCGCCAAGCCAGACAATCATATCGGGGGCGTTATCGAAAATCTTAATCTCGTCACGAACATTCAAAGAACCCAAAACTTGAAGCATGGCTTCCTGTCTGGGCTCTTCGTCATCCAAAATTACGATGTACATTTTCTTTCACTAACTCAATCGTCAGCAAAAAGTTTAAACCGCCGTGCGATAAACCTCGGAAATGCCGTCGCGCGAGGAAACAGCGACGTTCAAGTCGCGGATTAAGCCGTCTTCAAGCGAATAGACCCAACCACGCACCGTCAGATTCTGGCCGTTTTTCCAGGCGTTTTGCACGATGCTGGTATGGCAAACGTTGAACACCTGCTCGATGACGTTCAGTTCGCAGAGCTTGTTTTCCACTTCCTTGGGATCGGTCAGTTGGACGAGATACGATTCGTATTTTTCGCGGACGTCTTTAATATGGCGCAGCCAGTTATCGATGAGGCCGAATTCGGCATTGTTGAGCGCTGCGCGCACGCCGCCACAACCATAATGGCCCACCACCAGAATATGCTCGACCTTGAGCACCTCGACGGCATACTGGATGACCGAAAGGCAGTTCAAATCGGTATGCACTACGACGTTGGCCACGTTGCGATGCACGAAGACTTCGCCCGGCATCAAACCGATAATTTCATTGGCCGGCACACGTGAATCGCTGCAGCCAATCCAGAGATAATCGGGATTCTGCTGGGCAGCCAGACGCTCAAAAAAGTGGTCGTCGCGATCTTTGATCCCTTCGACCCAACGACGATTGTTTTCTAACAGATGATTGAGTTGATCAGACATATAATTCGGTTTTTGATCTTAGATCTTTGGTCTTAGATCTTATTTATTAAGGTGCAACAGAGATTTTATTTGAGTCAGGGCGCGGGCGCGATGGGAGACTTGGGCCTTGATTTCAGGGGGCACCTGCGCCATCGTGCGCCCTTCATATGCAAACGGCGCGCCAGTTTCCGCAGTTATTTCAAAAATCGGGTCATAACCGAATCCGTTCTCGCCACGCGGTTCGAGCGCGATGCGGCCTTCACAGGTCCCTTCGGCTTCCAGCAATTTCCCATCGGGATAGGCCACGCAAATAGCACAACGGTAACGCGCGCCCCGCGCACCTTCAGCGACATCGGCCAATTTGCCCAGCAACGCCTGGATCCGGTCGGCATCGCTACCCTCAGCCCAACGCGCGGAATAGACACCGGGCGCACCGTCGAGCGCATCGACTTCGATTCCCGAATCGTCGGCCAGAGCCGGTAAGCCGCTGGCCCCGGCACAAGCCTGGGCTTTGAGGCGTGCGTTTTGCGCCATCGTCACCCCGGTTTCTTCGGGCATTTCCAAGTCGGGGAACGCCCGGAGCGACACCAGTTCGTAGCCCTCACCGAGCAACCCGGAAATCTCTTCGACTTTATGTGTGTTGGCGGTAGCAATAAGTAGCTGTATAGGCATCACGATTTACGCTATAGTTTACCCGCCCAACGAATGATGAACTATGTAATTGAACGTTGAAGGTTCGATGTTCGACGTTCTACTCCCTTTGCGTCCATATTGTTTCCAGCCATAACTTCAAGTTTGTTTTATAAAAGAAAGAAGTATTGGCGCTATAGCCAACAAGCTCCTATCGTATTAAACACATTATCTTTAGGAGAATTCAAATGCCCTACGTTATTACGGAAGCGTGTATCGACGTGAAGGACAAGGCCTGTGTCGAAGTGTGCCCTGTCGATTGTATTCACGGCGATGACGACTCGCCCCAACTTTATATCAATCCGGCCGAGTGCATCGATTGCGGTGCCTGCGAACCGGAATGCCCGGTCGAAGCCATCTTCGAAGAATCGTCGGTGCCCGAAGAATTAAAACACTTCGTCCAGGTCAACGCCGATTACCACGCGTCTTAAACCAATCCCCCAATTAACATCCTCTCTGGTGATGGGCTTCCGGTCCTATAGCACGCAAAGCCTTCGGCACCGCTAACTGCGTCGCAAGTTTCCGCAATTACTTTTTATTGAATTAACCACAGATGAACACAGATAAACACAGATGATTTTTGGATTGGAGACTGCGTTTATCTCCAAACAATAAAGCTTACTTTGCCGATAAAACCGCGGTTGTGCGTTTCATAAACCACAAACTTCATCTGTGTCCATCTGTGTTTATCTGTGGTTAATTTCTTTTAAGGAAGTATCAACGCCCGGTTGCCTACTTCTGCATTCAGCATTCACACTTCTGCCTTCTCATCCATAGCTGTGTTTGCTGGTCGAAGGGCACCTGTCGGAATATTCGTTACGGAATTCAAGAATCTCCGGCAGAGTGGCGTTGAACATATCGACCAGGTTGGGGTCGAAGTGTTTGCCCGACTCGCGGTTGATATGTTCGACGGCCTCTTCCACCGGCCAACTATGTTTGTAGGGACGCTCGGAGGTCAGGGCGTCGAAGACATCGGCGAGAGCCGCAATGCGGCCGGCCAGCGGGATATCGTTTTCCTTTAAACCGTGCGGGTAGCCGCTGCCATCCCACTTTTCATGATGCGTTAGAGCGATAATCCGCGCCATATCGAGCAGACGCGAACGGTATTCGCCTAAAATCTCCGCTCCGATCACGGCGTGTCGCCGCATGATGTCCATCTCGTCTTCGGTAAGTCTGGAAGGTTTGAGTAATATCTTGTCGGGAATGCCAATTTTTCCGATATCGTGCATCAACGAAGCCTGAAAAATCAGGTCGCTCTCCTCTTCGTCCATGCCGATCGCCTGTGCCAGCAAGCGGCAATAATGGCCGACCCGGATGACGTGACGGCCGGTTTCATTATCGCGAAACTCACCGGCGCGGCCCAGGTTGCGAATGATTTGCAGGCGTGTCTGGTTGAGTTCTTCCGTGCGTTCACGCACCATGCGTTCGAGTTCGCGTTGTTGGTCGTAGAGCGCCAAATGGGTGCGCACGCGCGCCTGCACCAGTGGCGGGCTTACCGGTTTGTGAATGTAATCGACCGCCCCCAGTTCAAAGCCCAATGCTTCATCGGCTACTTCGCCCAGGGCGGTGACGAAAATGACCGGGATATGGCGCGATAGTTCGTTGTGCTTGAGCCGGCGGCAGGTCTCGAACCCGTCCATATCGGGCATCATCACATCGAGCAGGATGAGATCGGGACGCACGGCAGACTGGGCGATGTTCAGGGCAATTTCGCCGCTACGCGCAGCACGGACTTTGTAGGTGTCGTTAAGAATCTCATCCAGAAGAAGGATATTCTCTGGAGCATCGTCTACCACCAAAATCGTTTGCCTTGGAATGCCCATTGGCTGCTTAGCCCCACTAAAATCCGAGGCTTTTGTCCCATTGAAGTTAGAATCGGCTTTGCTGCCACACCACAAACCATCTCAGCGCCTTGTCGAAATCATAGTCTTCCACGGTCCGTGCAATAGTCTGCATGGTTTCTTCTTCAGAAGTATCTCTCAAAACCTCGCATAATTGTGCAACTATTTTGACCGCTCCGGCATCATTCTCGAGCAAAGCGGCACGCAATGGTTCCAGCAACGGTTTCACGGCTTCCCGATCGACGGGCCGCGATACTTTGGGGGCCTCTTCTTGCGATTCTGTCCCTCCCGCAAATCCCTCGATTTCCACCAATACCGGAATCATATCGGCCTCCAGCTTTTGCATCAATTCTTCCGGCCGGCCTTCTGTCTTGTTATGCAATTCCATTTCCAGCAGGCTTGCCGTCTTGCTCAATGTCGTGGCTCCAATATTACCCGCCAACCCTTTGAGGGTATGCAATAACCGCACCGCTACAGGGACGTCGCCACAAGACAGAGCCAGGCGCAGTTGCTCTAAGAGATCGGCCTGGCTGTCGCGAAACTTCAGCAGAATTTTGCGATAGAGCTTGGTATTGCCCTGCACGTGGCTCAAACCGGCCACCACATTAATGCCCGGCTGGCCGAACTCGCCTTTCGTTCCATCGGCCGGCACCAGCGGCTCCGCCGCGATAAGCGGTCTATCGTCTGGCATTTTAATCCATTGCGACAGCACCGCGAAGAGTTCCGGCACCTGGATCGGCTTGGACAGATAGTCGTTCATGCCCACGGAGAGGCACTTTTGTGCATCATCTGCCATGGCATTGGCCGTCATAGCGATAATCGGCAGGTTAGCCAGGCTCTGATCGCTCCGTAAGCGGCGCGTGGTTTCGTAGCCATCGAGCACCGGCATCTGGCAATCCATGAGCACCGCGTCGAACCCGCTCCCGGCTTTGGTGACCCGTTCTATGAGGGCAATGGCTTTCTCCCCATTATCTGCAATCGTGACATTGATACCGGCACCGTGCAAAATCTCGCGGATGATCTCCTGGTTGATATCCACATCTTCGACCACCAGAACCCGAGCGCCGTGCAGCGCCACCGATTCTTCCTGTTTCAGCGACAAATCGTGAGTGGCGCTCACGCTACGCCCTGCCTTGCCCAAAACCTGTAAAGTGCTGTCGAGCAGCACGGAAGGGCTCACCGGCTTGATCAGGAAATGTGAAATATCGAGATCCCGTGCCTGGTGCATGAGCTCTTCACGGCCATGGGCGCTCACCATCATCACCGGCGGCAATTCAAAAGGCAGCGTTAAAGCCCGCAGCCGGGCTATGGTTTCAAAGCCATTCATTCCCGGCATCATCCAATCCATAATCACGAGATCGAAGGGCTGCTCGGCCTGTTGCAACAATTGAATCGCTTCGGCACCCGACTGCGCCCACTGGCACTTGAAATGGAACGATTCCAGCATTTTTTGCAAAATTTCATGCGCAGTGGCGTTATCATCGACAATCAGAATATTCAGCCCGGCCAGCGGAATCTCCGGCATAGAAGTGGAATTTAACGCCGGGAGTTGCTGCTGCAGCGACACGGTAAAAGTGAACGTGCTACCCTCACCCGGAACGCTTTCGACCCGAATTTCTCCGCCCATCAAGGTGACGAGGCGCTTGCAAATCGTCAATCCCAGGCCGGTGCCACCATAACGGCGGGTAATGGAAGCATCGGCTTGCGTAAACGCCTGGAACAACCTGCCCTGTTGCTGGGCGGTCAGGCCAATACCGGTATCGCGCACCGAAAACTGCAACTCCACATTCTGCGCGCTTTCGCTCAGCTTTTCGACCTTGACTTCGATTTCGCCCTGCTCGGTAAACTTGAGCGCATTGCTCACCAGGTTGATCAGCACCTGCCCCAGGCGCAAAGCATCTCCCACCAGGGCCGACGGCACGCCCGGCGTCCAGTGGAAGAGCAGTTCGATGCCTTTTTCCTCGGCCTTGAGTGTGAAGAGTTCGGCCACGTTGCGCAGCACTTCCTCCAACTCGAAGGCACTCTGCTCGACATGCAGTTTTCCCGCTTCGATCTTGGAAAAATCCAGGATATCGTTGAGAATCCCCAACAGGTTGCGTGCCGCAGTATCGATTTTAGTCAGGTAATTGCGCTGTTTTGCGTCCAGTTCGGTGCGCAAGGCTAAATGTGTCAGGCCGAGCACCGCGTTCATCGGCGTGCGAATTTCGTGGCTCATGTTCGCCAGAAAATCGCTTTTGGCCTGGTTGGCTTCATCGGCGGCCTGGCGAGCGCGTTCAAGCGCTTCACGCGCTTCCCGGTGCATCGTGATATCGCGCAGCAACCCCTCAACGCCCAGGGGGTTGCCTTCGCTATCATAAAAGTAATGGATGTTGATTTCCACCCACACCGGTGAGCCGTCCTTACGCCGTAAGGCTACTTCATAATTCTCGATCACGCCCGACTGGCGGAGTGTTTCGAGCACACTATTGCGATCGTTGTTATCCCAATAAATGTCTCGGGTCGTCGATTTGCCTTCCACCTCGTCCACACTTTCATAACCGAGAATCTGCACGATACCGGGATTGGCATATTGCACAGTCCCGTCCATGCCCACCTGCATGTAACCGCCCTGCATGTTCTCGACAATCGCCTTAAAACGCTGCTCTCTGTCCACAAGTTGGGCAGTGCGCTCTTCCACCCTCTTTTCCAACTCATCGTTGAGGCTTTTCAGCTCGTCTTGCATTTTGAGCTGCTCGGTAATATCCAGGCAGATGCCACCGGCCGCCACCACGTTGCGGTGTTCGTCAAAAAGCGGGAATTTAACCGAAACCACGTAATCGACACCGCCCACGCCGCCCACCGGCTCCACCATGCGCTCGGTGACCTGGCTTTCAATCACACGGCGGTCGTTGGTACGGAAATTGGCAGCAAATTCCGCCGGGAAGAAATCGTCATCGGTGCAGCCCTCGATCTCTCGATTCCCCACATGAAATATTTCGCGGTAGGCGTTATTGGCAAAGAGATAAACACCGTTGCTATCTTTAGCCCAGATGGCTGCGGGCGAGTTATCCAGGATGCTGTTGAAATAGCGCGAGGTGTGCCGCAGTGCCCGTGCCAGCTCCTGGGTGCGCGTGGCTAACTGCTCGTTGACCTGGCGCAGCTTTTCTTCGGCCTGTCGCCGCTCGGTGATATCGCGCACCACCGTGGCCACCAGCGCTGCATCGCCCTGATCGAACTGCAAAACGCTCTGGCTCAGTTCAAGCGGAAAAACCTCGCCGCTTTTGCGCAAGCCGAAGATTTCCGTCGGTTCGCCTTGTTCGCGGCGGCTTTCTTCGAGCGAATTCCATTGCCATCGGGAGAACGCATCCTCGCGTTGCGTGCTGCAGAGTTGGCGGGCGTCGTATCCGACGAACTCATCGCGCCCATACCCAAACAGCGCTTCGGCCCGGTGATTGACCAGCACGATTTTGCCTTGCGGATCGGTAATGACCAGCGCTTCGGGCGTCGATTCCACTAGTTCGCGAAACCATTCGGCGGCCTGCGCGCGCTCTGTGACATCGCCCACCAACACATCGACCGCCACCACTTCACCCCGTTCGCCGGGCACCGGCCGTTCGCAAAACTCCAGACGCCTCACGCCGCCATCCTTGTGGCGCATCTCTACTTCGTAGGCAGGCGTTATCTCACCACGCAAGGAGGCCTCGGTGCGCGCCCGTGCGCCGCGATTGAGGGCATTACCAGTGAACAAGCGCCGAAACTCTTCGGTGAACTCCTCAGGTGTATAGCCCAGCGCGCGCTCTACCAGCGGGCTGACATAGGCCAGGTTGCCGCTGTGATCGAGCGAATAGGTGAAAAATTTTCCGCCCAGCCCCTCAAGCACCATCGCCAGGCGTTCACCGCGCGAATCGCGCAGGGTTTGTTCACGTTCACGCAGACGTTCCATCATTTCGTGAAACGCCCCGGCTAATTGCCCTAACTCGTCGCCACGCCGGATGTCGAGCGGTGCTTTCCAGTCGCCGCGGGCTATTTGCCGCGTCGCCTGGCTCAACTGATTCAGGGGGTTGAGTAGCCTGCCGACCACGTAATAGATCGCCGCCACGATAATTAATAATGAGAGGCCCAATATCAACATCGTCTGGCGGATGCGGCTGGCTGCAGCGCCGACAATCTCGGCTTCGGTCAAACGCGCACCGATGCTCCAATTTGCATTAGGCACCGGCGCAAAACCCACCCGGGTCGGCTGGCCGCCCCACGATACCGACAATAAGCCGCTTTTGCCGTGGAGCATCTGCTGGGCCAGCCTGACGATCGATTCGGGCCTCGAAGCTTTGTCTTTTCCGAGCAGAGTCGTGACGTCACGCTCATTTTTGGCCACCGGATAGACATAGCGCCCCGATGAAGTCACGACAAAAAAATCCATCGCCGGCCGCTCGGGCCAGGGCACATTCTTGTTGAGTTCGCTTAAAGAAATATCGATCGTCGCCACGCCCAGCAAACGTCCGTTGCGAAAAAAAGGCATGGCATAGGTACACATAAGAATGTTGCCCGCTCCCTCGTCAAAATACGGCTCGGTCCAAATGCCGCGCCCGGCTTCCACGGTTTTACTAAACCATTCCCATCGCGGCTGGGTGTAATCGTAGACGGTGGCAATATCGACGTGGCGCAAGCCTTTGGGAGTGCGGCAAACGTAGGGGCTGAACAAGCGCCGGCCCGGATAGCCGTTGGGCACGAAAGCAATCGCCGAACCAAATACCAGCGGGTGCTTGCTCACGCTGCGCTCGATGTGACCAAATAGCTGTTCAGGAGAGCCGTCCGAATAGGTTTCGAGCGAATCGGCCAGCGAATCGGCGACCGACATCACCGAGCGCAAGGCAAAATCGAATTGGCGCGCTTGTTGCTCGGAGAGAATGGCCAATTCTTCATCGGCGCGCGTCGTCGCCTGGGTTTTCCAACGCACGTAAAAAGTCGCCAGCAACACTAAATAAACAATAACGATGGGGCCGACGATAAAAAATAAAAATCTTGTGCGTAGCGACGTTAACATGGCTGCACCCCGATAAAAGAATCAGTTATAATCTTACACGGCCTCGTGGTGGAATTGGCAGACACGGCAGATTTAGGATCTGTACATTGAGAGTTCGAGTCTCTCCGAGGCTATAAAAAGTTTTTTCTAAAATGCTCTTGCATCAAGTAAAAACTCGTATTATAATGATTGTTCCTTGCGGAAGTAGCTCAGTTGGCTAGAGCATCACCTTGCCAAGGTGAGGGTCGCGAGTTCGAGTCTCGTCTTCCGCTCCATACTGATTACAGAAAAGCCCCGCACAATGAAAACCTTGTGACGGGGCTTTTTTGTTGTTACGATTTTTTGGCTGATTTGAAAGAACAAGCTTTAAAATTAAGTAAGAAAAAAATTAAGGACATTTTTCCGACATGAGTAATGCAGCAGTGCAATTGAACGATGTGCAAGTCGAACGCGGTGAAGGCGGAGTCGTTACCCTCCAGATCGAAATCGCTCCCGAAGCCGTCAAGAAAACCCGCGAAGCCGTCATTCGCAACTACGCCCGCCGCGTGAAAATCGCCGGTTTCCGTCCCGGCCATGCGCCCGCCAACATCGTGCGCCGTACCGTGGGCGATGAAGCCATTCTTCAGGAACTCTCCGACAAGCTGATTCAGACCTCCTATCAGCAGGCCGTGACCGACAACGAACTGCGTCCCCTCAACCAGGCGCAGGTTTCCGATCTGGAAATCGACGGTTTCGACGACGAAAAGCCGGTCAGCTTCAAGGCCGAAGTCATCGTGCGCCCGGAAATCGAGCTTGGCGAAGTGAAGGGCCTGGAAGTTTCCCGCCCCAAGACCGAAATCACCGACGAGCATGTCGATACCGGTTTGCAGCGCCTGCGTGAAGAGAACGCCAGCCTGCAGAACATCGAAGATCGCGGTGCCCAGGAAGGCGACGTCATCAACATCGAACTGCAGGTCTTCATCGATGGTGAAGCCAAGGGTGAAGAAGCCGCCAAAATCCGTCCGTTCGTTTTGGGCGAAAGCGGTTTCGTTCCCAGCATCGACCATGAACTGGTCGGCATCGCGCTTGACGAAGAGCGTCGTTTCGAAGTGACCTACCCGGAAGACTTCAACGATGAGGAATTGGCTGGCAAGACGGCTGAATTCGCCGTGAAGGCCACCGCCATCAAAGAGCGCATCCTGCCCGAACTCGACGACAACTTCGCCATCAGCGTTGGCACCGAGAATGTGGAGCAGATGCGCGAGCGCATGAAGGCCGCCATCGGCCAGGCCCGCGAAAATGAAATCCGCAACTACCTGCGCGAGCAGATCGCCCAGAAGATCTCCGAACAGGCCCAGTTAGAAGTGCCCGCCGAACTCGTGAAGCTGCGCGCCCACGACCGCGCCCACCAGCAGAAGCACGAACTCGAACACCAGGGCAAAACCGTCGAAGCCTGGCTTGAAGAGCAGGGCCTGACGCAGGAAGAGTATGAAGGCAAGCTGAGCGAAGAGATCGGCGACGCTACCCGTCGCGAATTGATTCTCGACGAAATTGCGCAGAACGAAGAACTCAAAATCACCGAAGAAGAGTTCGCCGAATACTACACCCAGATGTCGCAGATGCTGCAGCAGCCCATCGAAGTGCTGATCGAGCGCTTAGACGCTCCGGCCATCCACGCTTCCCTGCTCCGCCGCAAAGCCATCGACTGGTTGCTCGACCAGGCCAACGTCACCGAAACCGACGAAGAACTGCCGGAAGAAGAAGACGCAGAGTAAGAACGGCTGGTCTTGGATCTTTGGTCTTTGGTCTTGGAACGCGGCGTGCAGTTACGCTTCTGTCTTTAAGATCGAAGACCCAAGATCAAAGACCAAAAACCAGGAGTTTGTATGCCTTTAGTTCCTTACGTTGTTGAAGATACACCCCGTGGCGAACGGGGCTATGATATTTACTCGCGGCTGCTGAAGGATCGTATTATCTTCATTAACGAGCCGGTGACCGATCAGCTTGCTTCGGTTGTCATTGCGCAGCTTTTGTTCCTGGAAAAAGAAGACCCGGAACGCGATATCGACCTCTATATCAAAAGTCCCGGCGGCAGCATTTATGCCGGTAACGCGATTTACGACACCATTCAGCTTATCAAGCCGCAAGTCGCCACCATCTGCACCGGATATGCCGCCAGCTACGGCGCCTTGTTGCTATGCGCTGGTGCGCAGGGCAAGCGCTATGCAACGCCCAACGCCCGCATCATGATTCACCAGCCGTCCGGTGGATTCGAAGGCGTGGCGACCGATGCTGAAATTTCGCTGCGCGAAATGCTGACGCTGAAAAAAGTGCTCAACGAAATCATGTCCAAGCACACCGGCCAGCCCCTCGAAAGAATCGCCGCCGACGTCGAGCGCGATCTCTGGATGAGTGCCGAAGAGGCGCAAGCCTACGGCATGATCGACCATATCCTGGGTAGCGATACGCGGGGTTGAGAGATTTGAAAAAATAAAAAAGCGTGGAGCTTCCCCTGGAGGCTCCACGCTTTTTTATTGCAAGATTGAATTAACCACAGATAAACACAGATAAACACAGATTTTTTAGAGCTTAGATCTTAGGAAAGGCATAGCAGAGGAAGGAACCTCAATCCTAAGTTCTAAGAATCTGTTTAATAAGTCGTTAGGTTTCACTTCAATGTCACGGGGATAAGAAAGGCCCATAATCTCTGTCGTGCAGGAGAGTTAACGGACGAGTAGAGACGCGATTTATCGCGTCTTCCTAACATGGCCCACTCTCGGCTACTGGTGCAAGGAGATATTCTAACGCTCCCAGACGCGATAAATCGCGTCTCTACGGATAAGCGCTATGGTGATGCTCTGGTATTTATTAAACAGATTCTAAGCTCTAAAATCTAAATTCTGCCGTTCCCATCTGTGTTCATCTGTGGTTAATTTCCTTTGAGGAAGTATTAACGCCCGGTTGCCTCTCCCGTATTCCGTCTCCTGTCTACCGTCTACCGCCGTTCTCTCCCTCATTGCCCGCCCCTGCGAAATTTAATAAAATGTCATCGGCTTTTTTGATAGCCCCCTCCTCATGATTGCACGTTACTGTTACCCCGAAATGGCCGGTCTTTTTGAACTGGCCTCCCGCTACAAGCACTGGATGCTGGTTGAGTTGGCCGTTTGCGATGCGTTGGCCGAAGTTGGCCAGATTCCCGCTGATGCCGCCAAGCGTATCCGCGACATCGCCCCCACCGAAATCGACGAGAAATTCGTCGCCCGCGTGGAAGAGATCGAAGCCGAAACCCAGCACGACCTGATCGCGTTCCTCAAGACGCTCACCGAACCGATGGGCGACGACGCCAAATACGTCCACCTCGGCGTCACCTCCTACGATATCGAGGACACCGCGCTCGGCCTGGTGCTGCGTAACGCCAGCGACATCATTTTGAGCGATCTGGATGAACTCGAAGCCGCCCTCATCGAACTGGCTCAGAAGCATAAAAATACCCTGATGATGGGCCGCACCCACGGCGTCCACGCCGAACCCATCACCTTCGCCACCAAGCTGTGCGTGTGGATTGAAGAGCTACGCCGTGGCCGCGCCCGTGTCGAAGCCGCGCGTAAGACGGTGGCCGCCGGTAAAATCTCCGGCGCGGTGGGCACTTATGCCAACATCGACCCCACTGTGGAAGACCTGGTTTGCGGCAGCCTGGGCCTGGAAGCCTCCAAAGCCTCGACCCAAATTTTGCAGCGCGACCGCCACGCCGAATACCTGTGTGCCCTGGCACTGGTAAGCGCTTCTCTGGAGAAGTTCGCCACTGAGATCCGCAACCTGCAGCGCACCGAATTGCTCGAAGTGGAAGAAAGCTTCGCCAAGGGCCAGCGCGGCAGCTCGGCCATGCCGCACAAGCGCAACCCCATCACCTGCGAACGCATCTCCGGCCTGGCCCGCGTGGTGCGCGCCAACGCCATCGTCGGCCTGGAAAACGTGCTCACCTGGCACGAACGCGACCTGGCCAACTCCGGCCCTGAGCGCGTGGTCATAGCCGACTCTTCGATTCTTGTAGACTACATGCTGCGCAAGTTCACCAACGTCATCAAGAATCTGGGTGTGTATGAAGACCACATGAGCCGCAACCTCGGCAAGACCTTTGGTGTGATTCATTCGCAACAGGTGATGCTGTCCTTGATCGATAAAGGAATGTTGCGCGAAGATGCTTATAAAATTGCGCAGGAAAACGCCATGCGTGCATGGAAAGATGAGATTAGTTTCCGCAGCTTGCTCGACGCCGATGAACGCGTCACCGGCCTCTTGAGCGCCGAAGAGTTGGACGCGTGTTTCGATCCGAACTATCATGTCCGCAACGTACAGCGCATTTACGACCGCGTTGGAATCTAATGACAGTGGAAAATGGAAAGTGGATAATGGAAAATTGACGGCTAAATTTCCCATACATTGATTATCAATTATCCATTTTCAACTTTCAATTAAAGCCATGCCTACCGCCCATATATTCGTTACCCTCAAGTCGGGGTTGTTCGACGCGCAAGGCGCGACGATCCGCCGCGCACTTCACCAACTCAGCCACAGCGCCGTGCAAGACGTGCGTATCGGCAAACTGATTACGCTCACCCTCGACAGCACCCTGGGTGGAGAAGAAATGCAGCGTCGCCTCGACCAGATGTGCCAGCAGTTGCTGTCTAACCCGGTCATTGAAGACTACGAAATCACCATCGACGGTGATGGAGCTGCCGAAGGCGGCGAGCCGACGCTGGCTCCGCTGCGCAAGCCTGCCTACTCTCGCCCGACGCTGGGCGGCGACGTGAAAACCGCCGACGGCGTGGCCATCAACGAGCCGTTCGCCCTCGATTTCACCGCCTACCAGAGCCTGGTCAATGAAGAAAAGCTCGCTTTGCGCTCCATGGCCTGGCAAAAGCACGGTGCCTGGATCATGGGCCAGCTCAACGAGCGCCACGCCGACTGGATTTTATGCGTGGGCGGCGAAGTTTTGGACAGCGGCGACACGCTGGAAAACTACCCGTCCGAAGAGCGCCTCACCGAGCTGGGCAAGGCCAACGACCTCGCTCCCTGGGTATTTTCACGTCCTCCAACATAAAAACGACGGGGGCTGGAGGTTAGAGACTGGAGACTTGTTAACGACAGGAACTCCCCCCAGTCTCCAGCCTCCAGTCCCCAGCCTCTCACCATGCATTTCGGTATTATTGTTTTCCCCGGCACCAACTGCGACCTCGACTGTCTGCATGTGGTCACCAAAGTTCTCGGCCAGACCGGCGCACCGGTATGGCACGAAGAAACCGACCTGAGCGCCTTCGACGCCATCATCGTTCCCGGTGGCTTCGCGCACGGCGACTACCTGCGCACCGGTGCCATCGCCCGCTTTTCGCCCGTGATGGACTCGGTGGCCGAGTTCGCGCGCATGGGCAAGCCGGTTCTGGGCATCTGCAACGGCTTCCAGATTCTGTGCGAAGCCGGTCTCCTGCCCGGTGTTTTGCGCCGCAACCTGAGCAGCCACTTCATCTGCCGCGACGTCTATTTGCGTGTTGAACGCAACGAAAATCGTTTCATGCATCTTTCCAATAAGAACGATGTGCTCAAGATGCCGATTCGTCACGGTGAAGGCAACTACTACGCCGACGACGACACCCTGGCGGCGATGGAAGCCAACGGACAGATTCTGCTGCGCTACTGCGACGCCAACGGTTTCGTTACCCCCGAATCCAACCCCAACGGCAGCGCCGGCAATATTGCCGGTGTGATGAACGAAGAGGGCACGGTTTTTGGCCTCATGCCTCACCCCGAAGCCTGCGCCGAAGCGATTCTGGGCAACGCCGACGGACTGCTTCTCTTTAACGCCCTGTTGCAAGAGTTGCGTCCCAACACCCCGCAAACCGCCGATCGCGGGCTTTTGGGTGTCTAATTTCTCAAGCGAACCCGCTTTGAGGAGGAACTAAGTGGCAATCTGGCTTCTTAAAACCGAACCTACCGTCTATTCCTACGACGATCTGGAACGCGATGTCAGCACGATGTGGGACGGCGTGACCAATAACGCCGCCCTCAAGAATATCCGCGCCATTGAAAAAGGCGACCTGGCCATCATCTATCACACCGGCGACGAACGCGCCGCCATCGGTATTGCCGAGGTGACCAAGGGTTACTACGTCAACCCCGAGCACGACGACCCCAAGCTCGCGGTCTGCGATGTGAAGGCTAAATACCGGTTGAAGAATCCCGTTACACTTAAACAGGTCAAGGAACGCGCCGATTTGCAGGACTGGGATCTGGTGCGTTTGTCGCGTTTATCGGTGGTGCCGGTAAATGATGAGCAATGGGAAATTTTGCAGGAGATGGCCCAGGAGAACTCGTGAACGATTATAGTCGCACGCCTCCTATTCCTGAACCAATTGGGCAGCCCCATGCTGTAGCTGTCGTGTCTCAAAATCTGGAGTGGAAAGATGCACCACCGATTGTCAAAGGATGGGCATATCCGCTAACCTGGCTTAGCATCATCATTATGCCATTATTGATCTTAATGTCAATAATAGGTGTGGAGCCTGACGAAGGTGTCATTGAAAAGATCGTTACAGCCGGTTTCCTCTCTTTGATGTGGGGCATCGCCATTTGGCATAATCGTGCTTTAAAGAAAGGTCTTTCTTACGCATGGGGAACTCAAATCGTGTTGAGTGTCTTAGGATTGTTTGGTTTTCCTTTAGGAACTCTCATCAATATCTACATTCTGTCACAATGGGGCAAACCGGAAACAAAACGCTGGTTTGGAAAAGTATAAAAGTAAAAAATGCTCGATAAAGCCATAGCCCTCGGCATGACCGAAGGCGAATACCAAAAAGTTTTAGACATCCTGGGTCGCGTCCCTACCTCCACCGAATTAGCAATGTATTCGGTGGAATGGAGCGAACACTGCGGCTATCCGCGTTCGCGCGCGCTGCTCAAGAAGCTCCCTAAACAGGGTCACTACACCTCGGTGGCCGGTGCCGATACCGGTGGTATCGAAATCGAACCGAGTGTGCTGGTCGTCTTCAAGATGGAGTCGCACAACCACCCCTCGCAGATCGAACCCAAGCAGGGCGCGGCGACGGGCATCGGCGGCTGTGTGCGCGACATCTTCACTGTGGGCGCGCGGCCCATCGCCTGTCTCAACTCGCTGCGTTTTGGCGATTTGGAAGACCCCAAGGCCCGCTATCTGCTGGCCGGTGTGGTTGAGGGCATCTCCTGGTATGGCAACTGTCTGGGCGTTCCCACCGTGGGCGGCGAAGTCGGTTTCAATCCCTCCTACCAGGGCAACTGTCTGGTCGGCGCTATGGCCGTGGGCGTGGTTCGCAGCGAAGAAATCGCTTCCGCCGCTGCCGCAGGCCCGGGCAACTCGGTGATGTATTTCGGCAACGCCACCGGCCGCGACGGTATCGGCGGCTGCTCGATTCTGGCCTCGGCTGAAATCACCGACCAGACTGCACGCCCCACCGTTCAGGTCGGCGACCCCTTCTCGGAAAAGTGCCTGATCGAAGCCTGTTTGGAAGTTCTCAAGACCGGTGCCATCGTGGGCATGAAAGATATGGGTGCGGCCGGACTCACCTGCACCACCTGCGAAATGTCGTTTGAAGGCGGCGTGGGTATGGATATCGAGCTCGACCACGTTCCGCTCCGCGAAGCCGACATGGAACCGTTCGAGATCATGATGAGCGAATCGCAAGAGCGCATGCTGGCCGTGGTTGCGGCCGGGCGTGAAGCCGAAGTCATCGCCATCTTCGAAAAGTGGGGCGCACACGCCGCGCGCCTGGGCACCGTCACCGAAGACGGCATTTTGCGCATCCGCAAGGGTGGCGAAATCATCGCCGAGATGACCGCCGCCAGCCTGGCCGATGCTCCGCAATACACCCTGCCCACCACCGAGCCAGAATACCTCAAGGCCACCCGCGCCTTCGATATTTCTCAGGTTCCCCAGCCCACCGCCTATAACGAAGTGCTGATGAAACTGCTGCAAGCGCCCAACATCGCGAGCAAGGAATGGGTCTACTCGCAGTACGACCACATGGTGCAGATCAACACCGTGGTGCGCCCCGGACAGGGCGATGCCGCCGTGCTGCGCATCCGTGAATCGGCCTCCAACAAGGGAATCGCCGTCACCACCGACTGCAACTCGCGCTATTGCTACCTCGATCCCAAGCAAGGTGCCATGATCGCCATCGCCGAGAGCGCCCGCAACCTGATTTGCGTGGGTGCCGAACCGGCTGGCGTCACCGACTGCCTGTGCTTTGGCAACCCCGACAAGCCCGACCGCTTCTGGCAGTTCGTGCAGTCGATCGACGGCATCATCGAAGGTTGCGAAGCCTTCCGCTTGCCGGTGGTTTCGGGCAACGTTTCGTTCTACAACGAAACCCCCGAAAGCGTGATTCACCCCTCGCCGCTCATCGGTATGGTCGGCGTGCTGCAAGATGTCGAGCAGAGCATGGGCAGCGGCTTCCAGAACGATGGCGACGCCGTGGTGTTGCTGGGCCAGTGCCGCAACGAACTCGGCGGCTCCGAATACCTGGCGACCATCCACGATATCGAATCCGGCACTCCACCGCAGCTCGATCTCAAGCTCGAACTGAACGTGCAGCGCCTCACCCTGGCAGCGATTCGTCGCGGCCTGATTCAGTCGGCCCACGACGTCAGCGACGGTGGCCTGGCTATCGCCATCGCCGAAAGCTGCATCGCTGGTCGCAAGGGTGCCAGCCTCGAACTCAAGCCGGAAATGACCGCCGACAAGGATATTCGCCTCGACGCTTTGATGTTTGGCGAAACCCAGTCGCGTATTCTGGTTTCCACCAAAGTCTCCGACTTACCTGCCCTGCAGAAGATGGCGCAGACCGTCGGTGTGCCGCTCACCGTATTGGGCAACGTCGGTGGCGAACGCCTCACCATCCACCTGCCCGGTCCGCAGCCGCGCTTGTTAGTCTCTTCTGGTGTCAACGACTTGGCCTGGGCTTATCGCGGCGCTTTGCCACGGTTGATGAGCAAATAAGCAGGAAAATGATTCAATAACAGCCCGTCCCGCATCCTGCGAGGCGGGCTGTTGTTATGAGGCTATTGAAGTGACTTCACGGAAATTTCATGTGGCGAAGATGGTATTTCATAGTTGCCTGATTACTACTCTGTAAAATAAATTTCTTCCTGACTTTTACACAGGATGGGTGCATTTATTTGCGAACCCCGAGCGTGAGCGACGGGCACGTTTTCTTTGCTTCACCAGGCTCATTGCCCGTGCCCGTCGCTCACGCTCGGGGTTCGCAAATTGAGTTTAAAGCCTCGACTGTAAATGCTTAAATATGTAAAAAAACTAACACAAAGAACACGAAGAAATCACAAAGGAAAATCTAACAGCTTAAAATAGTTTCTCAGACATGTCCGAACTGAATCCCGATACCCACTTCCTGCCCACTATCGAACAGAAAATCATTCCCTGGGTGGAACAGCTCAGTCCTGGGCAATTCGTGATTGCCGCACCCACTATGGAAGAGATGGAGAAAATTTCGCCCCTTCCCCTCACCTCCTACCCCATTAAAGGTAAGCGCGAACTCGTTAACGCCGCAGAATACAGCGGCGAAGTGGTCGCTCACTGGCGCGATGCCGGGTTGCTGGAAACCAAAACGGCTATGCTGCTCTTCGTCCTCAACGGGCAGGCCGATTTACGGTGCGGCGATTATGTATTGCATGCTCCCCGTGGCACGGCCGTTTTTATTCCGGCGGGGGTACCACGTTGGGACGGGAAATATCTTTACCCCCTGCGCCCCGATGGCCCGGGTCGCACCAGCGACAACCTACTCTTCAATAGCCGCTTCGGCCTGATGCAGATGTGGTTTAACCACTACCGCAGCGACGGGCATTCCATTTCCAATGTCATGTTTATTCGCAACTACGAATTAGCGCGTTTGCTGGAACAAATTCAACATGAAGCCGCCACAGCCGAATTCGCAGCCGATAAATGTTGTTGGCACCTACTCAACCTGTTCGTCCTCCAAGTGCAGCGCGAACTGAAGACGCAACTTAATGTCTCGGCAGTCGGGTGGCCCAACGTCCGCAATCCCGGTTCTTCGACCAGTCTCGACTATAACCCTATCGTCAAAGCCCAGCAATACATCGAAGCCCATCTGCACCATCAACTTACACAGGACAAAGTCGCTAAAATAGTGCGGCTTTCGCGCACTCAATTCATCAAACGCTTTCACCGGGAAACCGGACAAACCTTTCACCAATACGTCACCGCGCACCGCATGGAACTCCTCAAAATACTGCTGCGCGATAGCAACTATCCCGTTTCGGTCATTATGCACATTGTGGGGTATCGCTCGCGCGCGCATCTTTATCGTGCTTTCGAGAAGCATACATCCCTCCTGCCATTGGAGTATCGTAAACAACACCGCCAGAATATCGACCAAAATCATACACAGGCGACCGAATGGGATGTTTAAAGATAGTCTCAGGTTGGAATAATGCTATTACACTGAAACAAAGTTGAAACATTCCGAGGTGCTTAAAAATGCGTAGTAATAATCTCTCACAACATCGTGGCTTCACTCTCATCGAACTTCTTGTTGTCATAGCTATTATCGCAATCCTGGCAGCAATCCTGTTTCCGGTTTTTGCCCGCGCTCGCGAAAATGCACGCCGAACCAGTTGTATCAGCAACCTCAAGCAGATGGGGTTGGCTGCAATGCAATACACCCAGGATTACGATGAAGGCCTGCCGATCGCACTTTACGCGGTGCCTAACGGCTACAACTATCCCGATGGCCGCGAGTGGTATGCGGACACTTTATACTGGCCGCAGATGCTTTATCCCTATCACAAAAGCACCCAGGTCTTTTTCTGCCCTTCTTCGCCAGATCGCAACCGCGTTGATCCCCGCCGCTTGAATTATGGAGCGAACGAGGTCGTGATTTCGTATTCATCGTCACCAACCCCCATTAAATTGGCGACCATTATCTCACCGGCCACAACTTACATGATGATGGACGCTTCCGACATCCGGATTAATCCCCAGCGTTCCGAAAGCACCACGGGAAACTACTACTTGCCTGGCCTGGGTGAAGCCGGTGGCACCTGCCCCACCACCATCAGCGACTATGGCGATTGTATGCGCGGACGTCATTTTGGCGGTGTCAGCGTGGCCTTTGCCGATGGGCACGTGAAATGGCTCAAGTCCTCTGTTCTGCGCCGGGAATCACTTAAAACAGGGCGCGGTGCGTGGAATCCCACGATTGATAACTCCGCGAGCTGAGTGGCAAGTCGGAAATCAGAAGGTTGAATGCAGAATGAGGTAACCGAACGTTGATGACAAACTGAAAAGATAACAGTTTAGCGCTGCGCTCCGGTTACCTCTATTCTCCATTTTCCACTTTCAATTTCCCATCCCCCTCCCAAGACCAAAGATCAAAGACCAAAGACCAAAGACCAAAGACCAAAGACCAAAGACCAACTTTCATGTCTAAAAACCGTATCGCCCTCCTCTTTGCTTTAGCCGCATGCTGTCCCCCTCTCCTTGCAGCCACCCCGCTTGCTCCGATTGCCATTGAAGCGACGGAGTATCCGGTGCTGAAATTCCCGGTGGAACCGAATACCGTGGAGCTGGCGCGCGATTGGAAATACGTCCTGGGCGATGACCCCGCCTACGCCCAGCCACAGTTCGATGACAGCGGCTGGAAAAGCACCACGATCGGCCAGCCGCTGACGGGAAGTGGCTGGCGCTGGTACAGGCTGAGTTTTGACCTGCCAACAGCCTTGCAGGGCAAGAACCTGCTGCTGAGCCTGGGCGCTATTTCTACCGCCGACCAGGCGTTTGTTAACGGCACTAAAATTGGTGAGTTCGGCGGCACTCCGCCCAACCTGGTCAACTCGGCATCGGAAGTGAAGCGTAAATATCCGGTGGCCGCGCAGTATTGGAAACCGGGCCGCAACGTGATTGCGGTGCGGGTTTTTGCCGGCTACAAACAGGGCATGTATGAAGGTCCCTACACCCTGCAACCGTTTCAGGGCGATGGGGTGTATGCCCAATTCAACCTGAAAACCCGGGGCGCCGACGCCCTGGAGCTACTGCTCTTTCCGGCCCCGCGCACCATGCACTACGCGCCCGGCGTGCCGATTATCGTGGAACCACTACTCACCCACTTCTCCGGCGGTCAGCGTCGGGGGCAGGTAGTGGCGCGCATTGTGAATGCACAAAATCGGGAAACGGGCCGCGACGAGACGCCACTTACCCTGCAGAGCGAAGCCTGGAATGGGGCCACCTTTCGTCTCACGGCCCCGGCCGCGCCGGGTAACTACCATTGCGAAGTGAGCTACACCGAGAATGGGAAAACAGTATGGCAAGAAAAAATTCCGTTCGTGGTCGCCCCGCCCATTCCGCTGCGCTTCGGATTTAAAGTGGATGAAAATTTGAACCGGGCAACAAGCGCACCGCTGCCAGTGGAGATCGGCAAGTTCGCGATGGGCCATTTCGGGCCGCGTGAAGTGGGAGCCGATGGCAAATTGACAGATGACCTGACGCAAGTCGATTCGCGCAGCGGCGTGGCCTACTCGGCGCAGTTCGACCCGAAAGTAGGTGCGCCGCGCTTATTCCTGGCCAATACCCGCCGCGTCCCCGAAAAGCCCAATGTGCTGGGCCGCTATCACCGCGCCGCCGGTTCGCAGTACGACGGTGTGCAAAGCGCCTGGTCCTATGGCACGGTGCGCCCCAATCGCGCCGGTGCAGTCAAGAACGTGGCTGTTACCCACACTTCGTGGGCCAAGCGCAGCTATCGCTATGAGTACCAGGATAATGTGACGATGGATTTTTCCATCAGCGCTATCAGCCCGGCCTGGGTGCTTCGTTCCAATGCCCAAAAAGTGCGGGTTTTCGAGGATATCGAAAAATTCGGCGTGGGCCTGCCTTCGCACCTGGCGTTTGAGAGCAACGGCAAGGTGAAAATCGTCAATGCCAAGAATGGTATTAAACCCGGGGAAATGAGCGCCAACTGGGTGCTGGCCTGGTTTGGCAACTCCAAGGGCTGGGAAGAATTCGATACCCCTTACCTTTTCGTGCTGGAAAAGAAGCCGGAAACCGTGCAGTGCTATGCCAACACCGCGCTCTTTTTCAGTTACGCCGAGAGCTCGGGCACCATTCAAGGTATGCCGCTTTACGGCGTGACTTTGCAGCGCCCCAAAGCCACCCAGAGTTGGGGGCGCCAACTGCCCACCGAAGTGGTGGAGCGCTGCCGCTATTGGTCGCAGGTATTAGTGAACGCGCCCGACGAAGTGCAGCGCACGGCCTCGGTCGATATGCAAGCCGACCGCCTCACGGTGCGCGACCAGTTCACCCATCTCACCATCAACGATGCCTGGGGCACACGCGGTGTGAAGATAGCACCGCTCAGCCCTACGCTGGCGCTGAGTGCAAAAGCAGGCAACATTGATATTGCGGTGAATCGCAATGCGCGCGACCTGCAAATGGCAACCTTGCAAGGCCCATTGACCGCGCTGGAGAACACCGATACAGCAGTCTTTGCCGTTAACGGACAGTTGAAACGCATCAACGAAGTGCGCCAGGTGAAAATCAGCGATAAGGCGATGAGCAGCCCGGCGCGCGCACAGTTGAACCGCATTGTGGCACAGGCGTTGGAGACCGAACTCAAGCAGCATCCGTGGAGCAAGACTATTGCGCGCCAGACCTATATTCCCGGGCACCTGCGAGCGCAATACAGCAACCTGCTGCTTACCCTGCCCTACCTCGATGCGCCACTGCGCGCGGCGGTGGAAAAAGAGATTCGCACCGAAACCGAACGCTATTTCCTCAACGACGGCCTACCCGCACCCGAATTGGCCGCACTGCTGCTGCCGGAGTTGAAAAACCAGCCGCTCATTGCCCGGGTCATCAACCCCGTCAACGGCCTTACCATTGCGCTGGAGCCTGAGGGCAAGAAGAAGTTCGGCATCGACCAGGTGTATTTCGACGCCATGAACATCTATCTGGCCTGGGACTACGCCCACACTCTCAACCGCTACGACTGGCTCAAGGAAAAATACGAGCTGCTGCAACAGTATTTCAACGCTACGCGCAACAGCCACGACTGGGCTACCAGCGTTTCGTGGGACAGCTTCAGCGGCTTGCGCGTGGGCAACGGCCACCAGGAAGCCAGCGGCATCTTCGCCGGAATGCTGGCCATGTCGCGCACCGCTAATCGTCAGGGCGACAAGCCAACCGCCGACACCGCCGCCTATTATGCCATGATGCAAATCGTGGGGATGCAGGCCCAACTGGCGGCCAGCGATTATCTGCGCGAATATCGCCCCTGGCTGGCCGCCAACGCCAAGCACGACCAGATGGAATATACCCAGCGTCTGCGCACTATGTCTTACGCCGAGTTCAACGAATTCGTCGGGCTTTCGCAAGCTATCATCAGCGCCGGAAACGTAGCCAGCCGCCCCGATTCGATGTCGGCCGGTAGCGCCGGAAGTTTGGTGGAAAGCCCGCTGCCTGAGATTATGCGCCTCTATCAGGAACTGTGGCCCGCGTTCATCAACGATTTCTACGCCCCGAAATACGATGCCATCAACGACACCGACCGGCGCATGGATAACCGGGTTTCGGTGGACAATTTCGTGTATCAAATTGAGAGCTATCCGCAATCGCCCGAAGAAGTTTTCCAGGCACGCCAGAAAAGGGAATTCGACTGGTGGACGCAAATTGCAGATCATCGCGGGTATCTTGATTGGTTGAGTGAACGGGGAGTGACGAAAATAAATTAAGGCAGGCCAGGCAAAGCAAAACGGGACACGCTCATGCGTGTCCCGTTTTCGTGCCTTTGTGCTTGCTCAACTTCCAAACACCTGTCGCCGCAACTCACTCACATCCACCGCTTGTCCGCTTTCAGCCGATTGCTGGGCGGCGATGCCGATGAGCACGGCTTCGATGCCTTCGCGCAAACCGGCGGCAGCGGGTTGGTTCTCGTCCAAAGCCACGCCAAAGGCGCTATTCCAGAACTGGGCGGCAGTGTTACCATCGCCGCCGTGGTGGCCGGTGGAATCGTGGGGAATCTCGATCTCCTCAGTATTCACGGCCCCCACAGCTTCGGTATCGAGCAGCAAACGCGAACGATGGGCATCGCCTTCGACATTGCCTGCCGTGCCTGCAGCGCGCATGCGGCGCGTGGGGCGCAACTGGGCGAAGGTGGCGGTGAAGCAAGTGGTGACGCCATTTTCCCATTCGATGAGCACAGACTGGTGATCGGGCAGATCACCTTCATCAGTGTAGAGCGAACCACTATAATCCTCGGTGAAGAGGCGGCGGGTGGCGGCATCGCCGTAATCGAGCTTTTCCTCATCGGGCGCCTGATGGTCGAAGCGCTCTTCCGCTTGCTCGTTGCCGGGACGGAAGTGGGTGCGAGCCGCAAAGGAGAACACGCGCTTGGCCTCACTACCGCTGATCCAACGCAGTAAATCGAAATCGTGCGAGCATTTTTCGATCATGAAGCCGCCGCAGTTTTGCGACCACGAACGCCAGCCGCTGCGCATCTGCCGGGTGGTGCCGGTGCCGATATTTTCATCGGCATCGAGCGTGAGCAACTGGCCTAATTGGCCACTTTGCACAATTTCGCGAATGCGGTCGTAAAACGGCGTGGTACGCAGCACGAAGCCCACTGTCACCGGCGGCTCACCGGCAGTCTGCCAGCTTTGCCACATCTGGCGGCACTCTTCCACCGAAACCGCAACCGGCTTTTCCAGCAGGGTGGGAATTTTGCGCTCGAAAGCCGGGCAGGCATCGGCGGCGTGGGCGTTGTTGGGGCTGCCGATCACCAGGGCATCGAGTTCTTCGTTTTCCAGCAGGTCGATGCCGCGATCGTAGTAACGCGGCGTTACACCATCGCTCAAGATGGGAGCATATTTTTCGGCAAACGCCGCGCTGTGGCGTGGGTTGGGGTCGGCTAATGCCACCAGTTGCACACGCTTATGCAACTCCTGGGGCAGGTTGGTGAAGTAAGAGGCGGCGCGCAGACCGGCTCCGATGACACCAACTCGAATGGTTGATTTGGGCATAGGGACAGAGTATGCCGGACTGCGCGCCCCACGGCATCCCTCTGACCCGATAATAAAGAAAGTTCAATCCATAATTATGGGAGGACATTTTATTTATGGATAGAGTGCTTTACAGTCCGTAAAATATTTTTTTGCATCTGTGGTTTGCCTGAAGAACCGCGCGCGTAAGCAAGCCGGGTATCCTCGGGCTTCTTGCTTATTCTGAGATTGTATTTGGCTTAGCACAATACCTGCCCATACCCGACTCGCTCACGCGCGCGGTTCTTCATGATGTGCTCCTCGCCTGCAAAAGGGGGTAACTAATTATTTTACAGAGTGCTTTGCAATACAACAAAAAAACTTCCGCACATTGAGAATGTGCGGAAGCGAATGAAACATCTTCTCGAACGTGAAGATTATAGTTGCTCTCAGAGCAGATTAACGGGCTACCTGGAGACGAAGCCCCATGAGAGAGTTACCCGGTCGGCTCTGATCGAATTGGACGACAACCACACGGTTGTCTCCTTCTACGACCTGATTTGCAAAATCAGCCTTCGTGAGTTTATGCTGCACCTGATAAACATCTGCAGCTTCAACGTAGTACCCCGAGGGGAATTTTTTGTTGAAAAGATAGATGCGAGCCGCATCATCTACCAAGTCAAATTGAACATCGAACTTCTTGACCCCACCCTTAGGTATATTGACTGTGGTTTGGAAGTAAGTAAAGTCCAACTGCCCCGCTGGTTTCATCACCTGTGATGGTGCTTGGAAGAGGACTGAGCCATCTTTGCGAATTTGTGCAGGTTTCCACCCGGCGTCCGTTGAAAGGGGGATTTTTGCTTTGGAAAAGGCATTTTTACGTTGTGCCAGGGTCTTTGTCTCGAAATCAATGAGCTGCGTTTCGTTTCCCAGGTGAATCTGCCACGGAGAATTTTTAATTTCTTGAGGGTAAGCTGTGAGTTCCGCACCATTCATCTCAAGACCAATTCTTTTAATGGTGTTGCCGGGAGGATGTTGATCGAACTGAACGATAACAATCTCGTTTCTCCCCATCCGCAGCTTGTCCTTCAGATCAACTGTCTTGAAGGCGGTCTTTCGGCCGATTATGTCGGACCCATTCACATACTGCCCGTTAATGTAAACCCGAGCCGCGTCATCGACTTCACCGAAAGTGACTTTGAATTCACTGACTTTACCAGACACATTGACAACAGTTCTAAAATACGTGAAATCGACCTGCTGTTTACCGCGCGTGATTTTAGAATTCTGCACCAGACTGACTGTTCCATCACTTGCGGGAGCCAGAGGTTTCCAGCCGTTAGTGGGAATTTTCGCCGCAGCGAAAGCATTGATGAATTCCTGCGTATTGTTTGTCGGACGGTCGATGATTCCTTCATTACCTTCATGGTATTGCCACGGCTCAACTATAGTTTGGGCAAATGTCGTCGCTTGTGAAGCTAATAGCAATGTCGAGAGAATAAAAAGCTTTGATTTCATATTGTTTGTGTTTCGTGCCCCATTTTTTAGGGGTAATTAAGTTAGCTGATTATAACGCAGAATATATTAAGGAGTGGCTGTAATTGGGTATATAACCTATTTGTATTCAGACATAGGCGGCCGACAGGCTACTAATGGTGGCTCCGGCCTCCGTGCCGGAGTGGACGCGAAACTCACTCCGGCACGGAGGCCGGAGCCACCATACATAAAAACTTACTTTACAAACTACTCAGATACGGGTTCGGCAAGAGCAGTGCCGATACCGGTGCGGCCATAACGGTTGCCGCAATAGAAGAGACGCAGCTTGCCGTCTTCTTCGATAACGTTGGGATATTCACACATCTGGTCGGCCCACACACCATCGCCATCTTCTGCGCTGGGCGGTAGAGCGAGGTTCTCATCGCGCTCGCCACGTTCCCAATTCAGGCCATCGGCGCTCTGGGCTTCGCAAATGGAATAGGCACCGAAACGTGAACCGATACCGGCGTAAATGGCGCGATAGCCACTCTGCGTTTCCCACATGTTGAGCGCAATCACGGCGGCGTTTTCGTAGTCGGCTTCCAGGCGCGGGCGCAGCAGCACTTGCTTGTTGGTCCAGGTGATGCCGTCGCGCGACTCGGCGCATACCGCCTGCTTAGCCTGGTCAATCAACAAATCGTCGCTCGGGGTTCCGGTCGCCAGTGTGTAGTGCATACGATAGAAGGTTTCGCCGTTTTCATCCTGGAACTCGTGGATACGCGCGCCTCCGGCAATGCCCTGGTTATCGGGCCAATCGACAAAGCCATCGCCGGTCAGCACCGGCTCATCGGAATATCGCGTCCAGTTCAGCAGGTCGTCGCTGATGGCCAGCCCAATGCCGTGAAACGACTGCAGGCCACTGCCCACCGTGCTGCGACCGGTATAGTAGAGGTGCCATTTGCCGTTGATGAAATGCACGCATGGCAACACGCACCAGAGATCGTCGAAGGCACCTTCTTTGCCCCAGTCGAAGAGCGGGCCGAGCCGCTTCCAGTTGGTGAGGTCATCGACCGGCGCAATCGCCAGGCAGATGCGCTTTTGCTGGTTTTCATCGCCTCCGGCGTAGAACATCCAATATTCGTTACCACGGCGAAGAAGAAAGGGGTTCATACAGGCGGTGGAATCGAACGACTCGCCTGGGGGGAACACGGGATTACGCGAATCACGCTCCCACTGATGGGTTTGAAATGCCATGCAGACAACTTTACATTGATTTTAACCCGACTGACAAGCTTGAATTTTTAATTAATAATCGCTGTGTTGTGGCTCATGAAATGAATTGCTATCCTGCAAAGAGCCTGTTCAGGCAATCTCTGCCGTTAATAAATCATTAATCCCCAGGAACCAAACTCCCATGCAAATGCGTCCCAGTCGTGTTCTCGATAACCTTCGTGCCGGAAAGCTGGTCAGTTGCTTCAAAGTGAATATGGACAGCGTGCGTCTTGCCGAATTCGCCGCGCTCAAGGGCTATGATTGCATCTGGCTCGATATCGAACACACCGCCAACGACTGGAGCCTGATCCAGAACCAGATTTATGCCGTGAAATCGCAGCAGGCCGACTCGATGGTGCGCGTGCGCCGTGGCTCCTATTCGGAATATAGCGTGCCCTTAGAACTCGATGCCAGCGGCCTGATGGTGCCTCACATCATGAGCCTGGAAGATGCCAGGGAAGTTGTATGGCGCACCCGCTTCCATCCCCAGGGACGCCGCGCCCTCGATGGCGGCAACGCCGACGGTGCCTACTGTAACGTGGGCATGGCCGACTACTTGCAATACGCTAACGAAAACCGTTTCATCATGTTGCAGATCGAAGACCCTGAACCGATGGAAGAACTTGATGCCATCGCCGCCCTACCCGGCTACGACATTTTGTTCTTTGGCCCCGGTGACTATTCGCATGCCATTGGCGAAGCGGGCGATATCACCCATCCCAAGGTTGTCGAAGCACGCCGCCGCGTGGCGCAAGCCGCCCGCAAACACGGTAAGTTTGCCGGGACGCCCGCACCTGTAGCCCTGATGGATGAAATTATTTCCGAAGGCTACCAGTTCCTGGGAATGGGTGGCGACGTCGCCGCCATCAATACCTACGCCAACAACTCCCTCTCCGAATTCGCCCAGCGCAACGGCCAGGCTGCAACTGCTCAGGGTGGAACCGAATACTATAAAAAGTAGTCCCCTTATTCCGTTATGAAGATTCTGCTCACCAACGACGATGGTATCTACGCCGACGGCCTGCACGCCGCCTGGCGCGCTTTGAAAGAGGTTGCTGAAGTGTTCGTGTGCGTGCCCGACCGGCCGCGCAGTGCGGTTTCGCACGGCATCACCATGCATAAGGCGCTGCGCGCCCATACCGTGCATACCGCCGATGGCATCGCCCATACCTCCAACGGCACCCCCGCCGACTGCGTGCCGCTGGCCTTGCTGCAACTGATGCCAGCCGCCGGTTTCGGCATGCCCGACCTCGTGGTGAGCGGAATCAACCTCGGCCCCAACCTGGGCGACGACGTTCATTATTCGGGCACCGTCGCCGGAGCCATGGAAGGTATGCTCAACGGCATTCCGGCGATGGCGATTTCACTGACAGACTGGGGCAACGCCGACTGGCGCGCTGCCGCTTCGTTTTGCGCCGAGTTCGCCGTGAAGATGAATGGCCTCACCCTGCCGCAAGACACTTTCATCAATGTGAACGTGCCCAACCTACCCCCCGAGCAAATTGCCGGTGTACGCATCACCGCCCAGGGCAGTCGCCGCTATAAGGGAGATATTACCCGTTATGAAGCTCCGCAGATCGGGACTTATTACTGGCGCGGCGGCGAAGTTATCGACCGGCAAGAGCCGGAGGATACCGATATTTTAGCAGTGAAGAATGGATATATCGCAGTGACGCCGCTGCATGTGGATTTAACGAATCGGGATGCGTTTTCGATTTTGGAAAGTGTGGTTTAAAGTTTGAGTTTGCCATTTTCCTTAAAATGGTTCCTTAAACGCTTAATACTTTTTATCCTTCGCGAAGCACCCTTGCGCCTGCCCTCATGAATAGGAGGAAATGCCAGATATTCTCGGGAGTATCGCATGGATATATCGGCCCAGGCAGCCTTTTTCTCTATTACAAAAAGGCTGCCATAAATACCGCCCAGTGTATAATGGATTTCCGTTCGTTCGGGAAACTCTTTTTGTAACTGCAAGGCAAACTTCAGCGCCCTCTTCGCGGGGGCGGCATCTTTTATTCCACCACGCCCGGCAAAGGTATTGAGTACAAAATACTTTAAATCAAAATCGTTTTTATCTGCCTTTTGCAGCAAGCGTTCGCTCATATTTTCAATTTTGCGATGTCCACCCCACCTTGAATCTAATCGAGCTATGATAAAACGCAATCTTGCATATTCAAAAGAACGCGGATTAGTTGGCTGGCCCATTGCTTCAAAAACACCGCAAAAAATTGTGCCTGGCTCAACATTCCGCCGCCAGTGGTCACTGGTTAAATAGGCCATATAAGCCCAACGAAATTGGGATTGAGCATCTGTCGGCTCCTTTTGCGCTGCACTTTTATACGAAGCAAGTAACCTGGCCTTATTCTTATTTGCAGTAAATGCAGCATCCACTTCATTTCTGATCTGCTTGAACGGCGCATCATCACCATCGAAGTCTTCTGTAACCCAACCCAACACTGATGGTTCAGTCACAGTCGGCAGAACACATTCACCGGCAGCCGATGGGCGATTGTCGCCAGAAAAGAAAAATAATGCACTACTACTTACCAACAAGAATATGGCCGCGAACAATATTTTCTTCATACAGTCGTTTTCCTCTTCATGAAGTGTGGTAAAAGACCGGCCAATTCTTGAGTACTTCACAGAAACAGGATTTATACTACAAACTTAAAAAATAAAATCTAAAAAATTATAGCTTTTCAATAGGCACCACCGGAATACGTTTCCACAACGGCCAGAATTGCTGATACGATACTACTTTTGCACCTTCCGTCATGGAGAAATGTTCCACCCCATTATGTTTTTTAATTTGCAATTTACCTTGATAGATTTCCATCATCTCCCAATCGGTAATTCCCCACCGAAAGCGACGTGTATATTGCAAGTTAAATAGCTGCCCTTTAGAATCGGTTATAGAACCAAAAATAAAATGGCCCGATTGGAACTTAAAAGCAACTTTTTTGCCCTTCTTCACAGCTTCAACCGCACATGCGTTTGATTTTGGGTAGAAGTCATCCCAAAACCCTCTTCAAGCAAATGAGTGCACATGCCATGTGCACGAGCGCTTTGAAATTTGTGAACGAACGCTCATAGCGCACAACTAAACGCCGGAA